>OEIV010000187.1_pt1 | contig 39634 bp, 44 predicted proteins | sample 1539231 | NCBI WGS metagenome assembly OEIV01 (sample SAMN03794762, study PRJEB22550) | activated sludge metagenome | feature: wastewater treatment plant; material: activated sludge; isolation source: Wastewater treatment plant of a petroleum refinery complex | place: Argentina: Buenos Aires ... | reverse complement strand
GGTCACCCAGCCGACGTCGGCGGTGCACCAGTAGACGTCGCCCGGCCGGTAGTCGAAGACGTATTGGTGGGTCATCGAGGCATAGACGAGATAGCCGCCGGTGGTGTGGAGCACGCCCTTGGGCTTTCCGGTCGAACCCGAGGTGTAGAGGATGAAGAGCGGGTCCTCCGCGTTCATCGGCTCGGCCGGGCAGTCGCCGCTCACCGAAGCCGCCGCCTCGTGCAGCCACACATCGCGGCCCGCGTGCATCAGTACGGCGCAGCCGGTGCGCTTCACGACCAGCACGGTGCGGACGTCCGGGCACTGGGTCAGCGCCAGGTCGACATTCATCTTCAGCGGCACGGTCTTGCCGCCGCGCAGGCCTTCGTCGGCGGTGATGACGACGGCGCTGTCGCAGTCGAGGATGCGGTTGGCGAGGCTCTCGGGCGAGAAGCCGCCGAAGACCACCGAATGGACCGCGCCGATACGGGCGCAGGCGAGCATCGCATAGGCGGCCTCCGGGATCATCGGCATGTAGATCGTCACCCGGTCGCCCTTCTTCACGCCCTGCGCCTTCAGGACGTTGGCGAGGCGGCAGACCTCGGCATGCAGCTCGCGATAGGTGATGCGCTTGGACTCCGCCGGATCGTCGCCCTCCCAGATGATGGCGACGCGCTCGCCGTGTTCGGCGAGATGGCGGTCGATGCAGTTCGCCGCGACGTTGGTGACGCCGTCCTCGTACCAGCGGATATGGAGGTCGGCGGCGTCGTAGGAGACGTCCTTCACCTTCGTGTAGGGCTTCACCCAGTCGATGCGCTTGCCGTGTTCGCCCCAGAAGGCGGCCGGGTCGGCGACCGAGGCGGCATACATCGCCCGGTAGGCGGCCTCATCGACATGGGCGCGGGAAGCCCAATCGGGGTTCACGGGGAAGATCTCGTCGCTCATGGCGCGTCCTCGTCTCGCCGTGGCGTTTGCCGCCCGGCCTGAATGCGTTCGCCGGCCATGCTAGGAAGGTCGCGCGCCGCCTTCAACCGCGGCGCAACGCATCCTCAACCCTTTGGCGTACAGGCTTGGCCATGCGCTTCGTCCCAGCCCTCGCCCCGCTCGCCCTTCTTCTCGCCCTCGCGCCCGCCAGGGCGCAGATCGCCGCCGCGCCCGATCCGGCCCAGCACTACACCGATCTCGTCACCTGCTATGTCGCCTACGAGCAGGACAAGTCGCAGGCCGCGGCGCGCGGCGACCGGGCGCGCGAGGCCAGGCGCGGGGCGCAGATCCCGCCGGTCCTCACCCAGATCGGCGCGGCGGGACAGGCGATCGGCAAGGACCAGGCCGGCATCGAGGCCGATCTGAAGCGCGCCATGGACGCCTGGTTCGCCGGCCTCGCCGCCGGCACGGTGACCCCCGCCGATCTCGACGCCTCGGTCGCCGCCTGCGAGGCCTGGCTGGGCGCGCCGCCCTAGCGGATCCCGGCCAGCACTTCCTCGGTGTCCTGCCCGAGGCGCGGCGGATCGCGCCGTATGCCGATCGGCGTCGCCGAGAATTTCAGCCCCGGCTTCATCGCGCGATAGCCGCCCGCGCCGCCCGGCAGTTCGCGCGTCTCGAAGAAGCCGGTCGCCTTGAAATGCGGGTCGTCGAAGACCTCGTCCAGCCGGTTCGCCCGCATCGCCGGGATCGAAGCCTCGGCGCAGATCGCCAGCCACTCCGCCGTCGTCCTCGTCCGCGCCGCCTCGGCCAGCATCGCGTAGTAGACGGCGACCCGCGCCTTGCCGCTCTCGGCCTCCAGGTAGCGCGGCGAGTTGTAGGGGTCCTTGAAGCCGCCCAGTTCCAGGAATCGCTGTGCCGCTTCCTGGCTCGCCGGCATGATGACGATGTGTCCGTCCCTGGTCTCCACCGGCCGGCGATGCGGGGTGATCGTGGTCGGATGCCCGAACTTGCCCCGGGCCGGCACGAAGCTCTGCCCGTGCAGGTGCTCGGCCAGGATGAAGCCGGTGAAGGTCTCCAGCATCGGCACCTCGACATACTGGCCCTCGCCGGTGCGGGCGCGGTGCAGCAGCGCGGCCTGCGTGGCGATCGCCGCATAGAGGCCGCAGGTCTTGTCGGCGACGATCGAGGGCAGCGGCCGCAGCGCTTCGTCGCCGTCATAATAGGGCAGCAGGTCGCAGGCCCCCGACGCCCCCTGGATCAGATCGTCGAAGGCCTGCAGCCCGGCATACGGCCCGTCCGAGCCGAAGCCCATGGCGACGACATAGACGATGTCGGGCCGGATCGCCTTCACCGCCTCGTAGCCGAAGCCGAGGCGGTCGACCGAGGCGGGCCGCATGTTGTGGATGAAGACGTCGGCGGTCTTCACCAGCGCCCTCAGGTCGCTCTGGCCCTCCGGAGTCTTCAGGTCCAGCACGACCGAGCGCTTGTTGCGGTTGATCTCCACGAACAGGGCCGACATGTCGGGGGCGGGCGCGGTCTTGCCGGTGCCCTTGCGCTGGCGGTCGCCGCCCGGCTCCTCGATCTTGACGATGTCGGCCCCCAGATCGCCGAGCGTCTGGGTTGCAAAGGGGCCCAGCACATACTGCGTCAGGTCGAGGATGCGGATGCCGGCGAGCGGCCCGGCGGAGGTCTTGTCGGTCATGGCGCTGTCACGGGGTTGCGGTGTAAGGAAGCACCATGTCGCCGCCCCGCCGGAGGGGCAAGGCCCAGCCGAAGGTTCGTCCATGCGCTTCCCGCGTCCCTTTGTCCTCGCCGCGCTCCTGTCGCTGCTGACCGGCGCCGCGCCGGCCGCCGAACTGAAGCTGCGCGTCCTCTCCACCACCGACATCCACATGAACCTGGTGGACTACGATTTCGTCCGCGACGAGGCCGACGAGACCATCGGCCTCAACCGCACGGCGGCGCTGATCGCCGAGGCGCGGGCGGAAAACCCCAATGCCATCCTCGTCGACAACGGCGATCTGCTGCAGGGCGCGCCCATGGGCGACGTGGCGGCCCGCGTGCGGCCGCTGAAGGACGGCGAGCTGCACCCCGCCTATGCGGCGATGAACCTGATGGGCTACGACGTCGCGGTCGCCGGCAACCACGAGTTCAACTACGGGCTGGAGCTGCTGGAGCGCGCCCAGGTCGGCCCGAACTTCCCGATGCTGGCGGGCAATGTCTACCGGCTGAAGGCCGACGGCAGCGCCGGCGAGACGCTGTTCCCCGCCTCGCTCCTGCTCACGCGCAGCTTCACGGACGATGCCGGCGCCGCGCGCGAGGTGAAGATCGGCGTCATCGGCGTGCTGACGCCGCAGATCATGAACTGGGACAAGGACAAGCTCACCGGCAAGCTGACGACCGGCGACGCGGTCGAGGCGGTGGAGCGCGAAATCCCGCTGCTCAAGGCCCAGGGCGCCGACGTGATCGTGGTGCTCGCCCATGCCGGCATCAACGGCCAGCCGCGCCAGGGCATGGACGAGAATTTCTCCTATTACCTGGCCAAGGTTCAGGGCGTCGATGCGGTGGTGACCGGCCACTCGCACCGCGTCTTCCCGGGCAAGGACTATGAAGGTCTCGCGGGCGCCGACCTTTCGCGCGGCACGATCGACGGCAAGCCCTATGTGATGGCCGGTTCGTTCGGCAGCCATCTCGGCGTCATCGACCTGACGCTCGAGGATGCCTCCGGCAAATGGGCGATCAAGGACGGCCGGGCCGAGGCGCGGCCGGTCGCCGAGAAGGGCAAGGCGCGGCTTCCGGCCGATGCGAAAATCACCGAGGCGCTGAAGGACTGGACCGAGGCGACGCTCGCCTATATCCGCGCGCCGATCGGCGAGGCCAAGGGGCCGTTCAACACCTATCTGGCGCTGCTCGGCGACACGGCGGCGCTCCGGCTCGTCGCCGACGCGCAGCTCGGCTATGCGCAGAAGCTGGTCCAGGGTACGCCTTACGAGGGCCTGCCCCTGCTCTCGGCAGTGGCGCCCTTCCGGGTCGGCGGCCGTCCGGGCCCGGACTATTACACCGACGTGAAGGCCGGCCCAGTCGCCATCAAGGATGCGGCCGATCTCTACATCTATCCGAACATGCTGGCGATCGTGAAGCTGACCGGCGCGGAGGTGCGCGAGTATCTGGAGAAGGCCGCGCGGCTCTTCAACCAGATCGACCCCGCCAAGGCCGGGCCGCAGCCGCTGGTCGGCAACATGCCGGCCTATAATTTCGACATCCTTTTCGGCCTCACCTACACGATCGACGTGACCAGGCCCGCGCGCTACGGCCGCGGCCCGGCGATCGAGGATCCCAACGCCTTCCGCATCGGCGACATCCTCATCGGCGGCGAACCGCTGGACGAGACCAAGGACTATCTCGTCATCACCAACAATTACCGCGCCAATGGCGGCGGCGAGTTCCCGCGCATGGACGGCACGGCCGTCGCCCTCGTCGCGCCGGAAACCAACCGCGAGATCCTCATCGAGCACATTCGCGCCAGGGGCGAGATCGTGCCCGACAACACGCCGGTCTGGCGCTTCGCGCCGGTGCCGGACGGCCCGAACGGCCCGCCCGACATCCGCATCGAGATCGGCCCCGGCGGCGCGGCGCTCGCCGCCGCCGACCAGCGGCTGACCAGGATCGAGACCAACGCCGAGGGCTTCGACGTCTACGGCGTGAAGCTCGGGCCATGAGGCCTCTCGCGCGCCGCCCGGCCGGGTCTTAAGCTGCCGCCCAGCCAAATCCGGGACGCATCATGCAATTGCACCAATCCTCGTGGATCGAAGTCGATGCCTATCTGAAGACGTCGAAGGGCATCGTCGTGCCCATCGGCTCGACCGAGCAGCACGGGCCGAACGGCCTGCTCGGCACCGACGCGCTCTGCCCGGAAGTCATCGCGAAGCGGGCGGGCGACGAGGCGGGGTTTCTGGTCGGCCCCACCTTCAATGTCGGCCAGGCGCAGCATCACCTCGGCTTCGCCGGCACGATCTCGCTGCGCCCCTCCACGATGATTGCGGCGATCTACGACTGGACCGCCAGCCTCCATCGCCACGGTTTCGAGAAGATCTACTGGTTCAACGGCCATGGCGGGAACATCGCCACCATCACCGCCGCCTTCAGCGAGATCTATGCGGATGTCAGCCTGAAGCGGACGGGGGCGAACGCGGCGCCGGTGCGCTGCACGCTGCGCAATTGGTGGGAGCTTTCCGGCGTCGGCGAACTCTGCCGCGAGCTGTTCCCGGTCGGCGAGGGCAGCCACGCCACCGCCTCGGAGGTCTCGGTCACCTATGCCGCCTTTCCGGACGCCATCAAGCGGGTGGAGATGAGCCCGAAGATCGCCCCGACCGGCCCCATCCTCGACGCCGACGACTACCGCCGCCGCTTCCCCGACGGGCGCATCGGCTCCGACCCGTCGCAGGCGACGCCGGAAAAGGGCGAGCGCATCATCGCCGCCGCCGCCAGGGCGCTCGCCGCCGACTACGAGCGCTTCCTCGCGTCGGCATGACGCCATGTGTGGTTGACAATATTCCTATGACGGGCTAGAAGCATCGCCCGGCTTGCGCCGGGTGCCGGGTCCGCGCAGGCGGGCCATCCACGGCGGTCCCGCCGCCCCCGCGAAGATGAACAATCGCCAGGGCGCGACGTTCGAATGCGAAGGCCGGGTTCAATGCCGGCCTGGCGGCGCGGAAATCCGGGCTTTCGGGCGTCGCGGGCCGGATTGAACCTATCCCTGGAACGGGTCGCTCGCCGCGAGATAGAGCCGGGCCAGCGCCTCGCAGCCGGACTGGTCCTCGGCGTCGAAGCGGCCCTTGAGCGGGCTGTCGAGATCGAGCACCCCCACCAGCCTCTCGCCGCGGAGCAGCGGCACTACCAGTTCGCTCGCCGAGGCGGCGTCGCAGGCGATGTGGCCGGGAAAGGCGTGCACGTCCTCGACCAGCACGCTGCGCCGCTCCGCCGCCGCCGTACCGCAGACGCCGCGCCCCGGCGCGATCCGCACGCAGGCCGGCTTGCCGACGAACGGCCCCAGCACCAGCTCGTCCCCGCGCAGGATGTAGAAGCCCGCCCAGTTGAGATCGGCGAGCCCCCAGGCGATCAGCGCCGCCAGATTGGCGGCATTGGCGATGGCGTCGCGCTCGCCGTGGAAGAGGCCGGACGCCTGGCGCGCCAGCTCCTCGTAGATCTCCGCCTTCGTCCCCTCTGGACGGCCGCTCGTCTCGAACATCGCGCTTCAGGCCTCGATCACGGCGTCGCCGTCAAGGACGATCGCGACGCGGGTCAGCGAGCGTCCGAGGCACGGCCCCGAAACGCAGAGCCCGTCGCCCACCAGAAAGCGCGCGCCGTGCATCGAGCAGATGAGTTCGCTGCGCCCGGCGTTGAGGAAGCGGTCGGGAAAGGTCTCCAGCGTCACGCCGGTGTGCGGACAGGCGTTGAGATAGGCGCGCGGGCCGTCCGCCGTCGCCACCACGACGATCTCGCGCCCGCCTTCCAGCGTGACGCCCTTGGCGCCGGTCGGCTCCAGGTCGGCGAGGCGGCAGAGCGCCGTCACGGCCTGACGCCGCCCATGGCGCAGACCGTCTTCCATTCGGCGTCGGAGACCGGCTGCACCGAAAGGCGCGAATTGTTGATGAGCAGCATGTCCTTCAGCTTGGGCTCGGCCTTCACGTCTTCCAGCGTCACGGGCTTCGTCAGCGGCGCGACGGCGACGAAGTCGCACACCACCCAGGGCGATCCCTCCGGCGCGGTCGGGTCGGGATAGGCCTCCCTCGCCACCTCGCAGATGCCGACGATCTCCTTGCCGACATTGGAGTGATAGAAGAAGGCGCGCTCGCCGCGCTTCATCTTCATGAGGTTCAGCTTGGCGGTGTGGTTGCGCACGCCGCTCCACGGCTCGCCCGCCTTGCCGCGCGCCACCTGCTGGTCCCAGCTCCAGGCGTCGGGCTCCGACTTGATCAGCCAGAAGGCCATCGCTTCAGTCCTGCCGCGGCACGCCCTCGGCGATGCTCCAGCGCCAGGGCCTCACGTCCGAAATCTCGAAGAGGCCCGCCCTGGCGTAGGGATCGTTGTCGGCCCAGTCGCGCGCCGCCTCCAGGCTCGCCATCTCCAGCACCAGCAGAGAGCCGATCATCTTCTCGCCGTCGTCCGACAGCAGCGGCCCGGCGATGCGCACCGCCTTGCCGGCGTCGGCGACATACTTCAGATGCGCCTCGCGGGTCACGGCGCGCAGGCCGTGCGAGAACGGCTTGTCGAGGTTGTAGACGGCGAACAGCATGGCGGCTCCTCAGTGACGAAGCAGGCGACACGTCGTCCTAACGCGCCGGGGCGGTTTCGTATATGCGGTCAATCGGTCTCGACCCGCAGCGGCCGGGCAAGCAGGCCGGCGATCGCGGCGTCGACCTCGATGTCGCCCTCGACCAGGGCGGCGATGGCGGCCGAGATCGGCATCGCGACGCCCATCGCCTCGGCCCGCTCGACCACCGGGCGCGCCGTCGCCGCGCCCTCGACGACGCCGCGCGCATGGGCGATGGCATCGGCGAGGCCCTCACCGCGTCCCAGCGCCAGGCCGAAGGCGAAGTTGCGGCTCTGGGCGCTCGAGCAGGTCAGCACCAGGTCGCCGAGGCCCGAGAGACCATTGAGCGTCTCGGGCCGGGCGCCCAGCGCGACGGCGAAGCGCCGCATCTCGGCGAAGCCGCGGGCGATGAGCGCGGCCCGGGCGCTCGCCCCGAAATTCTTGCCCTCGGCGATGCCGCAGGCGATCGCCAGCACGTTCTTGACCGCCCCGCCGATCGCCACCCCTTCAGGATCGCCGCTGGCATAGGGGCGGAAGGCGGCGGTCGCCAGTGCCGCCGCCAGCCGCTCGGCGAGGGCGAGGTCGGCGGCCGCGAGGGTGATCGCGGTCGGCAGCCCGGCCGCCACGTCCTCCGCAAAACTCGGCCCCGACAGAATCGCCGCAGCGGCATCCGGCGCGGCCTCGCGCAACACCTCGGTCATCAACAGATCGCTGCCGCGCTCCAGCCCTTTGGCGCAGACGATGACCGGCTGTCCCGGCCGCAGCGCCGGGGCAAGACGTTCCAGCGCGGCGCGCAGATGCTGCGCCGGGGTCGCCAGCAGGACGGCATCGGCCGTCCCCGCCGCCTCGATATCGGCCAGAATCGCAATCTCGCCTGGCAGGGCGACGCCTGGCAGGAAGGGGGTGTTCTCGCCGGCCGCGAAGATCGCCGCGCGGACCTCCGCTTCGCGGGCCCACAGCGAGACCCGCCGCCCGGCCCGGTGGGCGGTCAGGGCGAGCGCGGTGCCCCAGGCGCCGGCGCCGGCCACCGCGACATGCCGGATTCCTGTGTCTGGCGATTGAACGTTTTGTTGATTATTTACCGCGTTCGGACTAGGGTCTTCGGTCATAAACAGAGTCCGGTCACGGCGGGGCTCGGCAGGGATTTGGGGGAAAGGCGTACGGAATGGTCTGCAATGATACGATGTGCGGGCGGATTCTCGAAGCCGCAACGAAGCGATTCAAGCATTACGGCTACTCCAAGACGTCGATGGCCGAAATCGCCGCCGATCTCCAGATGAGTCCCGGCAATCTCTACCGCTATTTTCCCGGCAAGATCGACATCGCCCTCGCCATCGCCGAAGAGCACAATGCGGCTCAGTTCGAGGATCTGAAGAAGGTCGCCGAGCGGCCCGGCGTGCCGGTGATCGAGCGGCTGCGCGACTTCTTCTATGCCGACATGGTCCAGACCTACCAGATGATCGAGCGCGATCCGCGCACGTTCGAACTCGCCCAGATCATCAAGACCGAGCGCCCGGCCTGGGTGAACGGGCATCTCGCCCGCGAGCGCGAACTGATCAACGCCCTGCTGCTGGAAGGCGTGGCGAGCGGCGAGTTCGACATTCCGGACGTCCCTTTCACAGCCGAAATGCTGCAGGCGGCGATGATGAAGTTCCGCTACCCCCAGCTCTGGTCGAATCTGAAGCTCCCGGCCCTCGAGCGCGAATTTGACGGCGTCACCCGGCTGCTTCTGTTCGGCCTGGCCGGGCGCACCGGCACCGCCCGGCACTGTCAGATCGAAGGCGTCGAAGGCCGCGAGGCAGCTTGACGCAGCGTCACTTGTGACGAATGAACACTGATACGTGACGAGTGAACGTTTTTGGTTTTATTCATTGATCATGTTTCGGGCCTGATCTATATAGCTTCCATCGACGCCGCGCTGAGCGCGCCGATCGGTGGGACGAAGCGCTAGAGCCCGGACTTTCCCGGGCAGACGCTCTCCCCCGCAACGACAAGGAGAGAGGGTCATGTCCACCTATTCGCGCAAGGTCGAGAGCGTCTCGCAGAAGATCACCGCCATCCTGATCGGCGCCGGTCTCGCGGCCTACGCCGTCGTCTTCGCGGTTCAGGGCGTCGGATCGTACCTCGCCTGAACCCGGCCGACATCCGGCAAGAAGGATCGCTTCCCATGAAGATTTTCCCCCGCACCCCCGATACCCGCATCCCCCTGTCCGACCGCGTATGGGGGTCGATCTTCGGCTTCGCCTTGATCGCCTGGTCGGTCGTGTTCGTGATCGGCGCGGTCTCGATCAAGGTCGCCTGACGGCCGCTCAAGTCCCTGGCCCGCCGCACAACCACCTCGAGTGCAGTCCCGCGGCGGTCCCTTTTGGGGGTCCGGACGTCAGTCCGGACCCCTCTTTTTTGCTTAAGCCCTCGCGGCCAGCGGCCAGCGCGCCCGGGCGATCGTGCCCAGCGGATCGGTGTGTCCGGCGGCGAAACGTTCCAGTCCTGCCCATGCGATCATCGCCGCATTGTCGGTGCACAGGGCAAGCGGCGGCGCGATCATCGCAAAGCCTTCCGCCCCAGCTGCGGCTTCCAGCGCGCCGCGCAGCGCGGCGTTGGCGGCGACCCCACCGGCTACGACAAGCACCGGGTGCGCGGCATTGGGACGATGCGCCGCAAACCAGCGCATCGCCTGACGGCTGCGGGTGGCCAGGATGTCGGTCACCGCCTGCTGGAAGCTCGCAGCAATGTCGGCGACGAACCTCGAATCTGGCTCGGCCTCGCGCTGCACCGCATAGCGCACGGCGGTCTTCAGCCCGGCGAACGACATGTCGAAGCCCGGCCGGTCGAGCAGCGGCCGGGGAAAGGCGAAGCGGGCGGGATCGCCCTTGCGTGCCTCCTGCTCGACCGCCGGTCCGCCGGGGAAGCCGAGCCCCAGCAGCTTGGCCGTCTTGTCGAAGGCCTCGCCGGCTGCGTCGTCGATCGTGCCGCCGAGCCGCTCATAGGCGCCGGGTCCATCGACGCTGAGGATTTGGCAATGCCCGCCCGAGACGAGCAGCAGCAGATAGGGAAAAGCGCAGCCATGGGTCAGCCGGGCAGTCAGCGCGTGGCCTTCCAGGTGATTGACCGCAACCAGCGGCTTGCCGGTCGCCAGAGCGAGCGCCTTGGCTGTCATCAGCCCGACCAGCACCCCGCCGATCAGGCCCGGCCCGGCCGTCGCTGCGATCGCATCGATCTCTCCCAGGTTCACGCCGGCTGCCTCTAGTGCCCGTGCAACCAGCAGGTCCATGCGCTCGACATGGGCGCGTGCAGCAATCTCCGGCACCACACCGCCATAGGCCGCATGGGCATCGTCCTGCGAAGCGACCAGGCTCGACAGGATCGCGCCAGGACCGGGAGGCCGGCCGCGCACCACCGCCGCCGCTGTCTCGTCGCAGCTGGATTCGAGCCCAAGTAAGGTCAGGGACGGTTGCGTCATGCGGGTCTTTTGCGGCAGATCGATGCCAACGCCAAGCGTTGTGGGGGAAATTGACCGTGAGACGGCTCCGGATCGGGACGCGCGGCTCGCCGCTGGCGCTGGCGCAGGCGCATGAGACGCTGGAGCGGCTGAGGGCGGCGTCCGGGTGGAGCGCAACCGAAGCGGAGGCGCGGCTGGAACTGGTGGTGATCCGGACCAGCGGCGACAAGATCACCGACCGGCCGCTGGCCGAAGCCGGGGGCAAGGGCCTGTTCGTCAAGGAACTGGAAGAAGCGCTATTGGACCGCCGGGTCGATCTTGCGGTCCACTCGATGAAGGACGTGCCGGGCATCCTGCCGGACGGCCTCGTCATCGCCGCTGCCCTGCCGCGCGAGGACGCACGTGACGCGCTTCTCGGGGCAGCCTCTCTTGCGGCGCTGGCACCGGGCGCCCGAGTCGGCACGACCAGCCCGCGCCGGGCGGCCCAGGTGCTGGATCTCAGGCCAGATCTCGCCATCGTGCTGTTTCGAGGCAACGTCCAGACCCGGCTCGACAAACTGGCGCGCGGCGAAGCCGAAGCGACGCTGCTTGCCATGGCCGGGCTCAACCGCCTCGGTCTCGCTCCGGCTCTTGCGCCGCTCGAGATCGCCGGCTTCATCCCGGCGGCCGGCCAGGGCGTGGTGGGCCTTGAGTGCCGCGCGGACGATGACGAGATCCGTGACCTGGCCGCGCTCATCGACGATGCGCCTTCAGCCGTCGCGCTCGCCGCCGAGAGGGCCTGCCTCGCGGCGCTCGATGGTTCGTGCCGCAGCGCCATCGCCATCCATGCCAGCCCGGAACCCAGCGGCAGATTCGCCCTGCGCGCCGCGGTTTTCGCCCCCGACGGTTCGGAGCGCCACGACGCCGCCATCCACCTCCCCGCCGCCCCCGACGCCGCCGACGCCGCCCGCCTCGGCCGCGATATCGGTCTTGACCTGCGCCGCCGCGCCGGCGCGCTCGTGGGATGAAGCGCGGCCGCGTCCTGGTGACCCGGCCTGAAGGCCAGGCCGCCGCCACCATGGCCGCGCTAGCGGCCCGCGGCTTCGATTGCGTCGCCGCGCCCGCGACGGTCTTCGAGAACCTGCCCGGCCCGCCCCTGGATCTCGCTGGCATCGCCGGCATCGCCGTAACCTCGGCCAACGGCGTCGCGGCCCTTGCAGCCCGCACGGCGCGCCGCGACCTGCCCCTCTTTGCCGTCGGTGAGGCAACCGCAACCGCCGCTCGCACTGCCGGCTTCGCCACCGTCACGGCCGCGGCTGGCGACGGAGCTTCGCTCGCCCGGCTGATTGCCGGCGTGGCCCCCGTCTGCGAGACGATCCTGTACGCGGCGCCCGAGGACGCCGCTGTGGATCTTGCCGCCCTGTTGCCGGACCATACCGTCCGCCGCACCGTCCTCTACCGCATGGCTCCCGCCCGCTCCCTGCCGGCCGAGGCGCTGGCGGCTCTCGACGACGGGACGATCCTGGCCGCCCTGTTCTACTCGGTCCGCACTGCGCAGCACTTCGGACAGCTTGTTTCGCAGGCGAACCGTCTTCCCGCATTGCAGGGCGTGGCAGCGCTCTGCCTGTCTGAGCCGATCGCCGCCGCCGCCCGCGCCCTGCCGTTTTCTGCGGCCCGGGCAGCGGTTCGGCCCGACGAGGCGGCGCTCTTCGATCTGCTTGAGGCCCTTCGTGCAGAGGGATAGGTTCGCGGCGTGACCGACCATCCGCCGAACCGAGGCGCGACGCCCGACGATATCGAGGCGGCGCTGCGAGATGTCCGCGCCGGACTGGCCGCCGGCCAAGCCCCCCCGCCTCATCCAGTGCGCCACGACGAGGGCCGTCGCAGCGACTGGCTGGGGGTCGGTGCCTTCATGCTCGCCGCCGCCTTTCTCGGCGGCGCTGCGGCGCTTTTTCTTCCTGGCCTGACGGGCCTGACGATCGGCGGGGCGGACGAAGCAAGCCAGCGCATCGGCGAACTTGAGGAGCGGCTCGGCAGGGTGGCCGCAGGAGGCTCCGGCAGCGCTGCCGCAGATACCTACCGTGATCTCGCCGACCGGATCGACGGTCTCGAGGTGCGCGTGCGCGCGCTGGAGGCGACTGCGGGTGCCGCTGCCGGCCCCGGCGTGACACCGTCGCCCGACCCACAGGTCGGGGTCGGGCTGGCCGCGCTCGAGGCGAGCCTCGCGGGCCTTGGCAAACGCCTCGCTTCCGCCGAGCGGACGCTCGCCGGTCTTGCCGCCGCCGAGCCGCTGGCTCAGCCCGCGCCGCCAGCGGCACCCGCGCCCGATGCCGCCGCGCTCGCCGGTCTGGTCGCCGAGGTCCAGTCGCTGGCCGCCATGTTGGGCATTCTGAGCGGCCGCGTCACGACTGTGGAAGAGGCGCTGCCGCCGCCCGAACTGGTGGCGGCGCTCGATCGCCGCCTCTCCGAAATCGAAAACGCCGATCCTGGCCGGGCGGCTCGCAATGCAGCTCTGGCCCTCGCGGTATCCCAGCTCGCCGCCGCTGCCGATGCGGGGCGCCCCTTCGTTGCCGAGCTGGCTGCGCTCAGGGCCATTGCGCCAGGCGTCGAGGCCTCGGCGTTCGAAGCTGCGGCGGCGACGGGCCTGCCGACGGTCCGGCGTCTCGCCGACCGGCTAGAGGCGCTCGACCCGGCGATTCGCGCAGGAGCTGACGAGGATCGCGGCGGCGACTGGCTCGACCGTCTGTGGCGCGGCCTTACCGGCCTCGTTACCGTGCGTGCGTCAGGCGAGCCTGTGGGCGACGCTCCGGAGGACCGGCTCGACCGGGCCCGGCTGAGGCTGCGCGATGATGACCTGGCGGCCGCCGTGGCGGAGCTGGACTGGCTGTGGGGCCGCGCCCGCGCCGCCGCCGACCCGTGGCTCGTTGCAGCCAAGGCGCGCCTGGCGCTCGACGCGGCGCTGGGCGCGTTGACGTCCCGGATCCTCCAGGATCTCTCGCGGACCGCGCCATGATCCGTCTTGTCTGGCTGTTTCTGATCGCCGCCGCCTTCTCTGTTGGCGCGGCGCTACTTGCGGGTCAGCAGGGGGCGGTGACGATCAACTGGGGCGGCACCGAATTCCGCATGGCCCCGGCGGTCGCCGCCGCCATCGCCTTTGCGGCCGTTGCGGTGATCCTCGGCGTCTGGCGGCTGATCGGCATTGTTTTCGATTGGCCGGGGGCGATGAGTCATTGGCGGCGGGAAAGACGCCGCAAGGCCGGCTACTTAGCGCTGGCGCGCGGCATGGTTGCGGTGGCGGCCGGCGACGCGCGCGAGGCCCGCCGGCACCAGGCACGCGCCAAAGCGGCGCATGACGAACCCCTGCTGTCGCAGCTGCTGGCCGCCCAGACCGCCCAGCTGGAGGGCGACGAGGAGGCCGCCGCGCGGGCCTTCGCCGACATGCTGGGCCGCCCCGAGACCGAGTTCCTGGGCCTGCGCGGCCTGTTCATGCAGGCGGTCCGGCGCGGCGACGCCGCCGCCGCGCGCCGTCACGCGGGCCGGGCCTTCGCGCTGCGGCCGCACACCCCCTGGGTGGCGAGCGCGCTCTTCGACCTGGAGACCCAGGGCGGCGACTGGGCGGCCGCCGAAAAGGCGCTCGACGGCCAGGCGCGCGCCCGCCTGCTGCCGCAAGATGTCGTGCGCCGCCGCCGCGCGGTGCTCGCCGCCGCTGCGGCCCGCGATCATATCGCCGCCGGACGGATCGACGCCGGCCTCGACAAGGCCCGCCATGCGCTCAAGGTCGCGCCCGGCCTGCTGCCGGCGGCGCTGGCGGCGGCCCGCGCCTACCGGACCGAGGGCCGGCCGAAACGCGCGGCGGCGGTTCTGGAGCGGGCGTGGGCCGAGGCCCCGCATCCCGACCTCGCCGCCGCCTATCGCGACCTCGACGCCCAGGCGCCGGCGGGCCGGTTCGCGCGCCTCGTCGCGCTCAACCCCTCGCATCCCGAAAGCCGCCTGCTCTCGGCCGCCGAGGCGGCCGGGCGCGGCGCCTTCGCCCAGGCCGCGGCCCTGCTGCAGCCCCTGCTCACCCCGCACCCCGGCGGCCGCGCCGCCCGGCTGATGGCCGACATCGCCGATGCGCGGGGCGACGCCGCCGCCGCCCGGCTGTGGGGCGACCGCGCCCTGACGGCGCCGCGCGACGGCGTCTGGCGTTGCGCCGGGTGCGGCCACGAAGCGCCGGCCTGGGGCGCCGCCTGCGCCAAATGCGGCGCATTCGACACGCTTTCCTGGTCGCAGCCCGCGCCGGTCGCCGGCCTCGCCGTCACCGACAGCGACGCGGCGGCGCTTCTCTACCGGCTTGCGCCGCCGCCCGAAGCGGCCGAGGATTCGCCCGGCAAGGCGGTACAGACATCTCTCCGGGACGAATCGCATGACTGGATCGAGGGCCGCTGAGGCGGGCAGGGGCGCATGCTGAAATGGCTGGGCCGGATCGCCGCGGCACTTCTGGTGCTGGTGGGCGGCGCCGGGGTCGCGCTCTACGAGAGCGACATTCCCAAGGCCGAGCTCATCGCGCTCTATGGCGGCCCTGACTCGCGCTTCGTGCAGCTGGCGTCCGGCGCGTCGGCCCATTACCGCGATCGCGGGCCGCGCGAGGCGCCGGTGCTGCTGCTGCTGCACGGCTCGAACGCCTCGCTGCATACCTGGGAGCCCTGGGCGGAAGCGCTTGCCGGACCCTACCGGGTGGTGACGGTGGACCTGCCGGGCCACGGCCTGACCGGGGCGGTGCCGGGGGGCGGCTATACCCAGAAGGCCATGGCCGGCTTCGTCCTGGAGTTCGCCGCCGCCCTCGGCCTGGAGCGTTTCGCGCTGGGCGGCAACTCGATGGGCGGCGGCATCGCGGCGCGCTTCGCCATCGAACACCCCGGCCGGGTGACCCGGCTGATCCTGGTCGACGCCGCCGGGTTTCCGGCCAGGGCCCGGTCCGAACCGGGGCTCGGCTTCCGGCTGGCGCGGCTGCCGCTGGTCCAGAACATCCTGCTCGTCATCACGCCGCGGGCGCTGTTTTCCGCCAGCCTGAGGACGGCGATCGCCGACGACGGGCTGGTGACGGCCGAGATGATCGACCGCTACTGGCGGCTCAACCGCATGGAGGGCACGCGGTCCGCCAGCCTCGCCCGCTTCCAGTCGGCCCCGGACCCGACGGTGCGCGAGCGGGCGGGCGAGATCGCCATCCCGACGCTGGTCCTCTGGGGGGCCAAGGACACGCTGATCCCGCTGGATGCGGGCGAGGCGCTGGCGGCGGCGATTCCGGGGGCCCGGCTCATCGTCTATCCGGACGCCGGCCATGTGCCGATGGAGGAAGTCGCGGCACGATCGGCGGCCGATGTGGCGGCGTTTCTTTCCGGGGCGAAGTAGCCCGCCCTCGTTGCGCCGTGCGGGATTTCATGCCAAACCCCGGCCGTCCGGCGGGGCCGTTCAGCCCCGCCCGCCACCGGGCCGCCTTAGCTCAGCCGGTAGAGCATCGCATTCGTAATGCGAGGGTCGCGTGTTCGAGTCACGCAGGCGGCACCATCTTGCCCTTGGAGAGAGGCTTCGCCCTGGCGGCGGCGGCGCTGCAGGCGGCGCAGGTGCCGCTGATCTCGACCACGGAACGAACCGCCTTGAAGCCGCGGGCCGTAACCAGGGCGCGGATATGTTCGCCCAGCGACGGCTCGGCGATTTCCTCAACGGTCCGGCAGGTCTGGCAGATCAGAAAGCCGGCATCGTGGCGGTGCTCGGCGTCGAAGCAGGCGACGAAGGCGTTCAGGCTGTCGATGCGGTGGACGAAGCCCTGTTCGACCAGGAAGGCCAGCGCCCGGTAGACCGTGGGCGGCGCCGCCCGGCCGCGCTCGCCGGCCAGACGCTGCAGGATGTCATAGGCGCCGATCGGCTTGTGGTGTTCGGCGACGATCTCCAGAACCCGGGCCCGGGTCGCCGTCAGCCTGAGGCCGCGGCGTTCGGCCAGGCGGGCCGCGGCATCGAGCGCCGACGTCCGGCAGGCGGCATGGTCGTGGGTCGCGGTTGACGCCATGACAGGTTCCCTTGCGTCATGAATTGCTGCGGTTGCAGGCAGCGCCCTCTGGCTGTGCAGGCAAGCGTTGCCGAAATGCCATAGCGGCGAAAGAGCGTTTGACCTGAATCACTTACAGGCGATCCTTGCGGCTGCGAAGCTTGACACGCGAGTCATTCATGTGTGGTCTACGGCCGGACTGCAAATCAGGCGCCGGGGGGGCGTCATCGCGAAGCGACAAGCCCAAACATGGGCGCGCACGCGACAAAAATCAAAAACAAGAATAAACCGCCTCCTCAAGATCTGAGCGCGTCACGAAGAACGCCAGATGACACCCTCTTTGGGGGCTTAGGAGGAAGACCAATGACGACGACCAATCGCCTTCGCGCGGGCCTCTTGGCGACTGCCGCCGGCGCCGGCCTCGTTCTGGCGGGCAGCGCGGCTGCCGCCGAGTACACCGTCGGCAGCGTGAAGATCACCTTCGACACGACCATTTCGCTGGGCGGCTCGATGCGCGTCGCCGACCGCAACGACGGCTTCCTGCCGGAAGCCAATGGCGGCAACCGCGACCCGCGCTCGGGCACCGGCGGCACCGTCATCTCCAATGCCGCGCCCGGCGGCTTCGGCCTCCAGGCCCCGGTGAACCTCGCCGGCCAGGTGCTGCCGGCGCGCGTCACCGTCACCAACAACCTCAACAATTTCGACGGCTCGATCAACACCGACGACGGCCGGCTGAACTTCGACAGCGGCGACCTGATCGGCGGCAACGCCAAGGTCAACCACGACTTCCTGCTCGAATACGACAACTTCACCGTCTTCTCGCGCTTCTACTATTTCTACGACGCGGTGCTGGACGACGAGAATGTCGGCCGCAGCGGCCTGTCGGAGCGGGCCCGCGACTCGGTCGGCCGCTCGATCGAGCTGCTCGACCTCTATGTCTCGGGCAATTTCAATCTCGGCGAGCTGCCGCTCAACATCCGCCTCGGCAAGCAGGTGGTGAGCTGGGGCGAAGGCACCTTCATCCTCAACGGCATCAACGTCGTGAACCCCATCGACGTCGGCGCGTTCCGCCGTCCGGGCGCCGAAATCAAGGAAGGCCTGCTGCCGGTTCCGCTGGCCTATCTGTCGCTCGGCCTGCCGGCGAACCTCTCGCTGGAAGCCTTCTACCAGTTCAAGTTCGAGCCCTACTCGATCGACCCCTCGGGCTCGCCCTTCTCGGGCGCCGACATCGTGTCGCGCTTCAACCAGAACGGCCTCGGCAATCTCGGCGGCCGCTCCTACACCTCGGGCAGCCTGCTCGGCGGCACGCGCCGCAACTGCGCCGGCGACAGCGACGCCGCCGCCGGCTCGATCACCGACGGTTCGGGCGACACCTCGTCGGCCGGCACGCTCAACAATAACGGCCTCTCGGGCGCCGTGAATCTCGGCCTGCTGCCGAGCCCCGGCTGCACCGCCGGCGCGCTCATCGACTTCCTGACGCCGAACACGCTCGGCCTCGCCGAGCGCGACCGCAATCTGCGCGGCGACCTCGACGTCGTGTTCCGCGGCCAGGACATCAATCCGGACAATGACGGCCAGTACGGCCTCGCGCTGCGCTGGTACTCCGAGGAGCTGGGCGCGACCGAGTTCTCGCTGTTCTACATGAACTACCACAGCCGCCTGCCGTTCCTGCAGATCACGGCCGGGGCGCCGTCGCTGGGCATCTCGACCACCAGCGTGAACGTCAACATCACGCCGGAACAGCTGGCCGGCGGTTCGGCCGCCGTCCAGGGCGCGCTGGCGGCGCGCTTCGCGCCGGCGATCGGCTGCATCAACCCGGCCTTCGGCCCCGGCGCCGCGCCGGGCGTCTTCGTCGATCCGCGCTTCGCGGCGCTGCGGACGCAGACGATCGCCGACCCCAACAACCTCATCAACGCCACCTCGATGACGGTCGCCAACGCCTTCCTCGGCGACGCCGATCCGGTCACGCCCGGCGTCCAGCCCTATTTCAGCCCGGCCGACATCGCCAATCCGCCCAAGACCTTCGGCGCGGCGATGGGCATCAACTGCGCCCTGGCGCTGGCCCAGTCGAAGCTGGTCGATTCGGACGGCACCGGCACGCTCGGCACCGCCGGGGACCTGCCGATGCTGGGCAACGGCGCGGAGACGCTGAACGTCCAGTACGACAGCCAGCTCGACGTCATCTATCCCGAAGACATCCAGCTCTTCGGCTTCTCGTTCAACACGACGATCGGCGGCTGGGGCGTCCAGGCCGAGCTTGCCTATCGTCCGGAGGCGCCGTTCCAGACCGACACCGACGCCCAGACGATCGAGGCCGCCGCGGCGTCCTGCTCGTTCCCGGTGGCGGTCGCCGATCTCGGCTTCTCGACCTTCGAGCCCCGCAACGTCAACGGCCTGGCGAACTGCAACCCGGCCGCGATCGACCATCTCGACGGCGTCGGCCGCTATCGCACCGCCGCGGTCATCGAGAACGAGATGTACACGTTCCAGCTCGGCACGACGGCGACGTTCACGACGTCCGACCCGATCGTCGAGTTCCTGGGCGCCGATCTGGGCATCTTCGTCACCGAAATCGGCGCGGTCTACGTGCCGGGCGTCGAGGACACCTACCTGACCAACGACGACGGCACGGCGACGGGCATTCCGCTCAGCACCGTGCAGTTCCAGTTCCTGGGCTGCCAGGGCTCCGACCTGCCGCTCGGCGGCCTGCTCGGCCTCGACTTCAAGCCGTCCTACCAGTGCCGCCCGACCGACTTCTCGTTCGGCTACGTGCTGCTGTTCCGCGTCGACTACAACAACGCGTTCGGCTCCGGCTGGCTGGTCAGCCCGCAGCTGGCGTTCAGCCACGACGTCATGGGCGCGACGCCCGCGCCGTATGGCAACTACATCGAGGACCGCATGTCGCTGAACCTCTCGGTCAACGCCACGCTGGACAACAAGTGGCGTCTGGGCGCGAGCTATACTAACTTCTTCGGCGGCGGCATCCTGAACAAGTCTTCGGACCAGGACTTCGCGTCGGTCACGTTCTCGTATTCGTTCTAAGCAAGCGGGGGACAACATCCGCACTCGCGTTGCACGTCTCTCAGGAGGAAATCGTATGGGTAAAATGACCGCACTGCTCGCGTCGGCCTGCGCACTGGCGCTGGCCGGCACCGCCCTGGCCAAGGTGCCGGCGGATGTGGCGGCGCGCCTCGGCAACGATCTGACGCCCTATGGCGCGGAACTCGCCGGGAACAAGGACGGCTCCATCCCCGCGTGGGACGGCGGCCTCAGCGCACCGCCCGCCGGCGTCGCCTTCGATCCGAACGCCAAGGGCTATCCCGATCCGTTCGCCGGCGACGCGCCGCTGTTCACGATCACGTCCGGCAATGCCGGCCAGTACGCGGACAAGCTGACCGACGGCTACAAGGCGCTTCTGGCCAAGCGCGCCAACTACAAGATGCCGGTCTATCCGACCCGGCGTTCGTGCGCCTTCCCCAGCTTCGTCTACGACGCGAACAAGAAGAACGCGACGGTCGGCGAACTGCTGAAGGGCCCGGACGGCCAGCTCGACGGCAACGGCGTCTCCGGGGCCATCATGGGCGCGCCGTTCCCGATCCCCTCGAACGGTCTTGAAGTGGTGTGGAACCACACGCTGCGCTATCGCAGCTTCAAGCTGACCCGCCAGTTCGCGGCGTTCCCGGTGCAGACCTCGGGCGACCCGCTCTCGGGCAAGATCACCTTCCAGGACGAAGCGATCCTGCGCTGGTCGGATCCGTCGAAGGCCCGCGCCGAGGATCTCAACAACATCTCGCTGCTCTACATCTCGAACACCGTCGCGCCGGCCCGTCTGGCCGGCAACGTGATCCTGGTGCACGAATCGCTGAACGCGGCCGTCGAGCCGCGCAAGGCCTGGCAGTACAATCCCGGCACGCGCCGCGTGCGCCGCGCGCCCGACATCTCGTACGACAACCCCGGCACCAACACCGACGGCATGTCCACCTCGGACGCGTTCGACGGCTATAACGGCGCGCCGGACCGCTACGACTGGATGATGGTCGGCAAGTCCGAGAAGTTCGTCGCCTACAACAACAACAAGCTGACGAACGCGTCCTATGCGGACCTCGTGCTCAACAGCACGCTCAACCAGGACCTGATGCGCTACGAACTCCACCGCGTGTGGACCGTTCAGGCGACGCTGCGTCCCGGCACGCGCCACATCTATTCGCGGCGCGTGAAGCACTTCGACGAGGACAGCTACGCGCTGCTCAGCGCCGAACTGTATGACGGCCGCGGCGAGCTGTGGCGCGTCCAGGAAGAGCCGCAGATCGCCTACTACCACGTCCCGGCCTGCGGCCTGGCGGGCGAGATGGTCTACGACCTCCAGGACGGCCGCTACCTCGCCGGCTCGCTGCGCAACGAGGAGACCCCGGTGAACTACAACGCCACCGAGCTCAACGAAGCGCGCTACACGCCGGATGCGATCCGCCGCCTCGGCGTGCGCTGATCGGCAAGGCAGCGAATGCGGCCCGGCCCCCTTGGGGCCGGGCCGTCTCTTGTCTAGACTGATGTGACGATTTCCCAATCTCCAGGCCTGCCATGACCTTCCCGCGCGCCCGAGCGTCCGTCCTCTCGATCCTTCTCGCCGGCACGGCGCTGAGCGTCGCCGCCAGCGCCGCCGATGGCGCAGCGCCCGCCGTACCGGCCTTCGCGGCCGGCGACGCGCAGCCGAGCGGGCTCATCATGAACGGGCTGCTGCTCGCCTCGGCGAAGGCCGGCGAGCGCTATGTCGCCGTCGGCGAGTACGGCCACGTCGCCTTGTCGGACGACCAGGGCAAGACGTGGCGCCAGGCCAAGCTGGTGCCGAGCCAGGCGACGCTGACCTCGGTCGCCTTCGTCGATGCACAGAACGGCTGGGCGGCGGGGCACGACAAGACGATCCTCGCCACCACGGACGGCGGCGAGACCTGGACGCTCCAGTATTCGCGCGACATCGCCGCCGCCTCCGGGCTGAAGCTGGAGCCGCGCGGCCGGGCCGAGCCTGCGCCGGCGCCCGTCGATGGCGCGCCGCCGCCGGCGGACGGCGCCGAGGCGATGCCGCCCGCCGACGACGTGGCGGCCAATGACGGCATCTCGACCGACGAGGGCGATTTCGTCGAAGGCGACATCACCGGCAGCGAGGTCGAACCCGATATCCCGTTCCTCGGCATCGTCTTCACCTCGCCCACGCACGGCATCGCGGTCGGCGGCTTCAATTTCGCCGCCGAAACAAAGGACGGCGGCAAGACCTGGGCGCCGCGGCGGCTCGTGAAGACCGCCTCGGACGACTTCCATCTCAACGCCGCCTTCAAGGGCCCGAACGGCTCGCTCTACGTGCCGAGCGAGCAAGGCCAGATCTACCGTTCGCTCGACAACGGCGCGACTTGGGACATCGCCCAGACCGCCTATGAAGGCTCGTTCTGGAACGGCCTGACGCTGGCCGACGGCTCGCTGCTGATCGTCGGCATGCGCGGCAATACGTGGCGCAGCACCGACAACGGAACGACCTGGACCCAGCTCGCCGATGGCGTCACCCCGGAATCGATCGCCGGCGGCACCCAGCTGGCCGACGGCACGATCGTCCTGGTCGGCATCGGCGGCCTCGTCATGACGTCGAAGGACAATGGCGCGACCTGGGACACGGCGCTGAGCCAGACCGACCGCAAGGGCATCTCGGCGGTCATGCCCGGCCACGACAATCTGCTGCTGCTGTTCGGCGAGGCCGGCTTCAGCGAGAAGTCCCTGACGCCGCCGCAAGGCTGACGCCCTGCCGCCCGCACATCGAAGGCCCGCCGTGACGGCGGGCCTTCGGCGTTTGCGGCCGCGGCCAAGATGACGATGGCGTCATTTCCACTTGTCGGCGGACGCCGGACTCCGCATTCTGGCCCTGCGTAACGCAACGCGGCGCCAAGGCCCCTGGCAAGGGGGCGACACGGAGGGCTCATGTCGAACATCACCAAGGACCCGGCCTACGATGCGGCCGATCCCGAAGATTTCCCGTCCATGATGGAGGTCGACCGCTACAACCGGCGGTCCACGGCCTTCGACAAGATCATCTCGGCGACCCACGATCATTTCTGGGATCCGCTCGACCCCAAATACATCGATTTCACGGCGCCGTTCGATCTTGAGAACGAGTATCTGATGCCGCCGAACATGAACATGGACCTGCAGACGGCGGTCGCCGACCGTCTGAACGAAAAGCAGAAGATCCGCCTCGTCAACGAATCCGTCCGCTGGTCGCTGTCCTCGATCCTGCACGGCGAGCAGGGCGCGCTGTCGCTCTCGGCCTCGCTCTGCCACGTGCTGAGGGACCCGGGGGCTCAGGAATACGCCGCCAACCAGGCGCGCGAGGAAGCCCGCCACGTCACCGGCTTCACGAAATATGTCCAGGCGCGCTGGGGCAAGCCGCTGCCGGTCGGTCCGGCGCTCGGCAATCTGCTCACCGAGATGGTCTCCTCGCCCTTCGTGTGGAAGAAGCTGGTCGGGATGCAGATGCTGGTGGAAGGCCTCGCCATGGGCGCCTTCGCCACCTTCTACACCTATGGCCGCGACCCGCTGCTGGTGAAGCTGATGCAGCTCACCATGACCGACGAGGCCTTCCACCACAAATTCGGGAAGATCTGGGCCGACCGCACCATCCCGCACCTGTCCGAGGCCGAGCGCAACCTGATCGAGGACTGGGCGGCCCAGGTCTTCCAGGGCCTCCTCTTCAATCTGGGCAGTCCGGAACAGAAGAAATCGATCTACGCCGAATTCGGCATCGACTGGCAGTGGGTCCAGGGGGCGGTCGCCGAGGCCTTCACGACGCCGAAGATCCGCGAGCGCCTGAAGGATTCCACCTCGATCTTCCGGGTCCTCATCAAGACGCTGCTGAAGGCCGGCATCATCACCGACCGCACGCGCCATGTGTATGCCTCGTTCGTCGACATGGCCGAGCTGCACACCGAAAGCGACCGCATGATCGGCGACGACATTGCCGAGAAGGGCATCGAGTACCTGCAGCGCATCAACGGCGCCGCCGGCTTCGGCGCCTCGCTTCTGGCGGCCGAGTAAGAGAACGCCACGCAAGGCGACGGCCGGGGCGGCGCCGCCCCGGCCGTTTCCGCGTCGGCGAGGACCCGCGTCAGGCGTCCTTGCTGGCCATCGTGAAGACGGCGAACTTGTTGCCGTCCGGGTCGCGGAAATAGGCGCCGTAGAAATTGTCGGTGCGGAAGCCGGGCGCGCCCTCGTCGGTGCCGCCGGCGTCAAGCGCCGTCTGCCAGACCTTGGCGACGTGGTCCTTCGAGGATCCGGCCAGCGCCACCATCACGCCGTTGCCGGGCTGCGGATCGTTCTTGTCGTAGGGCGTGCAGGCCATGAACATCTGTCCGTTGCCCGCCCAGCCGACCATGCGGTCGTTGGTGAAGAGGTGCTTGCCGCCCAGTTCGCCCAGCACCTTGTCGTAGAAGGCGCGCGCCCGGGCGAGGTCGCTGCTCCCTACCGTGACATACCCGATCATTCCGTCTCTCCCTTGCGGTGTGTTGCCGTGCCCGGACCATCCCGCGCCCCGGCGCGTCTGACAAGGCATCGCCCGGTCAGGAAGCTCTGGACGGCTGCGCGCGCCGCGACCAGACTGGAGCCGGAAAGCTGTGGGGAGAAACGATGACGCCGATCGAGGATCGCGGCTGGCAACGCATCAAGGTGTCGCGCGAGGGCCGCATCCTGACCCTCACGCTCTCCAACCCGGGCCTGCGCAACGCCGTCGATCCGCGCATGCACGAGGAACTCTCCGAAATCTTCTATGCGGCCAACGACGACAGGGACAGCGACGTCGTCGTCCTCACCGGCGAAGGCAACGCCTTCTGCGCCGGCGGCGACATCAACTGGTTCCGCCGGGCCCTCGCCGGCGAAGACCACGTGCCGGGCGTCATGGAGGCGAAGAAGATCATCTTCGGCCTGCTCGACCTGGAAAAGCCGATCGTCGCCAAGGTGCGCGGCCCCGCCGTCGGTCTCGGCTGCACCATTGCGCTGTTCTGCGACACGATCATCGCGGCCGACACGGCAGTCTTCATCGACCCGCATGTGAAGGTGGGCATCGTCGCGGGCGACGGCGGCGCCGTCATCTGGCCGCATCTGGTCGGCCATGCCCGGGCCAAGGAATTCCTCATGACGGGCGATCCCGTGCCCGCCGCAGAGGCCTGGCGGATGGGGCTCGTCAATCACGTCGTGCCGGATGCCGAGCTCGATGCGCGCGTCGCCGCCTATGCCGCCAAGCTCGCGGCCGGCGCGACGCTGGCGATCCGCTACACCAAGGTCTCGGTCAATCTCGGCCTCAAGCAGCTCGCGACCACCATCCTCGATGCCTCGATCGCCTACGAGATGACGACCTTCGCCACCGCCGATCACCGCGAGGCGGTCGCGGCGTTCCTCGACAAGCGCAAGCCGCAGTTCAAGGGCGCCTAGGCATGGGCGCCGCCCTCCAGGGCGATCTCTTCGCCGCCGCCGTGCCGGCTCTTCCGCCCGGCATCGCGCTCCTGCGCGGCCATTTCGGCCCCGCCGACAGCCGCGGGCTGCTCGACGACATGGCGGACGTCCTCGCCGCCGCGCCGCCCTATCGGCTGCGGCTGAAGAGCGGGGCCTTCATGATCAACCGCCTCACCAATTGCGGCGCGCTCGGCTGGCACTCGGACGAGAAGGGCTATCGCTATATCGACCGCCACCCCGGAACCGGCGCGCCCTGGCCGCCGATCCCGGCGCGGCTGAAGCAGGCGGCGATCGCGACCGCCGAAGCCTGCGGCGTCGCCGGGTTCGATCCGGACGCCTGCCTCGTCAATCTCTACGCCGCGGACGGGCGGATGAACCTCCACCAGGATCACGACGAAGCGGATTTCGGCTGGCCGATCGTCAGCTTCAGCTTCGGCAATGACGGCATCTTCGCGCTCGGCGGCGGGCGGCGGCGCGATCCCGTGCAGCCGCTCGCCTTGCGCCACGGCGATGTCCTGGTGATGCACGGACCGGGACGCATGCTGTTTCACGGCGTGAAGAAGATCGTCCCCGGCACGGCGCCTGCGGCCCATCCCGCCATTCCGCCGGAGGGCCGGCTCAACCTCACTTTCCGGCGTGCAGCATGACGACCGACTACGACGAACCCGACTACGTCACCCAGCTGCGCGACAGCGTCGGCCGCTTCGTCGCGGCCGAGATGCCGCGCGAGAAGGCGCGGGCCTGGGACCGCGAGAACCACTGGCCGGCCGAGGTGCATGCCCGTCTCGCCGCGCTCGGGGTCTTCGGGCTCACGGTGCCGGAAGCCTATGGCGGCTCGGGCCCCGACATCACGGCGACCATGGCGGTGATCGAGGAGCTGGCGAAGCGCTCCACCGCCATCGCCTGCTCCTACATCATGGGCGTCTGCTATGCCGGCATGAACCTGGTGGAGAGCGGCAGTGATGCACAGCGCGCCGAACTCCTGCCGCGCCTGGCGCGCGGCGATCTGATGTTCGCCTACGGCCTCAGCGAGCCCAATGTCGGCGGCGACCTGGCCAGCGTCGAGACGAACGCGCGCATCGAGGGCGACAGCGTCGTCGTCAGCGGCGCCAAGCGCTGGTGCACGGGCTCGCATATCGCCGACTACATCTTCTGTCTGGTTCGCTCGGGGGCGCGCGACGAGAAATACCGCAATCTCTCGATCGTTCTGGTGCCGCCCCGGTCGCCGGGCGTGACGATCACGCCGCTCGGGCATCTGGGCATTCGCGGGGTGGAGACCAAGGACGTCACGTTCGACGAGGTGCGGGTGCCGCTCGCCAACATTCTGGGCGGGCCGGAGAAATGGGGCGAGGGCTGGTCGCAGCTCGCCGGCCGGGCGCTGGAGGTGGAGAAGCTGGAGCTTTCGGCCTGCGCCCTCGGCATCGCCACCGCCGCCGTCGACGACGCCACCGCCTATGCGCAGGAGCGCGTCCAGTTCGGCCGCAAGATCTCCGCCCACCAGGCGATCCGCCATTCCATCGCCGAGATGCGGACGCGCGTGCAGGCGATGCGCCACATGCTCTATCACGCGGCCTGGCTCGCCGACCGGGGGCGGCCGTGTTCGGTCGAAACCTCGATGGCCAAGCTCTTCTGCTGCGAGGGCGCGGCCGAGGTCACGCAGGCCGCCATGCGGGTTGCCGGCGCCTACGGCCTCTCCGACCAGTTCGACTTCGAGCGCTACACCCGCGACGCCATCTCGCTGCCCATCGTCGGCGGCTCGTCGAACATGCAGAAGAACAACATCGCCAACCGGCTGAGGCTCGAAAGCTGATGACCGACCGCACCGCACTGCTCGCCGCCGCCGATGGATTCGTGCCCGAAATCAAAGCCCGGGCCGGCGAGTTCGAGCGCCTGCGCCGCATTCCCGCCGACCTCTCCGCCCGGCTCGCGGCGGCCCGCCTCTACGCGCTGCTGGTGCCGCGGGCCTATGGCGGCGTCGAGGCCGATCCGGTCACCATGGTCGAGCTGATCGAGAAGATCGCCGTCGCCGACGGCTCGGCCGCCTGGACCACCTTCATCGCCATCACCTCGGGGCTGACGGCCGCTTATCTGCCGCCGCACACGGCGCGCGAGGTCTTCGCCGACCCCCATGTGACGACGGGCGGGGTGTTCGCGCCGCGCGGCCGGGCCGAGGATCTGGGCGATGGCACCTATCAGGTCTCGGGGCGCTGGCAGTGGGGCTCGGGCACCCAGAACGCGCAGTGGATCATGGGCGGCTGCCTGATCACCAAGGACGGCAAGCCGGAGATGCTGCCCGGCATGCTGCCCAACACGCGCATGTTCTTCCGCCCGGCGTCGGAGGTGACGATCCACGACACCTGGCACGTCTCGGGCCTCAAGGGCACCGGCTCCAACGACATCGAGTTCCCGCCGGCCCGCCTGCATCGCGACTATTCGGTCGGCCTGACGACCGACAAGCCGATCGAGGGCGCGCTCTATGCCTTTCCGCCGTTCGGGCTGCTTTCGATCGGCATCGGCGGCGTTTCGCTGGGGCTCGCCCGCGCGGCGATCGACGCGCTCGGCGAACTGGCCGGGGCCAAGACCCCGGAAGGCCATCGCCGCCCGCTCGCCCAGCGCGCCGAAACGCAGGAAAAGGTCGCCGAGGCCGAGGCGCTCTATGCCTCGTCGCGTGCCTGGCTGCACGCCGTCATCGCCGCAGCTTGGGACGCGGCACAGCGTTCCGGAGCCATAACGATCGAGCACCGGCGCGATCTGCGCCTGGCGACCAGTCATGCGACGCGCAGCTGCGCCCGGGCCATCGACCTGATGTACAATCTCGGCGGCGGCACCTCGGTCTACGAAACCTCGCGCCTGCAGCGCTGCTTCCGCGACATCCATGTCGCCACCCAGCACATGCTGGTCGCCACCCCGACGCTGGAACTCGCCGGCCGGCTGTTCCTCGGCCTCGAAGCCGAAACGTCGATGCTGTAGCGAGGCAGCCGGCCGGCTGTCACTTCAGCTCGGGGCGGCCTTCTGTCTGAGAAATAGAATGACCGTTCATTCATTATGACATAAAGCTGAGCTATACCGTCCCCGACACCGTGGCCGTAAGGGTTTCGCTTGTAATGAATGAACGCTCATTCTAATATTGGACATGTCCGGTCTAGGGAAACGGCAGGCGATCCTCGACGGTGCCCTGATGCTCTTCGCAGCCAAGGGCTTCGACGGCACGGCCGTGCCCGAGATCGCCGCCGCCGCCGGCGTCGCGGTCGGCACCATCTATCGCTACTTCCCCACCAAGGAGGCGCTCGACGGCGAGTTGCGCGCCCTCTGGGCAGACCGCTTCGCCGGCGAGGTGCTGCAACCCCTGCCCGCCAACGCCACGCCCCGGGCCGCGCTGCGCACCTATTGGCGGCGCATGGCGGCCTTCGCCCGGACCCACCCGTCCGCCTATCGCTATCTGGAACTCAACGGCCCGGTCGAGGGGGCGAGGATCCTCCAGGCGATGCAGGCGCTGGCCGACTGGGGCCGCCGCGCGGGGGCGATGAAGCCCGTGACCGCCGGCGTCCTCCAGGCGCTGCTGCGCGGCGCGCTGGCCGGGCTGATGCGTCTCGCCGCCCCGGACGGCGCAATCCCGCCGGCCCTGGCCGAGGAGATGGAGGACTGCCTGTGGAACGCGGTTGCGGCGCGCGGCTGACTTGCCCGCTCGCGCCCGCCCGGCCACTGTCGCCGCCATGAGCGAACCAGCCTCCCCATCCCCCGCCGTCACCATCGACCGCCGCGACGGCGTCGCCGTCGTCATGCTGAAGCGCGGCGACCGCCTCAACGCCCTCTCGCGCGCCGTCCTCGGCGAGCTGAAGGACGCCGCGCTCGCCTTGCGCAGCGACGTCTCGGTCCACGCCGTCGTCCTCGCGGGCGATCCCATCTTCACCGCCGGGGCCGACCTCAAGGACCCCGCCAACCGGGCGCGCGAGGCGGCAGGACTCCTTGAGCGGCGCGAGATGCTGCGGGCCGGGCCCGACGCCTGCGACGCCTTCGCCGCCCTCGACCAGGTCACCATCGCCGCCATCGAGGGCTTCGCCATCGGCGGCGGCGTCGCGCTGGCGGCGGCTTGCGATTTCCGCGTGATGGGCGCCGGCGCCTATCTGCGCCTGCCCGAGATTCCGCTCGGCATGAACATGAGCTGGCATACCGTGCCGCGCCTCGTCGCGCTCGGCGGCCCGGCCAGGACCAAGAAGCTCACCCTCTTCGGCGCGCCGATGAAGGCCGACGAGGCGCTCGCCGCCGGTTTCGCCGACGAGATCGCCCCCGACGGCCAGGTGCTAGAGGCGGCGCTGGCGCTCGCCCGGCGCGCCGCGGCGCTGCCGCCGGTCGCCGCCCGCATCGCCAAGCGCGCCATCGCCAGCGCCGCCGATGCGCTGGGCGGCGCGACCAGCTATGCCGATCTCGACCAGTTCGCGCTGACCGCGACCAGCGGCGACTACCGCGAGGCGGTCACGGCATTCCTCGAAAAGCGCAGCCCGCGCTTCACCGGACAATAGACACCAAGACGAACAACGACGGGAGAGACGGCATCATGGCGGGACGGGTTCAAGGCAAGATCGCGCTGATCACCGGCGCGGCGCAGGGCCTCGGCGAGGCGATCGCCCGCATGCTGGTGCGCGAGGGCGCGCGCGTCGTGCTGACCGATCTCAACGCGGCCAAGGTCGAGGCCGTCGCCGCCTCGCTCGGCGCGGACAAGGCCGTCGCCTTCGCGCAGGATGTCACCGACGAGGCCGGCTGGATCGCCACCATCGACAAGGCGGCGTCCGCCTTCGGCGGCATCCACATCCTCGTCAACAATGCCGGCATCTCGGGCGGCACCACCGTCACCGAAACGCCGTTCGACGTCTGGAAGAAGGTGCATGCGGTCGATCTCGACAGCGTGTTCCTGGGCTGCAAATACGCCATTCCGGCGATGGCGAAGACGGTCAAGGAGACCGGCAGCGGCGGCTCCATCGTCAACATCTCCTCGATCGCCGGCATCATCGCGGCGCACAACTCGGCGGCCTACAACTCGGCCAAGGCAGCGGTCCGGCATCTCTCGAAATCGGTGGCGCTGCACTGCGCCAAGCAGAAGACCGGCATACGCTGCAATTCGGTGCATCCGGTCTTCATCAAGACGCCGATCCTCGACCCTCTGGTCGACCGCTTCGGCGCCGAGGAGGCCTATGCCAAGCTCGGCCGCCAGATTCCGCTCGGCGTCATCGGCGAGCCCGACGACATCGCCTATGCGGTGCTGTTCCTCGCCTCGGACGAGGCCAAGATGATCACCGGCGCCGAACTGAAGGTCGACGGCGGCATCAGCGCGATGTGACAGGGGGGTAGGGGGCGCCGCGCTATTTCTCGCGCACCACCGCCTGCAGCAGCAGGACCTTCGCGCCGGGGCCGCCCAGCATCTGGTCGGTCGTCTGTTGCAGGCGGGTGGTCAGCGCATCGAGATTGGCCTGGCGGCCGATCTTCACCCGCGTCATGGCGAAGTCCGACATGGCGCGCAGCCAGGCATCGCGCAGGCGCGGCAGGGTCGCTTCCGCACGATGGCGCAGCGTCTCGTCCTCGATGTCGATGCCGAATTCGACCAGGAACAAGCCTGTGATGCGATTCTGGCGCAGCACCGCCACGGCGATGGGCTCGACCGAAACCCAGGAGACGGCCGAGGTGATCTTGCGATCGTGGCTTTCGGGTTTGGGCTTGGCGTCGCCGCCATGGCCGCCGCCGGCGGCGAAGGCCGGGCCGGCGAGCGCGAAAGCGAGAAGGGCGAGGACGAAGCGCATCGCCCCAGCCTAGCCGGGCCGTGGTGAAGACGCGGTTTACGGGCCGGGCTTACCGGCCCGCGGTGCGGGCATCGGTCGGGGAATTACAGGGAAACGGCCGGCGGCTGGTGGAGCTGAGCGGAATCGAACCGCTGACCTCCTCATTGCGAACGAGGCGCTCTCCCAACTGAGCTACAGCCCCAGCCTCGCCGGCGAGCGCGCGGTATAGGGGTCCGCGCGCCCCGCCGTCAAGCCGCTCCTTGGCCGATCAGGGGCCGCTCACCTCGATCCCCTTGGCGCGCAGCATCGCCTGCACGCTCTTGGGCCCGGCGAGGTGCCCGGCGCCGACGACGATGAGGTAGGACTTGCCGTCCGCGAGATAGGCGCTTTCGATCTTCGTCACCCAGCGGGCGTTGCGGTCTTCCAGCAGCCGCTTGCCGAGCTCGGGCGTCTCCTCCAGGCCCGCGTTCATGATCGCGTCGATCGCCGCGACGTCGCCGCGTCCCCAGGCGGCGACGAGATCCTTGAGCTGGTCGGGATCCTCGAGCATCGTCTCGGCGCCGACCACCAGGAAGGCGATTTCCTCGTCGCTGGTCATCGTCGTGAAGATGTCGAGCTGCTCGCGCGCCGTCTCGAAATAGTCAGCCGCCTTGCCGGCGGCCCGGGCTTCGGCCTCGATCACCTTGTCGACCCCGGCCTCGGGGCCGAAGCCCTGCTTCATCGCGAAGCCGATCGCCAGCTGCAGGCCGGCCATCCACGGCCGCAGCGGCTCGAGCGCCGAGAACGGGGCGCCGATCTCGGTTGCGGCCTTCTCGACCGTCGCCTTCTCCCCGGCGTCGAGCAGCGTGCTCAGCGTGACGCCGGGCGGGTTCATCATCGACTGGGCGACATAGGCCTGCAGCTCGGGCGTCGCCATGTCGGCGATCGGCGTCTCGAAGACCACGACATCGGCCTTCGCGAACGCCGCCTCGAAGGCTTCGGTCCGCCAGTTCTGGCCGCTCTGCAGAAGATGCACCGAGCCGAACAACGCGACCGTCCCGCCGCCCGGCTTCTCGATCGTCCACAGGGCCGGCGTCAGCACCTCGCCCTCCGACGGCGGCGGCTGCATCAGCACAGGCTCTTCAGCCAGCGCGGCCGGCCAGGTCAGGGCGGCGGCGAGGCCGAGGGCGGCGGCGGTGCGCATCAGTCGAATGGTCATCCAAATCTCCTTGGGGCGGCGCAGCGCCGCGTTGAAAGAAGGGGTCTCGGCCCCCGCGCGAGGGTTCAGGCGTCGGCGTCCGGCTCGTCGGGCAGCGTCCAGGCCAGCAGGGCGACCGGCATGATGAGGCTGAGAAAGAAGGCGCTCAGCAGCACCCCTGCCTTGAGCGCGAAGCCGAACGGCAGGAAGAGCGCCGCATAGCCGGCGCCGCCCAGGATCAGGATCGACGGCCACCAGCACTGCCGGAACGCGGCGTCGCGGCGGGCGATCTGCCATTCGTCGAGATCGCCGGTCTTCAGGCCGGTGAGGCCGCGCACGCTGGCGTTCAGGTTGCCGATGGCGAAGATCATCGGCGCCAGCAGCGCCACGAGGGCGCCGATGGCGGGGTATTTACCGACGAGGGGCGCGGCGGCGAGTGCGGCGCCCGAGGCGAGGATGAGGCCGCCGAGCGCCACGACCAGGCGGCGGCGCATGGTGCGCGGCCGCGACCAGTCGAACATCGGATCGTTCATCAGCGTCCGGCGCGGCGTCGCCAGCGTGTCGCGGATCGATCGGGGCTTGGCTCGGGTCATGGGCTCTTTCGTGTGCATGGCGGACCTCAGGCGTCGCCGTCGGGATCGGCTTCGTCCCAGGCGAGGAGAGCGGCGGGGGCGCCCAGCGCCAGCACCAGGAAACCCCACACCACCGCCCACCACTGGTCGTAGTGGACCGGCATCCACAGTCCGAGATCGGGCGCCAGATCCAGGAAGTAGAACCCGGCCGCCACGGCGAGCCCGGCGAACAGCGCGTAGGCGCGGAAATAGCTGCGGTTGCGCAGCGCCAGTTCGCGTTCGTCGAGGGCCTCGTCGGGCGCGTTCCCGACGAACCAGTGGATCGACCGGGTCATGACAAAGGCGAAGCCGCCCAGCGTGGCCGTGGTGATCGTCAGTTTCAGAAGGCTGGCGGCCGCCGACCCCGGCTCGGTCAACAGCGCAAGGACCGCCAGCGCGGTCGCCGCGGCGAGCGCCGTGGCGCCGATCGCCGCGCGGCGGGCGCGGCGCGACAGGCGTCCCGGGCGCGGGCGGGTCAGGGGCTTGGTCGTCATTTCAGGGCTCTCCCGCGAGGCTGGCCTTGGCGCGCATCAGCTCGGCGGCCAGCGGCGCAAAGGGTTCGAACGAAAACACCATCTCCACCGGCAGGCCGAAGAACCGGGCGATCTTCATCGCCAGCTCCAGCGAGGGGCTGTAGTCGCCCCGCTCCAGATACCCGATGGTCTGGAAATTGACCCCCACCGCCTCGGCAAGCTCCCTGCGCGTGACGTTGCGTTCGGTCCTCAGGAGGGCGATCCGGTTGTGAAGCATGGGTACGGTGGTGTGCTACTCACGATGATGTATTGTGTTTACACAACATTACATGCGGATGTCAATGCCTATGTTGTGTTAACACAACATCCGCTCCCTGAGACCAATCGGGGCTTGCGCGGCCTTGCGCGGGAAGGCTAGGTCCGGCCGAGCCAAACGGCGGCGCGGAGCCCATGAACGACCCTCTCTACCCCATCTTCTGGGCGATCGATCAGGTGCTGTGGCTGTTCCTGATCATCATGTTCGTACGGATCATGCTGTCGTGGCTGTTCGCCTTCCAGGTGATCAACCCGCGCCATCCCTTCGCCTGGCAGGCCGACCGTTTCACGCGCGCGGTGACCGATCCCGTCATGCGGCCGATCCAGCGCGCGCTGCCGCCGCTGGGCGGCGTCGATCTTTCGCCGCTGGTCATCTTCATCCTCGTCTATGTGCTGCAGATGTATCTCTGGCAGCTCTATGTCGCGATCCGCTGATCCCTTCCGGATCGACGGCGACGACGTGCTGCTGCGCGTCCGCGCGACGCCGGGCGCGCGCCGGCCGGGGCTCGATGGCCTCGCCGAGGGGCCCGAGGCGCAGACCGCGCTGAAGGTGCGGGTGCGGGCCAAGGCCGAGGACGGCAAGGCCAACGCCGACCTGATCGAAACGCTGGCCGTGGCGCTGGGACGGCCGCGCTCGAGCCTTAGCGTCGCCGCCGGCGCCTCGGCGCGCCTCAAGACCGTCCGCATCGCGGGCCGCGCGGGCGAAACTGCCGCCCGGCTGAAGGAGCTTCTCACCCCATGACCGCCACCCGCATCGAAGGCAAGGAGGTCGCCGGAGACCTCAAGGCGCGCGTCGGGCAAGCCGCCGCGGCGCTGAAGGCGGCGCATGGGCTCACCGTCGGGCTGGGCGTCATTCTGGTCGGCGACGACCCGGCGAGCCAGGTCTATGTCCGCAACAAGGGCATCGCGGCGCGCGAAGCGGGGCTGCATGCCGCCGAAATCCGCCTTCCGGAAACGGCGAGCGAGGCCGAGGTGCTGGCAGCGGTGCGCCGGATGAACGACGATCCGGCGATCCACGGCTTTCTGGTGCAGTTCCCGACCCCGCCCCAGGTCCGCCAGAGCGCGGTGATCGACGCGATCGATCCGGCCAAGGACGTCGACGGCCTCACCGCGACGAATGCCGGCCTGCTGGTCTCGGGCCGCGAGGGCCTCGTCTCGTGCACCCCGGCCGGGGCGCTGATGATGATCAAGCGGGTGCGCCCCGACCTTGCGGGCCTCGACGCCGTGGTCATCGGGCGCTCGATCCTGGTCGGCCGGCCGATGGCCCAGCTTCTCCTCAACGAAAGCTGCACCGTGACGACGGCGCATTCGAAGACCCGCGACCTGCCGGCGCTCTGCCGCCGCGCCGACATCCTGGTCGCGGCGATCGGCAAGCCCGCCTTCGTGCGCGGCGACTGGATCAAGCCCGGGGCGATCGTCATCGATGTCGGCATCAACCGGATCGACGCCGGGGAGGGCAAGACGCGCCTCGTCGGCGATGTCGCCTATGACGAGGCGGCGGCGGTGGCCGGGGCGATCACGCCGGTCCCGGGCGGCGTCGGGCTGATGACCGTCGCCTGCCTCCTGCGCAATGCGGTGATCGCCGCCTGCCGCCAGAACGCCCTGCCGGTGCCGGAGGGCCTCTAAGGCGGCGTGGGCCGTTCAGGGCCGGTTCAGCGCCGCCGCGACAAAATGCGTCCAAGCTTCCAATCAAGGAAAGCCGCACCTAGAGTGAAGGACGCCATGCGCACCCGCTTCGCCCCGCTTCTCGTCACTGTCGCGGTCATCGCCGCCGCGGTCGGCGCTGCGCAGGCGTTCGACCGGCGCATCCGCATCAAGAACGACACCGGACAGGCGATCGTCAGCCTGTCCGCCTCCAGCAGCGAGAGCGGCTGGTCGGGCCAGGTGCTCGCCGGCCTCGCGCCCGGCAAGGCGGCGATGGCGACCATCGACGACGGCTCGGGCGCCTGCACCTACGACTTCACCGCGGCGCTTGAGGACGGCTCCTCGCGCCGCGCCGGCGGCGTGAACGTCTGCGACCTCTCGGTCTTCGCGATCGAGTAGCGCGCGCCGCGGCGGGGCCTCACGGCCCCGTCCCGACGGCTAGACGGGCCAGGCGCCGACGCTGATGCGGTCATCCACGCTGAGCACGCCGGGCTGGTTCTCGACCAGGGCCAGCAGCGCCTGGTGCTGGCTCTCGGCGCTGACCCGGCCGGCGAGCGTCACCGCGCCCTGGGCGACGGTCAGCACCACCTGCGCGGCGTCGATCCACGTTTCGCGCGACAGGGCGGCGCGGATCGCCGCGGCGATCGCGGCATCGCCGGGCGCGGCGCCGGCCGGCGGCGGCGCGGCGATCAGGGCCTTCAGCAGGTCGCGCCGTGCGACGATGCCGACGAGGCGGCCGTCGCGCACCACCGGCAGGCGCTTGACGCCGAGGCTCGCGAGCAGTTCGGCGACCCGGGCGACCGGCGTTTCCTCCTCGACCGCCACGACCGACCGGCTCATCGCCTCGCGGACGTAGCGCCCATGCGCGCGGGCATAGTCGGCGGCCAGCGAGCGGTCGTCGGAGATCAGCCGCAGCCACCAGGAGGGCCGTTTGGCGGCGCCGTATTCCGAGCGCCGAACCAGATCGCCCTCGGTCAGCATGCCGGCCAGGGTGCCGTCCGCCTCGACGACCGGCAATCCGGAGACGCCGGCCTCGAGCATCGCCTTGGCCGCTTCGGCGACCGTCGCGCCGGGCCGGATGGTGACCGGCGCGGACGTCATGATGTCCTTGGTTTTCATGGCCGCCTCCTCAGCGTTCGATTTTCAGTTCGGCAGGGCGGTCGCCCCGCGTCTTCCACAGCGAGTACAGCACGCCGCCGATCAGCAGCGCGAAGGTGACGCCCAGCGAGATCTCGGTCGGCACCTTGCCGCTGGCGAAGAAGTCGCCGGCGAAGATCTTGGAGCCGATGAAGATCAGCACCAGCGCCAGCGCGTACTTCAGATAGTGGAAGCGGTGCACCATCGCCGAGAGCGTGAAGTAGAGCGCCCTGAGGCCGATGATCGCGAAGATGTTCGAGGTGTAGACGATGAACGGCTCCTGGGTGATCAGGAAGATCGCCGGCACCGAATCGACCGCGAAGATGACGTCGGCGAACTCGACTGCCACCAGGCAGAGGAAGAGCGGCGTCGCCCAGAGGACGATCTTGCCGGTCTTGGGGTCCGGCTCCTTCACGAAGAAGCGCTCGCCGCGCATGCCCTCGGTGATGCGCATGTGCCCGCGCAGCCAGCGGATGAGGAAGTTCTCCGTCATCTGCTCTTCCTTGTTCTGGATGGCGCTCCACAGCAGCTTGAGGCCGGTGAGGATGAGGAAGACGGCGAAGACGTAGAGAATCCAGGCGAAGTTGGCGATCAGCGTCGCGCCCAGCGCGATCATCACGGCGCGCAGCACGATCACGCCGATGATGCCCCAGAACAGCACCCGGTGCTGGTAGGCCGCCGGCACCGCGAAATAGGTGAAGATCAGGCCGATGACGAAGACGTTGTCCATCGCCAGCGTGTATTCGACGACATAGCCGGTGAGGTAGAGCTCGACCGCCGTCGTCGCCCGGTCGAAATCGCTCGGTGCGTTGACGATGAGGGCGTCGATCGAGCCCGGCGGGGCGGGGCCGTTGTAGAGCCAGAACACGACGCCCGCGAAGGCCAGCGCCAGGACGATGTAGAGCCCCGACATGGTCAGGGACTCCTTGAACGAGACCTCGTGGGCCTCGCGGTGGAGGAGGCCCAGGTCCAGGGCCATCACGACAAGCACGAGAACGACGAAGCCGAGCCATACCCAGACGGGCATGCCGAGCCACAGCGCGGTCAGAATTTCCATGTGATGCGATCGAGGACGGCCGATTCCCAAAGGGACGTCCGACATCGCGACGCGGCCGCTGCGTCGCCAGAGGGGCCCGGACGAGGCTCACATAGAGCAATCGCACGGCCCGTCAAGGGGCGGGGGCTTTTTTGCCCCGCCCGCAGGCTGTGCGCCGCTACCCGCCCACGCGCCCCTTGCGGGCGGCGAGGGTTCTCAGGCGCAGGGCGTTCAGCTTGATGAACCCGGCCGCGTCCTTCTGGTCGTAGGCGCCGCCGTCCTCCTCGAAGGTCACGAGGTCCTGGGCGTAGAGCGAGTTCGCGCTCTCGCGGCCTATCACGATGACGTTGCCCTTGTAGAGCTTCAGCCGCACGGTGCCGGCGACCATCGCCTGGCTCAGGTCGATGGCGGCCTGCAGCATCTCGCGCTCGGGCGCGAACCAGAAGCCGTTATAGATCAGCTCCGCATAGCGCGGCATCAGCTCGTCCTTCAGGTGCGCGGCGCCGCGGTCGAGGGTGATCGACTCGATGGCGCGGTGCGCGGCGAGCAGGATCGTGCCGCCGGGCGTCTCGTAGACGCCGCGCGACTTCATGCCGACGAAGCGGTTCTCGACGAGACCGAGGCGGCCGTTGCCGTTGCCGGGGCCGAGGCCGTTGCGCCGCGCCAGCGGCGCGGCGGGGCCGAGCCTCTCGCCGTCGATGGAGACCGGATCGCCCTTCTCGAAGCCGATGACGATCTCGGTCGCCTTGTCGGGCGCCGCCTCGGGGCTGATGGTGCGCTGATAGACCATCTCGTCGGCCTCGACGTTCGGGTCCTCCAGCACCTTCCCCTCGCTGGACGAGTGCAGCAGGTTGGCATCGACCGAGAACGGGGCCTCGCCGCGCTTGTCCTTGGCGATGGGGATCTGGTGCGCCTCGGCGAAGGCGATCAGCTTGGTGCGGCTGTCGAGGTCCCATTCGCGCCACGGCGCGATCACCTTCACGTCGGGCTTGAGGGCATAGTAGCCGAGCTCGAAGCGGACCTGGTCGTTGCCCTTGCCGGTCGCGCCATGGGCGACCGCGTGGGCGCCGACCTTGTTGGCGATCTCGATCTGCTTCTTGGCGATCAGCGGGCGGGCGATCGAGGTGCCGAGCAGATACTGGCCCTCGTAGACCGCATTGGCGCGGAACATCGGGAAGACGTAGTCGCGCACGAACTCGTCGCGCACGTCCTCGATGAAGATGTTCTCCGGCTTGATGCCGAGCAGCAGCGCCTTGTCGCGGGCCGGCCCCAGTTCCTCGCCCTGGCCGAGATCGGCGGTGAAGGTGATGACTTCGCAGCGATATTCCGTCTGCAGCCATTTCAGGATGACGGAGGTGTCGAGGCCGCCGGAATAGGCGAGGACGACTTTCTGGGGCGCGGCCATGGCTCGGGCTCGATCGGTAGGGGACGGGTGCGAGGCTGGTAGCGCAAGCCAAGGCCGCGCCACAACTGCTTTCGTCAGAGAGAGCGCAGCCAGCCGGTCACCGACAGCCGGTCGCCGGCGGCCAGCGGATTGACATAGGAGACCGCGTGACGCTGCGGCACGCGGAAGAGGTTGAGCGCGTTGAAGGCCGGGGTGAAGGCTTCGGCGACGTGGCCGTCCTCGTCGATGAACTGCAGGAGCCCGCCCCAGTCGGCGATCCAGCCGGGCGTCAGGTTCAGCACGATGGCGGCGCGGCGGTTCTTGCCCTCGTTGCCGTCGTCGTGGACGGGCAGGAAGTGGCCGGGGCGATAGCGCGTCGCCTGGGCGTCGCAGAAGGCGATCGCGGCGTCGCCCGTTACGGCGCGGGCGAAGTCGAGGAAGGCGGGGCTGTTGAGGAAAACCGTCAGCGCCCGGAAGACCGCATTGTCTCCCTCATAGGGCTCGCCATGGTCCGAGAGGCGGATCGACTCGAAGAGGAACTGGAAGCCGGCGCGCCCGCGCTCGGCGGCGAGGCGGGCGATATCGGCCGCCGTCTCGCCCGTCCCGGCGGGCAGGTCGTAGACCGCGTCGCCGGCGTTCACCACCAGCGCCCAGGGGGCGTCGCCCGCCAGCGCGCCGTGCAGCGCGGCCGCCCCGGCGGCCTTCAGGGCGCCGGGAATGTGGACGCGGCCGGTGCGGCGGAAGACCCCGGCGCAGGCGGGGGCGAGATCGGCGCAGTCCAGTTCGAAGGTCGGGCTCATCTTTGTGCGGCGGCGGGCTTGTGGCGGGGGGGGGGGGGGGGGGGGGCCCCCCCGGGGGGGGGGGCCCGGCCCCCAGCCAACGCTTTTCCGCCGCGGGGCGCATGCTGATGATGCTCGCCGCCCGCCAGGGGGGGGGGGCCGGG
>OEIV010000186.1_pt1 | contig 39651 bp, 33 predicted proteins | sample 1539231 | NCBI WGS metagenome assembly OEIV01 (sample SAMN03794762, study PRJEB22550) | activated sludge metagenome | feature: wastewater treatment plant; material: activated sludge; isolation source: Wastewater treatment plant of a petroleum refinery complex | place: Argentina: Buenos Aires ... | reverse complement strand
ACGTCCGCAGCTACCTCTCCACCACCCGCAAGCACGACATCGGCGCCATCGCCGCACTCACCGACCTGTTCAACGACCGGCCATGGATGCCCACAGCGGCCTGACATCAAGACGACCTACTGAACAGTTACGAACATCCGCTCTGACCATCGGAATCAGGGCTCCGCGTGGAGGAAGCGACCTGCCGGCGCGATCGCCGGGGTCCCACGACCGCACCCGCCAAGCATGCCGACAACGGCGCGTCTCGGCGGGATCTGTGCTCGCGACGGTGTTGCTGTGGTGATCACTCTGACCAGCCTCTTGCTGTGACTGCCGTACCCAGCCATCCCCAGTCCCTCGAACCACCAAGCGTCAACCGGTGCGCGACGCCGCAACACTACGAGGTCGACGCTGCGTTCCCACCTGCGGAGGCCCGGCGTCGACTTGGCAGGTGCCATGATCGCGGCCGTGACGATCACGGTGGCCTCGATCAACGTAAACGGAATCCGAGCGGCGGTGCGTCGGGGCATGGCGGAGTGGCTCGGCGAAGCGCGGCCCGACGTCGTGGCCATGCAAGAGGTGCGGGCACCCGAGGGCCACCTGCCGACCGTGTTCGCCGACATGTTCACCGACCTCGACACCGAATGGAGCGTCGTGGAGACGACCGCCGAGGCCAAGGGCCGCGCCGGTGTTGCGGTCGCCGCCCGCTCGAAGCTCGTGGACTCGACCGAACCCCTCGGCGACCGGTTCCGCACCGCCGGACGGTGGGTCGAGGCGACCACCGAATCGGCCGACGGCACCGAGCTCACCGTGTGCAGCAGCTACGTCCACACCGGCGACGCGAACGACGCCGACCGCATGGAGGAGAAACTCGCCTTCCTCGACGCGATCGCCGACCGCCTCGACGCCTACGCCGCAGCGGGTCGGTGCGTGCTGCTGACCGGCGACCTCAACGTCGCCCACGACTGGCGCGACATCAAGAACTGGAAGGGCAACCGCGGCAAGGCGGGCTTCCTGCCCGAGGAACAGGCGCGCCTCGACCGCATCCGCGACCTCGGCTACGTGGATCTGGGCCGACGGTTCGGTGGCGACAACCCTGGGCCCTACACCTGGTGGTCGTGGCGAGGGAAGGCCTTCGACAACGACGCCGGATGGCGCATCGACTACCTGATCGCCTCCCCCGCGCTCGCACCCGCAGCACTCGGCGTCGACGTCCATCGCGCACCCACGTACGCGGCCCGCTGGTCGGACCACGCACCCGTCGTCGCCACCTTCGATCTCTGACCCGATACCGAGCGGGAGGGCCCGTGCCAGCCGACATCGATCTCACCGACCCCGACGCGTTTGCGAACGGTCCTCCGCACGACATCTGGGATCACCTCCGCGACGCCGATCCGCTCCACTGGCACGAGCCGACGGCCTTCACGCCCGACGGCGAAGGGTTCTGGTGCCTCACCCGCTATGCCGACGTGGAGTGGGCGGCCCGCCAGCCGGCGCTCTTCTCGTCGTCGACCGGCGGCGACCGCTCCGGTGGGGGCACGCTCATCGAGGACCTGCCGACCGGTTTCGCTGCGGGTGTCCTGTTGAACATGACCGACGACCCGCGCCATCACCACCTGCGTCGCGTCGTCAGCCCATCGGTCGCACCGCGTCGGCTCCGCTCGATCGAATCCGCGCTCGCCGAACGCTGCGATGCGCTCCTCGACGCGGCGGTGGCCGCGGGACGCTGCGACGTGCTCACCGACATCGCCGCCGAGCTTCCCCTCCAGGCGATCGCGTCGCTGCTGGGTGTCCCCCAGGACGACCGGCACTTCCTCCTCGACTGGGCCGACGCAACGCTCGACTACGACGACCGCAACCCCGGCGAGACCACCGCGCGGGTCGCCGATGCGAGCGCCGAGATGTCGAGCTACTGCCGCCGCGTCATCGACGACCGCCGCGCCTGCCCCGCCGACGATCTGATGTCGGCCGCGGTGGCCGCCGATCTTCCCGAGGCCGCAGAACCGGGCGGTCCGCTCTCGGACCTCGAACTGGAGATGCTGTTCCACCTGCTCGTCGCCGCGGGCAGCGAGACCACACGGAACTCGATCACCGCCGGTCTCCTCGCCCTCGTCGATCAACCCGACGACTGGGCTGCCTTGCGACGCGACCCCAACCTCGTCCCCGGAGCGATCGAAGAGACGCTGCGGTGGGCGTCGTCCACCATCTACAACCGCCGCACCGCCACCGCGGAGATCGAGTTACACGGCCGCACGATCCGCGCCGGCGACAAGGTCGTGCTGTGGTGGCAGGCCGCCAACTTCGACCCTCGGGCGTTCGACACGCCGGAACGGTTCGACATCCGCCGGTCGCCGAACCCGCACCTCGCGTTCGGCGCCGGCAGCCACCTCTGTCTCGGAGCGAACCTCGCGCGGCTCGAAATCCGGCTCGTGCTGGACGGGCTCCTCGCCCGCGTCGAGCGAATCGAGCTCGACGGCCCGGCCGAGCGCACCCGGTCCAACAAACATGCAGGATTCCGCCACGCGCCCGTCACCCTTCACCCGGTACCCTCCGCCGGATGAGACGGAGGGACATCCTGAAGGCCGGCGTCACCGCAGTGGGCGCCGCCACGTTGGGAGGGCCGATCGCGGCGGGGTGCGCCCCCGCACCCGGTCCGCTCATCCGCCGCGGCCCGGGGCCCGAGGCCGGCATCGAGCACATCGTGGTGCTGATGATGGAGAACCGGTCGTACGACCACATCATGGGGTGGTTACCCGGCGGCGCCACCATGCCGGACAATGCCCGGTTCCGCGACGACCGCGGCGTTGAGCACCGCCGCTGGCACTTCGATGGCTGGGCATCGTGCGAGTTCGACGACCCCGACCACAGCCGCGTGGGGGGCATGCGCCAGTACAACAACGGCGCCTGCGACGGCTGGCTGTCGAAGTCGCCTGACCTCTTCCCGATCTCGTACCTCACGCCCGAGCAGTTGGGGTTCTGGGGGCCGGCCGCACCGGCGTGGACCATGTGCGACAACTACTTCTCCGCGTTCATGGGGCCCACGTGGCCGAACCGCTTCTACCAGCACTGCGCTCAGACCCAGGTCGCGAAGAACAGCCTGGCGCCGCTCGATGTGGCGACCATCTGGGATCGCATCGCGAACGCCCGGCTCGAAGGCCGCTACTACTTCAGCGATGCACCGTTCGCCGCGCTGCTCGGGCTGCGGCACCTGCTCGTCAGCCGCACCTTCGACCAGTTCCTCGACGACGCGGCCGATGGTCGCCTGCCACACGTGAGCTTCGTCGACCCGGGTTTCGCGATCTCCGGGCCGATCGGCACCTCGAGCGACTACCACCCGACCTCCGACATCCGCGCCGGCGACCGGCTCATCCACACCGTCTACGAGGCGATCACCCGGTCACCGAACTGGGAGAAGACCGTGCTGGTGGTGAACTTCGACGAGTGGGGCGGATTCGCCGACCACGTCGTGCCGCGGGTGGCACCCGACGCGATGCCGGGGTTCGGGCTGCGTGGATTCCGTGTGCCGTGCCTCGTGGTGTCCCCGCTCGCCCGGCGCAACCACATCGCGCACGGCGAGTACGACCACACGTCGGTGCTGAAGATGATCGAGTGGGCCTTCGACCTCGAACCGCTCACGCCGCGCGACGCCGCGGCGAACAACCTCGCCGACGTGCTCGATCTGGGCGGCACACCCAACCTGGACGCACCGCATTGGGACCTCGCGCCGTTCACCCCCGAAAACTGCATCGCCCACCTGTTCGACGACATCTGGGATCGCCTCATCGCATGGGCGCGCGGTCAGGGTTGGCCAGTCTGAGGGGACGGCGTCCTCGATCAGCGGCACCGTGTGTGAGTTCGGATCCCCCGTGTTCAGCGGGTTCAGGCGCCGCCACCCACGTCCTCGAAGGCGGTGGCCCGGAACCGGTTCCAATCCTCGTGCGCCCAGGTGATACTCGCCGCCCAGCCCGCCTCCGTCTGGACCAGGCAACTGACCGTGGCGTCATCGATTGACGTGCATGCGTCGGCCCCTCCCCTCAGGGCGCCATACGTGTCGTGGAGGGCGAGGATCTGATCAGCCACCTCGGGCGTCGCCAGCTTGGAGACGGTTGCCCGGTCTCCGGTGTTGGCCGCCTCGACCATGTCGCTGATCGTCGACTCGACGTCGATGACTTCGACCGATTCCTGGACGAGCGCGCCGTCTTTCCACACCAGCTGTTCGGTTGCGTCGCGGCTCGGACAGCAATGCGGGTCGCTCTCGGCGGATGCCATGAAGCGCACCTCGAGACCGTCGCCGGCGGTGACGCCGACAGCGACGAAACCCCAGCTCGACTCGACCCCGCTCCCGAAGTCCACGATCATCGGCGTGCGATCCGCCGCCCGGACGACGAGCACGTCGAACGGGACCAACGTTCCGGTGAACTCGCAGACCGCTGCCGCAGCGCCGTCGGCAACCCCGTCACCATCGATGTCACCGATCGAGACGTCAAAGATCTCCGCCCGCGAGACCTCACCAAGGTCGTAGCGAGCGCACGTCGTCGCCACGTCGAGGGCTCTCATCTCGGCGTCGGTTACGCCGGCCGGTTTGGGGAGCTCGACCGAACGTTCGCCGATCCAGAACAGGTCCGCCGATGCGCGCCGGTTCATCTCGATCAGCAATTCCCCCGCCGAGCCGACGAGGTTGATCACGTCGATCGAGTTCTCCAGCAGCTCGATCCAACCGATCCCCGGGATCAGCTTCTTGATCGTCGCCTCGGCCAGGTCCGCAACCATGCCGGCCGGGTCGAGCACCGAATCGAGCCCGAGCGCCGTGATCGCTGCCGCCCAGTCCACGGTTGCGACGACATCGATGAGGCCGGTCACGAACGTCTGCAGCAGGCCATACGTCGCGCCGACAGCCTCAAGCCCGTCGAGGTCGCGGTCGGCCGCCAGCGACAGGGAACGGAGGTACTCGTTCAGCGGAGTCGCAAGGTTCGTGGCGAGGTCGATCAGCGCGTCCGCAACCGGGTCCTCGCCCCGGCCACGAGCCGTGTCCGCAGCGTCGGGCCCACCGAGCATTTCCGCAAGCGACTCGGCGAAGGCGTTCGACAGGTTCTTGCGCACATTCTTCCGCGGCTTCTTGAGGTCCATGTCTTTGAGCAGACCGATGGCGGGAAGCACCAGGTCGGTGATGAACGTCAGCGCGAAGGTCACCGGCGGCCCCGCATCGGACGCACCGATGACACCGTCGATGTCGGAGCCGTTCGGCCCACCGCCGAACGACACGGCGAGCAGCGGCTTCCCCCAGGCGGACGCCGGCATGTCGAACTCGGTCTCGGCATCGGCGAGGGAGTTGACGACCATGTCCTTGACCTTCTTCCACGCCTTCCCGAAGTCGCCCCCGCCCTCGCAGAGAAGGCCGAACGTGACCTTCTCGCAGAGCCATTTCGCGGATTCCTTGACGTACTCGGTTGCCATCGTCTTGACGAGGTCGGTGATGCCTGGGATCGCCCATCGCTTCGGCTCGATGAACCCGACGATCCGATTGTCGGCGAGCGGGTCCTCGATCGCCACCCAACGAGGCGTCGGATTCTTGACGACGACCGTGTTGGTTCTCCCCGCAGCTGCCTTGTCGGACGCGAACGATACGCAGACGGCGTTCGGCCCGTAGCCGTCCGGGTCGACGATCTTGCCCTTGATGCAGCTCTTGTCGGTTTCGACCGCCGCGACCGGAGCGCGCAGGCCGGCGGTCGTCGCCGGGGCAGGGATCGGCGCTTCCGGGCCGCATCGACCGCCCGCGATGTTCGAGACCACCGCGTTCAGCGCGGCGACCAATGGCACATCGGCTCCGGCCAGCGGGTCGATCCCGGCGACGACGAGGCGATGCACCTCCCGCGCCGCCTCATCGAGCTGGGGGTCGGCCAGCAGACACATCAGCACGACGGCGTCGACCACCGGGTCGCCGGTGGCGAGCCCGATACCACCGAAGGCGACCGCCGCCGCTGTGGTCCGCTCATCAATGACCACCTTGCGAACCGGGCCGAGCACGGCCGCTGCGGAGGGCACCACAGCGGCGAGCTGTACCCGCCCATCCGCCGCCGTTGCGGTGATCAGCCCTGTGGCGTCGCTGGTCTTGGTCGCCGTTGCGGACTGGGCGCCGACACCTCCGTCGAGCGAGATCGCGTTGCCCCCAAGAACGATCTGCGTCGGAGCGTCGATCGCAGGATCGGCAGCGACGGTCACATCGATCTCAACCGTGGCCGCAACCGGCGCTTGAACCGTCGTCGAGGCCGACCTGCGGATGTCGCCGGACTTGCCGCCGCAGCCCGGGAGCAGGACGGCAAGTCCCGCCACGCTCAGGAGGATCGCTACCACTCGCCGGCGCCGTCGCATCGCCGCACGGTAGTCCGGCGCTGCGACATGCGCTCGGGCGTTGGACTCGCGTTCCATGGCCCGGCCTCGCCAGCGGGTGGGGACGGAGGCACACCACCGCTACCGGCGGTAGATGTGGGCACAATCTGTGACGCAGGTCTCTCAAGTTTTCGAATCATCCGATCGATTACCCACGGTAGGTTCGCCGCCATTCAGCCGACCAAGAGGGGAATCGAATGCTGTCCGATGAGGAACTGACCGCCCTGCTGTCGATCACCAACAGCGACCGAGACGAGACCACCCATGCGGTGACCGACCACGCGGACGCGATCTTCACGTGGGACTACGAAAAGGGCGCTCGCCCGGCCCTCGACAAGCTCTACGAGAAGGCCAAGGTGTCGCAGTGGAACGGCGAGACCGACTTGCCCTGGCACCTCGATGTCGACCCCGAACGCGACATCGAGCAGATGGCGGGCACGTTCGAGTCGTTCGCGACCCAGGCCGACCTGAGCGGTACCCCGTTCGAAAAGTGGAGTGATCGCAACTGGATGGACTTCAACCTGGAGCAGCACGCGTGGACGCTCAGCCAGTTCCTTCACGGCGAGCAGGGCGCTCTGCTGTGCACCGCCAAGATCGTCGAGACCGTGCCGTGGATCGATGCCAAGTACTACGCCGCGACGCAGGTGATGGATGAGGCCCGCCACGTGGAGGTCTTCGCGAAGTACCTCGACACCAAGATCGAGCGCAAGTACCCGGTCAACGCGCACCTCGGCAAGCTGCTCGACGACATCATCCTCGACTCCCGCTGGGACCTCACGTACCTCGGCATGCAGATCATGGTGGAGGGTCTGGCGCTCGCCGCGTTCGGCTTCATGCACGCGCTCACCGCCGAGCCGCTCCTCAAGCAACTCCTCCGCTACGTGATGAGCGACGAGGCGCGCCACGTTGCCTTCGGCGTGATCTCGCTGCAGGAGTACTACGCCGGCCTGACCGACGCCGAGATGCTCGAACGCCAGGAGTTCGCGTACGAAGCCGCCGTGCGCATGCGCGACCGCTTCATGGGACAGGAGGTGTTCGAGCGCATGGGCGTCGATGTGCGCGACGCCCTCACGCTGGTCAACCAAGACCCGGGCCGCCCCATCTTCCAGGCGATGCTGTTCTCGAAGATCGTGCCGAACTGCCGCAAGCTGGGCCTGCTCGATCGCAACGACGGCTGGCTGCGCGAGCGCTTCACCGAGATGGGCGTGATCGGCTTCGAGCACTGGGTCGACACCGGCGACGAATACGAGACCATGCAGCTCGGCGCCGACGAGCTCGCCCCTGCGGCGTCGTGACCCTGCGTCGATCCGACTTCGGCGACGACTTCACCTGGGGGGTCGCGTCGGCGGCGTTCCAGATCGAGGGCGGCCACGAGGCCGACGGCAAACGCCCATCGGTCTGGGACGAAGCCGGCCGGCGCGGCAGAATCCGCGGCGGCGACGTCGGCAACCTCGCGATCGATGCCTTCCATCGCTACGAGGAAGACCTCGACCTGATCGCGGAGCTCGGCGTCAACGCCAATCGCTTCTCGATCAGCTGGCCACGCGTATTCGGCGACGGCCGAGGTCCGTGGAACGCCAAGGGTGGCGACTACTACGACCGGGTGATCGACGGGTGCCTCGAACGCGGGCTCGAACCGTGGGTGACCGTCCACCATTGGGACCTTCCCCAGGCGCTCCAGGACGAGGGCGGATGGACGCGGCGGGGAATCGTCGAGGACTTCGCCGCGTTCGCCGAGGAGGTGGCGCGACGATACGGCGACCGGGTGAAGCACTGGATGGTGTTCAACGAGCCGCTGTCGGTCGTCGGCCACATCGCGGGCGGGATCCACTCGCGCCTCGGCCCGCACCCGTTCCAGGCACTTGCGGCGACGCACCACATGAATCTGGCGTGCGCCGAGGCGGGTCGTCGCATGCGCCGGGCCCTGCCCGCCGACGCGCGCATCGGCACCACCCATGTGTTCTCGATCCAGGCTCCGTTCGACACCGACGACGCGAAGCTGCGCCGGGCGCAACGAGCGCTCGACGCCATCACGATGGGCATGTTCCTCGACCCGGCGGCCGGCCTCGGCTATCCCTTCGAGGCGACCCCACTCCTCGCCCCGATGAAGCGGGCGATCCACGACGGCGACCTCGACGCCGTGCGGTTCGACTACGACTTCATGGGCGTGCAGTACTACGGCCCGACACCAGTGCGGCGCGCGCCGGTTCCGGGCTTGGGCGGCCTTCCGTTGCCGACCCTGCGCACGGCCGAGGCCAACGTGCGCTCCACCACCGGCATCCCCGTCGAACCCGAGGGGCTCATCGAAGTGCTGCGGCGGTACCGCAACCACCCGTCGTGTCGACGTTTCGTCATCACCGAGTCGGGCTTCGGCATGAAGGACCGCCTCGTCGACGGCCGGGTCCGCGACGACCTGCGCATCTGGTACGCCCGCACGCACCTCGAGGTACTGCGACGCGCCAAGGCCGAGGGCCTGCCGGTCGACGGGTTCTTCCAGTGGTCCTACGCCGACAACATCGAGTGGATCTTCGGGCGCGACGGCCGGTACGGGCTCGTGTACATCGACTACGACGACAACCTGCGGCGAATCCCCAAGGACTCGTACCGCTGGTTCCGCCAGCTCCTCACCACCGCCGAGGGTGTCGACTGATGACCGCCACCCGCGCCGAGGTGAAGCGCGAGGCCCTCCTCGACGCCGCCGTGCGCGCCCTACGCAGCCGCGGCGCGGACGTGTCGATGAACGAGATCGCAGGCGAGGCCGGGGTCACCAAACCCGTGCTGTACCAGCATTTCGATTCGAAGGCCGGGCTCGCCGAGGCGCTCGGTGACCGCTACCTCGCCGATCTCGGCGTGACCCTCAACGACCTGCTGCTCGAATCGCCCGACGCCGCGACCGCGGTGACCGCTGGCGTGCGCGTGTTCGTGTCGTTCGCCGCGACCGAGCCCGAGCTCTTTCGCTTTCTCATGGAGGGTGCGGGCCCGGCGATCGACGACAGCCCCATGGCCGAGTCGATGATCGATCTGATGGTGCGGTTCCTCACGGGCCCGCTCGTGGGTCTTCCCGATGCCCGGCGGGCTCGCATCTGGGGTGTTGCGCTCATGTCGACGGTCATCAGCACCGTCCCGTGGGCGCTTGCCCACGAGCCCGACGCCACTCGCGCGAGCCTGGTCGAGGATTTGTCCGCGCTGCTGCTGCGCGGCATCGGAGGATCATGACTGTCACCCTGCTCATTCACGGTGTGCCCGAGACCCCGGCCATCTGGCACGAGCTGGCCCCTCGGCTTCCCGGCGACGTGCGCGCGCTGCAACTGCCGGGGTTCGGCTGCGGGCTGCCCGATGGGTTCACCGCGACGATGGACGAGTACCGCGAGTGGCTCGTCGCGGCGATCGAGTCGATCGACGAGCCGGTCGACGTGGTCGGTCACGACTGGGGCGGCATCCTGGTTGCCGGCGTGGCGCTCGACCCGCCGGCGAATCTGCGCTCTTGGACGACCGATGCGATCGGCGCCGTCTTCGAGAAATTCACCTGGCACGACCTGGCCATGATCTGGCGAACGCCTGAGGCGGGCGAGGCGTTCTGGGCCGACCTGCTCGCCGACCGTGCCGCTGCCGCCGAGGTGCTGACGAGCTTCTCGCTGACGCTCGACCACGCCCAGCAACTGATCGAGCATGTCGACGACACGATGATCGATGCGATCCTGCGGCTGTACCGCTCGTCGGACGGGCTCGGCAGCGGCTGGCTGGCATCGGGCCGGCTGCCGAAGCCCGGGCTCGTGGTCGTGGCAGCCGACGACGCGTTGGGCGACGTGGAGCTCACCACGATGATGGCGCAGCGCACGGGTGCCGAACTCGCCGTGCTCGATCATGGCGGGCACTTCTGGCCGATCGAGAACCCCGAAGGTGGCGCCGACGCGATCGCCAGCTTCCACGCCTCGCTCGCGTGAGCGCAATCCCCGCGCCGAACGCGAAGGCGTTGCCGGGCGTGCGCGCACTCGGGTGACGCACGCCCGGCGACGCGTCTACCGGGCGGCCAACCAGTTCAACAGGTTGGGGTAGTTGGCCTGGCTCATCGGCCAATGCGTGGCCCACGACCAGTCGGGGCTCGGGTACGAGACGTCGCCCACATTGTCGAGCGGAATGCCGTAGGCGTTCGCCATGTTCTGGGCGTTCACCACAGGGATGGTCAGGTCGTTGTTGGCGTGGATCAGGTAGCCCGCGGGTCGGCCGGGTCGGTTGTACTGCACCATCGGGTTCGCCTGAGCCGTGGTGTAGCCGAAGGGATTCCCCGCCACCCACGCATCGATGTTCGCCTTCGCGTTGCCCTCGTTGTAGTCGAGCGGGGCGGAGATGGCGATCCATCCGTTGACCGACGGGAAGTCGACCCCCGGCAGCGCACCTTGCGTTCCCGAGTAGGCGCCCATGAGCGCCGCGATGGTCCCTCCGGCGGAATGCCCGGCCACGATGACCCGCGACGCGTTCACGCCGGCGAGTTGGCCACCGAGCCCCTGCACCCATTTCACGGCCTCGATCGTGTCGATCAACGCTCCGGGGAACTTGGTCGCGGCGTCGCCCGTCACCAGGCGGTAGTTGATGGTGACGATGTCCCATCCGTTCTCGCGCTGCTTGAGCAGCGGACCCATGTGGATGTTGGCGTACGCGGCCGACGGGCAGTCCGGCACCGGGTTGCCCCGCTTGTCACCCCCGCTGAATCCGCCGCCGTGGACGAAGACGATCGTTCCCCGTGCGTCGCCGGCGATGTGCTTGAACACGTCGAGGCGCTGCTCCGGGGTGAACCGGTAGATGTACTCGGCGTCGGGTCCACTACACGACATGTAGTTCTGGTCGACCGTCGCGGGCGGTCCACCTGTGGGTGGGCACGCCGTGAGCAGCGGCGTGATCGCCAGTGCCGCCCCGACGCCGACTGACCGCAGCGCCCGGCGCGACGCGCTGCGCGAAAGAAGAGATGACATGTTGAACCCCCGCATGGTCAAGCAGCGCCCGTGCACCGCAGGCGAAGCGTAGGCACTCTCGCAATCGCGTGTCGGGTTCACTGCAGACGCGATCGCTGAGTTCGCTCGCGCGGCCGCCGCGGCGCTGCGCGACCCCGTCGCCCGGGGCGCACTCGGCCGGCAGGCGGTCCCCCAGGTGTCAGCCGACGCGTTCGAGGATGTGGATGCCGCAGGCCGAGCCGAGTCCGATCACGTGCGCCAGACCGAGACGGGCACCGTCGATCTGGCGGTCCCCCGCCTCGCCCCGCAGGTGGTGGCACACCTCCCACACGTTGGCGATGCCGGTGGCCGACACCGGATGCCCCTTCGACTGCAGCCCGCCCGACACGTTCACGGGCATCGAACCGTCACGGAAGGGCGCCCGCGACTCGAAGAAGTCGACCGCACCACCGGGCTCGCACAGCATCAGGTTGTCGTAGTGCACCAGCTCGGCGGTCGCGAAGCAGTCGTGCAGCTCGACGAGATCGAGATCCTCGGGCCCGACGCCGGCTTGCGCGTAGGCCGCCTCGGCCGCCCGGCGCGTCAGCGTGTTCACGTCGAACAGCACCTGGCACCCCTCGGTGTAGGGGTCGGAGGTGAGCACCGACGCACGGATGCGCACGGCGCGCCGTCGCTGCTCGACCGACATGGTCGCCAACCGGTCGCCCGACACCACCACCGCCGCGGCCGCGCCGTCGCAGTTGGCCGAGCACATCGGCCGGGTGTTGGGATACGCGACCATGAAGTCGCCCATGATCTGCTCGAGCGACAGCTCCTTCTGATAGGTCGCGAGGGGGTTCAGCGTGGAATGTGCGTGGTTCTTCTGACTGATGCGAGCAAAGAGTTCGAGCGGGACACCGGCATAGGACTGCTCGTACAGGTACTGCATCCCGATCTGCGCGAACACACCCGGCATCGTGATCGTGCCGATGCGCCCGTCGGTCGGCGCGATCGCTCCCACGCGGCCCGACGGCGTCCACGTGTCGCGGTCCGCTGCCTTCGACCCGCCGAGCAGCAGGCCCGCTCCCGAGAGCTTCTCGACGCCCACCGCGAGTCCCATGTCGGCCTCGCCCGCCTTGATCGCCATGATCACCGTGCGTAGCGCGGTCGCTCCCGTGGCACACGCGTTCTGCACGTTGTAGACGGGCACCCCGGTCTGGCCGATCTGCTTCTGCAGCATCTGCCCGAATCCACCGGGGCCGCCCAGCAGGTTGCCCGCGCCGATCACGTCCATGTCCGACATGGCGACATCGCCGTCGGCGAGCGCTGCGAGTGCGGCCTGCGCCCCCAGGTCGACCGCGTCGAAATCGGGGTGCTTGCCGAATCGCGTCATCGAAATGCCCAGGATGTAGATGTCGTCGCTCACGCGTTGCCCCCTTGCTCGGCCGGCTCGAAGGCGAACGCGATGCCCTCGTTTCCTGCGGTGTCCTCGCCCATGGAGAACGTGGTCAGGCGCACCGGCATACCCAGGCGCACGTGGTCGGCGTCGGGCGTCACGTTGCGCAGGTTCGCCTGCACCGTGGTTCCGCCGCAGTCGAGGATCGCGGCGACGAACGGCACCTCGATGCCGGGTGCAGCGAACCCCACGATCGTGAAGGCGGTGACCACCGCGTCGGTGGCGACCGCCGCGTCCACGAAGCCTTGACCGCCGCACGCGGCGCACGCGTTTCGACGGTCGAAGAACCGCGCACCGCACGAGGTGCACTCGTGCGCGCACAGGTGCGGCTCGGGTTCGAGGCGCAGATAGTCGACGACTGGGACCATGACCACGTTGTTCGCTCCGATCGTTCGGCATCGCATCCGCGTCTGCGGCAGCTCGTGGGTTCGGCGGTCGCAACTTCCCCTGCGCGCCGACGACGACTGGGATACGGTGTGGACGTTATCGAACACTTGCGTCAGTTTTCGAGATCGCGGCAGGACGGGGGCCCAATCGTGACTGCGGGGGAGAACAGCGTGCGACGGAGAAGCATCCACACAGCGGTCGTCGTGACAGCGCTCTGCCTGCTCGGCGCATCCTGCGGCAACAGCACGAAGGACGACAGCGCCAAGAGCCCGACGACCGGAAGCGAGTCGAAGGGCCGGGGCGGCGGCGAGGACACCAGGAACGACTACGTGGAGCGCCCCGGCGTTCCCGGCGTGACCACGTCGGAAATCCGCTATTCGATCGTCGGCACGAAGGTCGGCAACCCGCTCGGCATCTGCATCCTCGACTGCTACACCGCGGGCATCAAGGCATATTTCGCCTGGCGCAACAGCGAGGGCGGCATCTACGGCCGCAAGCTCGCCGTCGGCGACATCATCGACGACGAGCTCGGTCAGAACCAGGCGAAGGCACAACAGGTCATCGCCGATCCCAACACCTTCGCCAACTTCCAGGCGACGCTCGTCGCGAGCGGATGGGGCGACCTCGACAAGGCCGGCGTGCCCACCTACACGTGGGGCATCAACTCGACCGAGTCGGCCAACCGGACCGCGATCTTCCCCAGTCTCGCGGTGCGGTGCTCCGACTGCGTGCGGCCCGCCGTTCCGTGGATCGCAAAGCAGGTCGGCGCGTCGAAGGCAGCGGCGATCGGCTACGGCATCAGCGAGAACTCCAAGGAATGCGCCGGCGCGTTCGGCGACGCGATCACCCACTACGCCAAGGACTCCGGAGTCGAGCTCGCCTACACCAACGACTCGCTCGACTACGGGCTCCCCAACGGCGTCGGGCCTATGGTGAGCGCCATGAAGGCGGCAGGCGTCGACTTCGTGGCGAGCTGCATCGACCTGAACGGCATGAAGACGCTCGCCCAGGAGCTGCGCCGACAGGGGATGGACGATGTGGTCCTGTACCACCCCAACAGCTACGACCGGGCCTTCGTGTCCACATCGGACGGACTCTTCGACGGCGACATCGTGGCGGTGCAGTTCCGGCCGTTCGAGGCGAGCGCCACCGGCAACGCGCTCACCGAGTTCACGACCTGGATCGACAAGCAGGGGGCCGAACCGTCGGAGCTCGCGATGGTCGGCTGGATCAACGCATCCATGGCCTACGACGCGCTCCTCGCCGCTGGGCCCGAGTTCGACCGCCAGCGAGCGATCGACGCGCTCAACGAAGAGACGGCCGACTCGGCCGGCGGGTTGTTGATTCCCGTGGACTGGACCGTCGCCCACACGCCGTACAAGAAGAGCGACCCGCAGCCGAGCGACACCGAGTGCCAAGCGTTCGTGAAGGTGACGGGGAACCGATTCGAGATGTTCGGCGATCCGAAGAAGCCGTGGAAGTGCTGGGCGGAAGGCGACCCGTACGTGTTCGACGCCACCGACGAGAGCTTCGGCTGACAGCACCCCGATGCTGATCGCCGCTGCCGTCCTGGACGACGTGCTCCGGGGAGTCCTGCAGGGCGTGCCACCGGGATCGGTGTACGCCATCATCGCCGTTGGCTTCGTGCTCGCCTACAAGACGTCGGGCGTGTTCAACCTGGCGTTCGGCGCCCAGGCGTTCGTGTCGGCCGCGCTGTTCTTCCACGCCCGCACCGCGTGGGGCTGGCCGTCGTGGCTCGCGTTCGTGGTGTCGGTCGTCGTCGTGGCGCCTGCGATCGGCGTGGCGCTCGAACGGCTCGTCTTCCGCCATCTCCCCACCGACGCCGCGCTCGCCAAGCTGGTCATCACCATCGGGCTGTCGGTGGCACTGCCGAGCCTGTTCGAGCTGATCGTCGGGTTCGAACCGGTTGCGGGGCGCACGCCCGAGGGTCTCTTGCCCGGCGGCGCGGAGGTGTTCTACGACGTGGCCGGCATCTACTCGTTCAGCCGAAACGAGCTGACGTCGATGGTGATTGCCGTCGTCGCCGTGGCGGGCCTCGGCGCGCTCTTTCGGTTCAGCCCGCTCGGGCTACAGATGCGCGCCACCGTCGAGAGCCCGCGCCTGACCGAACTGGCCGGCGTGCGCTCCGACGGCGTCGCGGCGTTCGCGTGGGCGCTGTCGAGCCTGTTCGCTGGGTTGGCGGGCGTCTTGATCGCACCTCGGTTCAACACGCTCGCCGCGCCGGACTTCTTCAATCTCGTGGTGGTCGCGGTCACCGCTGCAGCGCTCGGTCGGCTCGTGGACCTGCCCCGGGCGTTGGTGGGCGGCGTGTCGCTCGGGATCACAATCTCGTTGGTGCAGACGTTCCTGCCACGAGTCGCCGAGCACGCCGCATGGCTCACACCCATCCAGGAAAACGTGACCTCCGCCATCCCCTTCCTGGCGTTGTTCGCGCTGGTGCTCGGATCGCGCACGTTGCGTTCGGGACGCGATCACGTCGACCCGCTGTCGGGCGTGTCGCCTCCCCCGCCGCCGCCGGCCGCCATGAGCCGCAGCCCGCTCCTGACACGGGCGACGTTGATTGCCGGCGTGGTGTTCTTCGCGGTCGTCGGCCTGGTGGTGTTCACCAGTGCGGACGCGCAGTGGATGTTCCTCGTCACCCAGACGGTGATCCTCAGCATCGTCTTCCTGTCGGTGACCGTGATCACCGGGTTCGCCGGCCAGATCTCGCTGTGCCAGGGAGCGTTCGCCGCGATCGGCGGGTTCACCGTGTTCCAATTGGCCGACCGTTTCGACGTGAACGTGATGGCGGCAGTGTTCGTGGGCGCGGCGATCGCGGCTGCGGTCGCCGGGCTGCTCGCCGTGCCCCTCGTACGGCTCGGTCGCGTGTGGGTGGCGATCGCCACGCTCGCGTTCGCGGCGTTCTTCGACGCCGTGGTGGTGAAGCTGCCGTTCGTGGGCGGCGGCGCCACCTCGCTGTTGCAGGGCACCCGCGTGCCCCGCCCCGCGATCGGCCCCGTCGACCTCGGCGACGATCGCCACCTGCTCGCCGTGGCACTCGTGGTATTGGGGATCACCGCGCTCGCAGTTCGACGCCTGCGCGACGGCACGACCGGCCGGATGCTCGCTGCCGTGCGCGCGAGTGAACTGGCGGGACAGTCGATCGGAATCTCGGCAACGCGCTCCGGGGTGACCGCGTTCGCGATCTCCGGGTTCGTGGCGGGACTCGGCGGTGGTCTGCTCAGCATCCAGCAGCAGAACGTGAACTACGCGACCAACTTCTCGCCCTACGCGGCACTGTTCTGGGTGGTTGTCGTGGTCTCCCTCGGCGTTCGCACCGTGGAGGGTGCCTCGCACGCCGCCGCCGGCTTTGCGCTGACCGATCCGCTGCTGTTCTCGGGGGTTCTGCTCGCATGGATGCTGCGCAGCCCCGACAGCGTGCCCGACGTGTTCCCGCTGTCGCCCAAATGGCGCTTCGTGATGTTCGGGCTCGGCACGATCGCCTTCGCCAAGCACCCCGAGGGTCTCGTGGAAAACGGCAAACGGACGGCCCACCGCCGCGTCGAGCAGCTCCTTGCGCGTCGGCGGAGCACTCCCGGCGGCGCGCCGCCATCGGGTTCGAACACAGCGCTCGCGCGCCCCCACCCGCCGTCGGCAGCCGCCGAGGCGTCGCCGTGACCGCGCTGCTCGATGCCTCGGGCATCACCAAGGCGTTCGCCGGGGTGCGCGCGATCAACGAGGTCAGCGTGATGGTCGACCGCGGCGAGCGGGTGGGACTGATCGGGCCGAACGGTGCCGGCAAGACCACGCTGTTCAACTGCATCCTCGGCGTGATCCGACCCGACGCCGGACGGGTCGTGCTCGACGGCAACGACATCAGCTCGCTTGCGGTGCACGAGCGAGCCCGACTCGGCATCGGACGGACGTTCCAGCGCATCGAGCTGTTCCTCGAGACCACGGTCCGCGATCACCTCCTGGTCGCCGAGCGCGTCCGGCAGGGACACGGCTCGGTCTGGCGCGACCTGTTGGGCCGAGGTCGACCCAGCCGCGACGAACTCGCGGCGACGGATCGCATGCTCGAACTCCTCGGGCTCGTGACGCTGGCCGACGAGCCGATCGAGCAACTCAGCCTCGGCCAGGGTCGCCTCGTCGAAGTGGCCCGGGCGCTGATGACGCGCCCGAGCTTGCTGCTGCTCGACGAACCGTCGTCGGGACTCGACGGATCCGAGACCACCGACCTCGCGGCGACGCTGCGAGCGGTGCAGTCCGAGAGCGGCTTCGCCATGTTGTTGGTGGAGCACGACGTCGAGCTCGTCTCGACGTTCACCGACCGCTGCTACGTGCTCGACTTCGGCAAACTCATCGCCGCCGGCCCCACCGCTGCGACGCTCGCCGATCCGCATGTGCGCGCCGCGTACTTCGGCACCACGCCGGAGGCGTCGTGAGCGCCGCGCTCGAGTTGACCAACGTCGACGCCGGGTATGGGCAGTTCATGGCCCTGCGCAACGTGTCGATTCGGGTGGAGCCCGGCGAGGCGGTCGCTCTCGTGGGCGCCAACGGGGTTGGCAAGACCACGGTGGCCCGGGTCGCGAGCGGACTGGTGCGGCCCACGGCTGGCCGGGTCGTGGCGAACGGACGCGACCTGACCGGCCGGGCCCCGCACGCGTTCGTACGCGCAGGGATAGCGCACGCGCCGGAAGGGCGGTCGGTGTTCGCCACGCTCACCGTCGAGGAGAACCTGCGGTTGTCGTTCCGCCGGCACTTCGGAGCGCGCGGCGTCGAGCGCGCGCTCACCTCGGCGTTCGAGCGGTTCCCGGTGCTCGCCGGGCGCCGCGAGGTGTTGGCCGGCCAGCTCTCTGGCGGACAGCAACGCATGCTGTCCATCGCCCGGGTTGTCGTGGAGTCCCCCGCCGTACTGATCGCGGATGAGCTGTCGCTCGGGCTCGCGCCGATCGTGGTAACCGAGATCGCCGACCAACTCTGGCGGCTACGCGAGGCGGGCACCGCGCTGCTGATCGTGGAGCAGCAACTCGGACACGCACTCGCGCTCGCCGACCGTGCGGTCTTGCTCGAGCGAGGGTCCGTTGCGTGGGAGGGACCGTCGGCCGAGGCGGGCGATCACGTCATCGCCCGAACCTTCGTGCCCTCCCGCAACGGCGGCACCGACGCCAGCGTGCGATCCGATGGCGATGCTGGGGGCTCGACCCGCGACTAGGTCGGCTGCGTCCAGGTGGAACCGGACTCCCACCGAAGCGCACCGGCCGCCGAGGCGCGACAATGCGGCGTGCCGCGTGATCAGGTTCTCATCCACGTCGACGGGGAGCGGGCCACCGTCACCCTCAATCGTCCCGAACGGCGCAACGCGCTCGGCCTCGCCCTGTTGACCGAGCTCCGCGATCGGCTCACGGAAATCGCGGCGACCGACGCGACGTGCGTGGTGCTCGCCGCCGCCGGCCCGGTGTTCAGCGCCGGGCACGACCTGGGCGAGCTACGCGGACGCAACCGCGACGAGGTCGGCGAGATGCTCCGGGTGTGCACCGACGTGATGCTCACGCTGCACGACATGGCGCAGGTCGTCATCGCCCGGGTGCACGGGCTCGCGACCGCAGCGGGATGCCAGCTCGTTGCGGCCTGCGACCTGGCGGTGGCCGGCGAGTCGGCGGGGTTCGCGCTGCCCGGCGGCAAGGGCGGCTGGTTCTGCACAACACCGATGGTCGAGGTAGGGCGGTCGATGCCCCGCAAGATCGCGGTCGAACTCGCGCTCAGCGGCGACACGATCGATGGGCGGACCGCCGAACGATGGGGACTCGTCAACCGATGTGTGTCCGACGACCGACTCGATGCGGCCGTCGAGGAACTCGCTGCCCGTACGACGCGTGGGGCAATCTCGGCGCGGATGGCCGGTAAGCCCGCGATGTACCGCCAACTCGACCTGCCGCTGCGCGACGCCTACGGCGTCGCGGTCGAGGTCATGGCCGATGCCAGCCAGCACCCTGATGCGCAGGAGATGATGGCCGCCTTCGTCGAGAAGCGACCGCCCCGCTGGGCGACCCCCGCCTCCCCCTGATCAACCGCCCATCCCGAACGGCCCCCCTCCCGAACGGCCCCCGTCCCGAACTGGGCCGAATCACCGGCCCAAAACGGAGGCAAACCGGCCCAGTTCCCCGGCGCCCCACCGCGCCCTCCCGAACTGGGCCGGCCGGAGCGAGGCCGGCGGGCGGGCGCGCCGTCAGGACCCGGCGCGTGTGGAGCGATCGGCCGATACCAGATCGCGGGTGATGCAACCGGGCGCGTGATCGTTGACAACCCCGATCGCCTGCATGCAGGCGTAGACGGTGGTCGGCCCAACGAACCTCCAGCCCGACCGCTTCAGGTGCTTCGACAGGGCGGCTGACTCGGGCGACGAGCCGCGGCTCTCCCACCCTGCGTCCGCCCGGTCGTCCACGGCTTGCGGCCCGCCCTCGCGATAGCTCCATACCAACTCGGTCAGCGCTCCATCGCCGACCTCCGCTCGAAGATCGGCGGCACGACCGGCGTTGTTGATGACGGCCTCGATCTTCGCCCGGTTCCGAACGATGCCAGCGTCGCCCAACAGCCGCTCGACGTCGGCCTCGTCGAAGCGTGCGACCGCCTCGATCTCGAACCCAGCGAACGCGCTCCGGAAGTTCTCACGCTTCGCGAGGATCGTCCGCCAGCTGAGACCGGACTGGAAGCCCTCCAGGCAGAGCCTCTCGAACACCGCGTGATCGCCATGCACCGGGCGGCCCCACTCATCGTCGTGGTAGGCGAGGTAGAAGTCGGGCGCGCCGGCGATCCACCCGCAGCGCGGTTGGCCGTCGTCGGCGATGAACAGTTCGGGCATGGCGAGTCCACCTCTCCGGATCGATGAGGTGCGGCACGGTACTTCAGCGCACCGACAACGACCGGGCCCACGGGCCACCGTCGCCAACAGCCAACAGCCAACAGCCAACAGCCAACAGCCAACAGCCAACAGCCAACAGAAGTCTCAACCGACGCGTCGATGGTGTCGATGCTTGTTGAGGCGGCCCATATGACTCTGGCGGGAGCGGATCGGCACATGGCGCACGACGAATCACCAACCGGGTCGACCAGGCGAGGTCCGACGATCGCCGCGCTGATCGCTGTGTTCTCGCTACTCCCGGCGTTGGCCGTGCTCGCGTCGTCGTGGTCGTCATATCACCAGGCCAACGATGAGCGCGCCCGGTCGCTCGCCGCAGTTGCCGCTACGCGCGACGTGGTACGGCTCGCGACCGTGTCGATCGCGGTCGATGACGAAAAGAACTGGTCAGGTGCCGTTTCCACGATCGCTGCGCTCGACGTCCCCGACACCACGGTCGAGGTCGGGTTACCAACCTCACCAACGGTCGCGCTCGAGGCCGCTCACCGCCGCGTCGATGACCTGACGGCTGGGCATGACGACCCGGCACTCGACGCGGCGATCGACAAGGCACGGTCCGCGTCCAACAGCCGGGAGCGGCTCTGGCGGTACGAGCAGGTGCTCGAGTTGCTCGCCGATCGGCTCGGCGAAGCGCAGAACGGTCAGCTCATCGCGGGCGTGCAGATGCGCGGCGTTCGCGACCTCTCAGATGCGGTCGCTTACACCCGCTCATTGAACGCCGTGATGAACAGCTACTTCGCGACCCGCTTCGACGTGCGCGGCACGGCGCTCGATGAGGGCGCTTCGCTCATCGAGTCGATCGCAACCTATGACCATGACCTCGCTCGGCTTCGCGCACGATTCGTGACGCACCCAGGACTCGAGCGCCAGGTGGAGGTGCTCTCGGGCGACATCCGTGTGACCGCGCTCGTCGATCGGGCCAGGGCGCTCGCCCAAAGCGTCGTCACCGACGGCGTCATGGGCCAGACGGCGCCGCTGCGACTCGATACCGTGATCGCCGAGTTCGACCACCTTCGATCGGTGTTCGCTGTCGGTGAGCTGTCGTCGATGAAGGCACCGCTCCTCATCGAGTGGGTCGGTGATCGATTGCTCGGCTCGACGGCCGCTACAGCGGCCACGGCCGAGCGCGACCTTCGCAACGCCATGCTCGCGGGCGGCGCCGGCCTCGCTCTGTCGGCTCTCGCGATTCTGTTCGGATCGGCGATGATCAGCTCGCCCATCCGGGCGTTGTCGTTGGCCGTGCGCGACCTGCGCGACGGCGAACCGAACGTGCAACGTACCGGAGCGGCGCCACGCGGCCCGCGTGAGGTTCGCGAGGTGTTCCACCTGTTGAACGACACGAGTGAGAACCTCGAGCTGATCTCGCAGCAGGCCCACGCGCTCGCCTCGGGCGCGCTGCAGGCGCCGGTGCTCGACACGACCGCGACCGGGGGACTCGGTGGGTCGATTCAACGAGCCGTCGCCAGGCTGCGCGAGGCGCTGTCGCAACAAGAGGCGTTCCGCCGCCAACTCGTCCACGAGGCCTCGCACGACGGTCTCACCCAGCTCGCGAATCGCTCGACCTCGCTCGCGCACCTGGGGCAGGCGATCGCCCGGTCGGAACGCAGCGGCGCGACCGTCGCGGTGCTCTTCATCGACCTCGATCGATTCAAGGAGATCAACGACACGCAGGGCCATCACGTGGGCGATGTGGTGCTCACCACGGTCGCCGAGCGTCTGATCGGTGCGGTCCGTGCGGGCGACCACGTGGGACGCCTCGGCGGCGACGAGTTCGTGGTGATCGCCGAGCCGGTCGCGACGATGGGCGCCGCAGTCGAGTTGGCGCACCGCATCGTCGAGATCGTGGCCGCGCCCATCGACATCGGCGATATCACGGTGCGAATCGGGGCAAGCGTCGGCGTGGCGCTCAGCGGGTCGGGCGAGCTCACGGCCGATGAAATGCTGCGCGACGCCGACCTTGCCGTCTACCGGGTGAAGGATTCGGGGCGCGGCGGAGTAGAGGTCTGCGACGAGGCGCTGCGCAGCGCCGTTGCCGAGTTCAGCGACCTGACGACCGCGCTTCGGCACGCATTGGCGCACAACGAGTTGGTGCTGCATTACCAGGCGATCGTCGATGCTTTGGGTGATCGCACGATCGCCCACGAGGCGCTGGTGCGCTGGCGGCGCCCCGATGGCACGCTCGTACCGCCCGCCGGCTTTATCGCACACGCCGAACGCACCGGGCTGATCATCGACCTCGACCGGTGGGTGCTGAACGCAGCGATCCGCCAACTCGTCGACTGGCAGTACGACGACCACATGCGGGGCATTCCGCTCTCGGTCAACGTGTCGGCGCAGCACCTCGTCGATGCAAGCTTCGTCGACGATGTCCTCGCACCACTTGCCCATTGGCACGTCGACCCATCGCTGCTGATCATCGAGGTGACCGAAAGCGCCGTGCTCGACGATCTGGCGACTGCGGCCACCAAGCTCGAGTGTCTTCGCGAGCATGGCATCGCCGTCGCCATCGACGATTTCGGTACCGGGTTCACGTCGATCACGCAGCTTCGCCGACTGCCCGTCGACATCTTGAAGATCGACCGCGCGTACACGTCACGTGCCTCGCTCGACCCGAAGGACGCGGCGATCGTGAAGCTCATCATCGACACCGGCCACCTACTCGGCGCGTCGATCACGGCTGAGGGCGTGGAGACGCTCGACGAGGCGACGCTGCTGTCGGCACTCGGATCGGATGCGCTGCAGGGTTTCCTGTACTCACGGCCCGGCCCGCCCGAGGTGCTCGACCGATCCCTCGCTGCCGTGCCGGAGTACGCCACGGCCGACGTCGCTGCGGCTCCTCCCCCGAGGCGCTGAGCCAGGCGGAGCGCCCGATCGTCAGGCGCACGGACGGCACAGGCCGCATGGACCTCAGCGATCGAAGGTCGGCCCCGCTGGTGTCTCGCTCGTCGTCGACCCATGCGTTCCGCCTTCGAAGTCGTGTTGGCGCCATGCCTCGTACACCACGACCGCGACCGCATTGGCGAGGTTCAGGCTGCGGTTGTCGGGCCGCATCGGTATGCGAAGCGCCATCGCCCCGGGCAGTTCGTCGAGCTGCGCAGAGGTGAGGCCGCTGCGTTCGGCGCCGAACACGACCACGTCGTCGGCGGCGAACTCCACGCTGTCGTACCGATTGCGGGCCGCCGAGCTGAGTGCGAACCAACGGCGCGGGCCGGTGGCCGTGTTGTGCAGGGCCGCGACGCACGCGGCCAGGTCGCTGTGTACGGCCACCTTCGCGTACTCGTGGTAGTCCAACCCGGCTCGGCGAAGGAGGCGGTCCTGAAGCGTGAAGCCGAGCGGCTCGACCAGGTGTAACGCGGCGCCGGTGTTGGCGCAGAGCCGGATGATGTTGCCGGTGTTCGTGGCGATCTCGGGTGCGATCAGAACGACATCCACCGGCTCAGCCTGCCACTGGCATTGCCGCCGGGTTCATTCGCCGAGCACCGGGCCGGATCACCAGGTCGCGCCGACACGGGCTCAGCGGTCGCGCGCCGCGTCCCGCACCTTGGCCGGGTCGAAGAACGGCACAAGGTACTTCGCGTTCACCCGCATCTCGAGGCCGTCGAAGTTGATGCGGTCCATCACCATGAGCGGGCCTTGAAACCGGAGGTAGTCGAAGGACGAGACCGGGCACAGCACCTCGAACCCTGCCTGCGCGAGCTCGGCAGCGCGCGGGTCACCGTGCGGCACTCGGAATCCGAACGGGCCGACGAACACGTTGACCGGACCAGTGATCGGCTCGACCTCGGCCTTCCATCGGGCGATGTCAGATCGGAGTTGCGCGAGCGAGATCGACGCGTCCTTGAAGCGCTGGCTGTGGGTGTAGCTGTGGCTGGCGAAGCGCCATCCGCTGTCGCGATACCGGGCGGCGACGGCGGCAGCGGTGGCAACGAGTTGCGCGTGATCCGCTCGGGCCAGGTCGTTGGTTCTGTAGCCGAGGGCACCGGCGTAGCCCGTCACCGCCATGAGGCCGCGGGCGCCCTGGTACGAGAACTCGGGATGATCGAGGATGAACTCGTCGAGCAGCGGCATGACGTCGCCGTCACGGGTGACGGCCTCGCTCCCGTCGAGTTGACGCATGACCGTGCCACCCACACCACGATCGTCGACACCCAGCCGCAGTGGGAACCCGTCGTCCTCCATGTAGGGGTAGTAGTTCACATCATCGATCGAGATGACGAGTGGCTTGCGCCCGGGTGGGAGCTTCAGCACGGCCGGTGTCGGCGTCCCGGCGGCGTCGACATCGAAGAGGTCCTCGATGTCGATGAGCATCCAGCCGCGTTCAAGGAGCGAGTCGAGAATGCGCGCGAACGCGTCGCGGGTCGTCATCCATTCCTGGTAGCCGGCCGAATCGCCGTCATGATCGAAGGCTTTCGCCGGGTCGATCACGAGCGAATGGAAGAAGGCGTGGCGCGGGCGCTCCTCGGTCGGAACGGCGTCGGAGGCCTGCTGTTCGAACACGTCAACGGCGTGTGCGCGGCGCGTCACGTCACGATCACGGGGGTAGCTCACCGCAGCGGCGTCGAGCGCCCTGCGCGCTGCGGCCCAATCGTGTGCGGTCGTGGCCACATCGGCAGCACGAAGCAGCCCACCGAGTTCGGACTCGCTCATCGGTGGGATCGTCGTGGTGGATGTGGCAGTGCGCCCCGACCCTCCCTCGGCGCTATCGGACCCGGGATCGTGATCACCCGAGCACGCTCCGAACGCTCTCACCAACGCCACGACGAGCACCGCCGCCGCCACGACCGTCACTCGGCGACGTCGGATGACCGAGGCACTCGGGGATCGAGCGGCGCCCATCTGCCGAGCACCGCGGGGAACCCGACCAAACGTGCCCCGACTGCTCACGCAGCCGCCCACGCGAACGCAGCGGCGAGGCCGCTCACACGTGCTCCACGGGGTTGGCGTGTCCGCGCCACAGAGGAAGCGTACGCCAGTCGCTTTGTCTCGCTCTTGTCGGTTCGCTCGTTTGCATGCCTCCGCTGTCGGCGGATCGGCGTCGACGCAGGCGGGCACCGGCGTGGCATGCGTGTCGCCATCCTGCCTCGCACAATCCCGGCGACGTCATGGGCCCTCGAAACGGGGCGCTCGCGCCGCGGCGCAATCCGTAGCCTCTACAACCGGGCATCGCGACCGCTCAGCTCCGCCACGCCACGCCACGCCACGCCCACGACCGACAAGGACCTGCCATGCCACATATCTACCGAGCCGTCGTGCGAGGCGAGTTCGACGGGCTCTCGGCCGAGCTCACCGAGCAGTTGCGGCGAGAGGCCCCCGAGCATGACATCTTCCTCAGCTCGTACACGGCCGAGGGCACCCTCACGTTCGACGACAGTCTTCACGCCTTCTCGTTCCGGTTCGAGGTGCGCGAGCCCGACGGCGAACGAAGCGAGGATGCGTGCCGGGTGGCAGCGCAGGACGAGGCGTTACGACGCGCGAGGGCCTACCTGGATGGCCGCAGCATCGGCTCGAAGCGACTCCGGGCGAGCGTCACCAACATGGCCGACATGTGGCGCCGGTCATCGGACGATTCGTAGCTCGGCCGCACCACGGCCTCGGCGCCGACGAGGCCAATCGGACTTGCCTTCAGCCTCCCGTGTCGGCTGCAAACAGCGGAAGCACGGCTTCGCAGCCGGCCTGTCGGAGCAACGACGCGACCACCGTCACCGTCCACCGCGACCCGACCGTGTCGTCGACGAGGAGCACCGGGCTCGACGGCACCACGCCTGCGAGTTCGAACGCACCGCGAACGTTGGCGAGCTGTTGGAGACTGTTGTTCATCGAGGCTTGTGGCACCCCGTCGGCCGCCCGCCGAACCACCGATCGAACCGTCAGTCCCAAGGCCGCTGCCACGCGTTGCGCGAGGTCCTCCACCAAACCGGCCCGCCTCGCTGACGGAACGAAGGTCACCCATGTCGGCGCCGACCGCGATCGCCATGTGCTTCGAGCAGCCTCTGCGAGCGCGTTCACCACGGCGTCGCCGAATCGGCCGGCCTCGACGCCGGCACGAACCAGGTCGCCCCAGCCGCCGTCGTCCCACCTGCAGAGCGCCCGGCCGGCCTCGGGCTGCTGGTCCGCAGGAATCCGCCCGCCGCCGACCCACATCTTGCGCGGCTCGATCGTAAGCGGCTGCGATCGAAGGTACTGACGCGCCACCTCGGCAAGCTCGGGATCGGCGGTGCTCGGCAAGGCCGGTCCCGCGCACAGATCGCACACGCCGCAGGGCTGAGGTTCGGGATCGTCGAGCAGCTTCTGCAGGAAGGCCATGCGGCAGCCAGCGACATCGGATGCGTACGCCCGCATCTGCCCCTGTTCGTCGCGTCGCAGCGCAGTGATCGCCTCGACCCGCTCAGCGTCGTAGGCCCATGGCGCTGCGGCGCGACGGTACTTCCGGCCCTCGGCGGCGATGGCGCCGTCGACCTCGAGGTTCTTCAGGAGAATTGCCATGCGCGTGGGGCGCAGGTTGACCGCCGTTTGCAGTTCGGTGTCTTTCACCCAGTCACCGCGTTCGTCGAGGATGCGCAGTACCTCCTCGGCGTCGACCTTGGAGGGAAACGCCGTGGAGATGAACCAGTCTTGGATCTGACGGTCTTCGGTTCCACACAGCAACACGCCTGTGGATCGATCGAGCTGTCGGCCGGCGCGCCCGACCTGCTGGTAGTACGCGATCGGCGAGCCGGGCGACTGGTAGTGGATCACGAAGGACAGGTCGGGCTTGTCGAATCCCATACCCAGCGCCGAGGTGGCGGCGACCACCTTGACCTCGTTCGCGAGGAGTTGCTGTTCGAGCGCTTCTCGGCCGTCGGAATCGCCGGTGTAGACGCCCGCGGCCACGCCGTGACGACCGAGCCACTCGGCCACCTGCTCGGCGTCGCGTTTGGTCAAGCAGTAGACGATGCCCGTGCCGTCGAGTTGGGGCACCACGTGGGCGAGCCAGGCGAGGCGGTCGGCGGCCGAGGGCAAATCGACCACCTGCAATGCCAGCCCGTCGCGCCCGAGCGCCCCGCGCGACACCAACAGGTTGGTGCCGAGCTGCGCCGCGACGTCGTCGACGACGCGGTTGTTGGCTGTGGCCGTACAGGCCAGCACCGGCACGTCGCTGCTGAGGGTGTCGAGCACGTGACGAATACGCCGGTAGTCGGGGCGGAAGTCGTGACCCCAGTCGCTGATGCAATGCGCCTCGTCGATCACCACCAGACCCGAGCTGGGACCGACCTGGTCCATGACCCGCTCGCGGAAACCTCGGTTCGCGAGCCGCTCGGGCGAGATCAACAACAGGTCGATGTCGCCGCCGTCGAGCCGCCCGACCACATCGTCCCAGTGGTCGGTGTTCGTCGAGTTGATGGTGGCGGCGCGCACGCCCATGCGCTCAGCCGCCTCGATCTGGTTGCGCATGAGGGCGAGCAGGGGCGACAGGATGATCGTCGGCCCCGAACCGCGCGCCCGGAGCAGACGGGTCGCGATGAAATACACCGCGCTCTTCCCCCACCCCGTTCGCTGGACCATGAGGACGCGACGTCGGTCGGCCACGAGCGCGGTGATCGCCTCGAGCTGGTCGGGCCGAAACCGCGCGTCGGCACGGCCCGTCAGGGCCTCGAGGTGTGCGAGCGCTTCGTCCGCCAGATCGTGCATTCCGAGAACCGTAGGTGTCGGCACCGACAACGAGGCGGGTCAGGTGCGGCCTCAGCTGTCGAGACGGCCGTCTCCGATGTGCACGGTGCGGTCTGCGAAGTGGGTGATCCGGTCGTCGTGGGTGACGACGATTGCCGCAGTTCTCCGCGACTTCATCTCGTTTCGGATGAGCTCCATGACCTGGATGCCCAGCTTGGAGTCGAGCGCGCTGGTCGGTTCGTCGAACAGCACCAGCGCCGGTTCGTTCATCAGCGCTCGACCGATCGCAACGCGTTGGCGCTGTCCGCCGGACAGCTGATCGGGAAGGTTGTTGCGACGATCCGTCAGTCCGAGCTCGTCGAGCAACTGGTCCGCCCGGTCGCGCACCGCCTGGCCGGTCCTGCGACCGAACTCGTCGACGACGAGAAGGTTCTCACGCGCCGTCAAGAACGGGATCAGGTTCACCGATTGGAACACGAACCCGATGGTGCTCCGGCGAAACTCGGTGAGCTGCCGGTCGGAGTAGCCGCTGATGCTGGTGCTGGCGACGGTGACCTCGCCCGATGTCGGGGTGAGAATGCCACCCGCGATGGAACACAACGTCGTCTTGCCCGAACCGGACGGGCCGATCAGGGCGACGATCTCGTCGGACTCCACCGTCAGATCGATGTGGGCGAGCGCGACGATCTCATCGTCACCGACCCGGTATGTCTTCGTCACGTCGTCGAGGAGGAGGGCAGGGTGGTCGGTCATGTCGATGTCCCGATGGCTGATGCTGGGTCAATACGGAGGATGCGTCGCAGCGAGAACGATGCGCCGAGCACGGACGCGAGGAGGAGCAGTGCGAGGGAAGTTCCAACTCGTGCGGGGGTCAGGGAGAACGGGATGCTGTCGGCGGGCAGCGCCGCCTCGAACGCGATCGAGACCGCACCGGCGATGACGCCGGCGATCAGCGACAGGACCACGGCCTGCGTGATGACCGCAGCGAAGATCGATCGGTTGCGGGCACCGATCGCTTTGAGCACGCCGTACAAGCCCACTCGCTCGCCGGTGAGCAGCGCGAAGAACAGGGCGACGACCGCTGCGGCGATGACAACGGTCAGCCCGATGATCTGCTGCAGCACGCCGCCCCCGGTGTCGGGGATCGCGTCGGCGGCGGCCGCCCGGGTCACCGTGGTCGTCCTCCCGGTCGCCTGGTCGATGGCACGGGCGGTTGCGGCGGGTGTCGACGTGTCGACGACCACGACCTGAGTCGCACCCTCGGGAAGCACGGCGTCGGGCTTGTTCGCCGCGACCACCTCGCGGAGCGACGCCGACGACACGAGCATCGTCGGCTGGGTTTGAAAGCCGATGCCGTCGGAGAAGCCCGCGACGCGTAGCGGCGTGCGGGCGGCACCCACTCTGATGATGGTGCCCACTCGCACCCCACGGTCGCGCAACGTGGAATCGACCCAGGCGTCCCCGTCGGGCATCGACTCGGGAAGACCGGCGAAGGGGCGGTCATAGCCGACGATCACGACGTCGATGAGGTCCCGAGGCGCAGCGCCGGGCAGGCGTCCCCCGAGTTGCACCAGTCCGAGCGAACCGGCGGCGATCACGCCGTCGGTCACGGCAATCGTCGCGACCGCGTCGCCGGGGATCAGGCTCTGGGGTATCGATTCGTGCGCCGTCGACGAGAAAACGATCAGGTCGGCGCTCTGCGAGCGCAGCAGACCGTCGTTGTTCGCGTTGAGCCCTTCGACCAGGCCGCTCAGGAGTAGCAGCAACGAGCCGAGCAGGAACAGGATCGCTGTGGCTGCGGCAAACCGACCTGGGCGCCGACGCAGTTCGCGCCATGCGAGCTTCACCGGCCTGCACCTCCCCCGCTTGCGGCCCGAATGGGATCGATCGCCAGGACCCTGCGAATCGAGGCAAGGGCCGACACGACGCCCAGCGCCGTCAGAACGGCCACCCAGAACCCCACGTTCATCACCTCGAAACGGAGCCGGAGGCTGCCGGTCTTCCCTCGTGACAACAGCGCAAAACCACCGACGGCCATGCCGAGCCCGAGACCGAGAACCAACGCCACCTGCACGAGGAGCGCCTGGATCAGGCGCCGGGCCGGTGCACCGAGGGCGCGCAGGAGCACCAGTGAGTTCGCCTTCTGGAAGGTGAGGATGAGGAAGAACAGCCCGCACACCAGCGGCACAACGAGACCGAACAGCACGAGGATCACCGTGAACGACTGCTTGATCGACTCGATACCGGGATTGAGCTCTGCGGCATCGGCCCTCGACAGGGCGTCGATCGACTCGTCGGCGCGGTTCAGGCTCGCGGTGAGCTCGGCGACCGTCGTCCCGCGAGCCGGGGACACGCCCAACACGTTGGGGGTGTCCAGCGTGGCCGTCGGGTTCCGGGTCCGCAGCACCGTGAGGTAGGTCTCGGCGGTCGTGAACAGGGTGGGCAACACGTTGATGCCGACGTCGTCGGCGAGGCCGACCACCTCGAGGTCGATGCCGGCGGGTTGCACCGTCACCGTCGACCCGATCCCGAATCCGTCCTCCTCGTTGCCGGCGTTCGCGACCGCCTCGCCGGCCGATCTCGGCATCCGTCCCTCGATCAGGTCGCCGGGACCGCCAAGGTCGGGTTCGGCGTATCCGAGCACCGACGTGGCCTGGGTGTCGCCACCGGCTTCGATGGGGAACGTCCCCTGGTAGATCGGCGCGATGGCATCGACCCCCTCGGTCGCCCGCACCTTCTCCTCCAGCTCGGGACTCACGGTGCTGCTCTGCGGAAACCGACGACCGTCGACGTTGAACACGAGTACGGGCGCAGTCTGGTGACGGACGCCACCCACGAACTGCCGGATCAGCGAGTTCTGAATCGCCGACTGGAACAGGATTAGAAACGCGAGCAGCGCGACGGCTGCGATCAGCAGACCGAAGCGGACCTTTGCTCTTCGGATCTCACGGAGGGCCAGAAACACGACCCACTCTCCTCGCTGGACGGGCCGCAACCCGAACCGAGGCCAGTGCCCGACGGGCGCCTCGGGAACGAGTTGGAACGAGTTGGAACGATGGTGCACCTGCCTTTCGGCCGCGCCCACCGGTTCGGATGCACCCTCTTGCCCGATGGGTGGCATCGACCGGCCGGCGGCGCGTCACCGGTCGTCGACGCGCTGCCGCCGACTCGACTCGCGACGGCCGCCGACGCGTGCGGCGGACCGAAGCGAGCGCTCGTAGCGGGGATCGATCCCCAGCGACGTCGGCGTGATGATCGACGGCCGATGCCTATCCTGCGCTCGTGCCTGGGGTCCGGTTTCGAACCACTGTCGGTTCGCCGACTGCCGACGACCAGACGCCGCGCTCGTCGCGCCTTCGGCGACGATCTGCGGGCGTGTTGGCAGGGGCGGCGCTTGTGGCCACGTCCGTGCTCGGCGGATGCGGCGAGGGCTCACCGACCACGCTCCCCCACCGATCCTGTCGCGGGCTCCACCCCGTGGATGTCGACGCTGTCGTCGTCGCTAGCGACGACCCGGCCGCGCCCGTCGGAACCCTGCGCCACGCCGTTTGGTCGCTCTGGTGCTTCGACGACGAGGACCCCGACATCGACGCCGAGTGGCCGGACCTTCTGGGCGTGGGCATCGCTCCCGCCCGTGCGGCTCAGCCGATCGGGTGCGGTGACGGCGAACGGGCGTCGCTGTTCGAAGCGGTCTCACACAACGACGAGTCGGCGGTGTTCTCACCCGGCGAAAGGACGATCGGCTGGTTCGTGACCGACGCGCTCGACAACGGGTGTGACCCGTCGCGCGGGGTTCGGTGGGAGTTCAACGCGTTCGTCCGCCGCGAGGTCGGCGGCGCCGGCCAGCCCGACTTCGTTCCCTCCGGCGCAGTCACGGCGGCGGTGGTGTCAGGCCCAGCTCTCCCCGTCGACGGCCCCGCAACGATCACGCTCGAATGGGACGAGTGCACCGGCTTCTGCAGCATCCATTTGCGCGTCACCACGCCGGATGCGGCCGACGCCCCATCGACCGTTCCCGTGGTCGAACCGAGGCTCACGTTGGCAACGTTGGGCGAGTTCGATCCCTACGGCGGTCCGATCGAACTCGAACCGATCGACGGATGCATGACGGAGTTCGGGAACCGACAGCGAACGGCGTGGATCTCGCCCACCGGGGGAACGACCTTCGCGTCCGCGACCGGGATGCGGCTCGAACTCCCCGCCGCCGTCGCGTCGGGGCTCGGCGCCGACACCTGGACCTGTACCGCCGAGCAACGAGCGCTCGCCGGCGCGCCGTACCAAGCAATCGAAGCGACGATCGTCGATCATCGCGGATTCGACCCGCCCGGCGAAACGCTCCCGACCCGACCTGCGATCGACGTCGACATCGCGCCGCTCGGCAGCGACGACGCCTCGCTCGCCGCCGACGTGAGCATCGGCCGCGGGGAGCGGCTCGATCGGCTCGACCGCACCAACCATCGAACCGAGTACGCCCTCGCCGAGTTCGGGCCGTTCGTCGTCGTGGGGCTCGTCGCCGTCGCGCTGGCGATGCGATCGGCGCGCCGGACGCGGCGGCTCGGCAGGCTCGTCGCCGACGAGCGCGATGTCGCGGCGCTGGTCGCCGAGGCGTGTCGCAACGAGGCCGAACGGTCTCGCGCCGCGAGGACCCAACTCGCGGTGGTGCGCAGTATCGGGGCCCGAGCGATCGTCGTCGAGATCGCCGCACTCGTGCCGTTGCTCGTCGTGTCGCGCCTTGTCGGTTCGCCTCGCCTCGATGACGCCGTCATGCGCACGCTCGTGGCGTTCGTCGGGTTGGGATTCGTCATGGCGGTCGCGGGCCCGATCTCGCTGTGGGCCGCGCGGTCGATGCGAACGAAGCGGACCGCGGCGATCCGGCGGTTGGTCGACCGAGCGATCGCCGAGCCCACGACCGACCTCGATGTCGCGGCGGTGATGGTTGCCGTGATCGACGAGCTCGACGAGTTGCCGTCGGACACGATCCTTCAGTCGGTCGGCCGTGGTGAGGGAGTAAGGACGGCGAGCGTCGCCGATGACTTCGCTGCGGCGACGGCGATCGGCCAGGAATTGGTGCGCGTCGTGAGCGATGCACGTCCCACCGGACCGAAACCCCACATCGACCGGTTCGCACCGAAGACGGTCGCGTCCGAGGAGTTCGTCGCATGGCTCAGGCGTTGTCGCCTGATCGACATGCTCGCGTCGGTCGCAGAGCCGAGCCCCGACTCGGATGTACTCGTCGGTCCGCCGGATCGTCACACCCCCCGCATCGGGCTCGTCGCCGCCGACCACGACCAGGAGAGCGCTCCGATTCCGCTCTACCGTCCGCCCAGCGATGCGGGGATGCCCGATCCCACCCGGCCCGTCGACCGTGCGCCTCGCGACGTCGGTCCCGAACCGACCGTGACCGCCACGGACATCGCACTCGCCCGCGGCAACCGCGCCGCCTTCGCCATCACGAGCATCTTCGTCGGCGGTTCGATCGCGCTGGTCGCGTTCGGGCTGGTCACCGACGCGTCAACGAAGAACGAGCTCCGTGCCGTCGTCGCGCTCGGTGGCGCCGCCTCCATGGCCTTCCGATTCGCGAAGGGGTGCCTCGATCTGGCGCGGATGCCGTCGCATGCCGTCACCGTCACGAGAGCGGCGATCGACGGCGCCATTACATGGTGGCCGGCTGCCACGCCCGGCGAAGCGACGCGCGTGATCGGCACGACCGTCGCCGACGGCATCGCGGACGGCGACACCGTGTGGATTCGAGCGATACCTGGCGCGAGAACCGCTGCTGTCATGAGCGACAAGGGAGTCATCATCGTCCGGTCGGAGCCGGCGCTTCCTCCCGGCGCTCGCCCGGCGCGGCCCCGAACGCCTCCGGCTGCTCATCCGCCGGCCCCTCCGCCTCATCGGAACCCGTCGGCCACCCGCCGCGGACAGCGAAAGGGAGCGACCGGCGATAAGCGGCGCGATCGGCCGAAGCCCTAGGCCGGCCGGTCGATGACCGCCCACCCCTTGTACACATCGGGGTTGGCGAGGGTCGCGAGGACGTCCTCGTCGACGGTGTAGTCGGGCGATGGGCTCGTCTCGTTGACGCGCATTTTGGCGACCATCGTGCGGTACTGGTCCTCGGGGAACTCCGCGATGTACACGAACCAGCGGCCGGTCGCGCCGAGCACGAATCGCGCTTCGGCGATACCGGTATCGCACGGCATCCAGGAGATGAACACGCCGGCCCCGTCACCCGAGACGGCCTCCCATGGTGTGGCGACCCCATCGGTGGTGTCCTGAGGCCCTGCATGCGTGGAGAGTTCGGCGAGGTGCCCGCCGCTGGGACACGGCGGATCGATCACGCCGACATAGGTCATCTCGTTCTGCTGATACAGCGCGCCCATGATCCCGTTTGCCGGGGTCACCGGCGCAGCGAAATCCTTGAGCACCAACGCGGTGGTCGTCGAGGCGTCCGCGTTCGTGGCGGTCGAGCCGGCGTCACGACGCTCGGCGCCGTCTCCGCGCCCGGACACGAACGCGAGCGCACCGACGATGGCGGCGCTCGCCATCACGCCCGCGACGACGAGCGTCCTGCCGCGACGGCCGGGCCGTTCACCAGCGGTTCGCTCGGTGCCGGCGGGAATCGCCGTGGGGTCCGCTGCGACGGCGTCCAGCGCTTCGGCCAGTTGTGTCGCGGTGGCGTAGCGGTGGTCTGGGTCGATGCGCGTCGCGGTGCGAAGCACCGCTGCCAGACCGTCGGGAAGCCCCAAGGTCCGAGGATCGGGAACCCCGGCGGTGCAGATCGTGTTGACGAGCTGTGCGAGCCCGGAGTCGTCGCTCCCGGCGAAAAGCGGCCGACCGGTAGCAGCCGATAGCAGCGAAAGGGCCAACGAGTAGATGTCGGAGCGCCCGTCGGCCTTTGCGCCCTCGAGAACCTCCGGCGCCGCGTACATGACGGTGATCGCCATCGTTGCGGTCGCCGACTTGGAGTGGGTGTCGAGGGTGCTCGCGGCCCCGAAGTCAGCGATGAGCGGCGATTGTTCCCCGTCGAGGAGCAGGTTCGAGGGCTTGAGGTCCCGGTGGAGAACCCCGGCCGCGTGCGCCGCGCCGAGCGCACGGCCAAGCCGCGCACCGAGCCCGGCGACGCGCTCGGCGGGCATCGGGCCGAAGCGGTCAATGTGCTCCGCGAGGGTTCCGCCGGGTGCGAACGGTGTGACGAGGAAGCTGCGGCCATCGTCGAGCGTGCCGGACTCCTCGACCGCCAGCACACCGGGAACGCCGTCGAGCCGCCGCGCCGCGGCGCACTGGCGAGCGAAGGCGGAGCCATGGTCGGCATCGAAGATCTTCACCGCCACCGCCGCCCCGTCCACGCATCGCCGAGCGCTGTAGACCGTGGCCGTGCCTCCGCTCGCAAGCCGGGTGAGGTGCTCATAGCCCCCCACCAGCGGCGCTGGCGCGAGGCGATCGGCAGGCTGGTCAGACGAGTTGCTCAACGGTGACCCCCGGTCGGTGCGTCCGTGTCTCCCGGCCGGCTCCTGGCGATCGTGTGAGCGTCGAGCGTGTGAGCGTCGAGCGCCGCGAGGTCGGCGACGGTGATCGTACCGTTGCCGACGAGGTGATTCACGAGATGGATACGTCGATCGTTGGCGCGGCGTCCCGGTGAACGCATCCCCTCCACCCCGATCCGATCGAGGCGGTGGCACAACCAGTCGAGCTTGCGGTTGAACTTGGCGACGCTCCATCCGAGGCGCAGGGCGCCATCCCGGTTCGAGGGAAGCTGGCGGGAGCGCGTCGGCTCTCGGAGCCGGTCCTCGGCGAGCACGGTCACCATCAGCCGCTGCTCGGCGGTGAGCGGGAGGTCGAGCGAGCGAAAGGTCGCCGTCGTGTCCGTCGGCCGCTGCGCCACGATCACCGCCGGTCCCGGCGGCTCGGCGAGGTGGAGCCGAATCTCGTAGCTGCACGCGCCAGCGGAGAACCCGATGATCGACTCCGCGTGCAGAATCGGGGCCGATCGGGCGTAGTCGACCAGAGCGGTGCACCCGGCGCTGGTCACCCGCAATGGCGTCCACTCGCCGAGACACTCCACCCACCACAACGCGTCGCGCCGCACCAGGCGCCCGACGCTGCGGTGCAGGAACGGGTTCGAATCGATGTCGAGATCGGCCCCCCGACCGAACACCAAACCGTCCCCGTTGGCCGTCACCGTGCGCCGACTGCCCGCGAACTCCACGGTCAGGGCCGAAGCTGACATCGGCGGCATGGTAGCCCCAGGAACGGTGTCGACGACCGGCGCATGCGGTGATCGATCCCCATTGCCGGAGCGTGAGCGTCGCCGTAGACATCGCCACAACCGGCGGTGGGCCGCCGCGCAGTGCGACAACCCGATGCCGGTCCCCAGGAACACCACGGAGGGAGGTGACCATGCAGTGCACACAGGGACGACGAAAACGAAACGACGGCGGGCGACGTAGCCGCGACGACGCCGCGAAGCGTAGGTAGCGGCGCGAATCGGGCCGGGTGGCCAGTCGAATCGCAGCTGCCTTCCGCTTTCCGGCTTCCGTCATCCGGCCCGATGCCGCCGCGCTCCCCCGCGACCCGTCCTGCGCGTTCGGCGTCGCCGGGCGAGCCGGGCGAGCCAGGCGACGTCCCACAGGATCCGAACAGGCGCACGGGTGGACCCCACAACCGACCACAACTGGGCCCGGTTCCGGCGCTACTGGATCGGCAACCTCGTCTCGTTCATCGGCGACTACTTCTCCATCATCGCGATCCCTTTTGTTGCGTTCGAGCTGTCCCGCTCGGCGTTCGTGGTCGGAGTGGTCGAATTCGCCGAGATGGGCGTCACCGTTGCATTCGGGGTGCAATTGGGCCGCGCCGCCGACCGCGGCGATCTCCGCGCCACGCTCGTCACGACCGATGCAGCACGTGCCGTGCTGCTCGGCCTCACCGCCGCGGCTGTGGCAGCCACCGCTCCGTCGGCCTGGTGGATCGCAGCGCTCGCGGTCGCACTGGGCGCGCTGCGTTCCGTCCATGACGGTGCCGAGCACCGCCTCGTGCCGTCGCTGCTCGACGACGACGAACGGATTGTCGCGGCGAACGCCCGCTTCGGAATCTCCGACGGCGCCGGGCAGATCGTCGGTTCGACGCTCGTCGGGCTCGTCGTCGGCTACGGCGCGGTCTACGCGATCGGCTTCGACGCCGTCACCTTCGCGTTCGCATCGGCCGCGACCTGGTCGATCGGTGCCGTCGGCCGGGCGGTGAGCGGCCGAGGCGTCGGCGACGAACCCACGACCGTCACGACCCCTGCGGAGCCCGCCACGCCCACCGTGACCTTGCGCGACACGCTCGCGGCGATACGCGACGAGGACCGGTTCTGGCGGCTGCTGGTCGTGTCTGGGCTGTCCAACATCACCTCGGTGTGCTTCTACGGCCAATTCGTCGTGTTCGCCACCACCGACCTGCATATCGGCGGACCGCAGATCGGCGCGACGTTTGCGATCCAGGGTGTCGGCGGCGTCATCGCGTCGGTTGCGATCGATCGAGGCCTACGGCCCGCCCCTCGGTGGCAGGCGATCGGTCCCGCGCTGATCGCCCTCGTACCGATCGCCGCCGCGCTCACTCGGAGCTGGCCGGTCACCATGATCGGCTTCGCGATCGTCGGCGCCGCGGTCGCGCGCGACATGGCTGTGCTCGGTGTGGCGCAACATGTCGGATTCGACCCCGATATCCAGGGCCGCATCGCGATGATCCGTCGCTCCGTCCTGTATGTGCTGATCGCACCTGGGATCGTGGCGGCCGGCGCGGTTGCGGAGCGCTTCGGCGCCTCCGCCCTGTTCATCGGCACCGGTATCGCCGGGCTCGCTGCACCGGTCGCGGCGGTCGCACTCGGCGTCCATCGCGTCGCTCACCCCGCCTCGCGGGCGACCGACTGACGCCGGGCGGGCCGCACCGGCCCGGCTCGGCGCGCGACCTCGCAGGAAACGTCGGCCGTCAGCGAGCCGTCAGCATGGGCAGCGAACCGCCGCCGAGTTGGCCGTCGAGTCCGGCGTACCGAACGCGAGCCATGAACGTCTCGGGAAGCCAGGTGAAGTTCACCAACTGGGGATGCGCCGGGCAACGCGCCAGCGCCCACAGTGCGAACACGAGCTCGACACAGACGCTCGAGAGCTGGAACGTCTCGGCCCCGCCGGATGCCATCGTGGCGCTCCACTGCGCAGTGCCCGGGCCGAGCAGATCCATGCGCTGAATCGAGTGGTAGCCGAACGACAGCAGCTGGCCGGAGGTGTCGAGGTAGATCCCGTAGTTGCTCACATGAACCACGCCGCCGTCGATCGGACGCCACGCGATGCTCGCGTCCGCCGCGGCCCGGGACTTCCGCCGAGCGTTGCCGAGCGCCGACCCGCCGAGCGTCGCACCTCCGAGGACGATTCCCATCGGGCTGAAACCACCGACGAAGGTGGTGTTCGTCCGGTAGGTCCCGTCGCCGATCGCGCCGAGCCAATTCCGCTCATACGTTCCCGACGCCAACACGACCTCGGAGTAGTCGTTCGAAAGGCTCAAGGCGAAGTTGGTCGGGCGGCCGGCGAGCGTTTCGCCGCGAAGCACCGCTCCCACGATCCGGGCGGTTTCCCAGAGCATCGATTCGTGCGCGGTCCATTCGATCGCGCGCGGATCGCCGTCACCGGCATCGCCCATCGTCACCGCCCGGCCTGGGTGCCCGACGACACCATCGCCGCAACGAGAAAGAGGACCCACACCGCGAGGAAGGTGCCCGAGAGGGCCAGGGCCAAAATGGCCTTGCCCCGTCCATCGCCGCCCCGCCGGTCTGCCTCTTTCAACGCCTGGAGGCCGAAGTAGAAGGCGGGGAACTGGAGTAGGCCGCAACACAACAGGCCGACGCAGGCGAGGATGATCGCCGTCGTCGCCTTGTCGTTGCCGCCCTTGAGCCAGCTCTCGCCCGTCGGCTGCGCATACCCGCCGGCGCCCATGTAACCCCCGGATCCCTGACCCGGCCCCGGACCCGGCGGCGGAGGCGACGGTGGTGGCGGCGGCGGCAAAGACGACATGGGCGCTCCCTCGGCTCGTGCAGCGATCACCGCCCCCCGGAGACGGCGAGACCGAGCGACAGCATTGCGGCATCAAGGACCTTCGACAATGGGGATGGATCACCGGTCGACGACGGCCGATCGGGCCGCGATCAAGCCGTGCCCGTCGCGAGCCGAAAGCAGGGAGAAGACACATCGATCGGAGTTCACTATGTCGACCACCAGTCCCGACTCCTCGCAGTCCGAGGAGTTCGACGATGGGCTCCTGGCGCGCCTCGGAGATCTCGACGCCTATGTGGCCGCGTCGCCGTCGCCGGTGAACAGCACCGCCTTCACGGACTCCTCGGCCCGAGGCGCCGACTGGTCGCTCAGCGCTCGCCTGGCGAGGGCCTCAGGCTGGCCCGAAGACGCCGACGGTTGCGGTCAGGAGAGCGCTGCGGACTGCTGACCGTTGGATCTCGTTGAGGGGCACACCACACCGATCGCGCTCGTCGGCACGAGGGAGGAACCCGAATCGAACGATACGCCCGTCGGCCCAGGTCGCCGATGAACGGCGCGGACCGAGCGCAGCGACCCGGTGGCCCGATCCGCAAACTGCATCACGCATGCGGGCGATCCGCGCGACAGTGGGGGTCCGCCGGGTGTGCAACCCGGCCGGAGAGAGGCCGTCATGGCTGGCAAAGACAAGGGCGGGAGGGCAGCGAAGACGCAGCCCTCGAAGACCGCGAAAGAGAAGCGTCAGGCCAAGCTCGACAAGAAGGTTGAGAAGTCCCGAGGGAGCGCCGGGTAACCGCAGCGCTCCGAACCACGTGGCGGCGGGGCGCACACTGCGACCCCCCGCCACGATTCCCGCTCGATGCCCATGTCCCGATCGCCCTGATCGACCAGCAACACGAACACCACACCGCCGCGGGCGACTGGTTCTTG
>OEIV010000185.1_pt1 | contig 40124 bp, 29 predicted proteins | sample 1539231 | NCBI WGS metagenome assembly OEIV01 (sample SAMN03794762, study PRJEB22550) | activated sludge metagenome | feature: wastewater treatment plant; material: activated sludge; isolation source: Wastewater treatment plant of a petroleum refinery complex | place: Argentina: Buenos Aires ... | reverse complement strand
AGACCCTGCGGGGCGCGGCATCGCTGCGCACGGACCTGCTGGTGGCGCGCTCCTCCGCCACGGGCGACGCGGTGCGCGCCGTGGACAGCCTGCTGTGCGAACTGTCCGTGCTGGAGGCCACCATCCACCGTCGCGCCTTACGCACGCGCCAGGCCGTGGCCGCCTTCGAGGCCGCGATCGATGCGGTGGACGCCCATCCCACGCTCCGCGGGCGGCAGGTGGAATTGCAGGCCTTGCTCGCCCAGCAGTGGAGCGCCGCAGGGCGCACGGACAGCGCCCGCACCGTGCTGCACCGCGCGGCGGACCGCGCCATCGCGGCCCGCGACAGCCTGGGCCTGCGCCGCCTGTTACACGAGGAGATGGCCCTGCTCACCGACCGGGGCGACCTGCGGGGTGCGATCGCGGCCGGTGAGCGCATCGTGGCCATCGACCGCGCGCTCGGCGATCGTCGCGATGCCGCCTACGCCGAACTGGGCATCGCCCGCGCCATGGCCCGCGTGGGGCTCACCGCCGCCTTCGACAAGGCCCGCTCCGCACACGCCGCCTTCGACACCCTGGGCGATGCGACCGGTGCCATCGGCGCCATCGACCTGCTGATCACCACCTACGCGCTCACCGCCCAGGAGGCCCCGTTGCGCGAACTCATCGACGCCGGTGCGGCCAAGGCCGAGGCCCGCGGCAATCCGGCCGACATCGCCCGCTTCCGCGACCGGCTGGGCCGCTTCCACCTGCAGCGCGGCGCCGCCCGCGAAGCGCTGGCCCCGCTGGAGGAAGGGCTGCGGCTGGCCGGGGGCGCCGGCCCGCACGCCCTCGACCCGGCCGCGCTCGGTGGCCTTGCGCCGCGGCGCGCCGAGCTGCTGCTCGACCTGGGCCGCGCCCACCGCGCCCTGGGCCGCATGGACAGCGCCCTGGCCTACTTGTCGGCGAGTGAGGCCCTGGTGCGCACCGCCGGGCTCACCGGCATTGACGCCGGTGTGGAGCATGGCGAGGTGGCCCTGGCCACCGGGCGAACGGACCAGGCGCTGCACAGCGGAGAGGCGGCCCTGCGCACCGCACGCGAGCGCGGCGACCTCGCCCTCCTGGCCCGTGCCAGCCTGCTGCTCTACGACGTGCACAAGCGGCGCGGCGACACCCGCAACGCCCTGGCCATGCACGAGCTTCACCTGGCCAGCGCCGACTCGCTGGACCGGCAGCAGTTCCGCCTGGGCCTGCTGAAACGGCAGATCGAGACGGACATGCGCGAACGCATGGTGGCCGACAGCATCGCCAGTGCCGCGGCGATCGAACAGGAGCGCCTCGGCGCCCAGGTGGCCCGCCTGGAGGCCGCCCAGGCCCGCGACCGCATGCGGCTGCTCGGCCTGGTGGCGCTGGTGCTCATCGGCAGCGGTGTGCTCTTCTACCGGCTCGACCGAAAGCGCCGCCGCGAACGCTTCGAGAAGGAGGCCGCCCATCTGGAGACCCAGGCCCTGCGCAGCCAGATGAACCCCCACTTCATCTTCAACGCCCTCAACTCCATCAACGCCTTCATCCAGCGCAACGAGCCCGACGACGCCTCCAGCTACCTCACCCGCTTCGCCCGCGTGATGCGCAGCGTGCTGGAGAACAGCCGCCACCCCACCGTGCCCCTGCACGACGACCTGGAGACACTGCGCGGCTACATGGACCTGGAGCGCCGACGCCTGCAGGGCAAGTTCGACTTCAGCATCCAGGTGCACCCCGACATCGACCCCCAGGAGGTGCAGGTGCCGCCGCTGGTGGTGCAGCCCTTCGTGGAGAACGCCATCTGGCACGGCGTCACCCACATGGAGGGCAAGGGCCACATCACCCTGGCGGTGGAACCGCGCGGCACCCAGCTGCTGTGGATCATCGAGGACGATGGCGTGGGGCGCCATGCCCCCAAGGCGCAGCACATCGAGCAGCCCGCCAAGAAGACCTCGCTGGGCACGGCCATCACCCGCAGCCGGCTTGACCTGGTGCAAAAACAGCACGGCGGCCACGCCGGCTTCCGTTACGTGGACCGGCCCACCGGCACCCGCGTGGAGGTGGAGATGCCCTTGTTGCGGGACGGGTAAGCGGGAGGGTTGCGCATGCGACCATAGGGTCAAGTGGCCATGTCCCCATCCCGCAGGGCGGGACAGGTCGTGCGTAGAGCGCATCTCAGAACAACCCTTCGGGCTGCGCGGCGGCCTTTCGGGGCCTTCCGGCGTTGCTCGCCCCTCACAGAGCTACCGGCTATGCTCGGGTCTCGCGCCTGGGCTGGCCCCGAAATACCTGCCGCTCGCTTCCAAAAGTCATTTTGAGATGCGCTCCAGGCACCGAGGGCCGCTCCGCGCGTGTGCTCCCGTCCAGTACGGGTGGATCGCCACGATGTCCGGCGCGCGTTCCTTCCCGGCGGCACGCTGTCGCGCGAGATCGCGAAGAACGGGTCGTTGGGACGACGTGGCCGTGCCGGGAACGCACCGGTCGGTTCCGACACGCCCCCGGCCAGGCGGCGCCATCGGGAAACCGTATCTTGTTTCCGCGATGAACACGGTGAAGATGATCGGTCGTGCGGGTGCGATCGCGATCCTGTGGACCCCGAACAGGCTGCGGGTATGGACCTGACGATCGAGAACATCCTTCTGGTCGGGTCGCTCCTGCTCTTCGTGAGCATCATCGTGGGCAAAACCTCCTACAAATTCGGTGTGCCCACCCTGCTGCTCTTTCTGTCCATCGGCATGCTTGCGGGATCCGATGGCATCGGCGGCATTCACTTCGAGGATCCGAAGCTGGCCCAGTTCATCGGTGTGGTGGCCCTCAACTTCATCCTCTTCTCCGGTGGCCTGGACACCGATTGGCAGGCCGTGCGGCCCATCCTGCGCGAGGGCATGGTGCTCTCCACCCTGGGTGTGCTGCTCACGGCCTTGTCCCTCGGCGTGTTCGTGTGGTGGGTCACGGACTTCTCGATCTACGAGAGCCTGCTTCTCGGCTCCATCGTATCCAGCACGGATGCGGCCGCCGTGTTCTCCATCCTCCGCTCCAAGAGCCTGGCCCTGAAGACCAACCTGCGGCCCACCCTGGAGCTGGAGAGCGGCAGCAACGACCCCATGGCCTATGTGCTCACCATCGCTTTCCTCTCCCTGGTGGTGGATCCGGGCCGCGGCCTGGCCTCGGTGCTGCCCCTGTTCCTGCAGCAGATGATCATCGGGGGCATCGCCGGCTTCGGCTTCGGCCTGCTCAGCAAGCTGATCATCAACCGCATCCGCCTTGACTTCGAAGGTCTGTACCCGGTGCTGGTCATCGCCCTCATGTTCATCACCTTCTCGGCCACCGACTTCGTGGGCGGCAACGGCTTCCTGGCCATCTACATCTGCGCGGTCTACCTGGGCAATCAGGACCTCATCCACAAGAAGACCATCCTGAAGATGTATGACGGTCTGGCCTGGCTGATGCAGATCGTGCTGTTCCTCACCCTGGGCCTCCTGGTCTTCCCCACGCAGGTGTTCCCGGTGATGGGCATCGGCCTGCTGATCTCGGTGTTCCTCATTGCCGTTGCCCGGCCCATCAGCGTGTTCCTGAGCCTGATGTTCTTCAGGATGCAACTGCGACGCCGGTTCTACATCTCCTGGGTGGGGCTGCGGGGCGCCGTGCCCATCGTGTTCGCCACCTACCCGCTGCTGGCCGGCATCGACAAGGCCCCCATGATCTTCAACATCGTCTTCTTCGTCTCCCTCACATCGGTGCTGGTGCAGGGCACCACGCTCGGGGTGGTGGCGCGCTGGCTTCATGTGGCCATGCCCGAGCGCATCAAGCCCATCACCGAAAGCGAGAAGCTCATCCTCGAGCTGCCCCGAACGGCCCTCCAGGAGATCCATGTCCTGCCCGGTCACCAGGCTGTCAACAAACGGATCGTCGACCTCAAGTTCCCCAGCTCCGCGTTCATCGTCATGATCAAGCGCGACGATGCCTTCCTCAGACCCGGGGGCTCCACCGTCATCCGGCCCAACGACACGCTGATGGTGCTGGCCGACCGGCAGCAGGACCTCGACCAGGTACGCGGAAAACTGACCGCGCCTGCGGAACCCAAGACCTCCTGATGCCATGGGTGAACGCTTCATCATCCTCGTCGACCTGACCGAGCATGCCGGGGACCTGCTCACCTATGCGGCCGACAGGGCCTGGGGGAGCGACATCGAACTGCTGCTCGTGCACCAGACCACGGTGGTGGCCCCGGCCTTCACCGATATCGAGATCAAGCGGGAGATGACCCAACTGGCCAATGCCGAGGCCCGCAACGCCCTGAGGGCATTGGCACAGGAGTGCATCCCCACCGCCGTCAAGGTGTCCTACTCGGTCTCGGAACAGGCCCTGCCTCAGCGCATCGCTCATCTCCTGGCCCAACCCTTCCACCACCTGGTCTTCGTGGGCATGAAGGGGACGGGGCTCTTCAAGAAGCTCGTGGTGGGCAGCGAGGCGATCAACGTGATCAACACCGTCGACCACTGTGTGGTGGCCGTGCCCCGTGGCCTCCGCACCTTCTCCCAGTCCACCCTCCATGTCGCGGTCACGGACAAGTTCCCGCTGAACATCGCTGCGCTCAACCACTACCTCCGCTTCCTGGAGGGCCGTGATCCCCGGATCGTCTTCTTCCACCTGGCCGCTCCCGGAGAGCATGCCGCCGGCATGCTTGAACAGGTGCGGGAACTGGCCCACGCGTTCGCCGATCGCTACCGCACCGAGCACGCCATCTACGAGGGGGAGGACCCCTTTGAGGACATCAAACGGGTGGTCCGCGACCACACCGAGGAGGTGCTCGTCGTCCAGCGGGGCTCACGTCTGCTCACCGATCGGATGTTCCGCCGATCCCTGATCGACGACCTGGTGTACGAAGGGCACATCCCGCTGGTGCTGCTGCCCTAGCGGCCGGCCGAGCGTTCCCGCTCGGGGTCCGGCTGAGGGTCCCGGTCGGGTTCCAACACGGCGGGGTGTCCCGTGGCGCGGCGGGGTCGGCTTCGCGGCCATGGCGATCTTCCGGTGGCGAACAGGTGATCAAGCCTCCGCAAGGACCTCCCGTGATCCCCCCGCGCTCCGTGTTCACCCCCCCCCCCCCCCCCTTTGGCCAGCCCCCCCCCCCACCCGCCGATCATGATGCACCCTTTCCGCCCCCCCGCAACCTTGTACCTCCTCCCCTCCACCGCCGCGGCCTCCGCCCAGCTGAGCCCCGCCTGGACCGCCGCCACGGGCCCCGTGAACTGGATGCGCACCACCAGCGCCGGCGCCCTGGTGGTGGCCACCACCGAAGGCCTCAAGGGCGTGGATCCCGCCACCGGCGCCGTGGCCTGGACCGTGAAGGAGCTCGCCGCAGCGCCCGAGACCGGCTATCGCGAGGTGGAGCGTACCCCCTTCATCGCCGTGGCCCCCCAAGGCCGGCCCGAGGCCCTCTTCGTCCTGGAACCCTTCAGCGGTACTGTGGCCTTCAGCAGCGATGCCGCCGGCATCAGCAACGTCACCAGCACCTGGTTCCTGTATGAGAACAACGCCATCGTGGTGGTGGGCCAGAAGCCGGACAAGACCGCCGCCATGGCCTGCGTGGACATGGCCACCGGCGTGGTGCGCTGGACCAAGGACGATAGCTTCAGCCGCCTCACCGCCTGCAACAGCGCGGGCCCCGACGCCATCCTGCTCAGCACCCTCTTCTTCGCCTACAAGCTGGACGCGCGCACCGGCGCCGAGCTGTGGAAGAAGAGCCCGGACCCCGCCTTTGAGAAGATGAGCGGCCTGGCCGCCATGCTGGACAAGGGCGGGGCCAACATCAACGTGCCCGGCGTCACCGGCGTCTTCATCACCACCCCGCATGCGCCCGGCCTCGGCTTCATGGGCATGCAGACCGAGCAGCGCAAGGAGAGCACCGACAGCCAGGGCAAGAAGACCGTGACGGTGACCCACAAGACCTTCGTGAACGCCTTCCGCATCGACGACGGCAGCTACGCCTGGAGCGCGCCGCTGCAGATGCAGCAGAAGCTCGGCACCCTGGTGCCGCTGAAGCAAGGCCTCCTCGTGGGCGCCGGCGACACCCGCAGCGTGGACCTGCTGGACTATGCCACCGGCACGGGTAAGTGGGGCAAGAACGGCAAGGGCATCAGCGTCAAAGGCATCCTGGCCGGTGCGGTGGAGCTGGAGGATGGCACCCTGCTCACCAGCGGCAGCGGCGACGGTGTGGTGACCCTCGTGGACGCCACCGGCACCGAGCGGTGGAAGAAGCCCGTGAAGCTGGACGGCGTGGTGCGCAGCGTGCGCCTGCTGGGCGGCGATGTGCTGGTGGCCACCGAACAGGAGGGGGACCTGATCGACCGGGCCACCGGCCTCAGCCGCCTGCAACAGCCGCTGCAAGGCGGTGCCGGCCTGGTGGCTGTGCACAACGGCGCCACCTATGTGTTCAACACCAAGGACGGGCTGTTGTACAGCGTGTCCGAAGGGGGCGGCGCGGCGCGCGCCCTCGGCACCACACCCGTGGTCTTCGAAGGCAAAGAGAAGCCCACGGCCCTGGAAGGATCCGCCGAGGGCCTGGTGCTGAGCAGCGATCAGAATCTGGCGCTGCTGCGCACGGACGGTACGCTCGTGTACCGGAAGTACCTGCCCGCCCCGCGCGAGAGCGGCCTGGTGCGTGCGCTGAAGTACGCCAGCGCCGTGCGCGCCATCTACGCCGCCGCCGCCTACAGCACCACCAGCGCGGCCTTCGGCGCCGCCAGCCAGAGCATCCAGGTCACCGATGCGGGCAGCGCCGCGGCGCGTGATGTCACGGCAGCCGTCAGCCAGGTCTATGGAGAGGGCGCCAACGCCGCCGTGGGTGCCGCCGCCCGCTTCTTCCAGGAGGCCAACGCCCGCTTCACCGCCAGCGCCACCACCGCCGACCTGCACTTCGTGATGACCCCCGAAGGCAAAGGCGCCAACGTGCTGAAGGCCCTGCGCCGCACCGACGGCAGCGAGGCCGCCAGCATCTCCCTCGGCACCGAAAAGGAGCCCCGCTACGAGGTGGACGCCTTCACCAACGCGGTGTACCTGGCCGAGGGCGACGGGGTGAAGGGCTTCAGGCCGTAAGGGGGAGGGGGCTGCTGGTGTGGGGAGCTGGGCGCGGTACACCACCGGAGCCCATCCGAACATGTCATAGAATAAGCAGCCCGAAGGGATGCGTGGCAGTCTCCCCTAGCTGGACGGGAACAGCTGGTGCGATGGGGTCTCTGATCGGACACCTGTGCTTCGAGCCACGCCCGGCCCTCAGATGTAGCGCCTCAGCACGGCCTGCACCTCCGCCGTATAGCCACCGCCGAAGAGCAGGACGTGTACGAGCAGCGGGTAGAGCTGGCAGAGCTCCACCCGCTCGGGCCAGCCGGGTTCCAGCGGGCGCTCGCTGTGGTACGCCGCGAAGAAGGCCTCCTCGAACCCGCCGAAGAGCCGCGCCATGGCCAGGTCCATCTCGCGGTGGCCGTAGTACACGGCGGGGTCGATCAGCACCGGCGCCCCATCGGCCGCGCACAGCACATTGCCGCTCCACAGGTCGCCGTGCAGCAGGGCGGGCGGCTCGGCGGGGAAGAGCCCCTCCAGGCGCGGGTACAGCCGGTCGAAGCGCTGCCCGGGGGCCGGTTCCAGCCGCCGGCGGGCGCGCGCCTGCCGCACCAAAGGCTCCAGCCGGTGCCGCACCAGGAAGCCGGGCCAGTCCGCTTCGCGTGTGTTCACCTGCGGCAGCAGGCCGATGTGGTTGTCGCGCTCCAGCCCGAAGCGGGGCGCGCGGTGGCCGTGCAGCACCGCCAGCCCGCGGCCAAGCGCCTCCCAGAACGCCGTGCGGCGCGGCCCCGTGTCGATGTGCTCCAGCAGCAGGTAGGCCTCGTCGTGGTCCTCGCCGTGGCCCACCACCTGCGGCACGCGCAGGGCGCCGGCCCGCGCCAGCCGCTGCAGCCCGTCGGCCTCGCCGGCGAAGAGGTCGGGGTGCTTTTCGGCGTCGAGCACCTTCACGAACCAGCGCCCCGCCGGGGTGTGCAGCCGGTAGGCCGCGCAGATGCTGCCGCCGCCCACCGGCTCGCTGTGCTCGATGTCCATGGGCTCACCGACATGGCGGCTCAGCCGCTCGCACAGCCGCTCGATCAGGGAGCCGGAAAGGGGCATGCGCAAAGGTGTGCTGTGGTCCGACCGCGTGTGTTACATTTGCGTCCCGTTCGCAGGAACGGTTGTCATCCTGGGGAATTAGCTCAGCTGGCTAGAGCGCTTGCATGGCATGCAAGAGGTCACCGGTTCGACTCCGGTATTCTCCACACAAGGCGGTCCCCCGGGCCGCCTTTTCTGTTCGGGAACGGCTCATTCTGTCCATCGGCAACGTTCCATCCGCTTCTGCGTCCCATCTTGCAGAGCCCTCCGCCGATGACGCACATCTTCCACCCCACGGACCTTTCCGAGGCCGGGGCCACCGCCTTCCGGCACGCGTTGCGCCTGGCCGTGGCGGCCCCCGGCAAGCTCACCATCCTGCACGTCGCCGACGGCGAGGCCCACCGCAGCGACCTGCCCGGTGTGCGCCAGGCGTTGGTGGAGTGGGGCATGCTGCGGCATCCCGAGGACGAGGAGGGCCTCAGCGCCCTGCGCCTGGCCGTGCGCAAGGTGATCAGTGCCGAGGGCGATCCGGTGGCCGCCTGCCTGGACCACCTCATCCGGCATCCCGCCCAATGGCTGGTGCTGGGCACCGGACAGCGCACCGGCACGGACCGCCTGATGAAGGCCTCGGTGGCCGAGGGCCTCATGCGGAAGTCCCGCGTGCCCGCCCTTGTGGTGCCCTCCGGTGTGCCGGGCTTCGTGCTGCCCGACAAGGGGCGCGTGGCCCTGCACCGTGTGCTGCTGCCCGTGGGGCCGCCCGCCCTGGCCCGCACCGCCGGGATCGCGCTGCACGACCTGCTGCAGCGCTGCGGCACGGGCCAGGTGGAGGTGCACCCCCTGACGGGGGGGGAGGCCCCCCTGCCCGCCGCCCTCCACGACCGCCTCAACGGCCGGGCCTCCTTCGTCCACCACCACGGCGACGGCGATGTGGTGGATGCCATCGTGGCCGCCACCGACCGCCTCGCCGTGGACCTGGTGGCCATGGCCACCGAGGGGCACGACAGCCTGGGCGATGCCGTGTGGGGCAGCCGGGCGGAACAGGTGCTCCGCCGCCTGCGCATCCCCGCGGTGATCGTGCCGTCCCAGTTGCCGGTGTAGCGGGATCACCGGCGACCCCGGGCCCGATCGGCGGTGGCCAGCCACGCGCGGAAGGCCTCCTGTGCACGCACGGCCTTGGTGCCGCGCGGCGCCTGGCGGTACCGGTTCTCCTGCTGCGCGTCGATCACGCGCGCCTTCATGGTATCGGCCCACTGCAGGTCCAGCATGCGCAGCACCTCGGCCTTCACCTCGGGGTCGCGCAGCGGGAAGGCCACTTCCACGCGACGGTCCAGGTTGCGCTCCATCAGGTCGGCGCTGGCCAGGTACAGCACCTGTCGGCCCTGGGCGTGGAACACGTACGCCCGTGCATGCTCCAGGTAGCGGTCCACGATGCTGATGGCCGCGATGCGTTCGCTGGTGCCCGCCACGCCAGGCACCAGGCAGCAGATGCCGCGCACGAGGAGGCGGATGGGCACACCGGCCCGCGAGGCGTCGTACAGCTTGCCGATCATGGCCCGGTCCTCCAGGCTGTTCAGCTTCAGCAGGATGCCCGAGGGCCTTCCGGTGCGCGCTTGTTCGATCTCGCGGTCGATGAGCGTTTCCAGGCCGCTGCGCAGCCCGGTGGGGGCCATCAGCAGCTGCCGCAATTGGGGCACGTGCCGCCGGTCCGCCAGATGGCGGAACACCTCGCTCACCTCACGGCACAGCTCGGGGTCCGCCGTCAGCACGGCACAATCGGCGTAGAGCCGCGCCGTGCGCTCGTGGAAATTGCCGGTGCCGAGGTAGGCGTAGCGTTTCAGCACGCGGCCTTCCCGCCGTTCGATGAGGCCCAGCTTGCCGTGCACCTTCAGCCCCTCGTAGCTGTAGAGCACGCGCGCGCCGGCGGCCTCCAGCTGTTCGCCCCAGTGCAGGTTGGTGCGTTCGTCGAAGCGCGCCTGCACCTCCACGAACACGGTGACCTGCTTGCCCGCGCGCAGCGCGTCGATGAGCGCCTCGCACACCTGCGAGCGTTCGGCCACGCGATAGAGCGTGAGGGCGATGCTGCGCACCTGCGGGTCGCGTGCGGCCTGCCGCAGCCAGTCCACCACCACCCCGAAGTCGTGGTAGGGGAAGTGCAGCAGCAGGTCGCGTTGTGCGATGCGGTCGAAAAGCCGGCGGCGGGCGGAGGCGCCGGGGCGGGGGAGGGGCGCACGCTGCGGATCGCGCAGCGCCGCATGGCCCTCCACGGGCAGGCCCATGAGGTCGCTGAAGTTGTGGTAGCGGCCGCCGGCCACCAGGTCGGGTCCCTTCAAGCCCAGCAGCGATCGCATCGCCTTGCGCACCGCGGGGGGCATGCGCTCATCGTACAGGAAGCGGCTGGGCACGCCGGTGGACCGTTTGCGCAGGCTGCGCCGCACCTTGTCCACCACGCGTTCGCCGAACTCCTCCTCCAGGTACAGCTCCGCGTCGCGGCTCAGCTTGATGGCGTAGCTGTCCACCAGCTCATGACCGGCGAAGTGGTCGCGCAGGCCCAGGCGCATCACATCGTCCAGGAAGATCAGCGCCGTGCGCCCACGCGCGGCCGGCAGGGTGAGGAAGCGGCCCACCGCATCGCTGGGCACGTTCACCAGCACGAGCCGTTCGCGGCGTTTGCCCTTGCCCACGGGCCGCAGCCGGCACACCAGGTACAGCTTGCGGTCCTCGATGAAGAGCGCGTTGCCGTCGCGCACCTCGGCGGTGTGCAGCAGCGGCGCCACGCGGGTGCTGAAGAACGCGCGGGCGAAGGCCTGCTGGCGCTTGTCCAGCCGGTCCTCCTGAAGCAGCCGGATACCGTGCCTGGCGAGGGCGGGCAACAGGGTGCGCCGGTAGAGGCGGCCGAACTGTTTCTGCTGGCGAAGGGCTGTTCGGTTGATGCGGGCGATCAGTGCTTCGGTGGCCACGCCCAACGCCGTGCGGTCGCGCCGGCCCAGCTTGGCCAGCGACCGTAGCGAGGCCACCCGCACGCGGTAGAACTCGTCCAGGTTGCTGCTGTAGATCGCCAGGAACTTGATGCGCTCCAACAACGGCACCCGTGGGTCGCTGGCCTCCTGCAGCACCCGGTCGTTGAAGGCCAGCCAGCTCAGGTCCCGGTCGAAGTACGGATCGTGCAGCACCCGCGGTGCGGGCAGCCGGCCCTGGTGCACGCGCTGGCGCGCCAGGCCGAGGTTCATGCGCTTCTGCGCCCCGAAGCGCCGCTCGGCATAGGGCGTGTGGAAGCGGTGACCTTCCAGGTAGGCCAGGTTCTCACGTTCCCATTCGCCGCGCTTCACGGTCCGTGCGGTCACCGCCTGCAGCTCCTGCTTCAATCGCTCGCTGTGCTCCTCGAAGTCCACCTGCCCGGCCTTGGCGCTGTCGGCATCGCGCAGGATGCGCTGCAGGAGGCTGCGCGGCCGGGCGCCCACGCGGGTGGCCTCGATCAACGCCGCCACCCGGCGCACCTGCGCGGCCGGCACGCCCTGTTCCTTCAGGAAGGCCGCCGCCAGCCGCGCGCTCACGCGTTCGTGGCCCGCATAGGCCTGCGCGTAGCCCGCGTCGTGGAACAGCGCCGCCAGCTCCAGGGTCCACAGGTCCGCCTCCGACAGGCGGTGCGCCCGTCCGATCTCCAACGCCGTGCGTGTCACCGCCAGCGTGTGGTCCAGGTCGTGGAAGGTGAAGCGTGCGCCGATGTGCTTGCTGAAGTGGCGCCGCACGTGCAGCCGGGCCTGTTCCAACACATCCTTGCGTTCGTTCGGCCGCATGGGGGCGCAAGTTATCCGTGCTCCGGGGCCCGTTCGGGGACGCGGCTATCTTTGGACGCTTCGGCCGATGGAGGTCCCCCATGCGTTCAGCCTTTACCGGGCCTTGTCCGGCGGCACTTTCGCCCTCCTGCTCGGCGATCCCTTCCGCGACGCACAGACCGCCCGCCTGATCGAGCTTGCCGAGGCCGTGTCCGAACGCCAGGGCCTGTCCAAAGGCGCCCGTGCGCGCCTGGCCTTCGTGCTGGTGGAGGCCTTCCAGAACATCATCCGCCACCGCCCGCCTGCCGAGGGCATGCAGCAGCGGAGCTGCTTCCTGTTCGGGGCGACCCCGCAGGGTCAACAGGTGATCACCTGCAACCCGGTGGCCGACGCCGACCTGCCCGCGTTGCGCACCGCGCTCCATGGGGTGCTCGGCAAGGATGCCGACACGCTGAAGGCCCTCTTCCTGCGCGGGCTCCAGGCGAACGCCGCATCGGCCAAGGGCGGAGCCGGGCTGGGCCTCATCGAGATGGCGCGCCGCAGCGGCCGGGACCTGGGTCATGCTCTGGAACCCTTGGAGGACGGCATGCACCGGTTCATGCTACAGGTGCTGCTCGGCGACGTGGAGCCATGGCCCTTCGACCGGGTGGCCGATGCCTGTCGCAGGCAGGAGGCGCAACAGGTGGTGGCGGCCATGGTCGGTGAACCGGCGCCGTCCTTGTTGAACGCGCTGCTGGGCCTGGTGCAGGAGGCCGGGTTGGGCGGAGAGCCCCTGCACGCCTGTCTGCTGGCCGCCACCCAGTACATCGACGACAGCGCAGCGCAGCGCCACGGGCCCGTGCTGCTTTCCGTGCACCGCCGGGGAGCAGGCGGGTGGAGCGTGCTGGTGGGTTCGGAGGGACCGGCAGGCGAGGCCGATCGGCTGGAGGCGATCGTGCATGGGGTGCGCGGCGATTCGGCGTTCCACCTCAAACGCCGCTACCGCGCCGCCCTGCAGGGCGGGGATCCCGCCGGTGCCGGTCTGTTGGAGCTGGCCACGCGCGCCACCGGGGGCCTCGCCGCCGGCCGATGGGCGTTGGACGCGGACCGGACCCTGGTCTGGGTGGAGGCCCGTTCCTGAACACGAACGCACCGTTCGCAGCTTCGCCCGCCACCCGGGCACAATTCCTGACCTCCATCGGTGTTATCCATGAGCAACACCGTTCGATCGATGCTCGCCACTCTGTTCCACGCGCTGGAGCGCTTCGAGGTCTGGTTCGACCGCCGCTTCGGCTGGTTCTTCACCAACGGCATGAAGGGCCGGTCCCGGGACGGCTCCGCGATCACCAGCGCACGCACACGTTCCGTGCCTCGGTGAAGAAGCGCAGCGCCTCCCAGCCGCCCTCGCGCCCCACACCGCTCTGCTTGGTGCCTCCGAAGGGCGTCCGCAGGTCGCGCACCATCCAGCAGTTCACCCACACGATGCCCGCCTGGATGCCGCGCGCCACGCGGTGGGCCCGGTGCACGTCCCGTGTCCACACCACGCCGGCCAGGCCGTAGGGCGTGGCGTTGGCCAGGGCCAGGGCCTCCTCCTCGGTGTCGAAGGGCTGCAGCGTGACCACGGGCCCGAAGATCTCCTCCTGGTTGGTGCGGCATTGCGGTCCCAGCCCTTCGATCACCGTGGGCCGCATGTACCAACCGCCGGCCAGCGCTCCGGGCAGCTGCACCCGCTCTCCGCCGCACAGCACGGTGCCGCCTTCGGTCCGCGCCAGGTCCACGTGGCCGAGCACTTTCTCCAGGTGCGGAGCGGACACCAGCGCGCCCAGGTCCGTCGTCGGATCCGCGGGATCGCCCACCCGCAGGGCCTCGGTGCGCGCCACGAAGGCCGCCTTGAACCGGTCGTAGAGGCCGCGCGCCACCAGGATGCGCGAGCCGCACAGGCAGATCTGCCCCTGGTTGCGGAAGGAGGAGCGCACGGTGGTGTCGAGCATGCGGTCGAAGTCGCAGTCGTCGAACACCAGCACCGGGTTCTTGCCGCCCAGCTCCAGGCTGAGCTTCTTGAACAGGGGTGCCGCGGTGCGGGCGATCTCGGCGCCGGTGCGCGTGCCGCCCGTGAAGGAGATGGCCGGGATGCCCGGGTGCGCGCTGATGGCCGCGCCCACCTTGCCGCCCAGGCCATGCACGATGTTCAGCACCCCCGGGGGCAGCTCCTCCGCCGCGCAGGCTTCCGCCAGCAGGTGCGCGGTGAGGGGCGTCACCTCCGAGGGTTTGGCCACCACCGTGCATCCCGCGGCCAGGGCCGGAGCCACTTTCCAGGTGAAGAGGTACAGCGGCAGGTTCCACGGACTGATGCATCCGGCCACGCCCACCGGCTGCCGGTCGGTGTAGTTCAGCGCCACCTCGTCCATCAGGTGGGCCTCGCTCTGCTGGTGCAGGATCGCCGTGGCGAAGAAGCGCAGGTTGGCCACCGCACGCGGAATGTCCACCTCGCGCGCCAGATGGACCGGTTTGCCATTGTCCTGTGATTCGGCCTGCGCGAACCGCTCCAGGTCGCGTTCCACGCGCGCCGCCACGCGCAGCAGGGCGTTGCTGCGCCCTTCGCGCCCCAGCGCCCACCAGGCCGGCAGCGCGGCCTGTGCGGCCGCCACCGCGTCGTCCACGTCGCGGGCATCGCTGTCCGGGGCGGTGGCGAACACCTCGCCGGTGGCGGGCGCGTGCACCGGCAGGGTGGCGCCGCTGTGCGCGGCCGTGAAGCGGCCGCCGATGTGGTTCAGGATGGTCGTCATGGCTCGCGCCGAAGGTACAGGGGCCGCCCCCTCCCCCCCTGAAAAGCCGAAAGGCCCCCACGATGTGGAAGCCTTCCAGCCCCTTGTTGCGCTGTCATTGAACGAACCTACTCGATGACAAGCTTCGTGAATGCGGTGGACGGCAGGCAGGCCATGTGCTCCAGGGCCGGCACCGGGCGCACCACGCTTCCCATGGTGGTGGTCGCCGGAGCGGCGGGCTTGCGCTGCGCGGGGTAGCGGAAGGGTGATGCGGCCTGGGCCCATGTGACGCCGACGATGGCGAGCCCGAGGCAGAACAGCTGGGAGGCGGTGGTGCGGCGCATGGGTCGGTGATCGATGCTGCGAACGTACACGGTGAACGATCCGTCGAACGTTAACGACACGTTGATCGCCGTTAAAGAACGTTAAGTGCCCCGCCCGCGCGCTGGGCGCCCGGATAGTTTCGGACCGTGAACGTGCGATCGATCCCGGTGCTCACGCTGGCCATCACCCTCGCGCTCGTGGGCCTGGTGGTGATCCAGGTGCGGTGGATCGGTGAGTCGATGGACCTGAAGGACGTGCAGCTGGGCCGCAGCGTGGATGATGCCCTGATCGCCGTGGGCGAACGGCTGGAGCGCCGCGAGGCGATGGACCGCCTGCGCGCGCACGAGGGCCTCGGTCGGCTCCGCACCAGCGACAGCCTGGCGACGATCGATGCGCCCGCTGGATCGGACGATGTGGTGGCCGACATGCTGCGCGGCCTCATCGCGCCAGGAGAGGTGCGCCCCGTGGAGGAGTGCGTACCCGCTCCGGTGCTGGACTCCCTCCTGGGCGAGGAGCTCCGGCTCCGCGGCATCACGGGCCCCACCCACTACGCCGTCCTCGATCCGGCGGACCGGGTGGTGATGGCCTCCCCCGGTGCCGACACCGCCGCGCTCGTGGCCTCTTCCCACACCGTCCCGCTCTTCCGCAGCGGCGCTCCAGGCACGCGCCTGCGCCTGCATGTGCTGCTGCCCGCACAGGAGCGGATGGTGCGCGCCGCCATCCGCCCCATGCTGCTGCTGTCCGCCACCTTCCTGCTGGTGATCGCGGCCGTCTTCGTCATCACGTTGCGCACCGTGCACCGCCAGAAGCGCATCAGCGACATCAAGAACGACCTGGTGAACAACCTCACCCATGAGCTGAAGACCCCCATCAGCACCATCGCCCTGGCCTGCGAGGCGCTGAACGACCCCTCCATGCCGCACACCGAGCAGCAGACGCGCACCTTCGTGAACATGATCCGCGAGGAGAACAAGCGCCTCGGTGTGCTCGTGGAGAATGTGCTGCAGAGCGCCGTGCAGGACAGCGGGCAGATGCGCCTGCGGCCGGTGGACCTCGATCTGCACGTGCTGATCGACGATGTGGTGCGCAACATGCGCATCCAGGCCGAGCGGCGCGGCGGGGGCATCGAGGTGGCGTTCGGCGCGGTGTTGCACCGCCTGCAGGGCGACCGCATCCACCTGACCAACGTGCTGCAGAACCTGATCGACAACGCCATCAAGTACGCCGCCCGCGAACCCCGCATCCAGGTGCGCACCCGCAGCGACCATCACGGCTTCGCCGTGGAGGTGCAGGACAACGGCATCGGCATCCCGCGCGGGGAACAGCGGCGCATCTTCGACAAGCTCTACCGCGTGCCCACCGGCAACATCCACAACGTGAAGGGCTTCGGCCTGGGCCTCAGCTACGTGCGCGCTGTGGTGCAGCGCCATGGCGGCCGCATCCAGGTGGCCAGCGAACCCGGCCAGGGCAGCACCTTCACCATCACCCTTCCCTTTGAACATGGCGCCGACACCCAAGCTCCTGGTGGTCGAGGATGACCCCAACCTCGGTGCCCTGCTGGCCGAGTACCTGCGCGTGAAAGGATTCGAGGTCGACCTGCGCGCCGATGGCGAGGCCGGTCTCCAGGCCTTCCGTGGTGCCGCCGAGGCCGGGGGCCGATACGACCTGCTGTTGTTGGATGTGATGATGCCGGTGAAGGACGGCTTCACCCTGGCGCGCGAGATCCGTCGCTTGGACGCGCAGGCGCCCATCATCTTCCTCACCGCCAAAAGCATGAAGCAGGACACCATCCAGGGGTTCCAGGCCGGGGCGGATGACTACCTCACCAAACCGTTCAGCATGGAGGAGCTGGTGCTGCGTGTGCATGCCGTGCTGCGGCGCAGCGCCGGCCTCGGCCTGGGCATCGAGCAGCCGCAGCACCACACCATCGGCAGCTACACCTTCGATGTGCGCAAGCAGCTGCTCCGACGCGGGGAGGAGGAACGCAAGCTCACCACCAAGGAGAGCGAGCTGCTGCGCCTGCTGTGCCTGCACCGCAATGGCCTGCTCGAGCGGCGCCAGGCCCTGCGCGAGATCTGGGGCGACGACAACTACTTCAACGGCCGGAGCATGGACGTGTACATCGCCAAGCTGCGCAAGCACCTGCGCGAGGATCCGGAGGTGGAGATCATCAACATCCACGGTCAGGGCTTCCGCCTGGCCGCACGGGAACAGGCCTGATCACAGGCTCGATGTGCGGCCGCCGTCCACCGGCAGGTTGATCCCCGAGATGTAGGAGCCGCCCGGTCCGGCCAGGAAGGCCACCGCCGCCGCCACCTCTTCCGGACGGGCGAATCGGCGCAGGGGAACCTCCGCGCGCATGTGCGCGGCCACCTCCTCTTCGCTCGCCCCGGTCCGTTCGGCCTTGGTGCGGATGATCGCTTCCAACCGCTCGGTGGCCGTGGCCCCGGGAAGCACGTTGTTCACGGTGATGTTCCACGGCCCCAGTTCGTTGGCCAGCGTTTTGGCCCAGTTGGCCACCGCCGCCCGCACCGTATTGCTCACCCCCAGATCCGGCAGCGGTTGCTTCACACTGGTGCTGATGATGTTGACGATGCGCCCGTGCCCGGCCTCGCGCATGCCGGGAAGGACCAGCCGCACCAGGCTGTGGAAGGCGAACAGATGCAGCCGAAAGGCCTGCTCGAACTCGGGCACCACCGCCCGGTGTGCGGGCCCCGGAGGCGGGCCGCCCGCATTGTTCACCAGGATGGTGAAGGGTACGTCGGTGAGGGCCTTGCCCACGGCATGCTCCAACGCGGCCGTGTCCGATAGGTCGGCCGGCAGGGCCCGATGCCCTTCACCCGGCAGGGCGTCCACCACCTGGGCCAGTGCCTCGGCCTTGCGCGCGAGGACCGTGACCCGGGCGCCCTGCGCCGCAAGGGCCATGGCGACGGCACGACCGATGCCCTGTGTGGCGCCGCACACCAGCGCGCGTTGGCCGTGCAGATCGGTTCCTGTCATGGGGCTGGGATCGAGGTCAAAGGTAGCTGGAGCGCTCCGCCATGCGCCGGCACTTGTTGATAACCACCCGCCCCAATTCACTTCCGCTTCATCCGAGCGGAACATCTTTGCCGGTCGATCATCGTGAACCCATCGAACCCTTGCGCATGACCTTTCATTCCGCTCTGCTCCGCAGCACCTTCATCGCCGCCGCCGCCCTGGTGGGCCTTACCCGCAGCACCGCCCAAGGGGTGGACGACTGTTCGCAGGTGGTGACCGATCCGCTGGCCATCGGGGGCACGCTCACCTGGACCGGCGATAACTCCAATGCCACCACCACCGGCGACTTCGCCCCCGGCTCGGTGCTCGAGAGCTTCGGCATCCCGGTGATGTGGCATGCCTTCACCACCACGGCCTGTGCGGACATCACCATCGATTACTGTGGTTCGCCCTCGGTGTTCGTGGACTTCTGGAACGTGCTGGCCACCTCCTGCCCGGCCACGAACGCCCTGGTGGTGACCCAGTTGTACGAGTACAACAGCTGCGGGGATGGCAACCCGACCATGAACTTCAACAACCTGCCGGCCGGCACCTACCTCTTTCCGGTGTGGACGGCCGCAGGCAGCGCCTTCGGACCGTACGTGATCAACGTGACCGCCGAGGCCTGCGGTGGGTCGCAGGCACCGCCCAACGACCAGTGCGGTCAGGTGACGAGCGAGGCCCTCGCGGTGGGCGACACCCTCACCTTCACCGGGGACAACACCAATGCCACGGCCACGAACGACTTCGCTCAGGGTTCACCCTTCGCCGGTGCTCCGGTGGTGTGGCACGCCTTCACCACCACCGCCTGCGCCACGGTGGAAGTGCGCTACTGTGGACAGAGCCCCGTGTGGGAGAACAGCTTCGGCTTCCTGGCCACCGATTGCCCCGCCGATTCGCTGATCTTCTTCACCACCTTCAACGACACCACCTGCGTGGACGGTAATCGCACCTATGTGTACACCGACCTCGCTGCGGGCACCTACTATATCCCGGTGCTTCTGGACGCCAACAACAACGCGGTGGGCGCCTACAGCATTGATGTGCTGGCCACCGAGTGTTCCACGCCGCCGGCCTACTTCGACTTCTGCGCGGACGCGATCGCGGTGGCCCTGAACGTGGATGACACCCTCACCTTCACGGGGGACAACACCAACGCCACGCCCACGGCGGATTTCGTGCAAACGAGCCCCTTCGCCGGTGCTCCGGTGGTGTGGCACATGTTCACCACGGTGGAGTGCGCCACGGTGACGGTGAGCTATTGCGGCCTGAACCCCGCATGGACCAACGCCTTCGGCTTCCTGGCCACCGGCTGCCCCGCCGACTCCATCGTGCTGTTCAGCACCTTCAACACCACCGACTGCGGTGACGGGAACCTGACCTACATCTTCGAGGAGCTGGCCGCAGGCACCTACCTGCTCCCTGTGGTGCGTGACGCCAACAACAACGCCATCGGCCCCTACAGCCTGCAGGTGACCGCCGTGGCATGCGCGGGCAGCAACACCCCGCCGAACGACAACTGCGCCACCGCGGTGCCCGAGGCCTTGGAGCCCGGCGCCCCGCTCACCTTCCTCGGCGACAACACGGGCGCCACCTCCACGGGCGATTGGGAGAGCGGCAGCCCCTTCAGCCTGGCCCCGGTGGTGTGGCATGCGTTCAGCTTGGACAGCTGCATGGACGTGACGGTGAGCTATTGCGGCCTGAACCCCGCCTGGACGAACGCCTTCGGTTTCCTGGCCACCAGCTGCCCGGCCGACTCGGTGGTGTACTTCAGCACCTTCAACGATACGGCCTGCGGCGATCAGAACCTGACCTACTACTTCTACCAACTGGCCGCCGGCACCTACCTGCTGCCCGTGGTGCTCGACGCCAACAACAACGCGATCGGCCCCTACAGCGTCACGGTGGACGGTGTCAACTGCATCAACACCGGTCTGAGCGCATCGGAGACCGCCCCGTTGAGCCTGTTCCCGAACCCGACCACGGGCGTGCTGAACGTGCGGAACCCCGGCACGGAGGCGGCCTTCACGCTGGAAGTGCTGGACATGGCCGGCCGTGCCGTGCACGCCGAGCGGGCCCGCATCGCCCAAGGCACCGCGCACACCTTGCTGCTGGACCGTCTGGCCCCCGGTGCCTACACCCTGCGCGCCACCACGCCACAGGCCCGCACCGAGCAGCGCTTCGTGATCCATTGACCGCTTAACCTGCGTCCCATGCTCCACCACATCGCTCCCGCGGCACTGTCCGCCCTTCTGTTGGCACACGCCCCACAGGTGCTCGCTCAGGGCGGTGGCGCCCCGGTGAACGACCTGTGCACGGGCGCCACCATCGTGGCCCTCTCGCCCGGCGTACCCGCAGTGCGCAATGGCGACAGCTCGGGCTCCACGGATGAAGTGGGATTCGGGGCGGCCCAGGTGTGGGAGGCCTTCAGCCTGAGCCAGTGCATGGACGTTACGGTGGACCTGTGCGGGACCACGCCGGCGTTCCCCAATTCGTTCATCAACCTGGTGATCGGCTGCCCCATCACCAACATCGTGAACACGGGCGTGTTCGAGTTCGTCACCTGCGGCGATGGCAACGTCACCATCGTATTCCCGAACCTTCCGCCGGGCACCTACTATTTCCCCGTGATCAACGAGCCGGGCTCCACCGGACCATACACCTTGACCTTCACGGGTGAGGCCTGCACCACCCCGCCCCCGGCCAACGATGAGTGCAGTGGTGCGATCGTTCTGGTGCCCGATGCCGGCTGCACACCGGTCAATGGCACCACGCTGGGCGCCACCGGTTCCTTTCCGGCGATCGCCTGCGGTGGGTTCACCGGCGATGCCAACGACGATGTCTGGTTCAGCTTCGATGCCACTGCCACCGAGCATTCCGTCGTGGTGGAGCCCTCCTTGGGCTTCAACGCCGTGATCGATGTGATGGAGGGCGCCTGCGGAGCCACCACGAACATCGCCTGCGCCGATCAAGGTGCGCTGGGCGCCACCGAGACGGTGCTGCTCGCGAACCTGACCATCGGGAGCACCTACTATGTGCGGGTCTATGACTGGTACGGCGGACAGCCGTCGGGCCCCACCTTCTCCATTTGTGTGCAGGGCGGCGGAACGGCCCCGGTGAACGACCTCTGCGCCACGGTCACCGCCGACCCACTGGCCCTCGGTGGCACGCTCACGTTCACGGGGAACAACACCGGCGCCACCACGCTGGCCGATGCCGGCATCACCAGCCTCCTGAACGATGGCATCCCCAAGGTGTGGCACGCGTTCACCCTGAGCGATTGCGCCCTCGTCACCATTGCTTACTGCGGCTCCACGCCCCCCTTCGACGAGATCTACCCCGCGCTGACCACCAGCTGCCCGGCCGATCAGGTCCTGTTCACCGCCCAGGCGGATTTCACCTGTGTGGACACCAACGCGGAGATCACCTTCGTGGGGCTGGCACCGGGCACCTATTACATCCCGGTGGGTGCCTTCGGTCCCGGTTCCATCGGCGATTACGTCCTGAGCGTGTCGGCCAACCCCTGCCCGGCACCTCCGCCGAACGATGACTGCGCCAATGCCGCCTACATCGAGGTGCTGCCGCTGCAGGAGTGCCCAGGCACTTCCACCGGCGGTTATAACACCGGTGCGGTGTTGTCCGTCGGGGATCCCACCTGCGAGGCCTCGACCAATGGCTACCTGGATGTGTGGTACACCTTCGAGCCCGGCGCCAACACCCAGGTGGAGATCACCTTGGAGAACGTGACCATGACCGACTGGTCCATGGCCGTGTACGAGGGTTGCGGCGGCGCCGAGGTGGCCTGTGTCCTGGCGCCTTCCGGCCCCGTTACGGTGAATACCACCCCGAACCAGCCCCACTATGGGCGGGTGATGACCAACACGGACTTCGGGCTCGGGGGCGACTTCCGGCTGTGCATCGCTGCGGATATCACCACCGCCGTGGGTGACCATGCCTCGGACGCTCCGTTCACGGTGTTCCCCGATCCCGCCCAGGGCCATGCCGACCTGCGGTGGACCGGTGCCACGGGCCAGGTGCGCCTGAGCCTCACCGACCTGATGGGCCGTGTGGTGATGGCCGAGCAGCGGAACCTGGTCACCGGCGAGGTGTGCCGCGTGGACCTGGCCGGTCTTGCCCCCGGCGGGTATGTGCTGCGCTGCGAGACCACCGACGGCAGCTGGCAGCGCCGGATCTCGGTGCGGTAGGCCGTTGTCGGATCCAGGCTACCTTGGCGGGTCCTATCCCGTCCCATGGCCCGCATCCTGACCCTGCTTGCCGCCGCCGCCCTTGTGCTGCCGCTGGCCGCCCAGATCCCCGCCAACGACAGCTGCGCCTTTCCGCAGCCGCTGCCCATCAACGATCTGCTGGAGTGTCCCTTGTTCGCCGTTCCGGGCGACAACGGACAGGCCACCTGGGGCGGCGATCTGCCCGTGTGCGACGGCAACGGCCTCTCCTTTCCGGATGTGTGGTACAGCTTCAACAGCGACATCCACAGCGAAGTGTTCCTGCGTCTGCTGCCCGGCACCATGACCGACTGGGGCATCGAGGTTATGCCCGACAGCTGCCTGGCGAGCTCCTTCGTGTGCGGCGTATGGCCGCTCTTCGAGTTCGCGATCCCCACCACCCCGGCCACCAACTACCGCATCCGGGTCTTCACCAACACCGATTTCGGCGCGGCGGGCACCTTCGGCATCTGCCTCAGTGCGGCCATGCCACCGCTGCTCTGCGACGGCAACATCGTGAAGACGGACCAGGGGGACACCACCCTCACCATCTGCAAGGACGGGTTCTCCGATCCGTTCACCTTCGTGAGCTTCTCGCAGGGCACCGCTCCGGTGATCCTGGTGCTGACCGATGAGAGCGACAACATCATCGCCGAGCTGCCCGGTGGCCTATTGGAGGCCGATACCCTGCGCGATGCGCCCTACCGGATCCACGCCGTAAGCTGGGACGGCTCCCTGTTCGGTCTGGAGAGCGGCCTGTCGATCCGCGACCTGACCAGCGATGGGGCCTGCCTGGAGCTGAGCACCAACTTCGTGGAGCTCTTCGTGGAGCTATGCACGGACATCGATGAACAGCAGCAGGATGCCCGCTCCGTATGGATGGACGGGGAGCAACTGCTGATCGCGAACGGTCCGGGCGGCCAGGGCGCCTGGGTCACCGTGTTGGATCCCGTGGGTCGCCTGCTGCACCGGAGCTGGACGCCCGGTGGAACCACCCGCGTCGCCCTGCCCGATCCCGCCCGAGGGGCCCTTCTGGTGCGGCTGGACCGTGAGGGCCTGCCCCCCTCGGTGCATCGGGTGGTGCGCTGACCTGCGGCAACCACCGGCGCGTGGTGTGCGTATCACGGGCCCATGACCCGTGCAGCCACCCCTTTCAGCCATGTGCGTTCCGCCCTTGTGGCCTTGCTCCTGTTGTCCGCTCCGTTGTGCGGTGGATCGGCATGCGCCCAGTCCGGGCCGGACGACGTGCTGTTGCCCATCACCGGCCGCATCACCGACGGTGAGCACAAGCTGGAGGGCTGTGAAGTGATCACCTACCGGGACAATGAGCGCGTGGGGTCCATCACCACCGACAAGAGTGGCAGGTTCGGCCTGGGCCTGGCCTTGAACAGCAGTTTCAGCATCGAGTTCCGCAGGGCCGGTTTCGTGCCCAAACGGGTGCAGATCGATACACATTTCCCCAAGGCCCCGGACGACCTGGTCTTCGAGCCCCTGGTGATGGACATCGGCATGCTGGCCGAGGCGAAGTACAACGGGGTGAGCACCGACGAGCTCGATTTCCCCTTCGCCCGCATCCGGTACGATGAACGGGCGGGCATGTTCGCCCAGGACCCCGAATGGACCATGGGCATGCAACGTACGAACGGGGCTCTGCTGCTGATGGCCGGTCGTGTGGAGAAGCGCGAGCGCTGATCGGGGCCTTCCGCGACCCGGCGCTAACTTGCGGCGGAACCCACCCCCGCCATGGCCGTCCGTCGACCGTTCAACCTCAAGCAATGGATCGCCGACAACCGAGCGCTGCTGAAGCCGCCGGTCGGCAATAAGAACCTTTACGCCGACGCCGGTGACCACATCGTCATGATCGTCGGCGGGCCCAACGCGCGCAAGGATTACCACTTCAACCAGACCGAGGAGCTCTTCTACCAGCTCGAGGGCGACATCGAGGTGGGCATCCAGGAGGACGGCAAGGCCGTCACCATCCCCATCCGGGAGGGGGAGATGTTCCTGCTGCCCGCCAACGTGCCGCACCAACCCCGTCGCGGTCCGGACACCGTGGGCCTGGTGATCGAATGCAAGCGCGATGACCGCGAGCTGGAGGACGGATTGCAGTGGTACTGCGAGAAGTGCAACACCCTGCTGCACGAGTACCGCTTCGTGCTGCACAACATCGAGAAGGACTTCCTGCCGCGCTTCAAGGAGTTCTACGGCAATGAGGCCCTGCGCACCTGCCGGAATTGCGGTCATGTGATGGCCACCGACCCGCGCTTCTCCTGATGGCCGAACTGCTGGCCATCGACGTTCATACACACATCCTTCCGGAGCACATCCCGGATTTCGGGGCCCGCTTCGGCTACAAGGGCTTCATCCACCTGGATCATCATCGCCCCGGCTGTGCGCGGATGATGATGGACGACAAGTTCTTCCGCGAGGTCCAGGCCAATTGCTGGGACCCCCTGGTACGGCTCGACGAATGCGACGGCCACCGCGTGCATGCCCAGGTGCTGAGCACGGTCCCGGTGATGTTCAGCTACTGGGCCCGGCCACAGGACGCGCTGGAGCTCTCCTGCTTCCTCAATGACCACATCGCCGGCATCGTGGACCGCTGGCCGCACCGCTTCGTGGGCCTGGGCACCGTGCCCATGCAGGACACCGCGCTGGCCGTGCAGGAGCTGGAGCGCTGCCGCTCCATCGGCCTCAGCGGCATCCAGATCGGCACCCACGTGGAGGGCATCAACCTGGGCGACCCGCGTTTCCTGGAGATCTTCCAGGCGTGTGAGGCGCTGGGCATGGCCGTGTTCGTGCACCCGTGGGACATGCTGGGCAAGGAGCGCATGGACAAGTACTGGCTGCCCTGGCTGGTGGGCATGCCCGCGGAGACCACCCTCGCCATCAGCTCCATGATCTTCAGCGGGCTCCTGGAGCGGCTGCCGCGCCTGCGCGTGGCCTTCGCGCACGGTGGCGGCAGCTTCCCCGCCACGCTCGGCCGCATCCAGCACGGCTTCGAGGTGCGCCCCGACCTGTGCGCCGTGGACAACCAGGTGCCGCCCAAGGCCTACCTCGGTCGCTTCTGGATCGATGCCCTGGTGCACGATCCGGCGATCCTGAAGCTCGTGGTGGACATGCTGGGCGCGGAGCGCGTGGCCCTGGGCACGGACTATCCGTTCCCGCTCGGTGAGCTCGAGCCCGGTTCCATGATCCGCAGCATGCCCTGGGACGATGCGCGGAAGGAGATGCTGTTGAGCGGAGCCGCGCTGAACTGGCTCGACCTGCCGCGCCAGCGCTTCATGCCGGGCAGCTAGCGCACCAGGTTCACGTGTCCGTAAAGGACGTGGTCCTCGCCGTTCAGCTCGGTGTAATCCACACGCCACACGTAGGTGTCGATCGGTGAGCCCACCCCGTTGTAGGTGCCGTCCCAGCGGCCCGTCAGCACGTCCGTCTCGAAGATCATCTCGCCCCAACGGTTGAACACCATCATCCGGAAGGTGTCGATCTCCTTGCCCAGCGCGAAGAAGGTGTCGTTGATGCCGTCCTCGTTGGGGGTGAAGGTGTTCGGCACGTACAGCGCACCATCGATGATCACCAGCACCTGGTCCGTGGCCAGGCAGCCGTTGGCGTCCGTCATCTGCACGGTGTACAGGGTGGTGGTCTCCGGCCGCACGGTAAGTAACGCGCCGTTGGTCCCTTCCACAAAGAGCCCGGGGCTCCAGCTGAAGACCCCGTCGCCGATGGCGAACAAGGTGGTGGCGTCGCCGTAGTCGATCGATACGTCGGGTCCCGCGTTCACCACCGGTTGCGGCAGCAGGTCGATGGAGACCTGGGCCGTGTCACTGCAGCCGTAAGCGTCCGTGGAGATCACGGTGAAGACCGTTGGCGCTCCGACCGTCGCGATGGGCGTGGCGCTGGTGTCGTTGTCCAAGCCCTGCGAGGGGCTCCATACGTAGCTCACCCCTCCGCTGGCGAAGAGCGGCACCGGCACATTGGGGCACACGAGCGTGTCCGGCCAGGCATCGGCCATCGGCACCACCACGAGCACGGTCACGGTGTCCGGTGTGGTGCCACAGGTGTTGCTCACCAGCACCACATAGTCCGTGGTGACCGGTGGGGTCACCACCGGATCGGGAACGGTGAGCGTCGCAAGGCCGGGCGTGGGGATCCACGCGTAGCTGTCTCCTCCGCTCACGTGAAGCTGCACGCTGCCACCCTCGCACACGGCGGTGTCCGCAGAGATCGGATCGGGTGGCGTGAGCTGCACCGTCACCAGGACCGAATCGACGCCCACGCAGCCATCGGCCGTCACGATGGTGATGGTGAACAGCGTGGTGTCCGGCGGAGAGGCCAGAGGTGTGGCGCTCGTGGCATCATCCACGAAGTTGGCCGGGCTCCAGCTGTAGGTGGCGCCCCCGCTGGCGCTGATGGTGACCGCATCGCCCGCGCACATCACCGCATCAGGACCTGCGAAGCCGGAGGGGTCGTCCACCTCCACCACCACGAAGGCCGTGTCCGTGCCGCACTGGTCGGTCACCAGCACCTGGTAAGTGGTCGTGATCAGCGGAGTGCACACCGGGTCGGCCACCGTGGTGCTGTTGAGGCCAGTGCCGGGGCTCCACAGGTAGGCGGTGCCGCCACTGGCCTGCAACTGAACGGTGGCGCCTGCGCACACCGGAGGCACGCTGTCCACCGCCGCATCGAGGGGGTCCACCACCTCGATCGTCACATAGGCCGTGTCCGGCGGCGTGCAGACCAGGCTGTCCTCCAGCACCATCATCACCGTGTAGGTGCCGGGGGCGCCGTAGGTGTGCGTCGGTTCGAAGTCGGTGCTCGTGGCGCCGTCGCCGAAGGACCAGGAGTACGTGTTGCCGCCGTTGCTCAGGTTGTCGAACTGCACCTGTCCGGGATGGCACACGTACTGCGGACCGTCGATGGCGATCACCGCCAGCGTCTGGGACAGCGCGAACTTGAACACGCCCAGGTTGCAGTTGGGATTGTTGTTCGTGTTGCTCCAGGCGCCCGGGGTGGTGGGGAAGTCGCTGTTGCCACCGCACCCGGCGCATACCGCCTGGTACACGTTGCCGTTCTTGTCGAAGCGGCTGGTGCCTCCGTCCACGTGCTCCGCACTGAGGTTGCCCCCGAAAAAGGTGGCATAGTTCAGTCCGATCGCATCCGGCTCCAGCACCATCAGGTGGAAGTCGCTGCCGTCCGTGCTGCTCTGGAAGGCGCCCGGCGTGGTGGGCAGCCCCGTGGTGGTGCTGGTGTTCGGAACGCCGTTGTTGTTCACCGCGCCCCCCCAGCCGGAGAAGTAGATCTGCCCGCAATCGCTCACCAGGAAGGCCGAAGGCGCGATGTCCTCCGTGCCGCTGCCATTGCCGATGCGCGTGCTCCACAGCGACGTGCTCAGCGCGTGGTCGAACTTGTGGATGAACTGGCTGCTGCCCGGGTTGGCGTACTTGCCCGGGGTCACCGGATAGTTGCCGCGTGTCTGCCCCACCACATACACCTCGTCGTCCGTGTCCAGTTGTACGAAGTAGCTCTGGTCGTAGGCCGCTGTGCCCAGGTAGGTGGAGCCCAGCAGCGCGTTGCCCGTGGCGTTGTACCGCATGATGTATCCGTCCACGCTGCCGTTGTGGCTGCCGTCGTAGGGCGCCCCGGCCATCGGCAGGTCGGTGCTGGTGGTGCCCCCCGTGACGAACACCTCGCCATTGCTGTCGAACTGCACGCCGAACGCACTGTCGTCGCCGGTGCCGCCCACGTAGGTGGCCCACAGCAGGGTGGTGAGGCCGGCGTTCAGCCGGAACACATAGCCGTCCTGCTGCCCGCCCCCGAAGGCCGGCTGCGGCGCACCCGGGGTCACCGGCAGGCCCGTTGTCTCCGTGCTGGTGGCCACCACCGGGTTCCCGTTGGGGTCCAATGCGATCTCGCCCCGGAACGAATCGCCGTAGTTGTAGGCCAGCGCCCCGTCGTTGTTGATGCCGTCGGCCCCTGCGCCGCCGACGAAGGTGGAGCCCAGCAGCGCATTACCGGCCGCGCTGAGCCGGGCCACGAAGGCGTCCACGCCGAAGGAGTGGTTGTATCCGTAGCCGATGGTGAAGTTCAACGAGGGGCCGCCGCCGAAGCTGTTGTCGAAACAGCATGCCGTGGTGGGGAAGTCGCTCGAGCCCGTGCTGCCCAGCACGAAGAGCTCACCCGCATCGTTCACCACCAGGCTGTGCGGCGATTCGTTCTGGGCCCCGCCCAGGTAGGTGCTCCACAGCAGCGTGCTGCCGGTGGCGTCCCACTTGCTGATGCCCACGTCGATGGTGCCGCCGGACAGGCCCGGCTGCAACGCGCCCACCGTCACCGGGTAGCCGAAGCCGAACACGATGCCGCCCCCGTACAGGTTGCCTGTCGCATCGTAGGTGGCCGTGAAGCCGAAGTTGTCCGCCGTGCTGCCCGAGTAGCTCGCGAAGGTGAGCGTGGGGTCGATCACCAGGAGACCCTGGTCGTCGTGGCCGTCCGGCAGCTCGAAGCCCAGCCGGTCGCCCTTCAGGCGATAGTGGCAGGCGATGGTGCCGCTGGGCCCGAAGGCGACGGGCGCCTCTTCCACCACCATGCCGGCGCTGGTGCGCACCACCAGCCGTCCCTGTTCGATCGCCAGCCCGTCCTGCCCCTCGTAGCGCATGCGGATGAGGTCCGGATCCACCCCGGGGGACACCAGCAGGTCGTACTTCAGTCCGTTGCGGCCGTCCACGCGCAGGTCGATGCCGGGGTAGAGGTCCTTGACCCACACCTCGGGGTACACCCCGCAATCCGCCCCCCATTGCGCGGGGTCGTTGCCGATGAAGTGGTTCTCGCGATGCCCCAGTGGCTGCATCCCCTCGCCCACACCGCCCGTCGCGCCCTCGAAGGTCACCCGGTAGGCGTGCGCGCGGTAGGGTGCGTGGCGATGGCCTGGCCCCTCCTCCGCATGGCCATGCCTGTGCTGTTCCCCCCCTTCCGCCAGCACGAAGGTGAGGGCGCCGCGTTCCACGAAGAGCGCGCCGCCGGGGATATGGGCCCGGAAGAGCACCTGTGACGGCCATTGGCCGCGGTTCTCCGTGAAGGTGAGCCCGCCCGAAGCCCACGCGCCGCAGGCGAGCAACAGGCCGAAGGCCAGGCCGATGGACCGGGAGGGGCGGGGCACGTGGTCGAAATTACGCTGGGTAGACAGGCCCGGGGCCGCGGAAGTTGCTTGGAACGGGCAGGGGAGGCGATGGACCGGGAAACGGCGGGACGGGTCGGCGTACCTTTGCGCTCCGGTCCCTCTCCCGGCCGGCCCGCCGCCGATGAGCGACGTCCTCCAGCACGAGTGCGGCATCGCGCTCATCCGCCTCCGCAAGCCGCTGGCCCACTACGCCGAACGCCACGGCACCCCCTTCTATGGCCTCCAGCGCATGTTCCTCCTCATGGAGAAACAGCACAACCGCGGCCAGGACGGGGCGGGCGTGGCCTCCATCAAGCTGGATCCCCTGCCCGGCACGGCCTACATCGACCGCGAGCGCAGCACCGACAAACAGGCCATCCAGAAGATCTTCGGCCGGGTCCAGAAGGGCCATGAGGATGCCCTGCGGCTGCCGGGAGCCAGGCCCGATGACACCGAATGGCTGAAGGCCCATGTGCCCTTCATGGGCGAAGTGCTGCTGGGCCACCTGCGCTACGCCACCTTCGGCCGCGACAGCCTGGAGAACTGCCACCCCCGCCGCCGGCTCAACAACTGGATCACGCGCAACCTGGTGGTGGCCGGCAACTTCAACATGACCAATGTGGACGAGCTGTTCAACCTGCTCGTCAGCATCGGCCAGCACCCCAAGGAGCGCAGCGACACCATGACGGTGCTGGAGAAGATCGGGCACTTCCTGGACGTGGAGAACGACCGCATCGCACAGATCCACCGCCAGCTGGGCTACAACGACCGGCAGATCACGCAGGTGGTCGCCGAGAAGCTCGACGTGCGGCAGATCCTGGTGAACAGCGCGCTGGACTTCGACGGTGGCTATGCCCTGGCCGGCATGATCGGCCATGGCGATGCCTTCGTGCTGCGCGACCCCAACGGCATCCGGCCCGCCTTCTGGTATGCCGACGAGGACGTGGTGGTGGTGGCCAGCGAACGCCCCGCCATCCAGACCGCCTTCCATGTGCCCACCGAGGCCGTGCATGAGCTCAGCCCCGGCCACGCGCTCATCATCCGCAAGGACGGCAGCTACGGCGAACACCTGGTGCGCGAGCCGCGCGAGAAACGCTCCTGCTCCTTCGAACGCATCTACTTCAGCCGGGGCAGCGACCGCGACGTGTACCGCGAGCGCATCGCCCTGGGCCGCTCCCTCTGCCCGGCCATCCTGGAGGCCGTGGACCACGACCTGGAGCACACCGTGCTGTCCTTCATCCCCAACACCGCCGAGGTGGCCTGCTTCGGCATGGTGCGCGGATTGGAGGATGAGCTCGACCGCATCAAGGCGCGCCGCATCCTGGAGCTCGGCGCTGCTCCCGACCCCGACGAACTGGCCCGCATCCTGGCCCTGCGCCCCCGCATGGAGAAGGTGGCCATCAAGGACGCCAAGCTGCGCACCTTCATCACCGGCGACGATGCCCGCGACGACCTGGTGGCGCACGTGTACGACATCACCTACGGCACCGTGCGTCCGGGCGTGGACAACCTGGTGGTGCTGGACGACAGCATCGTGCGCGGCACCACGCTGCGGCAGAGCATCCTGCGCATGCTGGACCGCCTCGGGCCCCGGCGCATCGTGGTGGCCAGCAGCGCCCCGCAGATCCGCTATCCCGATTGCTACGGCATCGACATGGCCAAGCTCGGCGACCTGGTGGCCTTCCAGGCGGCCATCGCCCTGCTGAAGGAGACCAAGCAGGAGAACATCATCGACGATGTGTACGAGCGCTGCCTGGCCGATGTGGACAAGCCGCTGGGCGGCATGGTGAACCACGTGAAGGACATCTATCGCCCCTTCAGCGCCGACCGCATCAGCGCCAAGATCACCGAACTGCTCACCCCGCCGGGGATCAGTGCCGAGGTGCGCATCCTCTTCCAGACCATCGAGGGCCTGCATGCGGCCTGTCCGGGACATCTGGGCGATTGGTACTTCACCGGCGACTACCCCACACCGGGCGGCGATCGCGTGGCCCTGCGCGCCTTCATCAACTGGCGGCAGGGCAAGAACGTGCGCGCCTACTGAACGTCACCGGCGTTCGATCCGCCCGCGCTTCTCCAGGCGCTGACGCTCGTCCGCAGGCAGGTCGAGCACGGCGTCGCCGTGCAGCACGATCCGCGAGCTGCGGTCCAGCTGCACCCGGGCTCCTGGTTCCAGGCGCAGCGCAGCGCCAGGGAGCACGTGCAGTTCACTGGCCCGCAAGAGCTCCAACGACGCGGAGGAGCGCACCAGCAGTGTCGCTCCCGGGGTCACCACGAAGCGCGTCGCTGCGCTGAACCAGATGCGACCGTCGGCCTCCTCGGGACGGTCCACGCGGGTGGGTGTGCCCGACCGGTCGACCAGCAGGCGGGCACCCGGCTCCACCGTGAGCCCCGTACCACCGCGGCCGCGCAAAGGCGGCAGCACGATGCTGTCGGCGCACCAGCGTACATCCCGGTCCACCACGTTGTCGTCGTTGCGGATGCGCACGGTCGCCGCACCGTCCGTGCCCTGAGCGAGCAGTTCCACGCGAAGGCCGTTCAGCACCACCAGCCGCGCATCGGGCGCCCCGTCCTTGTAAAGCGCCTTGCCGCCCGCGCTCACCAGGGTCATCATGTTCGCCGTGGATGGGTTCGTGGCCAGGCCCATCGCGCGGTCGCCGTTCATCCGGAAGGCCTGCTCGGGGCGGCCGAAGAACACGGCCTGCTCGGTCACGCGGCCGTCCACCACGCGCGTGCCGGGGATGTAGTGCTCGCGGCGGTCGAGCCGGCCATCGCCGTTGCGGTCGTACACCGGAAGCTCCAGTTCATGGGCTCCGCTCAAGGGATTCGCATCGCAGCCGTTGGCGAAGAAGGGCAGGCTGCGACCGCCGCCGAAGGGACAGTCCGCGCCAAGCGTATCACCCCGCAGCGCCAGGTCGAACAACCCGGTGGCGGGCACCGCGCGCAGGTAGTCGGCGTGGCCCTGGTAAATGTCCTTGCCCGCATGTTCCTCGTGCGCCACCTGCACCAAGGCGAACAGGCCGGGCTCCACCGGGTCGATGCAGCGGTTGTCCGCCTCCCAATGGAAGCGGTCCGTGGGGCTGCCGTTGCGGGCGTGGCCGAGGTGGTTCTCCAGCCAGAGCCATTGCGGGTGGACCCCCTCGGGCAGGTAGGGCAGCCGGATGCGGAGCGCATCGCCGCTCGTCACGAAATCGCGCAGCACGAACACGCCCGTGTCCCCGGCCATCGGGTCCAGGTCGCCATCGGCCCACCTTCCGTCCGGCGTGCGCGCGTTGATGCGGTGCGGAGCGCCATCCGCCCGCCAGCCCAACCGGTCGCGGTCCCAGCCGCTGCACGTGAGCAGCGCACTGCTGGCCGCCCCCATCATGCTGTGGCCGCCCTGAAGGGCGATGAAGTGGCTTTGGAACTGCGCCGCGTTGCCGCCACCGCTGTGGAAGTTGTTGCCGCCCAGCAGCAGGTGGTTGAACTCGTGCTTCAGGATCTCGAAGGGCAGGGCGTTCATGCCACCGAAGCGGCTCTGGGTGTCGCTCTCGTAGCCGTACAGGGCACCGCTGCTGCCCGGGTCGGTGCTGCCCTGACCGTGCGTCAGGCTGCTGTTGCGGAGGATCAGCATCACGTGGTCGTAGCTGTGCGGGCTGTCCGGACCGGCCTCCTTGGCGGCCCCGGGGACCCGGCCGTCCTTCCAGAGGTCGAAGTCCGCCACCGACAGGCGGTGCGCCGTGCGCAGGGCGCCCAGCTTGTTGGCCTCGGCCACCGCTGCCTTGCTCAGGTCGTTGGCGTTGCGCAGGTCCCCGTGCTCGCTCTGCCGAAGGCGAAGCAGCTGGTCCACATGGTCCCCGAGCACCGTGTACCGGCCCAGGCTGATGTCGTGGTAGTAGCGTGTCACCATCGCCTGGGGCACCGGACGTGCATGTGGGTCGAACACCTCGTCCTTCCACAACGGCAGCCGGCCCTTTGGCCAATGTGCCGCCCCATCGGGCTGCGGGTCGCGCCCCGGATCCTTGTCGTACACCACCTCGGCGAAAAGCACCAGCACGCGCAGGGTGCCGTGCGGCGTCAGGTACCAGCCGTGCTCGCTGCGGATCCCGGTGCTGTCCGACGCCGCCACGATCGGCGCCGTGCCTCCGGTCACCGGTGTGCCCTGCGCGTTGCGGGGAACCCCCTGTGCATGTGCCGCTAAAGCATGGAAGGCTGCGATGAGCAGCACGTACGTCCGCATGTCCCGAAGGTAGTGCCTAGGCCTTCGGTGCCTTGAACAACGGCACCGTACTGCACGGCTCGCCGAACATCAGGCTCTTCACCACCGGCAGCAGCTTCGCGCTCAGTTCCACGTAAGCGTTGAGCGGCACGGGCAGTTTGCTGCAGCCCTTCACCACCACGCGGGTGTTGCGGTAGGGCTCCACATCCAGCTGCTGCACGAAGCGGGTGAAGATGGCGCGCTCCAGCTGATCGGCATCGCCTTGCGTGACGAAGGCGGCGTACGGCTGCAGGTGCGTGGCCACCAGCATGAAGGCCCAGGTGGGTACGATGGCATCGGCGCTGCAATGCACGCTTACGAGCTTGCCCGTGTACTGCGACCAATCGTGCGCCTTGCAGAACGCGCGCAGGTCATCCTCCTTCAGCGCGATCTCCTGCCACAGTAGGGGCTTCAGGTCGAAGACCACGCGCTCGCCGGCCGGGTACAGCTCCTCGAGGTCGAGGGTGATGATGCCGGATGCAGCGACTTTGTTGATGAGATCAACCATGCGATGGTCAACGCTGGATCATGAGCCGGTGCTCTTCGCGCAGGCCCGGTCCGGCAAGAACGATGGTGTAGGCGCCGGGCGCGAGGTCGTTGACTTCCAGTATCAGCCGTCCTTCGACCTGTGCAGTGGTCAGTGATGCAATGTGGTGTACGCTCCTGCCAAGCGCATCCAGCATGGTAAGCGTCAGCCCTCCGGTAAGGTTGTGCGCGAGAACCACGGTAACCGCCTCGCTGGCAGGATTGGGCTGCACGCTGGCCAAGGCTGCAGCATGCGTTCCGGGTACGCTGACCGGGAAATTGCCCAGCTTGAACACCACGCCGCTCGTGTTGCACACCCACGCGCCTTGCAGGTCGTTGTCGAGCGCGATGCCGCTCAGGTCGGAAACGCCGGCTGGCAGGGCGTGCTCGGTGATGAACACCCCATCGGGCGTGAACTCGGCGATACCGTTGTCGGAGCTGCTCACGATGAACAGGTTCCCGGAGACCGGGGAGATGTCCAGATCGCCATAGTTCACATCGAAATAGGGCTGCACGGAGAAGGTTTGGATCGTGTCACCCGTGGTGGCATCGATCTCCGCCACCCTGTTCTCCACGAAGCCACCCGGCACGTTGTCCTGCACCAGGAAGAAGGTGCCGCGCTGCGGATGGTAGGAGCCGCCCACCACGTGGCTGTTGCCGAACGCCGGCACCAGCGTGTCGATCACCTGGTTCGTCACCTCGTCGATGGCGTAGATCTCCGCAACGCCGGTCTCGCCGTTCACGAGGAGCAGCTGGCCCTGTGCGACGAAGGTGCCGTTCATCACCAGGTCGCTCGGCGACATGTCGATGTCCACATCGTTCGCTCCTTCGCCCACCACATCCGCCGAGGAGATGAAGGTCCCATCTTCGGCATAGCGGTCGATCACGCTCGCCGAGCAGCCGATCACCATGATCTCGCCATCCGGCGCGTTGTAGGCGATCCCACATGTGCCGCCCGTGTTCGACGGGTTGAACTGCGTGAGGATGGTCAGCTGCGCCGATGCAACAGAGCAAGCGAGGACCATGAGGGAAGGCAGAGCGTAACGTGTGATCATGCGTACCGTTGTTGTCTCAAAACTAGACAGAATCAGCTGGAGCCGTGCTCCCGAAAATGGGGGATGCCCGTTCACATGAACCCCAGCTCCAACTGCGCCGCCTCGCTCATCATCGTCCGGTCCCACGGCGGCTCGAAGGTGATCTCCACCTTGGCGCTCTTCACGCCCTGCACGCCGGCCACCTTCTGCTCCACCTCGCCGGGCAATGTCCCCGCCACCGGGCACGCCGGACTGGTCAGGGTCATCTTGATGTACACGCTGGCGTCATCGTGGATCACCACATCGTAGATCAGCCCCAGCTCGTAGATGTCCACCGGGATCTCCGGGTCGTACACGCTCTTGAGGGAGTTGATGATGCTCTCCTCCAGTTGTTTCTTCTCGTCGGGGGTCATGGTGCGTAGGGGAGAGGGCGTGCGTGTTTGATGAATGCTCGCTGTCTCATGTCCAATGTCTTATGCAGCGCCGTCAGGCATAAGACATCGGACATAAGACAGCCACAACGCCCGATCGAAGAAATGACCTCGCTTCTCATGCTTTGGGTCCTTGAGCGGAAAACGCCACCGCATACCGCTTCATCTGATCGATCATCGCACTCAAGCCGTTCGCCCGGTTCGGGCTCAGGTGGGCGCGCAGGCCGATCCGATCGATGAACTCCGTGGAGGCACCCAGGATCTCCTGCGGCGTGCGGTCGTTGAACACACGCACCAGCAGGGCCACAATGCCCTTGGTGATCATGGCGTCGCTGTCGGCGGTGAAATGGATGTGGTCGTTCTGAGGGGTAGCGTGCAACCACACCCGGCTCTGGCAGCCGCGCACCAGGTTGTCATCGGTCTTGTGCTCCGGCGCGATCAGCGGCAGGTCCTTGCCCAGTTCGATCAGGTGTTCATAGCGGTCCTGCCAGTCCGTGAACATGGCGAACTCGTCGATGAGCTCTTGTTGGGTTTGGGCCAATGTCATCGCGGAACTCATCGCAGCATCTTCACAGCTTTCCGAGTGGCCGCCACCATCACCTCCACCTCCTCCACCGTATTGAAGCACGCGAAGCTCGCCCTTGTGGTGCCGCTCACGCCGAAGCGCTGCATCAGCGGTTGGGTGCAGTGGTGGCCCGTACGCACTGCGATGCCCTGCTGATCGAGCAGGGTGCCGAGGTCGTAGTGGTGCACGCCGTCGATCACGAAGCTGATCACGCCCACCTTCTCCTTCGCCGTACCGATGATGCGAAGTCCATCGATGGTGAGCAGTTCCTTGGTGGCGTGCTCAAGCAACTTGTGCTCGTGCGCGGCCATGGCCTGCTTATCGTAGTCTTCCATCCAGCGGATGGCCTCGCCGAGCCCGATGATTCCGGCGATGTGCGGCGTGCCCGCCTCGAACTTGAAGGGTAGTTTGGCGTAGGTGGTCTTTTCGAAGGTGACCATGTCGATCATCTCGCCGCCGCCCTGCCAGGGGGGCATGCGCTCCAGCAGCTCCTCGCGGCCGTAGAGCACCCCTGTGCCCGTGGGACTGTAGGCCTTGTGTCCACTGAAAGCATAGAGGTCGCAGCCGAGGTCCTGCACGTCCACGTTCAGGTGCGCGATGGCCTGTGCGCCGTCCACCACGGTGATGATGCCGCGCTTCCTCGCCTCGGCGATCAGCTCCTTCACCGGGTTGATCGTGCCGAGCGTGTTGCTCACGTGCGATACCGCCAGGATCTTGCACGCGGCCGAATCAGCAATCAGCGAATCAGCAATTGAAAGATCCCATTCACCGGAGGGCGTTATTGGTATTACGCGCAGTCTAGCGCCGTACCGCTCGCAGGCCAGCTGCCAGGGGACGATGTTCGCGTGGTGCTCCATGCCGGAGATCAGCACCTCATCGTCCTTCTTCAGCAACAATTGCCCCAGGCTGAAGGCCGCCAGGTTCAGGCTCGCCGTGGTGCCACTGGTGAAGATCACCTCATGCGCGTGCTTCGCGTTGATGTGCCTGCGGATGGTCTCGCGCGCGGCCTCCTGGGCCTCGGTGGCCTTGGTGCTCAGCGTGTGCACGCCACGGTGCACGTTGGCGTTGATCGTGGCGTAGTAGGCGCTCTCGGCCTTGATCACGCGGCGCGGCTTCTGGCTGGTCGCGGCGTTGTCGAAGTAGACCAGCGGCTTGCCGTGCACCAGTTCCTTCAGGATGGGGAACTGCGCCCGGATCTCGGCGACGTCGAATGCTGATTTCACCGCTGCAGGTGTCATGAGTGGGAGTGCATTGAACCGCCACGATGCGGCGACGCCACGGGAACGCCACGTTCCGCGCGAACAGCATTGGCGTTGCGCATTCGTTGCGCCGTTGCGTCGTTGCGGTTTTTCTTCATAGCGTTGCGAGTTTCGCGTCGATCAACCCCGTCAACACCGCCTTCCACTCCTCGTTCTGCACCCGCTCCACCACCTCGGTGATGAAGGCATGGGCCATCAGCTTGCGCGCCTCGGCCTCGCTCACCCCGCGGCTGCGCAAGTAGAACAGGCCCTTCTCATCCAGGCGGCCGATGGTACACCCGTGGCTGCACTTCACATCGTCGGCGTAGATCTCCAGCTCGGGCTTGGTGTACACCTTGGCATCGTCGCCGAGCAGGATGTTGGCGTTGCTCTGGTAGGCACGGGTGCGCTGGGCATCCTGTTTCACGTACACCTTGCCGTTGAACACGCTGGTGCCTTTGCCCGCCACGATGCCCTTGTAGAGCTCGTCGCTGGTGCAGTCAGGCACATCGTGGCCGATATAGGTGTGATTGTCGCAGTGCGTGGTGCCGTTCAGCAGGTACACACCGTTCAGTTCGGCATGCGCCTCCGGGCCGGCCAGCGACACCTTCACCTCATTGCGGATCAGCGCGCCATCCAACGTTGTGGTGCTGATGCTGAAGTGGCCTTTCGCCGCCACGCGCACGCCTTCGAAGCTGATGTTCGCGGGGCCATTGACCTCGTGCTGCAGCTTGTGGATCGTGAGGCGCGCACCTTCGCCCACCACGCACTCACGCACGCTGTTGACGAAAGCCTCGGGCGTATCGAGGGCGATGTGTTCGATGATCACTTCGGCCTCGGCACCTTCATGCAACATGAAGAGATCACGCGGCTGCACCAGCTGGCGCTCCCACGTGGTGACATGCATTACGTGGATCGGCTTCTCCACCTTAAGGCCCTTGGTCACCAGCAGGATCAGGCCGTCGGTAGGAGCAGCCGTGTTCATGGCGGTGAAGAGGCGTTCGCCTACGGGCGCCAGCGTGCCGTAATGCTCCTTCACCGGGCCGTGGGCGAGGTGGTGCTTCAGGCTGTCGATCACCAAGCCTTTTTGGCCTTTCAGGTCATCGCTCAGGTCCGCGCGGAAGTGGCCATTTACGAAGACCACACGCGTGGCCTCGAAGGGAAGGCGGGCGGGCAGTGCCGGGGTCACATCGCCATTCGGTGCGGCATAGGGCTGGTTGAACAGCTTGCCCACGCGGGTGTACTTCCACGCTTCGGTCTTGCTGGTGGGGGTGGGCAGCGCGTGTACCTGGGCCAGGGCTTCGGCGGCGCCGGGCCACGTGCTGGCCTGCAACAACGGCAACACCGTTGTCTTGGGATCGGTCTGGATCAATGTGGTCATGGCGTCATCAGTCGACCCAATGGGTCGACGCTACGGGTGCCTTATCGCGGGTTTGGCATTTCATTATCTGATCGGCTGATTATCTGATCATCTGATCGATCACGCCGTCTCCGCTTTGATCCAGTCATACCCCTTCGCCTCCAGTTCCAGCGCCAGCTCCTTCGGGCCGCTCTTGATGATGCGGCCATCGGCCATCACGTGCACTACGTCGGGCACGATGTAGTCCAGCAGGCGCTGGTAGTGCGTCACCACGATGAATGCGTTGTCCTTGCTGCGCAGTTTGTTCACGCCGCCGGCCACAATGCGCAGCGCGTCGATGTCCAGGCCGCTGTCGGTCTCGTCGAGGATCCCGAGCTTGGGTTGCAGCATCGCCATCTGGAAGATCTCGTTGCGCTTCTTCTCGCCGCCGCTGAAGCCCATGTTGAGGTTGCGGTTCATCAGGTCGGCGTCCATCTCCACAAACTTGGCACGTTCGCGCACCAGCGCTAGGAAGTCCTTGCCGCCGAGCTCCTCCAGGCCGTTCGCCTTCCGGGTCTCGTTCAGCGCCGTGCGCAGGAAGGTCATGTTGCTCACGCCGGGGATCTCCACCGGGTATTGGAAGGCGAGGAAGATGCCTTTCCAGGCGCGCTCCTCCGGGGCCAGCTCCAGCAGATCCTCTCCGAGGTAGGTCACGGAGCCTTCGGTGACCTCGTACTCCTCCCGACCAGCAAGGACGTTCGCGAGTGTGCTCTTACCGGATCCATTCGGACCCATGATCGCATGCACCTCACCTGGTTTGACCTCAAGGTTCAGTCCCTTGAGAATGTCCTTGCCCTCGATGCGGGCGTGGAGGTTATTGATCTTCAGCATTGTATCCTTCTCTAATGGTGGGTAGGTCGACCCGGTGGGTCGACGCTACAGCTGGTTATCCTACAGATCCTTCCAGACTTACAGCCAACAACTTCTGCGCCTCCACCGCGAACTCCATCGGCAACTGGTTCAGCACTTCCTTGCAGTAGCCGTTCACGATCAAGCTCACGGCCTTCTCCGTCTCGATACCACGTTGGTTGAGGTAGAAGATCTGGTCCTCACCGATCTTGCTCGTGGTGGCCTCGTGCTCCACCATCGCGCTCGGGTTCTCGCTCTCGATGTAGGGAAAGGTGTGCGCTCCGCAGCGGTCGCCGAGCAGGAGTGAATCGCACTGGCTGAAGTTGCGCGCGCCCTTCGCGCCCCGGCCGATCTTCACCAGGCCGCGGTAGCTGTTGTTGCTGAGGCCGGCGCTGATGCCCTTGCTCACGATGGTGCTCTTCGTGCCCTTGCCGATGGGGCCCATCTTGGTGCGGGTGTCGGCCTGCTGGCGGTTGTTGGTCACCGCCAC
>OEIV010000184.1_pt1 | contig 40235 bp, 25 predicted proteins | sample 1539231 | NCBI WGS metagenome assembly OEIV01 (sample SAMN03794762, study PRJEB22550) | activated sludge metagenome | feature: wastewater treatment plant; material: activated sludge; isolation source: Wastewater treatment plant of a petroleum refinery complex | place: Argentina: Buenos Aires ... | reverse complement strand
TGAAATGAGCTGGGTAGTTGTTTATCGTTCTTGTCAAAGATACATTTTGAAACCTTTTCACAACGCACAGGTGAACTAAAAACACAATCACTAGTTGTTTATCGTTCTTGTCAAAGATACATTTTGAAACCTTTTCACAACCATTTAAACCATGGCAGACAACAATAACGTTGTTTATCGTTCTTGTCAAAGATACATTTTGAAACCTTTTCACAACATTCCAACATTAGGATATACGAACGCTATTGTTGTTTATCGTTCTTGTCAAAGATACATTTTGAAACCTTTTCACAACAAAATTTTACTCTCAAATATTCCTACTTGTGTTGTTTATCGTTCTTGTCAAAGATACATTTTGAAACCTTTTCACAACAATCACTTGTTTGAATGTATGACATTGTATGTTGTTTATCGTTCTTGTCAAAGATACATTTTGAAACCTTTTCACAACCTCTCCCTTGATAATTAAGGGCGGAATGACGTTGTTTATCGTTCTTGTCAAAGATACATTTTGAAACCTTTTCACAACTAAAGGAAATGAAATAAGCACTACATAAGGGTTGTTTATCGTTCTTGTCAAAGATACATTTTGAAACCTTTTCACAACCACTTATAAACGTATATAAAACTTTATTAGGTTGTTTATCGTTCTTGTCAAAGATACATTTTGAAACCTTTTCACAACTGTCAGCGATCAGCATCGGTGACGGTCCATGTTGTTTATCGTTCTTGTCAAAGATACATTTTGAAACCTTTTCACAACTGATCTTTGTGTTTATAACACTGATCTCAGGTTGTTTATCGTTCTTGTCAAAGATACATTTTGAAACCTTTTCACAACAGTTCTTTTCTGCGCTTTTCATTTGCCTTGTTGTTTATCGTTCTTGTCAAAGATACATTTTGAAACCTTTTCACAACTGTACCTCACACCAATCAGTAATAGCAATGTTGTTTATCGTTCTTGTCAAAGATACATTTTGAAACCTTTTCACAACAAAGATTTAATCACAGATTCATTTATTGATGTTGTTTATCGTTCTTGTCAAAGATACATTTTGAAACCTTTTCACAACACTGAGTGGCACCTGCATCAGATAATCCATGTTGTTTATCGTTCTTGTCAAAGATACATTTTGAAACCTTTTCACAACTCGTTGACAATTATTTCGCTGTACCGCCACGTTGTTTATCGTTCTTGTCAAAGATACATTTTGAAACCTTTTCACAACCTATAGTGAAAGCTTCCTGAATGACATATTGTTGTTTATCGTTCTTGTCAAAGATACATTTTGAAACCTTTTCACAACCACTGTAAGTTTATAGAAATCAACCCTATGGTTGTTTATCGTTCTTGTCAAAGATACATTTTGAAACCTTTTCACAACGACGAATTGACGGTGGAATCGTTGTAGAACGTTGTTTATCGTTCTTGTCAAAGATACATTTTGAAACCTTTTCACAACTGGCGACTATATAGCCAGATAGGCAATCAAGTTGTTTATCGTTCTTGTCAAAGATACATTTTGAAACCTTTTCACAACTACTCATTTCACTTTTCCCTACTTGCGGAGTTGTTTATCGTTCTTGTCAAAGATACATTTTGAAACCTTTTCACAACATCCTAATAGTTGCGCAGCTCTAAATCTTCGTTGTTTATCGTTCTTGTCAAAGATACATTTTGAAACCTTTTCACAACACTCAGGAACATGACTGTATTCCAGAATTCGTTGTTTATCGTTCTTGTCAAAGATACATTTTGAAACCTTTTCACAACTAAGGATGAAACATTAGAACTTCAAAAAATGTTGTTTATCGTTCTTGTCAAAGATACATTTTGAAACCTTTTCACAACTGCTCTTTTGGCATACTTGAATTTACAGAGGTTGTTTATCGTTCTTGTCAAAGATACATTTTGAAACCTTTTCATAACCTTTTTTAGAAAAAAAATTATGATTGCTTCAAATCACCCAAATCCCCGTTCTTTAACTTCCCTCTCACTCCTTCAAAATAAAATAAGCTGCCAAATAAAGCCATAAAGAGGATGCCGCTTTGACGAGAGAGGATATTTTCGGTGAGACATGTGAGCATTAAAATGAAAATGAAAAACAGGTATAGGAAATGCCGTTGTTGCAATGCTTTTTTAAGGTGTATCACAAAGATCCCTACAAAATAAAGAAACCCTGCAAGTCCAAAACAAAGCCATTGATTCAACCATTCATTGTGGGTATTGTATGAATAAAAACCCATACCCGTCACCTTGCTCATCAATAAATAAGTCATGTCGAGATGCTGTTGCAATTGCACGGGACCAAGCCCCCAAAGCCAAAATTGCCTGAGCAAATTGAGATCTACCTGCAAAATCAGTTGCCTAAATTGCATTGAATTGTCAATCATAAGGGTGTTAGGATGCATTCCAAAAGAGATCACCTCATCGATTCGTTGTTGAAATGAAGGAAGCAGAAAATAAAGCCCCAGCAATGAGAGACAAGCAATCGCAAACAGTGCACCTTTGTAGATTGGCTTCCAAGAAAGTACAAACAAAAAATAATAAAGATAGATGAGCCCTGCAATCAACAATGAAATTTTGGGTGATAATAAAAGTAATAAGAGTATGAATAGAAAATGAATCGAAAGCAGTGCCAAGTAATGTAAGGATTTGAATGAACGATCGTACAACAAAATCACCAAAGAAAAACAACAGAACATGCCATAATAAGTAGGATGTATATGTCCTATTTCATCAAATGTTTCACGATATGTTACATGATGGATGCTGCTAAAAGTGAAATGCTGTAGCAACTGATAAAAAACCAGGCCATTTGTACAAACACCATGTAGCAGATTTGCACCTACAAACCATTTCAATGAGGATTGAAAGGAATTGTTCGACATTTTTAATAATAAGGGTATGACAAAGGGCAAACAGAAAAGCGCTATTTTTCGTTCTAATAATTGATAAAGCAGATATCGCATTTCTGGTGTGGTGAGCGGCAAATAGGCTACATAAAATAAATAGCCCCCTCCGAGCAAGCCTGCCAAGCAACACTCTTGTAGCGTAAGTTTTATTCGATAAGCAATGGCCATGATAACAGTTAGGATACTACAAGCTATGAAGAGCCATGTTTGTATAACAGGAGGTAGAAAAAAAGATACAAACAACAGTCTGAACATCCAGGGAATGGTCTGTATGGAATAGGACTGCATCATGATTGTTTTTTAAATAGGGCAAATTGCTCCGATACAAACTGCTGAAATGATTGTTTAAAATGTGCTGCTGAAAACCTGGCAGCATGTTGACTAATCACAAGGTGATTAACCAAAGGCGCTTGTTCAAACTTCATCACTACTTTTTGGATGGCTGCTGCCGTTTGCTCTTCAAAAAAATAACCTGTAGTTCCATCAATTACCGTTTCGCGATAACCGCCATAGTTAAGGGCTAACACGGGTGTACCTGTCGACTGTGCTTCTACACACATAATGCCGAAATCTTCTTTTGCGGCAAAAATACAAGCTTGTGCATTTTGCATATATAAAATCAATTCATCATCATGCTGATAGCCAAGCCATATAATATTGGGTATTTGATAAATCAATTTTTTGATGTTTTTACGATCGTACCCATCACCAATCAACACTAATTTTTTATCAGGCATTTGTTTAAAGGCGTTGATGATGATATCCATTTTTTTGTAAGGCACAAAACGACCGACTGCTAAATAAAAAGCTTGACGTGGGTTGTTGTTTAATACAAATTTAGTGGTTTTGACGGGTGGGTATATCACTACGGCATCGCGTTGATAAATCGCTTTTATTTGTTGTTGTATATGTTTTGAATTGGCAATAAAATAATGTACTTGCGTGGCAGATTTTAAATCCCAGCGACGAATAAAGGGGAGTATTTTGCGTATAAGCCATAACTTGAAACCTGAAAAATTTTCTAAATAATCTTCATTTAAATACCAGGCATATCGCATGGGGGTATGACAATAACATATATGCAATTGATGCTTAGGATGCTTAAACCCTTTTGCAATGGCATGTGAAGAACTGATATAAATCTCAGCATCCTTCACTTTTAAATGCTGAATAGCAAAAGGCATCAGGGGCAGTAGTACTTTATAAATCTTATTGATATAGGGCACATATTGCATCCATGATGTGTGACAAGGGGCTCCTTGAAGTATCTCCTGGTTTTCGTCAGCGTTGAGTTTATTAAATAAAGTATATAAATCAATCTGCTCTTCTTTATACATCGATAGTATCTCACTCACTACTTTTTCTGAGCCTGCATTGACACGTAACCAATCATGAATAAGTGCTATGTTCATGAGGCTTGCATGGTTTTATAAATGATATCTGCTGAAACTTGATAATCATATTTCTTCAACATCGCTTCAATAATTGAAGCTTGAGCCATTGGCTTATTGGGGATTTCGTTTAACATTTTTGTCAAGGTACGCACTGCTGTCACATCACAAAAATAAACTGCCCCATCATATAATTCCCTAAAAACTGGTATATCTGAGCATATTACTTTGCATTGATAATACAAGGCTTCAAGTATGGGTATGCCAAATCCTTCATATACTGACATAAAGCATGCGATGGATGCTTTGGCATAATACATTTTTAACAGGCTATCTGAGGCTTCTTCAATATAAACGATGCGCTCATTTCGTTCCGACTTCCTATATTGATAAATGGCATTGGGTTTGCCGATAATCACCAATGTATAATCATTCAATAAATCTGAGGCTAAAAAGGCTTCAATAATCAAGTGGGTATTTTTACGATTACTTAAGGAGCCCACTGTAAGTATGATTTTTTCTTTTTGAAAATTATTCTGAAAGTCGCTCAGCATACTCGCACCGATACCATTATAGGTCGTACTTATTTTTGATTCCGATATTTTATATTGCTGTGCAATGGCTTGTTTAACGGTTTCACTGACTGTAAAAATATGGGAGACCCGATAACATAAACGAGCTATTGCAAACTGATACCAGCGGCTAAATAAGGTGGTATTGAACTGGGGATATAATTTGAAAGATAAATCATGCAAGGTGAGCCACTGCTGCTTATAAAACAAAGGACCCATATTACAAGGTGAAAAAAGGAGGGCTTTTTTTTTCGTTGATAAATACAATGGCAAATCTATTTGCTCCCAACGATGCCCTTGATTGATTCCCATTTTTTGCACCGGTAAATCAAGAGCCCAATCTTGTTGTTTTACAAAAGGAGGACAAAGAAATACAATGTGGGTATCCATTTTTTTCAGTTGCATACAAATTTCAAATGCATACCTTTGTACCCCTGTAAGAGGTTGTGTTACAAAGCGGGCATTTACATATATCATGAATAGTGCTAACTAAATAAAATTTAAACTGCAACTTACATATTTAATGAATGTTATGCAATTTTTAAATCAACTTTATGCATTAAGCAAACGAAATATCATTCTTCGTTATAAGCATTCATTGATTGGTTTTTTATGGGGCTTTATCAAACCCCTTATGTATCTTTTAATCTTTATTGTCATTTTTAGTGCTCAGTTTAGTTCTGTCAAAAACTATGTATTGTATGCGACCTCTGGCATTTTGTTTTGGTTTTTCTTTTCTAATATAGTCAGTCAGGGTATTCAAAGCATTATACAAGCAGGGGGCATACTCAAATCAGTGAAACTTCCTGCCCTCCTTTTTCCACTTGCAGAAGTCACCACCGAACTATTTAATCTTGCCCTGGCTTTACTTGTTTATTTTATAGTCATGCAATGGTTTGGCATGGTTTATACCTGGCAATTGTTGTGGCTAATACCCATTTTAATTATTTTTTCCGTTTTTAGTTTAGGTATTGCATTAATACTGGCTTCACTCAATGTTTATTTTAGAGATATTGGCATATTATGGAATACCCTGCAACCTGCCTTGTTTTACCTAACCCCTATTGCTTATACTGAAGATTTGATTCCACCACGATTTTCTTTTGTAGTACATGCAAACCCGATTTATGCTTTTATCAAACTTATTCGATACCCTTTGTATGAAGCTCAAGCACCCGATATGCAACTTTTTTTACATTGTACATCTATTAGTTTTTTTACCTTTATCATTAGCCTATTTGTATATTACCGTCTTAAAAACCAGTTTATAACCGCCATTTAAGTATATGTCTTTATTAGTAGCATTAAATCATGTGAGCATCAGATACAGAAGTAATCAGGCTGGTATATTTTCAATCAAAGATTTAATCACTTCATGGGCCCATCCATTTCAAACCAAAGAGATATTAAAAGACATCACTTTTACCTTACATAAGGGAGAAAGCCTTGGTATTGTTGGGCGAAACGGAAGTGGAAAAAGCACATTACTTAGAGCCATTGCAGGAATCATCACCCCATCAAAAGGTCATTTAAAAACCTATGGAAGCATAGCACCTATTCTTGCATTGGGTGCAGGTTTAGAAGCAGAACTCACAGGATATGAAAACATCCATTTATTACTTTCCTTATACGGAAGAAAAATAAGTGCTCAGGCTATAGAGGAAATAGTGCAATTTTCAGAACTTGACCATCAAACCTTATCTCAGGCTACTAAATGCTATTCATCAGGTATGCTTGCTCGACTCACATTCTCAATTTCATTTTCACATCATTGCGATATTATAATTATTGATGAAGTGCTCGCAGTGGGTGATTTAGGATTTCAACAAAAATGTTTACAAAAAATTAATGACTTAAAAAAAGAAGGTCGATCTATCATCTTTGTATCTCATTTCCCTGATGAAGTTGTCAAAATATGTGACAAAGCTATATTATTAGAAAACGGATTATTAATTCACAAGGGAACATCAGAAGAAGTATGTCAGCATTACAGAGAACTATTTTAAGCACCGTCGAACTAGGTGTCAAGCCTGTATTCATAGTTTCAGAGCATGATTCGAGCCTAACCTATTTCTCTCTGTTACTCTCCAATCATCTTTTGCCTAAAGGTGAAGCATATAGAGAAAGAGCTCTAATGCCTCATGATAATTATTTTAATACTCCGTATTTAAATCACCTGATTCAGCATGATTACCAAAAATTCAAGTCTTCAGAATTAGAAAGTATTCTTAGTTTACATTTAGAAGAAGGATTTGATACGAAACGTCTTTATGGCATTGCCCTAAGTATAGAGTTTTATCAAAAGTTGAGGAATTCGGAATTACTTTCAAATGGAACGGTCATATTTATCTACTCAGACTTTAAGAGCAAACTGGAAAAGGATAGATTTTTCGAATCAAGTGCACTTGTAGGACAATTAGAAAGTGAGAAATCGATTCTATTTCTAAACAACAAGCTGGCCTATTCCTATCCGAATGAACTCATTGATGAACTGAGGCAATATCTGAACGCAAAAGCATTCAATGTTGAGAAAATTAAACCCCTAGATTTTAATGCATCAGACAGTACATCGTACGAACCCTTCTATAATGATATTTGTAAGGCAAGGGATATAACAAGTTCCAAATTTCTAAGCACTTCATCTTTATCCTTTATAATAAGTTTGGATAAGGAAGTTGATATGCTTACATTATCTGAGTATCTATCTTCCATCATTCTAACCAGATCTGAAAAAACAAATATCATTTTGCTTTGCGACAATGTCATAAAATTTCAAAAAGAATTGCCCGAAGTGTTTGCTAATAAATTAAGCATACAAGTACTGGCCTCAAACCAGAATTTATCTTTCCAATTAAATGCTTTAATAAAGAATATTCAGGCTGAATGGATCATTATTGATAATCTTTACTTGAAACCAGAGGCTAAAATATGGAATAAGTTAGCCGGATTATCCCAAACGATATATTTTGGAAAATTAGGCATAAAGAAAGAAGAAGCTGAAATTCAACTAAGTGATTTACTTACAAAAGAAATTCCCGAATTTAATATTTGTTTTAAAAGATCTCATTTTGAGGAGATTGGAGGTTTCGATGAGTTTATTAAAAATGAAAAAACGTTTTGGGATTTAGCCCTCCGACTCGTAAATACCAAGCAAAGTACGGCATGGACTTACTCCACAGAATTAGTTATTTCGAAAAAGCAAGAGCCGAAAAGTGAGGACGATTCCTCAAATCAATACATCATTCAAAAACATGAAGCACTGCTTCAACATTGCCTCAATGACGTATTACTGAGTATCAATAAAGATATAGGACTCACTCAAAGTGAATTGAAAGTGCTGCATTATAAAGTGAGTTCACTTAGCTTATTGTTATCGCATTCCAAGGATGAACTTAAATCAATGCAGTCATTGAATGCAGAATTGCATCACCGCATTCAATACCTTGAAAACAACTGGTACCAGAAAATTATACAGAAAACACGTCGGATTAAGAAGATTTTCTTTAAAAAGAAATCGCCGGGCACGGGAACTCTAAAACGAATATGGACCGCATTCAGGTTCCTGCTAAGTAAATCAGGTGTTGGAATACTCCGTAAAGTTTTAGCTAATTTTTTGAAGCATTTGTATCTTCTAATTGAGAAACGACCTGTAGAAATTGTATATCAAGACCAAAAAAAATCCGAAGGGATCTACAATTACCATAATTGGATCTTAAACAAGTTGGATAAAGAGAAACTTGATGATGCGTATTCAGAAGAAGTGGAAACTAACCACGCAGAACCGTTGATAAGTATAGTAATGCCTGTTTACAATCCACCATTGCGATATCTTAAGGAGGCTATTGAATCAGTCGTGAATCAAAATTATCCGAAGTGGCAACTATGTATTGCAGATGATAATTCCCCTAATGAAAAGGTAAGAAAATTACTTCGAGCATATGCAGTTAAAGACCAACGGATACAGGTTGTCTTCAGACCAGAGAACGGACATATTTCTGCAACCTCTAATTCGGCACTAGAAATAGCCAAAGGTGAGTACGTTTTGTTCATGGATCATGATGATTTGCTTGCCCAGCATTGTTTATGGGAAATTGTCAAAGCTATTAATGCAAATGCATCTCCAGATATTATATATTCAGACGAAGATAAAATTGATGAAAACCGCTTCCATCAAAGCGCCTACTTTAAGCCGGATTGGTCACCTGATCATCTTTTAGCGAGTAATTATATTGGCCATGTTTGCGTGATCAAGAAATCTCTAATTGAGAAAATTCATGGATTTCGATTGGGTTATGAAGGTAGTCAGGATTATGATTTACTTCTTCGGGCCACCGAACGGACAGACAAGATAGTTCATGTCCCAAAGGTCTTATACCATTGGCGAATTCATCAGTTATCTGCAGCTGCCGGCGAAGATGTGAAACCCTATGCCTATATAGCAGCTAAAAAAGCACTTGAAGACACTCTGGATAGACGTGGGCTTAGCGGCAAAGTGCGCTATTTGTCAGGGTTAAGAGGATATCGTATTGATTTCAAAGTCCATAAAGTGGATAAGGTTAGCGTCATTATACCTACCAAAGATCAAACAGAATTATTAAAAAATGCCGTTGATTCTATACTTGCAAAAACGAGTTACTCAAACTATGAGATACTAATATTAAATAACAATAGTACCACCAAGGAGCTGGGTGATTTCCTCAATGAGTACACCTCTAAATATCCCAATAAAATAAAAAGTCTGGATGCTCACTTCAATTTCAACTTTTCGAAACTCATGAATATCGGTGTGAAAGAAACAGCAGGGGAGTATATTTTATTCTTGAATAATGATATTGAAGTAATAGAACCTGACTGGCTTACTCATATGGTTTCCTTTGCGCAACAAAAGCATGTGGGTGCAGTAGGAGCCAGACTTCTCTACCCTGATGATACGATTCAGCACGCTGGTGTGATAGTTGGTCTTGGTGGAATAGCAGGCCATGCATTTGCAGGATTATATAAAGAGGATCCCGGTTACTTTAATCTGATTCAGACGGTAAATAATTTTTCGGCGGTTACTGCCGCATGTTTACTATGCAGACGAGAGGTTTTCGAAGATGTAAATGGAATGGACGAACAATTTGAGGTAGAATACAATGATGTAGATTTTTGCTTAAAAATAATGGAAGCAGGATACTATAATGTGTATGTGCCCCAGGTAGAGCTATATCACTATGAATCGGCTACTCGAGGCCACCCACATCAGAGCAAGCCATCATATGAACGTCATCTAAGAGAAATGGCGCTATTTAAAAGCAAGTGGCAACATATTATTGATCGTGATCCTTACTATAATCCAAACTTACACCTTGGTGTTCACGATTTTACTATGGATTTGAATGTGTAGCTGTGAGGTTTAAATTCGTTGGATTTTGCACGAGCATGGAGAAAAGTAGAAATCGCTGCAACGATTCAAAAACAACAATATCCGGTTTTTCTTCCTCTATCAATTTATGCATAAAAATATAGTTCCATACATACACAGCTTCATCGAATTGAAGATTAAAAAATGGTGCCAGATAACTGCCAAAGGAATCTCTAAACATGAGTAATTTACGTTTTTGATGAGGTCCGGAAATAATATTAGAAAATTTTAGAATCATTTTGGACGGAATATTATAATCGAGTTTTATGGTCGTATCTTTATGCCTCATCATGATTTCTTTTCTTTTGTTGGTAGCATTTAGACCTATCATGGACGACAGATCCCCTTCTTCATTTAGCACTTCTGAGAATAAAAATTCATTTTCATTAAAAACTCTCATATCTGGATAGTCCTTTACAATTTCATGCATCAATTTTTGATATGCTTTAAATCCTCCAAATGTATTCCAATGTGTATCTGTTTTATAGTAAACATCTTTTCTCCTTCTGGCTGCAAGCAGGGAATCGGAAGGGTCTATGAGTTTAATACCACCTATTTCCCAAAAATACTTTGACAAATAGTCCAGGCTATTATGTCCAATCCCATCGATTATTTTTATACGTTTGGGCATAAAATCCGGATAAATCCTTTCCTTATTTGGAGGTACCAAAATATAGAATTTTATTCCTCTGGAACTTAGCCATTGTTGTCTGACTAAAAAATTACTAACAATATGCCTTGTCAAATTTGAATCAATATCAGACATTCGGCGATAATCATTAAGCGAGCCTATATCATTGTAATAAAACCAACCGCGATTGCCCATTATAACTTTATCAATCAGAGCTGATTCGTTGAACACCCTACTCTGAAAATAGGAGTTGATGAAGAAGAAAAGATTTCTAAATGCGAAATGCTCTGAAACATGGTTACTAAGTTCTTCTGTATAGGTAAAAAGTGTACTTGGATTTAATTTCGGCATGTCAGACATTGTGCGATTCTCTTTGATTTTAAGATCAGGAAGAAAATGAACTATTGAATTTAGTCCTGTAATACCCAATATCGCAATTACGGATGGAATTAATATTGACTTTGGTCTCCAGCTGAAAAGCACCTCACATTTCTCCTTTGCATGTTCGGCTTTATAAAAAATTAGCAGAATAAAGCAGGACAATAAAATGGAAATCAAAATAGTAGGCCATTTTTGATTTTCATTATGTCTATTGTATGCATCGTTCAAAGCCTGTTCTATGTTCAAGCTGATGAATGAATTATTCATCTGGGTTTTAAGTTCAAGATAGCTGCTTGTTTTATCTGCCACTTCACATCCTTTCGTGTATTTAAGCAATCGACTTAATTCTTGAGAGCAATTCCATTGATAGATAGTATCGTATTGTGAGTAATGCTTGTGGATAACAGTAAACCGATCAAAATAAATGGTATTGTTTTCCTGACCAAAATACAACTTCACCTCACCATAAGGTTTAGTTTCAGTATGACTAAACTTCAAAGGCATGAAAAATTGATTTGCAGGCAGAAGCTTGAATGCTGTATCGTTGCTTATGCTATCGTTGTCTTGTAATTTAAATTCAAATCCTAGATTCGTATTGTCAATTGCCTTAAGGGAAAGAACAAACTCTAAAGAATTTGGTTGTAGTTTCCGTAATCCCTTAAATATGATCCAGGAAGACCCGAATAAAAACAGTAAGCTCAATACAATGTAAATATAGGATTTCATACTAAAATCTAAAATAAATAAATGGATTATATGTACTGGACGAAAGCATAGCTAAACTCAAAATGAAGAGTATAAGATATATTACATCTTTTATCTTTTTAAAACCAATTGTCTGTTGCGATGAAAATAGATTGTGTACTGGGAATATAAAGAAACATCCCGCTAAGAAGGTGAACAATACATTTGATCTAAGGTAATACATTGGGTAGTAGGCCAATGAAGAATAGGTATCAATAAAGAATAATTTTTTAAGATAAAACTCAATATCCGATATATTCTCGATTCGAAAAAAGAGCCACGCTATTACCACAATAAATAATGTATAAATACGAGATAGAAAACGAGGTACTTTATTTAGAATAGAGCCTAGCCCCGCACGTTCAAGAACTAGAAAAAAACCATGAAACAGCCCCCAAATCAAGTAGTTCCAACTTGCACCATGCCATAAACCTGTCAGAAAAAAAATTATCAATAGATGCAGATAAGTTCTAGCTAAGCCTTGCTTATTACCTCCCAAAGGTATATATACATAATCTCTAAAAAATGTACTTAAACTGATGTGCCAACGGCGCCAAAAATCCTTGATAGATGTAGCCGAATATGGGAAATTGAAATTCTCTAAAAATTCAAACCCCATGACTCTGGCCAAACCAATAGCCATATCAGAATATCCTGAGAAATCATAATAGATTTGCAAGGTATAGCAAAGTAAAGCAAGCCATGTGAGTGGGCCTGACACATGTTTGTGTTCTAATGCAAATATTTGATCGGCTATATTGCCCAAGGTATTTGCTATCAGTAACTTTTTAGAAAGTCCAATAATGAATCGAGCAGTTCCTTTATATAATTTCTCACTTGTAATAGTTCTGGCTCGCAATTGCTTGTCAATATCTTTATAGCGAACTATTGGTCCTGCTATTAATTGAGGAAAGAATAAGACGTATAAGCCCACATTAAGTGGATTACGAGATAGTTCAGCATCCTTCCTGTAGATATCTGTGATATAGGTGAGACCATGAAATGTAAAGAATGAAATCCCCAAAGGCAGATGTATCATTTGTCCCGGGGTTAGCTTAGGTATATTTATCAAAGAACTCAATATGTCGTTAATGATAAAATTATAATACTTGAAATAGACTAAGAAAGACAAATTGACCAGCACCCCGGCACCAAGAACCATTCTTTTGATTGTATCGGATTTTGTATCGTGAATCCATATTCCTGTAAAATAATTAACCAAGATGGAAAACATCACCAGTATACTATATTCTTTTTCGCCCCAGAAATAAAACACCAAACTGGCAAAGAACAATAACATGTTTTGAAGGTAAATACTTCGTTTTGCCAATGCATAGAGAATAAGTACAATGGGCAAAAAATAAAAAAGAAAAATAGGCGAACTAAATACCATACCATGGTAAAGGTAGTTTTACACTTCGTTTTATACAAGAAGTCCTATTAATCTTTCTTGAATATTTTTTCTCCCTTTGATCAATAGACATTTCTCATACTTTCTTATAATTGTCGATTCGGCAACTTTGCACTTATCGCTTCGTGTAGCAAAATTAGTTTTATATTTAGCACAAATTGCAAACATGAAATACATATTTACTTTATTATTGTATAGTTGCATAACAACATTCAATACTCAATTATGTGCTGCACAACAGTTGCAAGCAAGTAGTATCTTTCAAATCTGGGATCTACCCTATGAAGAACAACATCAAATGCTCAAAGCAAAAAAATTTACCAAAGTATATGGTGGACCCAAAAAAGAAGGTGGATTTTTATATTTATTTCATTGCAAAGTAGCTAAAGAATATCTTTTTATCAATTATGATGAAGCTTATCATACCACATTGATCAATTATTACATGGCTTCCAAAGCTCATTACCTTAAATTTATTACTCCATCCAATACAAATTCTCTGGACTATAAAATATTACCCCAAGGACTTACCCTTTATGAAGACGGCAAGAAATACTATCAGGTGATTTTGAAAAAAAAATAAGTTCGCACAATTAAGCGTTTTGCATTACACCCCTTTCCCTTTCAAGGCTTCAGCCACTGCGATATCCATCACCCGTTCAGCATAAGGTGACGAAACGGCGTTCAATTGTTCGGTAGCTGCTAGTATCCGGTCTTTATTTTTTTCATCAATCGCTTGTTGCAACTGCGCTATAGCCAATTGAGTAGCTTGTTGTTCTTCCGTAGTAATATGTACATTATGTTTAAACAAAAAGTTTTCGGTTAATTGCAACATCGTGCTTGCCTCCGTGATGGCTTCTATAAGCGATCGGGTTTGGATATCTTCTTTAGCATGGGTAATGGAAGCCAATAGTCTACTTTCGACTTCCGAGTCTGTTAAGCCATATTGTGGTTTTACTTCTATTTGTTGTGCTACCCCACTTCTTAATTCAGTGGCACTTACCTGCAATATACCATCAGCATTGATCACAAATTGAATCGCTACTTTAGGCAATCCAGCAGGCATGGCAGGTATCCCTTGTAATGTGAATGAAGCAAGTTTGCGATTGTCACTGACTAAATCGCGCTCACCCTGATACACCGAAACAATGATACCCGTTTGTCCATCTTTTTGAGTGGTATATTGGCGACTTGCCTTACAAGGTATTTTGTTGTTGCGAGGTATCAGCACATCCATCAAACCTCCCATGGTTTCAATACCTAAACTTAAAGGGGTAACATCAAGCAATAAAGTGTCTGTATTATTCCCTGCTAATATATCAGCTTGAATGGCAGCACCCATAGCTACTACTTCATCTGGATTGACCTGATCGTATAATTCACAATCGAAAAAAGTTTGTACAGATTGTTTTATCAGCGGAATCCTGGTACTTCCCCCTACCATTACCACCCCTGCAATGTCTTTTTTTTCTAATCCACTATCTTTAAGTGCTTGACCACAACACACAATTGTTTTAGCAACTAATTGTTCAATCAGGATTTCAAATTCTTTTTTTGAAATAAACACCTTTTCATTATTTACCTGCGATTCAAAATAATCTGAAGTACTCAATTGTTTTTTGGCCTCTTCGGCAGTTAATCGAATGGTTTGCGATAGTTCCTTGTGTTGTTGTAAAAATTCGGTCGTCCAATGAAGCTGGGTCATAAAATGTTGCATTATCAATTGGTCAAAATCATCACCTCCCAAATAAGTATCGCCATTGGTACTTAACACATCAAAAATACCTCCAGTCATTTTCAAGACAGAAATATCAAATGTTCCCCCGCCCAAATCATATACAGCAATATTTTTTGATGCTTCCTCTTGCAAACCAATACCATAGGCCAAACTTGCTGCAGTTGGTTCGTTTACAATACGCAGCACTTCCAAACCGGCTAGTTTACCAGCATCACGGGTCGCTTGACGTTGTGTGTCATTAAAATAAGCAGGTACGGTAATCACACATTTTGTAATCTCCATTTTCAACACATGTTCGGCCCGTTGCTTTAATTCTTTCAATATCAATGACGACAATTCGGTGGGTGTGTAAAATTGATTACCGACTTGAATTTTTACTAAACTTTCGGTGTTGTTATCTATAATTTTATAGGAGAAGTTTTGGGTGTTTTTGACATCGTTGTATGACTTCCCCATCAGTCGTTTTACACTATAAATGGTATGGGCGGCATCGGTTTCTAAATACTTTTTAGCAGCCTGACCAACTGTGATATTACCGTCAGCACCAATATGTATTACTGAAGGCACTAAGGTGGTATTATCAATATCTTTCAACACCATCGGCTTTTTGGTTTCGGGATGTATGATTGACACGAGGCTGTTGGTGGTACCCAAATCTATACCCACAATCACTTCGTCTTGTTGTATTGAACCTGTAGCTAAGTTGATAGAAATTTTGGCCATAATGCTATTTTGTGTGCAAATGTAATACCATTGTGATGTATAAAACAACGTGATGTTTTATAAAACGTACGATTAAATCTATATTCACTATAGAACTGGATGATGACAATGATACAAAAACGGACTATTAAACAGCTCTTTTGGAATATCATTCCAGTTTGAATTTTAGAATAGGTTACAAATCACCCTGTTAACACTAAATCAAGTCTCAATAAGACATTGTAGGTTTTAGACATTTATTTTGATCATTCATACAATTATCCTCCATGCGATAAACAGCTCATATGTATATCGAATTGAGAGCCTTCTATCAAAGATTCATCGCTTATCATTTATATATGAACTTAATATTATGAAATTGTTTTATTTTTAACCCCTATTCCTATTCATTATGCGTTTATTCGTTTGGGTGATGTTGCTTACATTATGTTTGACAGAAAAAAACATGGCCCAAACGCTGATTCGTGGGCCCTATATGAATATGGCCACTCCTCACAGTATTATTATTCAGTGGCGCACCGATATGGCTATCAACAGTCGTGTTCAATATGGCACCGACCCCAACAATTTAAACATGTCGGCTGAACTACCCATTTTAACCACCGAACATAGCATAAAGCTCATCAACCTTTTGCCCGATACCAAATATTATTACAATATAGGCACTTCGTTATTTATACTTCAAGGAGATCATCAAAATTATTTCCGTACAGCACCGGTTGCCCATCCAAAATATAATAAGCCCATTCGGTTTTGGGCAATGGGCGATATGGGCAAAGCAACGCCACAAGAAACCGCCGTAAAAGAAGCTTTTAAAAAATATGTCGATACAAATTATGTCGATGGTTTTATATTATTGGGTGATAATGCCTACCCTTCAGGGTTTGATTCAGATTATCAGTACGGATTTTTCAATTATTTCCAAAACGATATCACAAAACATACTGTCCTATGGCCATGTTTGGGCAATCATGATTATGCCAATGACAATTTTCAACGTATGAATCATCAAATTGTTTATTTTGATATTTTTTCAAATCCGCAAAACGCTGAAATGGGCGGTGTGGCAAGCAATAATGAAAGATATTATTCATTTAATTACGGCAATATTCATTTTGTAAATCTTGATTCATATGGCTTAGAAAATGTAAGCGGTAATTATTATGGTTTAGCAGATACTGCTTTTTCGCCCCAGGTACAATGGCTCAAATATGATTTAAGCCAAAATACAATGCCCTGGGTAATAGTGAGTTATCATCATCCCCCTTATTGCATGGGTACCCATAATTCTGACTACGAATCCGACCTCGTGGCATTACGTACCAACTTAAACCCGATATTGGAAAAATACAATGTTGACCTTGTACTCAATGGTCATTGCCATTCATATCAGCGAAGTAATTTTATTAAAAACCATTTCGGACTTGAAGCCTCTTTTGATTCTACCTTACACTTAGTACAAAATACTTCAGGCAGGTATGACGGCACCCCCAATTCATGTATGTATATCAAAAACACAGGTTCAAAAAAGGACAGTGGTGTAATATATGCGGTAGTAGGATCAGGAAGTGCTATTCCTCAATGGGCACAAATGACATGGCCACATAGTGCTATGCAATATTCAAACTATTTAGACAATGGTTCCATGTTAGTAACGGTTGAAGGCAATAGCCTGCATGCTGTTTGGATTAGTACTGATACTATGCAGGTAGTGAAAGATGAATTTACGATAATTAAACAAGCTAATACAAAGAAAACCATTCAAAGCAATTACCCTGCAACCATTCCCCTTAAAGCCAGTTGGAAAAATGGCAAACATCTATGGAGTACAGGTGATACTACCCAACAGATTGTATGGGTAGCCACCCATGATACCGTATTGTATGTAAGTGATAGCTGGAATTGCCTTACCGATACCTTTCATATAACGGATGCAGGTGTGATGATGGGTCAAAGCATACATGAAACGTTTACTGCTACGCTATTTCCCAACCCCACATCCAAACAAATTCGTATGGAGTTAATGCCAAACACCCAATACGAATTGATTTTGAGTACCGAAACAGGACAAACGATCATGAAATACAAATGGATGGCTAATGATAAAATGAACACAATCTCATTGCCTGAACATATCATAGCAGGTACCTATATCCTATCAGTAAAAAATGATAAGAATCAGTTTTTTACCAGCAAAATAACACTGCTGGAGTAGGAAAATGAAGATAAATATGCGATATTTGCATTCTTTATTTTCTATGTCTAAAGTAACTTTTACCAATAACCCACGCCCATTCAAGATGCTTCTTGATGAGCGTATCGATCAGTATTTCAAAAGCAATAATATTCCACAACGAGGCAATTGGCAATTGTATGCCAAAACCATTATTTTACTGGTGTCATTATTTACCGTTTATGGTATCATCTTAGCAATACAACCTCCCAGCTGGATAAGTTTATTGCTTTGTGGCTTGGTTGGTTTTATACAAGCCACCATCGGATTTAATGTTATGCATGATGCTGCACACGGTAGTTATAGCGACAATAACAAAGTGAATAATCTGATAGCTTTTTTAGGAGGCGATTTGATGGGGGGAAGTACTTTTCTGTGGAAAATAAAACACAATATTCTTCATCATACTTACACCAATATAGATGGCCTTGATGACGATATTGCTAAATATCCGATGTTTCGTTTGCATCCCGAACAAAAAGTGCGATGGTTTCATCGTTACCAACATTTATATTCATTACCTCTTTATTTTTTTACCACTTTCAACTGGATTTTATTTGATGATTATTGGAAACTGGTCACCAAAAAAATCAATACAACAGAAATTAGAACCATGAAAACAAGCGATCATGTTGAATTTTGGTTAGGCAAAATGCTTAATCTGACTTTATTCTTCATCATTCCCATTTTTATTTTTGGATTCTGGAAAGCATTACTCGGATTTTTTGTTATGCATGCCGTTTTAGGTGTTACGTTGGCCTTAGTGTTTCAAATGGCTCATGCCGTGGAAGAAGCAGCATTTCCCATACCCAATGAACAAAGCAAAATTGAAAATGAGTGGGCTTTACATCAAGTAAATACAACGGTAAACTTTGCCATGAACAATAAAGTAATTTCATGGTTAGTAGGTGGGCTCAACTACCAGGTAGAGCATCATTTATTCCCCAAAATATCACATATTCATTATCCTGAAATAAGCAAGATTGTAAAGAAAACCTGCGAGGATTTGAAAATTAAATACAATGCATTCCCTACTTTTGGACAAGCATTGGCTTCTCACTTTATTTACCTTCGTCAAATGGGTATTAACTAAAGCGTTAGCATAAACAATCATTGATCTATACAGCATATAGGTACAATCCTATATTTGATGATTGTATCTCATTTATCATTTTGCTTTACAAAAATAATTAAGATTTGCTTTTTAAAAATTAAACGTTGAAGTTCATTCTTTTGCTTCTATACTTCAATTCAATAATCTAATGATACTGATTTGAAGGCATTATTAAAAATAAAAAATAATATTACCATGGATGACTGCTGCTTTTTATTTTAAAATAAAAGGAGTACTATTATACTTACATTTATAATATTACATCTTATGAAACATTTATTTTTAACAATACTCACGATGTGTGTATTGCATCAATTCAACTTTGCACAATCACCCAAACTTTTTAACTATCAAGGTATTGCACGTGATACCACAGGTAATCCACTCATCAGCCAATCCTTATCACTCAAACTTTCAATTCTTCCGACCTCAGACGCTACATTGCCCGAATATGAAGAAACCCAAATAATCAAAACCAATGAATTTGGGTTGTATACCTTACAAATTGGGAATGGACAGGTACTTTCAGGTGAGATGAATAAGGTTCGATGGGAAACAGGCAATAAATATATTAAAGTAAGCATCGACCCCAATGGTGGGCAGCAATATGTGGATGCAGGTACTACCCAATTACTTTCAGTGCCATATGCATTGTATGCTGACAAAGCTGGGATTACCACAAAAGAGGATTCAGACGGCAAAACAAGAAGTGGAGCTGTGAATTCTGACGCACCCCATGTAGCTGGTGATGCGGGTTATTTAACAAGATTTACCGCTTTCAATACCATAGGCAAATCGGCGTTTTACCAAAGTGCCATTGGGAATATTGGGTTAGGTACCATTACACCCAGTGCATTGTCGAAGTTGCATATCAAACAAGAAAGCCCGGTTGGAGGTAATTTAGAATATTTGCGTATGCAAAATTTAGACCCCAATGGGTTTGGCAAATTTATTATGTACAATGATGTAGCAAACAACTATGCTACTTTTACAAAATATGGCAGCACGTATACTGGTGGCTATCCAGGTCCCAATGTATCTTCTCAATTTCCTTATGCCAATTTATTGGCCTTTGGAAACAATACAGGTCCCTTTTTGTTATCAAACAATGGCAATGTAGGCATTGGTATCGTGAGTGCTGGAAATACGGTATTGAAATTTAATGTTACCCATCCTACAGGCAATGTGGGAATCGGTGGTAGTGCTACACCTGCAGCTCCCATTCATTTTAACAACAATGCCAGCAATGAAACTATTTTATTGACTAATAACACTACTGCACATACCATCAATGATGGATTGGCGATAGGAAACAATGGCAACACAGCCTTTATCCTAAACAATGAAAATGCTGATTTACGTCTGGGGATTCAAGCTATGCCAGACATTGTGACCTTACACGCAAATGGCACTACCGACTTTGCAGGTCAAATAAAAATTGCAGGGGGTAGCCCGGGTGCTGGTAAAGTATTGGTATCAGATGCAACAGGTTTAGCTACCTGGCAAACTGGCCCCGTGGGACCACAAGGCCCAACGGGAGCAACTGGCCCACAAGGTCCTGCAGGTGCTGATGGACAAGGAGGCGTTACCACTGCAGGTGCTGATATTGCCATTACGGGTAGTGGTACAGTTGGAGACCCTTATGTTGTAAGTTCACGAACCTATACCATCGGCTTATGGCCCGAACTTGGTGGTTACGTTTTTTCGTTAAGCCCAGATGGCAAACATGGCGTAGTGTGTGAAACCCAAGATCAGCCAGTAAGTGGCTGGTATGATGCAAAAAATAGGATTTCAAACCCTGCAAATCATAGTACCGATGGGCAACGTTATAGAGATTGGAGACTTCCTACCCTTTTTGAATTAAATGAAATGTTTGTCCAAAAACTAGCCATTGGAGGGTTTTCCAATACCACTTACTGGAGTGGTACCGATTATGATGAATTATTTGCTTTGGCCATAAATTTTATAAATGGAAATGAACCTGCATTCTCCAAATTCCAGGATGCCATTAATGTTCGTGCAGTCAGAACGTTTTGATGTTTCGTTTTTGGTGAAATTAGCTCACTTAAAGAATCGGGTATTGATAAATACAATAGCTATTCACGCAAAGGGAAGACGATACTACTGTTAAGGTAAACCAAATTCATTTGTGTTTACTTTTTTTATTTTTACATTTGCTTTTCACTACATTATGAAATTCACGACCCTATTTTTCCATTTACTGCTGCTTTCAACTTTAGCCTTTTCGCAAAAAGACCCTAAAGTAAAAAAAGACCCCTATACTTCAAACTCACTTTGGGAACCCATCCCCATTAACCGTCAGCTTTCGCATGACAAAATAGATCGATTGCAAAAATCGGCAGATGAATTTGATGAAAAACTTGATGGCAAAATCATTTTAATAAATAATAAAAAAGGAAGTGAAATGCTCACAGAATCTATCATTAAAAAGGTAGATCAGCTTCAACTTATCATCGAAAATCTACCTTTAGACCATTGGGCAAAAGTCAAATACCTGATGTATTTGGAAGAAGATTTGAAACAATATTACAATGACATGACCTCAAGTAAAGCGAACCCTTTGTATTATGAAAACCTCATCAACAACTTCGAAGTCATCTTTAAAAAACAACAAAACAATGAACCCATTGTAGATTATATCAATGCAAATTTCACTCGTTCAATTTATGGCAGCATTCACATGTTTAAAGAAGACCGCCCCGCTTTAGAAGCTGTTTACAACAATATGGTTCGTCTTTATCCTGATGAAATGATGACTCGGTTTTATGAGTTTTCAGATAAAGAAGCCGCGGTGACCCTCATGTCGCTGATAGCTCCTTTAAAACCAAATCTTATTTTGACTTATGCAACAAGCACATCATTCGAACGAAATATCGTACGAAAAAGCAATGATTCTCTCATCAAAGCCATTGTAAACATTGCTGATAATGCCAAAAAACCATTAAGAGCTATCGTGTTTTTAGAAGATTTGAAGAGTGGTAAAAAAACCTTGTCGGAAGTCAATACAATAACCCAGGAAAATGCCCTTTATTATAAACATTTGATTCTACAACGATTGATTCCCAATAATGTGGCCAAAAAAATATTGGATCGTGAATGTAAAGAGCAAGCCTTAGAATATGTTCGCACCATGAACGAATTGCATGATGCACAAGACCCTGTTCGTTTTAAATGTATTGAACCCTTAAGTGCCAAAGAAATCTATTTTTTGATGGTACTCTGTAGCGATGAAATTTATACCAGTACTTTTGTAGGCTCTTTTAATCGCATGATGACCAAAATGGCACCACTCAAAGGAGATGTATTTCTGCAAGAACTTGAAATGGATAAATTCAGAACCTTTATTCGTATGTGTGCTGGATATAACAAACTCAGTCAATACTTAGCAAGTATCGACGAACCCAATAGAAATACCTTAATGGCTACTTTTGTTCATAATATAGACAAAAACAAAGAAACAGACTTAGAGGATGCAGTAGATGTGGCAGATGCCATCGGCAGTATTCAAGATGACAACCTGATTGACTATCTTTTATCTGAACTCAAAAAAGATTATGAACGTACCTATGTATCAAATAACAAAAGAGGGCTTATCATTTATTTTCTATTACATACCCTAACAGTATCAATCATTAATCCTGAACAAACCAGCGAAGATTTACAAACTGAACTTAAGATTCCACCTATTGCCTTTGTACCAATCAAAAATATTTTAAATGACAGTGGCAGAGTGGTTGAACAAGTTTATTTTTATGGTGATGAAGATGGCAAATCATCTTATAATAGTTTTATTTCAAACTACAAACCTGAAGATTGGAAAATAGTAAAAAATGATAAATGGGTAACCATAACTTCTTTAAAAGGCAAACCCATCACTGTGTACGCCAATCTACCTCTTGACGAACCCGAAGACGAAGAATCACAAAGATTACTTGTAAAACATTTAGAAGAAAACAATATCAAACCAAGTATTGTGATTCATCGCGGGCATAGTTATCACTTACCAGGCACCCTCAAATATTTAAACCAAGACAATAAAATCATTATATTGGGTTCATGTGGTGGTTATCACAATTTAAGCACCATACTGGGATCTTCCGAAGATGCTCATATTATATCGAGTAAACAAACAGGCACGATGTATGTCACCGACCCTATCATTCGTCTCGTACAAGAAAGAATTTTAGCTGGCAAAGACATTAACTGGATTGAGATCTGGACAGAATTAGCTACCCAAATGAAAACACCTGGTTTAATGGATAAATTTAATGATTATGTACCCCCACACAAAAACATGGGTGCATTATTTTTGAAAGCATTTAAAATACAGATGCAGGAAAATCAAATGATGTAATTCTTTACACAAAAGAATTAAGATTCATAGACTTTTTGTATGGATATATCAAGATAAAATGTATCCGTAGTCACTACAAACTTATGCCAGGCATTCGTCACTTCATCTCATCTATACTATTTAAAAAATGCAATTGTTTAGCCACAAATTCATGTTGTTGCTTATTTCTAAAATCGAACCATACTTGACGATAATCGCCCGCATCATCGATGACAAACATAAATTCCCTAAAAGGTTTTTTCTTGTTTAAAGCAACAAAGAGTTCGCTTTGAAGTTGTTTGTTATCAGTCAATTGCTCAGCAAAATCATTCATCATTTCAAAGGCTTCTCTTGAAGTCCATTTATCTATTTCGAAATAGTTTGCATAATCATTTTCTAATTGCTTTATTTCATCATTCCATTCATCCATGTCTATTTCTGGCATTACATCTTCATTGGGTATAAAAATCATTTGCCCATTCTTTTTATGAATATAGGCCCGAAAGTTACATTCGAGTTGTTCTGCGATTTCTTTTATGCTATTTGTATCAATTTCAATCATGTTTTTATTTTTCAAAATTAATAATAAATAAAAGTCTACAATAGTATCTACATGATGCCATTGACAAAAAATTGGTCATTGTTCTATTGCAATGCCTCCTATTCATATTATACCACGGTCACATTAAAGTTAGCCAACTTGTTATTAGTTTAAATGTAAAGTGTGTGGGTATAATGACGATATTTTTAAGACTACCTATTCAATACTTTTTGTATTACATGTATTTCAATCGTCATGCATCTTCGGCCTGCTCGTTTATGCATATTCGCATTCTCCATTGAATGTTTGGAGATTTCCAGTATACTATAAACATACGTATTGAAACATAATGCCAGCATTCTTAACGTAATGATAATATGCTTCATAATTACATAACACTGCTGACACGATGAGGTAATATTTGAATAGGAATTTTGCATCAGATTATAAAAACAAAAAATTAAAACAAAAAAAATGAAAAAACTAATTTTACTTATTGTTGCACTTTTTGCAACTACATTTTTTGCAAGTGCTGCGGCACCTGTAAAAACGATTACCGGTAACATATCAGGAAATGTGATGTGGAACTACGACACAATATATCTACTTTCAGGTAAGGTATATCTTATCAACGGAGCTACTTTAACCATTGCACCAGGTACTGTGATTAAAGGTGATTTTTCTGCTGCTGGATCAGCATTGATTGTAACCCGCGGTGCCAAGATTTACGCTATTGGCGAACCAACAAGACCTATTGTTTTTACTTCAAGTCAAACCCCAGGCAACAGATCAACAGGCGATTGGGGTGGATTAGTCATTGCGGGCAATGCAAAGGTAAACGTACCAGGCGGTATGGGTACTTTTGAAGGGGGTAATTTAGCCAATCCAAATGTTGGTGGTGGTGGTACTGCTGACGGACAGTTTGGTGGTTTAAACGATTTAGACAATAGCGGTGAATTAAAATATGTTCGTATCGAATATGCAGGGTTCCCTTATGCACCTAATAATGAGTTAAATGGTTTAACTATGGGTGGTGTAGGAAGTGGCACTAAAATATCCTATGTACAAGTAAGCTATGGCTTTGATGATTCTTTTGAGTGGTTTGGTGGTACTGTAAATTGTTCACATCTAATCAGCTACAGAGCCAATGATGATGATTTTGATACTGATTTTGGATTTAGAGGTCGTGTACAATATGGTGTTGCATTGAGAGATACTGCAGTTGCTGATGCCGTATCAGGAGCTAACTGCTTTGAAAGTGATAATGATGCTACAGGTACTAATTTATCGCCACAAACTGCGCCAATCTTTAGTAACATGACTTTAGTAGGACCTCAATTTACACCATCAACGATTATCAATGCCAACTTCAAAAGAGGTGCACATATCCGTAGAAATTCAAGAGAAAGTATCTTCAATTCTATCTTTATGGGATGGCCTACAGGTGTTCACATTGATGGAGATAGTTGTCATAGAAATGCTGATAGCTTATGGCTAGAAGTTCAAAACACAGTAATCGCAGGTAGCAACAAAAATTTAGATTCTGCTGGCGGTGCAGTATGGCAAGTAGGTAGCTGGTTTAACAATGTTACCAACAACAATACCATTTATACTGCCAACACATCGGTAATGCTAACAAATCCTTTTGACTATACAAACCCTGATTTCAGACCAACAGGAGCTTCTCCAATGTTGACAGGTGCTTCATTTACAAATGCAAAATTAGGTGCTGATTTCGATCAAACACCAACTTTCAGAGGTGCCTTTGGTGCAACCAACTGGATGGACGGATGGGCTAGCTTTACTGCTGACACCAACTCATACTCTGATGGTATCGGACCTGCTATCGGAAGTGGCATCAATGATTTATCAAACAAAGTGAACAGCATGGAAGTATATCCTAATCCTGCTCAAAACCAAACAAGCGTAGCCTTTAATTTAACTACCAATGCAAAAGTTACTTGTACTGTTTCAGATTTAAGTGGTAAAGTTCTTTTAACTGAATCAAAATCAATGAATGTAGGTAGAAATGAATTTAGTATTAATACTTCTATGCTTAATTCAGGTTTATATATTTTAAAAGTGGGTGTGGGAAATTCATTCAATACCACTAAGCTAAATGTCATCAAATTGTAATTAATCATTCTTTTCTTTTTAATTTTGTCATAAAATGCCCCTTACATAGGGGCATTTTATATTTTTGCAAACGAAGTGTATAAAACACTCGTCTATCGTTATTGTAAAAAACAACAGTTAATTATTAAAAACATTTTATGAAACAAAAAACTTTAATCCAGCTCTTTTTATTTTTCTCTCTCTTTTTCAGTAACAAATTATTCGCTTGCTTAAATGTATCGTATACGACCACACAAGTAGGCAATACCGTTACGTTCGCAGCTTCTGTACCTGTTGGTTATGTGATTAATACCTATTATTGGACCTTTGGAGATGGAAACAATTCTACTTCACCCAACCCAACCCATACTTACGCTAATGGTGGCGGCTATAATGCCTGTATGGTGATATCAGGCATTGACAATAATAATAATATATTTCAATGCAGTTATTGCGACAGTTTATATATACCAAATAATGTCCCTTGCAATGCTTCTTATACTTTTACCACTACAGGCAATACAGCCAACTTTAACAGCACCGCCACTGGGCCAGGTGTTATCACCAATTATGCATGGAATTTTGGCGACGGCAATCAATCTAACTTACAAAACCCATCTCATACCTATGCAAATAGTGGCACCTATAATGTATGTCATACCATATATGGCATTGATAATGGCATTACGTATACTTGTAATTGGTGCGATAGCGTAACAGTCAATGTGAATAACCAACCCTGCAATGCAAGCTTTATCTATACCATATCAGGCAATTTAGTAGCATTTACCAATACGGCTACAGGCCCTGGTGCCATTACTAATTATGCATGGAATTTTGGCGATGGCAACCAATCAAACTTAGCAAATCCTACCCATACCTATGCTACCACAGGCTGGTATTATGTTTGTTTAACTATTTATGGTATTGATAATGGCATTACCTACACTTGCAATTGGTGCGATAGTATCTATGTACAAGTACCAGGAGGAAATCCATGCAATGGGGTAAATTACACCAGCACTCAAGTGGGTAATCAAGTAAGTTTTAGTCCTTCGTTACCTGTTGGCTATGTAGTCAATACTTACTACTGGACATTTGGCGATGGAGGTACTTCCAATGTTGCAAATCCAACGCATACCTATGCTAACAATGGCAGTTATACGGCTTGTATGGTTGTTTCAGGCACTACCCCCAACAATGGATTTTTTCAATGTACATGGTGTGATAGTATCCTTATCGGTATGAATGTGCCATGTAACGCCAGCTTTATTTCAACCACATCTGGTAATACCGTTACCTTAACCAATACGGCTACCGGCCCTGGTATGATTACAGGTTATGCATGGACATTTGGCGATGGTGGCACCTCTACAGCACCAAACCCAACTCATACCTATGCTAATAATGGTAGCTACAATGTTTGTTTAACGATTACGGGTATTGATAACAATATTACTTATACCTGCACATGGTGCGATAGTGTAACAGTAGGCAACAACATTAACCCTTGCAATAATATTACATACACCACTACCCAAGTAGGCAACGCAGTAACTTTTGCGATGAATGCCCCAGTGGGTTATAACTTTAGCTCTTATGCGTGGACATTTGGCGATGGAGGTACTTCGAATGTTGCTAACCCAACCCATACTTATGCAACAGCTGGTTGGTATTATGCTTGTGTCACCGTTTCAGGATATGTTAGCGGTGTTAATTTGCAGTTTACCTGTACCTATTGCGATAGCATATTCATTCCTAACAATGCACCTTGCAATGCGAGTTTCACTTCTACCACTTCTGGTAATACCGTTGCCTTTACCAATACGGCTACCGGCCCTGGTATGATTACAGGTTATGCATGGACATTTGGCGATGGTGGCACCTCTACAGCACCAAACCCAACTCATACCTATGCTAATAATGGTAGCTACAATGTTTGTTTAACGATTACGGGTATTGATAACAATATTACTTATACCTGTACATGGTGCGATAGTGTAACAGTAGGCAACAACATTAACCCTTGCAATAATATCTCATACATGACTACACAAATCGGGAATGCAGTTACATTCAATGCGTTAGTGCCTGTTGGTTTTGTTCCCACTACATATTATTGGACCTTCGGCGATGGTGGCACTTCCAATGTTGCAATACCAACACATACTTATTTAAATAATGGCTGGTACAATGCCTGTTTGGTGATTTCAGGCATTTACAACAATACTATGATTACCTGTACCTGGTGTGACAGCCTTTATGTTGGCAACAATATTCAGCCTTGTGCAGCTACATTTACAACAAGCATCTCAGGTAACACGGCCACATTTACCAATACTGCTACTGGCCCTGGAATGATTACAGGTTATGCATGGACATTTGGTGATGGTGGCACTTCTACCTCTCCTAATCCTTCTCACACCTACGCGAACAATGGCTGGTATAATGTTTGTTTAACTATTACCGGTATTGATAATGGGGCAACTTATAGTTGTACCTGGTGTGATAGTATTAATATTCAAATGGGCGGAAACCCTTGTAATGGTGTCTATTTCACCCCTTCACAAACTGGAAATATATTCACATTTGCAGCAGTAACCCCTCCAGGGTATACCATCAATACTTATTATTGGACTTTTGGAGATGGTGGTACTTCAAACGTTGCAAACCCTACCCATACTTACGCCAACAATGGATGGTATAATGTATGTATGGTCATTTCTGGTGTAGCAAATAATACCCCATTCCAATGTAGTATTTGTGATAGTGTATATGTCATTGCTTCGGGCTTGCAAGATGTCAATAACAATAATGTATTGCATGTTTACCCAAATCCTGCAAACAATTTTATACAAATCGACATCCCATCAAAAGAGCATTACGTACTCAAACTATATGATGTAGCGGGCAAATTGTTAGATGAAAGAAAAATCATTGAAGCAACAGATCAATACACTTATACAACAGATCGATTGTCAAAAGGTATGTATTTTATTCAATTGACAGGAGATACTAAAAAATACCAAACAAACTTTATCAAACAATAAAGCTTAATAAGTACGCTATTTTTTAAATTATATTAAAAGAAACTGCTATCGTAAGGTAGCAGTTTTTTTTAACCCTGATTTTTTCAATTGCACTTGTTTTTATACCAACGATACAATAAAAATAGTCTAATCGATATTAGCTTAAATGTAATGTTTGTGGGTATTATACAGAATTTTTACAGAAAACTTATTTTATACATTTGGTATAAAGATTGATTGCCCGCTTAATCTAAACAGACAATTATCCTAGTATATTGGGTTTAAATAAAATTCATTTTACGAAATTCACTTTACGCAACTATATTTTCCGGATGGGTATACACCGTGCATTTATCTTGTCGACAAAAGGCTATTAAAGTGATTCCCGTTTTGATACAATATTCAATAGCCATTGAAGAGGGGGCAGAGACTGCCGCTAAAAATGGAATTCGTGCCCTGAAACATTTACTGACTATTTCATAGGAAACACGTCCACTAACCAATAGACATTGCGCCTCTTTTAACGTTTGATTCATCAACAGACTTCCAATCACTTTATCAACCGCATTGTGTCTACCAATATCTTCTTTTACTGAAAGGAGCTTGCCATCTATTGTAAAAGCGGCAGCAGCATGAGAGCCACCCGAATCTTTGAAGGTATGCTGATGCAAACTCATGGTTTGAAACATTTGCCCAATAAGTTGAATAGATAGTGGATGCTTGGGTTTAATAAGGTCCCCCTCCATAGCGAGTTCCATTTCATTTTTACCACACATACCACAACTGCTCACTGCGATCAAGTTGCGCTGGGTATTTATCCCTTCTTTTAATTGATGAAAAGGAATCTGTACATTCACTTTAGTAATCAGGTTTTTATCATTTTTTTCAACAATAGAAAAAACTGGATGTTCTTCCTGATGATCGTATACTTGTTCACTGAGTAAAATACCTCTTGTTAATGCTTCTTCATCGCCAGGCGTTCGCATCGTCATTGTATAAGGCTTATCGTTTACACTGATATTTAAAATTTCTTCTACAGTCAATGCATCCTGAACCTCTTGAATTTCATGAAGGGTAAATTTTTTTCCTGCAAAAAAAGTCGTTGAATCCACTTGATCAATTTGATATCCAAAGATACACTATTGATACCATTCAATTTTTTAAAAATAACAGATAAAAAGCACTTAATTCCTTCTTTCATTCATCACCATAAAATATTTTCCCACATCTGATGGATGGATAGAATTACGCTTTCATTTATATAAACATGATAAAAATCAATTTTTGCCCATTCATTCATCCACTAACTTTGCATGTTACTACAAACAAAATAAAAATCGTATGAATCAGTTATCAATAGGTGGGCTCCAACTTAAAGTGCCCATCATACAAGGAGGAATGGGTGTAGGAATTTCTCTGCATGGCTTAGCATCCGCTGTGGCCAATGAAGGAGGTGTGGGGGTGATTTCTTCTGCAGGACTGGGTTTATTATACCGTCATTTATCGAAAGATTATCTTGAAGCGAGTATACTCGGGCTAAGAGAAGAAATAAGGAAAGCACGTGAAAAAACAAATGGCATTATCGGAATTAATATCATGGTAGCACTTACCAATTTTGAAGACATGGTGCGAACATCCATTGAAGAAAAAGTTGATTTAATTATTGCTGGTGCTGGTCTCCCTTTAGACTTACCCAAATATCTTAAAAAAGACAGTATCACCAAATTAGTCCCTATTGTTTCGTCAGGAAGAGCAGCAAAAATCATTTGTGAAAAATGGAAAAGCTTATACAATTATCTACCAGATGCGATTGTTGTAGAAGGTCCTAAAGCCGGTGGGCATTTAGGTTTTAAAACTGCGCAAATTACAGATGAAGATTTTAGATTAGAAGTATTAATTCCTGATGTAGTGCAGGAAGTGGCTGTATTTGAAGAAACTTATCATCAGGAAATTCCTGTGATAGCAGCTGGTGGTATTTACAATGGTGAAGACATTTACAATATTATGCAATTGGGTGCCAAAGGTGTACAGATGGGCACTCAGTTTGTCACCACTGAAGAATGTGATGCTTCTATTGAGTTTAAAAATACCTATATCCAGGCCAGTGAAGAAGATGTATCAATTATTGTGAGCCCTGTAGGTATGCCTGGCCGTGCTATCAATAATGATTTTTTAGAAGCCGTGAAAAGAGGCGAAAAAAAACCTATTAATTGTCCAGTTAAATGTATCAAAACCTGTAATGTGGAAACAACACCCTATTGTATTATTTCGGCATTGATGAATGCCTATAGAGGCAATTTTAAAGCAGGATACGCGTTTGCAGGTGCTAATGCATTTAAAGCCACAAAAATCAGAACGGTCAAAGCATTGATGCATGATTTGGTGAGTGAATTGAAAGCGAAATATGCCGTTTTAGAAACCGCATAATACAACCTTGAACTTCTTTGCTTGAATGTTTAATCATAAGCAAGTACACTATGTATTTTGATAGTATTTTCTGCATCATGATGATTTGATATATACTACAAACCTCATCCATTTTTTTCCGTTGTAGATGGAGGTGAAAATATTTTTTGTAACATGGCATACAGTTCTGGATGATTTCGACTGAGTAATGTTGGTTTTTCAAAAAAATATTCAGCCATCACCGCAAGAAACTCTGCTTCATTGGTAGCTGCATAGGGATACAATTGGGTTTCATGTTGCATGATATCTTGCATAGTGGCTCGTATATGTCTAAGCCAGGGCTCTATCATCTTTTTGGGTATTAAATATTCGGGCACACCATCTATCACTCCATCTGCTTTATCAATAAGATGTACAAATTCATGAATAGCGGTATTAGTGCCTTCTGTTTTTTCAAATCCTTCGCGCAAAGCCCGCAAAGACAATACCATGGTATTGTTGAGTGCCCCTTCTCCTACCATACCCATAATATGATGATCATTGTCAACGTTGTATTGATGATCGAAATGATCGTCATACAAAATCACTTCATGAATATTTCTGTATTCCCAATTTGGAAAATGAAACAAAGGAATCACAGCACTGCTGGCAATCAGCACCTCATCAAGCAAAGTATGTTTAGCCTTTCCTACAGAAGTAAATCGAACATGTTGTATAAAATGGACAACTCGATTTTTAAAATTTTCTTTCTTTTCCGAAACGGGCAAGGCCTGGTAAAAGTCAATGGAAGAATTTAAAACTTGTTCAATTTCAGTTTCAGTATGTGAGCTTGCTTTTTTTGTTGATTTTTGGCTTGTGTATAGAAAATAAGCAATACCAGCAAATAAGAGTAAGAAAAAAAATATAGCCATCGTTTAAAACGTTTAATCAAATAATCAAAATTGCATCATACACTTTCAAACTAATAAAAGTTTAATTGCGGTAGATCATGCCACAGAAACGTTTCATGGCTATCATTAAGCATCATTGGAAGCCTAACTCAAGCCACTGATTTTGCCTGCATTGTCAATATCCATGTGTTCAGAAGCAGGTACTGCGGGTAAGCCTGGCATACGCATCATATCGCCCAAAATAGGAATAATAAAACCTGCCCCTGCGGCAAATTCAAACTCTCGTACGTTGATGGTAAATCCTGTTGGTCTGCCTACAGCTGTTTCTTTATCAGACAATGATTTTTGTGTTTTTGCCATACAGATAGGCAATTTATCGTATCCTAAATTGAGAATCATTTTGAGTTGGGTTCGCGCTTTTGAAGAATATTCTACGCCATCTGCACCGTATATTTCAGTGGCTATCGTTTTGATTTTTTCTTCTACGCTTAAATTCCAATCATAAAGTGGTTTAAAATGGTTTGTTCCAGCATCAATCACATCGCATACCGCTTGAGCAAGTTCCTGGGTACCTTCACCTCCTTTGGCAAAACCATACGAAACAATCGCTTTCACGCCCAGTGCAGCACATTGGGTTTGTACAAATTCGATTTCTTCGGTGGTATCTGCTGGAAAATGATTGATAGCGACCACGGGGGTAATGCCAAATTTTTTACAATTTTCTATATGTTTAGCCAAATTTTGAAATCCTTTCGATACAATTTCCATACTTGGGGTATTGTATTCTTCTTTTTTGGCTCCTCCATGATGACGCAATGCCCTGATGGTAGCCACTAATACAATAGCTTCAGGTGCCAGTTTTCCATAACCACATTTTATATTCATGAATTTTTCTGCTCCTAAATCTGCTCCAAATCCAGCTTCTGTTACTACGTAATCGCCCAATGACAAGCCCATTTTAGTTGCTAATATAGTATTGGTTCCCTGAGCGATATTGGCAAAAGGGCCGCCATGCAAAATAGCTGGATTGCCTTCCAATGTTTGCACCAAATTGGGTTTGATGGCATCTTTCAACAATAATGCCATCGCACCTTGTGCTTTCAAATCGCGTGCAAAAATAGGTTTCTTATCAAATGTAAATCCCACAAAGATATTACCTAAACGATTTTTCAAATCGTCAATATCTTTACTCATACATAAAATCGCCATCACTTCAGAAGCAGGGGTGATATTAAAACCATCTTCGCGTGGTATACCATTTCCTGTACCGCCAATACCAATTACTATTTGACGTAAGGACCGGTCATTCATATCCATCACACGTTTCCATTTGATGGTGCGGGGATCAATGTTTAAATTATGTTCTTTGTTTTGTAAATTATTGTCGATGAGTGCGGCCAATAAATTATTTGCTTTTTCAATCGCGGCAAAATCACCTGTAAAATGTAGATTAATATCTTCCATCGGAATCACTTGTGAGTAACCTCCGCCTGCTGCACCTCCTTTGATTCCAAACACTGGTCCTAAGCTCGGTTCACGCAAAACCACAATAGCTTTTTTCCCAATTTTGTTAAGCCCTTCGTTCAAACCAATAGACACTGTCGTTTTACCTTCACCTGCTGGGGTAGGATTGATCGCAGAAACCAGGATAAGTTTTGATTTTTTAATTTTTTCTTCGTCAATCAAATCGAGGGGAAGCTTTGCTTTATTTTTACCATAGTATTGTAAATCATCTTCGGTGATCCCTATTTTAGCTGCTATGGTTTTGATGTGTTGAATGGTTGCATTTTGCGCAATTTCTAAATCAGATGGAAACATATAAAAATTTTGTTGTTAGTAATGAATGTTTAGATAAGTGATAATAAGTTCTTTTTTTGAAAGGTTAAATATAGAAAATATTATTGCTGTTTTGTAGAAAGTAGAATAAAAATAATGTGTAAGGGTTGATTTCACTAAATTGTTAAATAGCTACCCGCATTGGTTCGGGATCTTGTACAGAATATATTGCATCATTCATTTAAAAAAAGGTATAATGTTTACATTCTTTGTATTACTCCTCGTAATGAGTTGTTGGAATTTATGTAAAAAAATATCGCAAGTAAATAAATGGGTATTTATAATACAAAACAATGTTTTGCTCCATTCATTCACCCAGTCTTTAAACCCTGGAGCAATCATTACTCAAATCATTTATTAATCTAAATGTAGCAAACCTGTTTGTTGTAAGCCATGCTTTCCCTGAAATACATAATAGTAAATACCACGAGGCCAATCGCTAACAGCTAATCGCGTAGCATTGTGGGGTAAGCAGTGTTGTTGCCATATAAGCTGACCATTGATATTGTATAATTTCCAGGTAGCTTCTTCCGAACTCAGCAATGTGAGATTGCCTTCAGCCGGATTGGGAAAGAGACTTGCGAAAGACTCTTTATTATGCATGGCTAACCCATTTATTACTGCTGTGGTATCACGTAAGCGAAGTACAAAAATTTCGTTTCTACCTGTATCACTTGCCTCAAGATGCAATTGACCACAACGCAATGAATCAGCAAAGCTTCCATGCAACCATATATTCCCCTTATTATCAGCTGATATACTCGCACAAAAATCATCTCCTTTTCCATATGCTTTCATTGCTCCTTGCCACTGCCCATTTCCATCGATACTTGCCAGACACACTTCACTTGAACCTAAATTTGCAGGCGGATTAAAATCTCCCAACAAGGTATCAGTTCCAAATATTGCGGAAATCCAAAAACTACCTGCTACAAAAACCTTTCCATTCGCAGGTGCAGCAATATCATACACTGGGTATTTAGAACCTACCCTAGCTGTTTTGACCCATTGCCATTGTCCCAAAGCATTGGCCGCAGCAACTAGCAGATGATCTGTTGAAGGCTGAATGACTGTATTGGCCCCAAAAACAATGGTATCATTGGAAGTATAACCACATACATACACCATGCCTTGTGGATCGATGGCCAAAGAAGTTGCTTGGTCTTTGTCGTAACCACCTCCGCTGATAGCCCATTGAAATTGCCCAACATCATTCATTTTGGCTAAAAATAATTCTGAAAAATTGCTGAGACTAGGATTGATACTTGGATTGGTCAGAAGTACAGTCCCACAATGTAGACTATCTGCAAACATACCGCAGAGATATAAGTTACCTTGAACATCCGCTTTAATTTTAGCCACTTTATCGCTATTTCCCTTTGAACCAATATGACTAAGCCATTGCCATTGTCCATTGGTGCCGTCTAGTTTGCCTACAAATCCATCAGAGAGACCAAGAGACACGATAGATTGTGCTCCTGCTTGAAGGGTATCTCTAAATTCACCTGTAACAAAAACATGTCCTTGCTGATTTGTACAAATACCCATACCAGCGTCTGCATTTGCACCCCCAGCTGTACTTACCCATAGCCAATTACCAGAGGAATCTAATTTAGCTACGAAAACATCATTAAGCCCAATCGCTGTTAGGGTAGTAGCACCCATTTGAAAACTACCACCAAATCCTCCACAAATCAATACGTTTCCCTGATAATCTACCGCAATAGAAGTGGCGGCATCGAAGTCTTGTCCACCCGCATTTTTAGCCCATATCCACTGGCCTGTACTATCCATTTTGGCGATAAACATATCGTGATCGCCAGAGCTGGTCAAAGTTGTATTTCCAAATTTTACAGAATCTTTAAATGCACCTGTAACATATACATTCCCTATCGCATCATTTGCAATCAAACCCCAGAAAGGGGGTCCTGATTGTGGGTATAAAGTAAGATTGGTATTCCCTTCTGCTAACCAAAGGGGTTGCTGTGCATTTGCTTTACCAAAAATAATAAAGACACAAAAAATGAAGGATATTAATTTCATTGGTTACGATTTTATATCCCAAAGATATTTTTTTCTTTAAAAATGTAAAATAAATGACCTGCTTTTTAACAATTTTGTAGAATGAGTTGGGCACTACAACTATAAATTCTGAAAAATATTATATCTGAGTATAAACATAATTGCAACTATAGTCCAATGATCTATTAATAGTATCTTTTAGTTTTACTATTAGGTTTGTTTATCATAAGTTTAAACCCAATGCATGTAGTTATTTTACCAGTATTTTTAAAATCACTTTATAAGTCTTTTGTTAGTATACCAGGTAAAATGTAGAATAGTCCAAGGCTTGTAATACTAACTGCATATAAAAGAGAGTCCGTTTGTTTTTCGTTTTTATACAATACCGAAGTGACAAATGTAATAGTCTAAAATTTCGTACCTTTTTTTGTTCTAAACATAAGTTTCATTCGGCATTTAGCACTGTAAGATTTATAAAACATTGGCCTATTTTATAAATCACATTGGTATAATGTGTGTGGGCATTATATCGATTTTTTTCAGACTACATAGTATATACAATTGGTATAACCCATTAAATGTTATGTTTGTATCAATACCCAATAATCATTGTTTGATTTAGAAAAATGGGTATTACTTGATCAAATACGAAATAAAAAAGGGACTTTACGTTAAAAGTAAAATCCCTTTCTATATCTATAAATTTTATTGTTTAAGCACTTGCTTCGGGAGCAACTAATCTAAAACCGTTGCCATGAATATTAACGATTTCTACTTGTTCATCTTCTTTTAAAAATTTACGAAGTTTGGCAATATACACATCCATGCTACGACCATTAAAATAGGTATCGCTACCCCATATTTTTTTCAATGCCTGATCGCGTGGCAACAAATCATTTAAGTTTTCGCAAAGCATACGTAGCAAATCATTTTCTTTTGGTGAAAGCACATGGGTAGTGTCATTGATTTTTAGTTCTCTCAACTTACTGTTGAAATCAAACTTACCAATTTTGTATTCGAAGTTTTCGTTTTGTTTTTCACTTGCTTCTGAATTTCTTTTAATGATGGCTTTTATTTTATGAAGTAAAATTTCACTATCAAAAGGTTTTAAAATATAATCGTCTGCGCCAAGTCTATAGCCGTTGAGGATGTCTTCTTTCATATTTTTAGCGGTCAAGAAAAACAAGGGCACATCCATATCTATATTACGAATTTCTTCGGCGAGGGAAAATCCGTCGAGGTTAGGCATCATGACATCGAGGAGACAAAGGTCAAATTTTTCTCTTCGAAAAGCGGCCAGTCCCAGAATGCCATCACGGGCAAGTTCCACAACATAGTCGTTGAGTTCTAAATAATTTTTAAGTACTTTTCCGAAGTTAGTATCATCTTCAACTAACAAAATTTTTGATTTGACAGTGTCCATAATATGTATTTTTTTAATTCTTAGTTCAAAAGTAGTTTGATGAAATTTGATTCGGCAGTAATGGCGTGTAATATTTTGTTAAGGTTTTAGTTATACTTTTTTAAAATAAAAAAAACCGCTCGCTAAGCGAACGGTTTTTCGATTTGATTTGAGCTAGGGTATCTATTAATTAGTTTTGTGAAAAACTGATCATTCTCCATTGGGCATCAGCATTAGCCCATACAAGCATTAAAACACTATTTTGTGAACACGTAACAGAACCTCCATAAGCAGCTGGGATATTAAAATTAGCTGTTTCAAATATTTGTATTGAGCTGGAACCATTTTTCAATTGAATCATTAATATTTGTCCGTCTTCAATGCCATTTGTCAAAGCCACATTAGCTAAACCGGCAGTGTTATTCACTTCAATATTAGAGCGATTTCCAACGGTTAAAGTGGTAGCACCTGTTACGGTTTCTAATTCTCTGCCTAGTGATATAGCACCTGTTAATTTCAAAGCTGTTGTAGTTGAAGGGCTAGCATTCCCAATTGCAACTTTACCTGTAATGGTACCCGTACCTGATATAGCGGTATTGCCTCCAACGTTGACGTTTTTAACAATAGCAGCACCACCAGATACCACTAATGCGCCATTGGTGGTATTGCTTGATTCAGTTGTATTTACTAGACTCGTTATCCCAGTTACATTAGCTGTACCTAATATTGATGTATTACCTGTTGAAGCATCTATTGTTAATTTGCCGGCATTTACATTAATGTTTCCAGCAACATCTAAAGTATTGTTTAATGTGGTAGCTCCTGTTACACCTAAAGAGTTTGATAAAGTGGTAGCTCCTGTTACACCTAAAGTAGTTCCAACGGTTGCTGCATTATTTACAACTAAAGTATTGGTAGTAGTGGTACCAGTAATACCTGCATCACCACTTGCATTGAGGTCTTTAGCATTTACATTATTAGCCACATTTAAGTTTCCTACACCAGTAAGATTCAAATCGAAGCCCCCCGTTGCAATGGTAGTTGATTGATTTAATGTACCACCCAACACTACTTTGCCACCATTAATTGAAGTTCCATTTTCTGCTTGAATACCTGCTGAAACAATATCTGCTGGACTTACTTTTTCAATGACATTATTTCCATTGATGTTTAGAATATTGTTCGCAGCATTGCCCGTTACGGTATTTTTCAACTGTACCTTACCATCTAAAATTGCAGCGTAATCGTTTAGGCCTGAAGCAGCATAAGAGTATAGACCGATATTGATAGCAGATGGCAATGCACCCATTTGTGCAGTAAGTGTTGCACCTGAAACATTTGCACTGGTTACAACACCTAAGTTCTTAGCTGTTGAACCTATAGCCGTTAATATTAACCCCGCACTATTTGCTGAATTACTCAGTGAAACATCTGCACCAAAACGTGCACCAGCAAGCGTGTTAGTAGCGTCTAATGTGTTTGCCCCTGTAGCTTCCGCGTCAGCCGACACACCTGTTACCATTACATAAGATTGTAAGCTAGCTCCGCTCACATTTGCATTGAAATAGCCTCCTGTAGCTGAACCGTAAACAATTGCACCTGAGGCTAAATTGGCTGAACCACTCACACCACGTGCCTGTCCTACATTGCCTGTTGACAATATACGACCACGCAATGCAATTGATTTGTCGGTGGTACTACTTGTAGAAGTTGCCAGAACGTTTAACCCCTGATTGGCTTCTACGCTACTACCACCTACTGTAGAACTATTCACCGTCAATGTATTGGTACCATCTGTTACAATTGAGGTTGGAGTAAGCAATGGATTTCCACCCAAACGAACTATCCCATTGTTAATTGAGGTGCCATTTTCAGCTTGAATACCAGCTGATACCAAATCAGCAGGACTTATGGTTTCTACACTGGTGCCATTTAAATTTAAAATAGGATTGGCAGGCGATGAAGAAGCAGGTAAAGTTGTGGCATTCAAAGTAGCTGTTGTGGTATTCCCCGTTATTGTTGCTGAACCTGAATTCAGAGAATTGGTTGTAATATTTCCGGAGTTTGAAACGCTTGTTGTAGTGGTGATACCAGTAACACCTAAAGAACCGGTTAATGAGAGACTTGTTCCGTTAGCAACACCAATATTAGGTGTAATCAATGAAGGTGAATTATTAAATACAGCCAATCCTAAACCTGATTTATTAGTTAAGGCAACTTCTAAATCAGTAGAACTGAATGAGCCCAATAATGTAGCATTACCCGAAGAGATGATAGCTCCAGTTAAATCCGCATTGGTTAAATTAGCATTGTCTACATAACTTTTCGTAGCAGCATCTTGAGGTAAAGTAGGATTGCCAACACCTGTAAGTTTAAAAGTAC
>OEIV010000182.1_pt1 | contig 40331 bp, 31 predicted proteins | sample 1539231 | NCBI WGS metagenome assembly OEIV01 (sample SAMN03794762, study PRJEB22550) | activated sludge metagenome | feature: wastewater treatment plant; material: activated sludge; isolation source: Wastewater treatment plant of a petroleum refinery complex | place: Argentina: Buenos Aires ... | reverse complement strand
GGTGCGGGACCGATCAGCGAGGACGACCTGGCGAACACCCTCGGGGAGAGCATAAGGCTTCCCCCCGCGAGCGATGTGCCGCTCGCCGTGTCCCCCTCGGGTGGAATTGATTCCTCCGCGATCGCTAACATTGCGCAACGCTCGAGCCGCACACCCGTTCACAGCTTCACGCTGGCGTTCGAGGAGCAGGAGCTGAACGAGGGGCCAGTCGCGCGGCGCATCGCGTCCGCCATCGGCACAGATCACCACGAAGTCGTGCTGACGGAGGGCGATTTTGTCGGCAACCTCGATCGGGCATTGGACAGCCTCGATCAGCCGACGTTCGACGGTCTCAACGCCTATTACATCTCACGCGCGATTCGTGACGCGGGTTTCACCGTTGCCCTGTCGGGAACCGGCGGTGACGAATTGTTCGGTGGCTACACCTCGTTCCGGGACCTGCCCCTGCTTCACCGTGCCGACGGACTGAGCGCATTTCTCCCGCGCGGAGTGAAGAGTGCCCTTTCCGCTGCCGCGACGTGGCCGCTGCGTCGCTCGTCGGCCGAAGTTCCGCCGCAAACCCGCTGGGCGAAGCTGCCTGACATGGTGCGCAAGGGTAGCGATCTCCTGTCGCTCTATCAGCTCGCCTATGCTCTGTTTCTACCCGATTTCCAACGCGAGCTTCTCGCTGCGGATTTCGCGACGATGCCGCCCGATGGCCTGCCGCCGAAGATGCGCAAGCGATGGCAGGAGGAGACGAAGGGGCGCAGTGCGCTCGCGGCTATCAGCGTCAGGGAGCAGCGCCTGTGTCTAGGTGAGCGTTTGCTTCGCGATAACGACGTGGCGAGCATGGCTTCGTCGTTGGAGCAGCGTGTTCCGCTCGTCGACGAGGTCCTTTTCGATGCCGTCGACCGTTTGCCGGACGACACGCGCTACAGGCCGCTCGGCCGGAAGCAAACCTTGCGGCGGATCGGTCTGCGCGGATTGGACCCCGCGTTGTTCGAACGGCCGAAGAGCGGCTTCGTCATGCCGTTCGATCGCTGGATCAGGCGCGGCTTGAAGAAGACGATGGACGAGACGTTGCGCGATCCGCTCGCGGTCGCACCGACGGGCCTCTCGCCAGACGCGGTGGACCGGCTCTGGCGCGCCTATCTCGACGGAGCGCCGGGCATGTACTGGTCGCGCGTGTGGGCGGTCTACGTGCTCATCCGGTGGTGTCATCGCCACCGTGTTTTCCGCTGAAATCAGAGAGCGGGCCAGCCGGGAATCGCAGCGGCGTGCGAACCGTTATCGTCGATTGCCGTTGTATCGCGCGAGCCCGATGCGGGCCCGTTGCTCCATAGATACGTGATGATGAGAGCGTGGAGAACAATGGCAGCCATCGTTGCGGGCCAAAGCAGCGCCGCGGCCGTGACGATGATCGTGGATCGGGGATGCGGTGCCGAGGCCAGACCTGCCGCAAATGTCATGGCGGCGATCAGTGCATAAGCCGGCAGGGCGTAAGCCATCGCAATCGCTCTCCTGATCGACAATCCGGAGCGCCGCCAAGTGCGGGGCGCGGCCATCTCGAACGGTCGAACGGTAAGCGGTGGTTCCTACTCATTCGTTAACGGGTAGCGGAGCGCGGGTGCGCGGTCCGGTCGGAAGCGGAAAGTGCTGGTCGCAAGGCCGAGACACGCTTTCGCGTCTTGATGGGGAACATCGGACCGGAGCCTTGCGGCGCGACGGCGACAGGACCGGTGTCGCGCGCGCGGGCGACCTCCGCCGCGAGGATGAGGAACACCAGCCAAAGGAACTCGAACGCGCGCATCCACATGCTTTCGAGTCCGTTGGTGATGATGATGAAGAAAGCGAGCGTCAGCACCACCCAGCCGCGAGCGGGATCGCGATCGACGAGGCGCCCGGCGGCATGCAACGTGGTGGCGACGAACGCCAGCAGAAGCAGGAAGCCGAGGTAGCCCATCTCGAGAATGGTATCGAGGTAGCCGTTGTGAGCGTTCGGCATCGTCTTGACCCAACCGGGGGCCTTGACGACGCTCGGAGCATCAGGACCGACCAGCCAGAAGGACTGATAGCCCCATCCGAGAAAGGGCCGTTCGGCGATCTGTTCGTTCGCGAAGATCCAGATCCAGCGCCGGCCGGTGAACGTCGAGTCGCCATAGGCATAGTAGGAGAGCTTGTAGACGTCGAACCCGAGGACGGTCGAAAGTACGGCGTAGGCCGCGAGGATCGCGAGCGGAACCGCTAGTGTGGACAGGCCGAGTGTCCTGCGCAGAACGAATGCGGCCGTCGCCAGAACAGGGGCAATGAGCGTCAGGCCCATGGCCGTCTTGCCGTTGCTCAACACGAGCAGGACGAGCGCGATGCCGGCGACGGCAACGCCCATCCACCGGCGCAGGCCGGAATAGGTCATCTCGTGAAACGACAGGAGCAGTGCAACCGCTGCGCAGATCGCGAGATAGTTCTTGCCGGAGAAGTAGCCCGTGTGGCCCGGCGTCGCGTTGGCGTCGAGAACGGGCGGGGGGCCGAGCACCATGAAGACGTTGAGTACGCAGGCGAGTGCGAAGCATAGGAACAGGCCCCGCAGGAGATCGCCGCGCCCGGTGAGAATGAGCGCTGGCAGCACCGTGGCCGAAACGATCATCACCTGCTGCAGATAGCGAATGCCGGAGAGCTCGGGCCGGAACGCCCATAGCACGCTCGCTCCCGCGAATGCGAGGAAGCCGAGAAGCCAGCCGATGTGGGACGGGATGGCGACCCGCCGCCAGTTGCGCGCCACGACCACGAACGCGAAAAGCGCAAGCAAAGGCCAGATGATCTTGTTCTCGGGCCGGCTCGCGTTGAGACACTCGGCGTCGGTCGGTGCGCAGCCGGAAATGATCAGCGGCTGAAGAATGAGCGCGAAGAGAACGCCGGCGAGCGGGATCGCCAGGTAGAGGTCGATCGCCTTCGATTGGGTCGCGGCGCCCGAATAAGCGGTTGCGCGGTTTCCGGCATGCGGCATCGCGAGAGGATCCAGTGACGGTTCGTGCGACCGCGCGGGAGCGGTGTTCGAATAGTAAACCGACCGCGGCCCCGGAATCGCGGCCCCAGGAGCGCGGACGCGGATGACGGCGCGGAATGTCACCGTTGGAGCACGTAGCGTGCCAACGGAGATGGACACCTTGTGAGCGCTCCCATCGTCTACGCGAAACGTTAAGGACCTGCTTTGCTCTCGCGCCGTTCGGCGGTCCGCCCCGAACAAGCACGGCATGCAAATTGAATTCGGCTGTCTCGTAAGCGCATTCGGCGCGGTCGGTGGCGCAGTTTGGCGCAACCGGCCGGAGTGCGCCGAAGTCAACAAAGCCGGCCGCAGGCTCTTGCTCGCGGCGCGGCGAACATGCGGTTCATCGCCGTCCTGTTACGGGACGCTTGCGGAAGCCGAGATTCCGACGAGGTCGATCATGCTGCCAGCCCGAACCATCGAAAAGACATCGTTGGAAGCGCTCGGTGCGAGCGAGGACGAGGCCAGTGGAGCGGCCATTCCAGCGAACGCGCGGCGCTACCTGCTCGTGTCGCCGTGCCGCGACGAGGCGCAGTATCTCCGGCGCACGCTCGATAGCGTGGCCGCGCAGACGGTGCCCCCGGCGCTTTGGATCGTCGTCGACGATGGTTCGACCGATGGTACCGCGGACATTCTCGACGAGTATGCGAGCAAGCTTCCCTATCTGCATGTCATCAAGCGCGTTGATCGCGGTCACCGCAAGGTGGGGCCGGGTGTCATCGAGGCCTTCTATGCGGGCCTGGAGGGCATCCACCTCGCCGATTTCGACTACGTCTGCAAGCTCGACATGGACCTCGATCTACCGGCTCGCTACTTCGAGCTGCTGATGGAGCGCATGGAAGCCAATCCGCGCATCGGCACGTCGTCTGGCAAGCCCTGGTTCGTTCATCCCAAGACGGGTGCGCTAGTTGCCGAGGTCTGTGGAGACGAGATGTCGGTTGGCATGACGAAGTTCTACCGCGTCGCCTGCTTCGAGGAGATCGGCGGGTTCGTCCGGCAGGTCATGTGGGATGGCATTGATTGCCATCGCGCGCGCATGCTCGGCTGGATCGCCGAAAGCGTCGATAGCGAGCCGTTGCGGTTCATCCACCTGCGTCCGCAGGGCGCGAGCCAGAAGAACATCGTCACCGGCCGTCTGAGGGCCGGGTTTGGCCAGTACTTCATGGGGACGGCGCCTCTCTATTATCTGGTCGTCGCCGCATTCCGGTTGCCCGCGCACCCCGCGTTGGTCGGCAGCGGGGCGATGCTGTGGGGGTACTTGAGAAGCTGGGCGAAGGGGCTGCCGCGATATGACGACCCGGCGTTTCGCGCTTACCTGAGATCCTACCAATACGCTTGCCTACGCATGGGGAAGCGTTCTGCGACGGCTCGATTCGAGGCGGAGCGGGCGCCGATCTGGCACAAGCGGCATGCGACGGCGGCAACGTTACGTCTCGCGCAATCCGTGGCGAAGCCAGCATTGCGAAAAGTGTCGCTGATGGGTTTGAACTTCGACGTCGTTACGATGGAGAGTGCCGTCGCGCGCTGTCTCGAGTTCTGTCGTGGCCCTCGCAGCTCGCACACGGTGATGACAGCGAATGCCTCTCACCTGTGCATGATGCGCCGTGATGAAAGTCTCGCAAAGGCGTGCCGTGCGGCCGACTTGACGGTTGCGGACGGGATGTCGGTCGTATGGGCCTTGCAGGCCTCCGGTCAGGCGATGCCGGAGCGCGTGGCGGGTATCGACCTGATGGCCAACCTCCTGGCGGCAGCAGAGGCCAACGGGCTCAGTATCTATTTTCTCGGTGCACGCCGCGAGGTCGTCGAGACGCTGGTGAAACGCGCGCGCAAACGCCATCCGAAGTTGAAGGTGGCTGGATACCGCGACGGGTACTTCGGTCCGCAAGAGCACCACGCCATCGTCGAGGAGATCAGAGCGAGCGGTGCCGACATGCTGTTCATCGGCATGCCTTCTCCGTTCAAGGAGACGTGGACCGAGTGCCACCGAGAGCGGCTCGGCGTTCCACTCCTCATGGGTGTCGGCGGCAGCTTCGACGTGCTCGCTGGTTTCATCCGCCGCGCGCCGCGCTGGGTCCAGGTTTCGGGCTTCGAATGGTTCTGGCGACTGCTCATGGAGCCGCGCAAGCTTTGGAAGCGCTATCTCGTCACCAATAGCGAGTTCCTGTGGCTCGCCGGCCGGGAGATCATCTCTCGGCGCTTGGATCGTGCCCCGCCTTCCGGACCGACCATGCGGCCAACCGAAGGCGGCTCCTGAAGATTGAACGCACACGAGCGCGCGCCGCTGACGAGACACTCGCACTGATCTTAGTGGCGCTCGCCTTGGGCTCGATCGCAACACCGGAGTAACTCGTGTCGCCGCTGCGGATTGCCATGCTCGCCTTGCTCGCCGCGTCGACGTTGGTTGCCGCGGCCCCGGTGGTCGCCGCGCAGGTGTTACCGGCCGACAGGGCGACGACGTGGAACCCGGGATTGAAGCCGGCAGGGGGCATTCCAGCTCGCGAGAAGGTGTGCGCTCGTGTAACGCCGCAGGGCGGCGCGATGGATGATACCGGACGCATCCAGTCGGCGATCGATCGCTGCCCCAGCGGAGAGGTCGTGCTGTTGAGCAAGGGCACGTTCCTCATCAACGACGGGCGCTTCCTGCTGATCCACAAGGGCATCACGCTGCGCGGTGCAGGCCCCGGCGAGACGGTACTCGCAAAGACGGACGGTGCGAAACCGATGCAGGAGGCCGTCAGCGCAAGGCCCGCACCGATCGTCATCGTCGGCCCGGCGCGGTTTGCCGCGACGGGTCATGCCAGCGACATCGCGGCGTCGACGCCTCTGACGTCCGATGCGGTGAAAGGCTCATACGAGATCGCCGTAACGGGGGCAGGGCGATTTTCGCCGGGACAGATCGTGCTTCTCGACGAAGTGTCGGGCGCGGGGTGGCAGACGGATCCGCAGGGTCGCGGCAGGGTGTGGGCGTCGCCGGATTTCCGGGTCGTGTGGCAGAAGCACGATCCGCCGGTTCCCTATGCCAACGATTTCACCGCGGACACTTACCCGACGACGCCAGGGGCAGCCGGTTCGTGGTTCTCGCGAGTGGATCGCCCCACGGCGGAGATCAAGGAAATCGCCTCTGTCTCCGCGACGACCGTGACGTTCACGACGCCCGTCCACATCTCGTACCGTACAAGCAACGCCGCTCAGTTGTCTCGCTTCGCGCGACAGCATGTGACGCTCGCCGGTGTTGAGGACCTGAGGCTGGCCGGCGGCGACGACGGAAACTTGCGCTTCCAGTGGGCGTCGCGTTCGTGGGCCCGCAACGTCGACGTCACGAGTTGGCACGGCGAGGGCGTGGCGATCGACAGTTCGTTCCGGGTAGAGCTTCGGGAGTACTACGTCCACGATGCGGCGTGGGCGCAGCCTGGTGGCGCGGGCTACGCGATCAGCCTGTCGCGGGGATCGTCGGAGGTTCTCATCGAGAACGGCATCGCGGTGCGGGCCAACAAGCTCCTGGTATTCCGGTCGTCGGGAGCCGGGTCGGTTGTCGGCTACAACTACGTCGACATGGCCTACATCAACACGAACAGCGCTTGGATCGAGATTGGTCTCAATGCGAGCCATATGGTCGGTTCGCACCACGTCCTGTTCGAAGGCAACTATGCGCACAACGCCGACAGTGACAGCACGCATGGCAACAGCATCGATCTGACGTTCTTCCGAAATCATATGGGCTGCATCCGCGCGCCGTTCACAAATCAGGCCGGCGGCCTGATCGACGACGCGACCGAATCCGCCAACGCGCCGAAGCGCTGCGTCGGCGCGATGGCGTATTCATATGGCCTATCGTTCGTCGGTAATGTTCTCGGCACCGAAGGTCGAATGAAGGGCTGGGCATACGAAGCGCGTTTCACGGACGCCACCCCCGGCATCTGGGTGCTCGGCTGGGATCCCGTCGCACCCTACCCGACAGATGCGCGGGTGGCATCCGAGACCCTGCGCCACGCCAACTTCGACTTTCTCCGCGACGCGGTGCAATGGGACGAACGCACCGCCGCGCGCAACCTGCCGGCCTCTTTCTATCTCGACAGCATGCCGCAGTTCTTCAAAGCAGGGCGCGGTTACGAATGGCCCTGGGTCGATCCGCTCGGCCCGGTCAAGCTCCACACACTTCCGGCGAAGGCGCGCTATGACAGCGGCACGCCGTTCGTACAGCCATGACCAGAAGCGGCAGGGAGCGATGAGCACGGCGCTGGTTCTTACTATCCGGTCGGCGATGGGTAACCAGGCCGCGAGTTTGTTCGCACGAGGGGGCGAGTTGACCGCTAGATCTTTCGTCCGCGCGGCAGTCGTCTCGAACGCGCGAACCCAATAGGATACGCCCGATGGCGACGACACGCCTTGGTTCCGATAGATGCGATCGAGTGGGAGCTGGTGGACAGGACGCCGGGCGGGGCATCGATCTCGGCCGGCGTCTGCCGACGCTCGACGGTGTGCGCGGCCTCGCCGTTCTCATGGTGCTGCTCTTCCATTTCATCGGCGGCGTGCAACCGACGAACACGATTGAGCAGATCGTCGTCCGCGCGACCAACTACGGCTCGTATGGGGTAGAGCTCTTCTTCGTTCTGTCCGGATTTCTCATCACGGGCATCCTCTATGATTCACGGGAGAACCCGCGGTACTTCCGGAACTTCTACATGCGCCGCGTGCTCCGCATTTTCCCGCTCTACTACGGCGTCCTGATCCTCGTCTTCCTCGTTGCCCCGCTTGTACCGATGTTGCGCGGCCCGACGCTCGATACCCTTCTCGACCGCCAGGCGTGGGCCTGGCTCTACGCGGTGAATGTGCACATAGCGCTCGCGGGCGAATGGTCGTTCTCGTATCTGCAACACTTCTGGTCTCTCGCCATCGAGGAGCACTTCTATCTGTTCTGGCCCTTCGTCGTTTATGCCCTCGTGCGACGGCCGCGTTTGCTCGTCGCGGTCAGCCTCGGTCTCGCGGTCGCGGCGTTCGCCGGCCGCATCTTGGGACTGGGCGCGGGCTTGAGCTGGTGGACGACCTACGTGCTGACACCGTTCCGGCTCGATGGCCTTGCCCTCGGTGCGGCAATGGCCGTCGTCGTACGCCAACGGGGCGGGCTCGAATGGTTGATGCGAGCCATGCCCCGCGTGGCGCTCATCGCGGGCGCGCTCTTCGTCGCGTCGTTCGCATGGAGCCGCCATGCGGGTCAGGGCGATGTCTACGTGATGGGATTCAGGGCCGGGCTTATTCAGGTGCTGCTCGCGTGCCTGCTGCTGTGGGCGATCACCGCACCCGCACCTTCACTAGTCGCAAGAGTATTCTCGGGCCGGACGCTGACGTTCCTCGGAACGTACAGCTACGGCCTCTACGTGTATCACCACTTCATCTCGTACTATTTCAGCGCCAACAAGACGGAGCTCGCGGTCGCCGCGTGGATCGGCTCGCATACCGCCGCGATGGCGTTGCAGGCGGCAGTCGGCATGGGTGCTTCACTGGCGATCGCATACGTGAGCTTCGAGTACTTCGAGAAGCGCTTCCTCGACATGAAGCGCCACTTCTCCGCTCATGCCGCGGGGGAACAGTCTCTTGCGGAGCAGGCGCCGGCGGCACGGTCTCGCGTCGGCGCGCAGGGGAAAGCCGCATCGATGCCGGTGGCGGGCGAATAGCGCTAATCGATCCGATAGCAGCGAGGGAACCGCGGTAGGTCGACGGTGGTTATTCGGCCGCCTCGCGCGATTGAGAGGCGCGATCGGCCTCGCCATCGAGAACCGTGCGGTAGAGCGTTTCGAGCGCGCGTGCGGCCCCGCTCCACGAATAGCGCTGGATGGCTAACGCGCGCGCCGACTGGCCGACGCGAGCGGTGAGCGTCTGGTCGTCCAGCAAGCGGTTCACGGTATCCGCGAACGCTTCGGGCTCGTCCGCGAGGAAAAGGTCGCGGCCAGGAACAGCCTCGATGCCTTCCGCACCGAGCGTCGTCGAGACGATCGCCTTACCCATCGCGGCCGCTTCCACGATCTTCAGGCGCGTTCCGCCGCCGAGCCGCAGGGGAACGACCACCGCCGCCGCTTCCGCGAGGTGCGGGCGCAGATCGGGAACGAAGCCGGTGAACTCGATGCGCGGACCAGCGAGCGCAAGCAGCGATTGCGGCGGACGTCCGCCAATGACCTTGAAGCGCGCGTCGGGATGTGCGGCGGCGATGCGCGGCCAGATGCGTTCGACGAAGTGGATGACGCCATCGATGTTCGGCACGTAGGAGAGCAGGCCGAAGAAGACTATGGTGCGCCCATCGGGAGACGGGTCCTCCTGGCGTGGCTGGTAGAAGCTCGTATCTGCCGCATTCGGGATGACGACAGTGCGCACGCCGCCGACGTCGCCCGCGACGCGCTGCTGGTCGGCGGCGCTGCACAGGCAGAGGCCGTCGGCTTCGCGATAGGCCCTTAATTCCTCGCGCTGAAGCTTGCGCCAATTGGCCCCGTAATAGAGGCGGCGTTCGAGACTCTTGCTGCCGCGCGCATACTGCCGGGCGAGGTCGTACTCGACGTTATGGGAATCGACCACGACACGGGGCGGCTGCTCTCCGGCGGGGGCCTGACGCAGATTGCAGTGAGCGAGGAACGGGAACTCGAGATTGACGATGTCGAAGCGCTTGGCGCGCAGGACACGGTCGAGCTCTCGCTGAAGCGCCGGCACGGTGACGCGAAGCCGTTCGTAGCTTGTCGTCGACGCCACCGATCGCAATTGCAGCAGGCGCTTCGAAAGTCCCTCGCCGCCGTTTGGGTTCGGAACCAGCACCACCTCGTGACAGTACGCCTGCATGGCTTGCCGGCATTCGTCGGCGTCGAACTCGTCGTCGAGCAGCATCACGGCCGTGAGCTCGTGGCGTTGCGCTAGATCGGTCATCAGGCCGTGAATGCGCGCCTGCGCGCCGAAGCGGGGCGGGCTGGCGGGCATCTGTGAGACGAACAGGATTTTGAGGCGCTCTGGGCTCATCGATCTCTACCGGCAATGCAATCGCGCGACATCACCACCGCGCGATCGAGAACGCCGGAAAAGAAGGTGCCGGCCCACGCCATCGGAACGCTTCTCGAAGCTCCGCATACCGGGATGGTCGCAAGGATCGGGCCGATTTCCGGCATCCGTCCGAGGCCGGTGATGCGCGGCCCGTTTCTATCATTCCGGGTGCGGGCAAACAGCCGGCCGGCGCGCCGATGGTTAAGCAATTGCAAAGCCGTGCGCATCGAAAACGGCCCGGGATTGTGGCCGGCTCCTTGCATTCCTGATCGGCGAGACCGCCATTCCCATTCGGCGCAGCGCCACTCGCTAAGACGCAGCAAGCCGCCTTTACGGGCCGAGGTATCTTTAATGCAGTCGTTCGATGCCCATACCGCTGTTCCATTGCCGGCCACGCCGCAGCCGAGCTTCGTCCAGGACCTGAACATTCCGTTTCTTCTCGGGATACTCCGGCGCAACTGGATGTTCCCTCTTGTGGGATTTCTGATCGGCCTCGCTGCGGTCGCCGCCTATGCAACTCTCACTCCGTCCCTTTACAAGAGCAGCGCTCGAATTCTCATCGACCGCAGCATCAACCGCTACCTGCAGACCAACAAGATCATCGACCAGCCCGTCATCGAGGATAGCGAGACGGGCGGTCAGCTCTACATTCTCTCCTCGGAGAGCATCATCATCCCGATCGTTCGGTCGATGAAGCTCACGCGCGACCGGGAATTCGTCGGAGTGCGTGCGAATGACAGCACGGAACGTGGCGGTCTGCTGGACGGCATCAAGGACTTGCTCGGCTTCGATCCCCCCGACCGCTCGGCGGAGGAGAGCCGACTCGAGCGTCTTGCCGTCGAGACATTCTTGAAGCGCCTCACCGTGCTGCGCGAGGATGTGCAGAACGTCATCAGCGTCACCTTTGCATCCGAGGATGCGGAGAAGGCCGCCGCGATCGCCAATGCCGTCGCGGACGGCTACATCGCGGCCAACCGCGATGCGAAGTTCAAATCCACGCGCCTCGCCAGCAACATGCTCAAGGATCGGCTCGGTGAGCTGAAGCTCCAGGCTGCGGATGCCGAGCGCGTTCTTCAGGAGTTCCGGATCTCCAACAACCTGCTCTCGAGCGGCAAGTTCGGCGGTCCGATCGATCAGATTTCTGGCCTCAATATCCAGCTTTCCCAATCGCGCACGGCCATGGCCGAGGCGAAGGCGCGCGTCGAGCTGCTCGATCATCTCCCGCGGGAGGGCGCCGCGGTACCGCGGGTCGCCGACAACGACGTCGTCTTGAAACTGCGAACGCAGTACTTCGAGTACTCCGCGCGTGCCGCGGAGATCGAGAGCCGTGTTGGCCCGAACCATTCCGTGTCGATCAAGCTGAAGAGAAGGCTGGACCAACTCAGCCAAGCCATCCGCGATGAGCAACGGCGCATCGCCCGCAGTGATTTCGAGCTGGCCAAGGCCCGCAGCGAGGAACTCGTCTCCACGCTCTCGCAACTCGCCAACGGTAATGGCGCGGTCGAAAGCGATGCCAAGGTGAAGATGCGGGAGCTCGAGGGAACGGCGGAAGCCCTGCGCAGTGCCTATGACAGCACGCTCAAGCGCTTCAACGAAGTCGGCAAGAACGACGACACGGTCGGCCAGGACGCGCGCATCATCACTCGCGCGGCGCCGCCGCTGCAGAAGGCGTCACGCAAGATGCTGATCGTGATGGCCGGCGGTCTGTCGCTCGGTCTGATGATGGGCCTCGGGGCGGCTCTCGGTCGCGAGCTCCTTTCCGGCGTGATCCGCATGCCGAGTCAGATTCGCCAGCTCACGGATGCATATTGCGCCGTCGTTCCTGCTGTCGAGGTGGGCTCCGGCGCACACACGAATTCCGCGAGTGCGGGTGTAGGGCTTATCGAGGAGCACGTCATCGACGCGCCGTTCTCGCGCTTCACGGAAGCCTTGCGCAACGTGCGGGTGGCGATCGTCAGCCGGCAGGAGCGCAATCGCGGCACCATCGTCTGTGTCGCATCGGCGGTACCGCAGGAAGGCAAGTCGGTGATCGCAACGAACCTCGGTGCGATCATGGCGGCAGGCGCCAAGCGGCGCGTGCTCGTGATCGACGGGGATTTCCACTGGCGCAGCCTCAGCCGGAAGCTTGCTCCGCGCGCGACGGAAGGTCTTCTCGAGGCACTCGAGGATCCTTCGCGGCTCGCATCGCTGGTGGTGAAGCGCAAGCGCTCTGGGGTCGACATTCTGCCGTGTCCGGTCGCCGGCCGGCTGGAGAACGCCGCCGAGCTTCTGGGGTCGCCGCTGATGGAGGATCTGCTGCTCGCCGCGCGTGAGCAGTACGACTTCGTCATCATCGAAGCACCGCCGATCATGTCGGTCGTCGACATCAAGATGTTCGAGCATCACGTCGATCAGTTCGTGCTCGTGGTCGAGTGGGGACAGACCAAGTCGCGGCTGGTCCAGGATGCGATGCTCGAGGTCGAAGGCGTTCGCGAACGCTTGACCAGCGTCGTTCTCAACAAGGTCGATGCCGACGCTTTGAAGGCCCTCGATTCCTACAAGGGGCCGAGGTTCGGCGATTACCAGAGCGACGGTGCGCGCGTTCGCCAATCCGTTCGGCAATAAGCGGGGTGAGGCAACCTTAACATTTACTTTCACTGGCGCCCGCATTTGCGGCGCTATGGCCCGCGTGAGACCTTCGGACCTTGCGTGGACCAGAAATGCAGAAAGGCGGTTTCGGGCTGCTTTTCGGCCGAACTCAAGTCCGAGCCATTCTAGCGCGTGGAGCGTAGCATGAAGGTCGTTCTGTTCTGTGGTGGTCTCGGTACGCGCATTCGCGAATATTCTGAGAGCATTCCGAAGCCGATGATACCGGTCGGCCAGCAGCCGATCCTGTGGCACCTGATGAAGTCCTACAGCCAGCAGGGGCATCAGGATTTCGTGCTCTGCCTTGGGTACAAGGCGAACACGATCAAGGAATTCTTCCTCAACTGGAAGCACGCCGCCTTTTCGGACTGCGTGATTTCGGATGCGGGCCGCAAAGTCGAGATCATCGGCGACGCCCCGTCGGACTGGCGCGTCACGCTCGTCGACAGCGGTATCTGGCGCAATATCGGCCAGCGGCTGATGGCGGTGCGCGAGCACGTCAAGAACGAGGAGATGTTCCTCGCCAACTACAGCGACGGCCTCTCGGACGTTCCCGTGCAGAAGATGATCGACCTGCTCGAGGAGACGGGCAAGACCGCCTGCTTCCTCGCAGTACGACCGCCGCTGACGTTCCATCTCGTCGAGTTCGACGGTGACGGTCAGGTCCAGCGGTTGCGTCCGAGCCAGGACTCCGAGATCTGGGTGAACGGCGGCTTCTTCGTTTTCCGCAATCGGATCTTCGACTACATCAACGAGGGCGAGGAACTGGTGAACGAACCGTTCCGCCGGCTCATCGATGCAGGCGAGCTGCTCGCCTATCGCCACACGGGCTTTTTCCGCGCCATGGATACCCTGCGCGACAAACAGGTGCTGGAAGAAATGGTCGAGCGCGGCGAGATGCCGTGGCTGCGCAACCGGGCGGCCATCACCACCACGCGTGTCGAAGCGGGTGAGTAAGCACTTGCTGTCGCCGTAGCGCGGGGCCGCCGCCGCACATGGTCTCCGGACCTGCCCGGCAGCTCCAGACTACCGCCGCTTCGGACGGACATCGAACCTATTCGCCGCGCGGCAGTGCCGCGCGGCGATTGCATTTCGCCGCCGGTGTCATTGAACGAGACCCTGCCCCTCGGGAATGCGCGTGCAGCGGTGGCGGCACTTGTTCTCGTTTTCCTTGTGACCTTGCCCCTCAGCGCGTAACCGGCCTATCGCGCGCAACTGCGGCGGCTCCGCGCCTCCGCACATGCCCGGCAGAGCCTCAGGATTGCATCAGGGCTGATTTCGTCCTCAACCAGCCCGCGAAAGGAAGCCGCCGCACTGCCACATCGACCAACGGCCGGTCCAACATCCCAACGTGGCGTTCTCACACGACCAAGACCCACGAGAGACATCGAGAGAGCGGTCGGCAATCACGTCGGCATTCTCAATAAACCGTCAAGGCTCGAGCGGCTCCAGAGCCGGTGTGCGCCTAGGATGTCGCTTACTCTTGCTCGATGTCGGTGTCGAAAGTTGCGGATAGCTCCTTAGCGCGGTCACGACTGCGATCTCGTGCCATTCCTGAGGCATACGCAGCCAACATGATCCCGCAAAAAAGTAATCCCGAGCTGCCTAGAACACCGAGGATGATGTAATTTAAGAACGGCCATCCTAGTGATTCGAGCATCGCTTCATTCCTCAGGCTGAAGTTGTCGTTACTCCTGATTTTTGTTGTTTTGCCAAAAAAGTAAAAGGACACCCAGCCGTCCTTGACGGTGGGAAAGATCTATGCAGGTGGGGCTGTGATCGATTCACGTGCGCAACTTCGCGCCTTTCGGAAACACCATTCAATCACTCAAGAACAGCTTGCCGAAAGGTGGGGCGTCTCCCCAAAGACGATCGTGCGATGGGAAGCGGGACAAGGCACCCCGCAACTCTGGATGCGCCGGGAGCTTGCGACGATTGCCCCGCCGCCAGCCGACACCGCAGTTCTCGCTCTTGTGCAAACGTCGACAGAGCATTTGATGCTGTTCGACGACAAGCACAGGTTCTTGATGCTTTCGCCGTCCATTGCCTCCCTGCTCAAGGTAGAGCAGTCAGAGTTGATGGGCGTTCATATGGAACGCTTCGCGCCCGAACCCTACATGCAAGCGCTGATCGACGAGGCTCGCGGCGAGGGCGGATTGGATGCCTTCTTCAAGCGCCCCGTCCACACCAACGCCGCACCAAGCTTCGCGCCCGGTTTCCGAACTTGTGACGGTGTCGCGCGATCGCTGTATTCGATAGCGCACAGAGTCTACGGATCGGACGGGCAGATGTTCCGGGTAGCGAGGCTCATCGAGGGACCTGAAAGCGAATACGTCGAGCACGCGCCGATCATCTCCTATCTGTAGGTTCTAGCAGTCCTCAGGTCTGACATTGGGCCGGATGAGCTGCGGCTGGTTTCGTGGACATCCGGTTCAGGTGCGATAGCGAAGCTGGAGACGCTCTATCCGCTGCTGTTGGAACGCGACCGGCCGGATTATATCCGCTCCGACAGTGGTCCTGAGTTCACCGCGGCACCGATCCACGAGTGGCTCGGCCGTGTCGGCATTCAGCCCATCCGCATCTATCCCGGTTCACCCTGGGAGAATGGCTACAACGAGCGCTTCGGCGGCACGCTAAGACGCGAGGTGCTCAACGCCGAGTGGTTCGCGCCAACCCGGCAGGCCCAGGTCTTCATCAGCATGTGGCCGCGGCCGTACAATCACATCCGTCGGCACCAAGTGCTCGGCATGCGTCGGCCGGTGCCCGGCACGATGTCAGAGAAACCCCAGAACGGTGGCCCAGACCGAGGGGGCTGGACAGCATGTCCTTGAAATCATTGGTGAGCGGGGAGGGGATCGAACCCTCGACCATCTGATTAAAAGTCAGATGCTCTACCACTGAGCTACCCGCCCGCCGCCGCCGTGCATACCGCGGCACGCGCCCGGCCGTATCGGTCTCGCCAAGCGCTGCGTACGCCTCCGCCAAGCGGGCGCGTCACGTGCGACAGCTTGTAGGGGGCGGCAACCCTAGGGTCAAGCCGTGTGCGACGGGTTGCCCTTTTGCGGCTCCACACCCGGGGCGCCATGGCGACATTGCACCTGATCGGGCGGGGCTGTGGGGGTGACATGACGGCGAGCTAATCGATGGACCGGTTTGCGCGCCTTTCTATCGGGACGGACCTGCCGAGCCCTTCAACTTCAACCGATCGCAGTCTAAACGCCGAGATCGTTGGTCTGCGGTTGGGTGTGCGGGCTCTTCCTGCTCGCGAGAAGCTCGATTGCCGCAAGCGCGCCGATCGAGAAGTGCTGCGGTGCCTTGTCCATGTGCAGCATCGCGAGCACGCTGAAGCAAAAGGCCCCCGTCAGCGCGACGAAGGGCAGGTCCAGCCGCGGTCCGCAGAAACGGATGTCATACAACTTTCCGATGCGGGCATAGGCACGGATCGAGCGTTCGGCGCGCGCGTGCACGTCTGGGGCTGAGTGCGTCATCGTTCGACGAAGGCCTTCTCGATCACGTATTGGCCCGGCTCGCCGCTGGAGCCTTCGACAAAACCGCGTGCTTCGAGCAGCGCCGTCATCGAGTCGAGCATCTGCGGGCTGCCGCAGAGCATGGCGCGATCGGCGGAGGGCTCCATCACCGGCAGAGAGATGTCGGAGAACAGGCGTCCGTTCTCGACGATGTCGGTGATGCGCCCGCGATTCTCGAAGGGCTCGCGCGTCACGGTCGGATAGTAGATGAGCTGGCGGCGCACCATGTCTCCGATGAACTCGTCGTCCGGGAGCTCGCGCGAGATCCGCTCGCCATAGGCAAGCTCGGCAATGTGACGGCAGCCGTGGACCAGAACGACCTTCTCGAAGCGCGCATAGGTTTCGGGATCGCGCACGATGCTCATGAACGGAGCGAGCCCCGTGCCGGTGCTGAAGAGATAGAGATTGCGGCCCGGCTCGAGGTTGTCGATCAGCAATGTTCCTGTCGGCTTGCGGGATACGAGGATCCGATCGCCCGGCACGATGTGCTGGAGCCGCGATGTGAGCGGACCGTCCGGCACCTTGATCGACAGGAACTCCAGCTCGTCATCGTAATTGGTGCTGACCATCGAGTAGGCGCGCACAAGCGGGCGCCCCTTTTCGCCGGTGATTCCCATCATCGTGAACTGACCGTTCTCGAACCGGAAGCTCGGCGTGCGAGAGGTCGTGAAGCTGAAGAGCGTGTCGGTCCAGTGGTGCACGCTCAGAACGGTCTCTTCGTTGAAGTTGCTCATGAGCCTTTTCCGATTTCGAGTGATGTCGGGGCTAGCCCGCCGCCGATGCGGCGTTCGCTAGACCCGATCTGGATTCGCCGACCCGTAGACGAGTTCGAGCTTGTTCTCGACGCCGAGCCACTGCTCTCTATCGGCAGGCGGCTCCTTGCGCTCGGTGATCTGCGGAAGCACGAGTGACATGGCGGCGTTGAGGGCGAGCCAGGAGTCGAGGCCGGGCTCGGTGTCGGCCTTGATCGCCTCGGCGGGGCATTCGGGTTCGCACACGCCGCAGTCGATGCACTCGTCGGGATGGATGACGAGCATCTGTTCACCCTCGTAGAAGCAGTCGACCGGACAGACCTCCACGCAATCCATGTATTTGCATCTGATGCAGTTGTCGGTGACGACGTAGGTCATGGCGCGTCCTGCATTGTTGATCTCGGCGGGCGTGCCTAACCACCAACTGGCGCGGGGTCGGCATAGGCTGCGCACTTCTTCTCGCGATCGCGCTCGCGCGTCGGTCAACAAATTGCCGGGGCGGGTCGTTTCGGGGCTTTTTGGACGCTGACCGGCAATCCGCAGGCACCGTGTCAACTAATTGCTATCGGCCTGTTGGCCGCGCAGGCAGGCTCCTACCCAACGAGGAGAGCCATGCAGCGAGCAGCACCGGCGCCCTTTGCGGCGCACACCCCTCACACGCCCCAGGCGGCCGATGAGGCCATCGTCTCTGTCGAAATAGCAGTGGCCGGATCGCGGCTCGCCGTGAGTTTCGCGAGCGGTCGCGTGGCGACGATCCCCGCCGATCTTCTCTGGCGGAGGTGCCCGTCGTCCGCCGGTCGCCGGCGTCGTCTCCACGGGGGCAATCTCGCGCCGCCAGACCTCGCGATTACGAAGCTGAACGCCATCGGGCATTACGCCGTGAACATCGGCTTTTCCGACGGCCATGACCGCGGCATCTACCCCTGGCGCCTGTTGCTGGAGCTTTCGCGACAGCGGACGCCCGCGGATTTCATCATCGCGTCTTGACGCGGACAGAGACGGTCAACGTCTAGTCGAACTGCAGGAAGGATGAATTCATGGACGAGATCCTCGACGGTCTTTCCGAGGTCACTTGCGACGTTCTGGTCATTGGTGGCGGCACTGCGGGACCGATGGCCGCGCTCAAGGCCAAGAAGAAGAACCCGAAGGCAACCGTGATCCTGTTGGAGAAGGCCAACGTCAAGCGTTCGGGCGCCATCTCCATGGGAATGGACGGGCTCAACAACGCGGTCATTCCGGGTTACGCCACGCCGGAGCAGTACACCAAGGAAATCACCATCGCCAACGACGGCATCGTCGATCAGAAGCCGGTGCTCAAATACGCGCAGAATTGCTACTCGATCATCGAGGAACTGGACAGCTACGGCATCCGCTTCCTGAAGAACGAGAACGGCGATTTCGACGTCAAGAAGGTGCACCACATCGGCACTTACGTCTTGCCGATGCCGAACGGCGATACGGTGAAGAAGGCGCTCTACCGCCAGCTCCGCCGTGCCCGCCTGCTCATCTCCAACCGCTTCATGGCGACGCGGCTGCTGACCGGCGCGGATGGCCGCGTGGCGGGTGTGATCGCCGTCAACACGCGAACGGCGGAGTTCCTGCTGATCCGCGCCAAATCGGTGATCCTGTGCATGGGCGCTGCCGGCCGGCTCGGTCTGCCGACGTCCGGCTACATGTTCGGCACCTACGAGAATGCCGCCAACTCCGGCGACGGGTACGCGATGGCCTATCACGCCGGCGCAAAGCTCGCGAACCTCGAGTGCTTCCAGATCAATCCGCTCATCAAGGACTACAACGGTCCCGCTTGCGCCTACGTCGCAGGTCCTTTCGGTGCATACACAGCAAACAATCAGGGAAGCCGGTTCATCGAGTGCGACTATTGGTCGGGACAGATGATGCTCGAGTTCTTCAACGAGCTGCAGTCCGGCAAGGGGCCGGTGTTCCTCAAGCTCAACCATCTGCACTCCGACACCGTATCGGAGATCGAAACGATCCTGCATACCGTCGAACGGCCGACACGCGGATTGTTCCACGAGGGGCGCGGAACCGACTATCGCGAGAAGATGGTCGAGATGCACATCTCCGAGATCGGGTTCTGTTCCGGCCATAGTGCGTCCGGTGTCTACGTCGACGACCTCGCTCGCACGACGGTGCCGGGCCTCTACGCCGCGGGCGATATGGCGAGCGTGCCTCACAACTACATGCTCGGTGCCTTCACCAATGGTGCGGTCGCTGGCGAGGACGCGGCCGAATACGCCGCCAACGTGGATTTCGCCGAATACGATGCCGCCGATCTTGCCCGCGAGCGCGATCGCGTTCTCGCCCCGACGCGGCGCGACGATGGCATTCCGCCCAATCAGATCGAGTACAAGACCCGCCGCCTCGTGAACGATTACCTCCAGCCGCCGAAGGTGACGCGGAAATATGAACTCGCGCAGCAGCGGTTCGCCGAGGTCCGCGAGGACATGGAGAACCGGATGGTGGTTCGCAATGCGCACGAGCTGATGCGCTCTCTCGAGGCGGCATCGATCCTCGACTGCGCCGACATGGCCGCGTTCTCGTCGCTGTTCCGCACCGAAAGCCGGTGGGGGCTTTATCACCTGCGCACCGATTACCCGGAGAAGGACAACGAGAACTGGTTCTGCCACACTCTGTTGTCGAAGACGGACGGCAAGATGGCAGCGGAGAAGAAGCCGATCGATCCTTACGTCGTCCCCATCAGCGAGGACGAGAAGGATCTCTACGACAAGCAGCGCGTCAGAGCGTCGGCCTGATCGTATCGCCAACTCCAAAGAGGATCGCGCCATGCCATTGGCACCAAGTTTCACCTCTGTTCCCGTCATCGTGGACAACGACAAGTGCATCGCCGAGAAGGGCTGTCGCGTGTGCATCGACGTTTGCCCGCTCGACGTTCTGCGCATCAACGATCAAACCGGCAAGGCCTTCATGGAGTACGACGAGTGCTGGTATTGCATGCCGTGCGAGGCTGACTGTCCGACCGGCGCCGTCAAGGTGAACATCCCCTACCTGCTCAAGTGAGGCTGCGCGGAAGCGCCCCGTCTGCATGAGGTCCCCATGTCCCACGTTTTCGAAGAGTACGACGATCTGGAGGAGCTGGCGGCAAGGCTGCGTTCCGGCGATCCGAACGAAAAGCGTGTGGTGATCATCGAGCTTGCCAACCTCGGAGACCCGGGTGCCATCCCGTTGCTCGCCGAGATGCTCGGCGAGAAGGACGCGAGTGTGCGCCAGCAGGCCGCTCGGGCACTCGGCGAGTACGACGGTCCCGACGCGGCACGGGCCTTGGCTCAAGCGCTCGTCGACAGCGATTCTGGCGTGGCGGCCGCAGCATCTGATAGCATGGCGGAGTTCAAGGACCCCAAGGCCGCGGACCCGATCCTGCCGCTCGTCGCTCATGCTTCGACATTCGTGCGGATGTCGGCGCTGCGCGCCTTGAAGGAATTGCGCCGGCAGGAGTCGCTGAAGCCGGCGCTGACCGCATTGCAGGACGCCGACCCGGGCGTGCGCGTCCAGGCCATCGGCGTCATCGGCTTCCTGAAGCTGGAAGAGGCATTGCCCGCGCTCCGCGCCGCGACAGGCGACGAGGACCCCAACGTCCGACGCGCCGCGGTGAGCGCGCTCGGGTTTTCGAGCAACGCGGCCGTGGCGGCGACGATCGCGGACGCCCTGACGGACGGCGACTGGATGGTCCGCGAGATCGCCGCTGAAACGCTCGGCAAACTTTCATGCAGCGGCGAACGCCTCGCCAAGCTGGTGAAGCTTCTCGACGATCCGTTCTGGCAGGTCCGCCTGAAGGCGACCAACGCCCTCGGCAAGCTGCGGGCGACGAGCGCCATCAACGCGATTGCCGCGGGTCTGTCGCATCAAGAGGCCAATCTGCGCAAGGAGGCGGCGGCGGCGCTCGGGCAGATCGGCCACGACTCGGCGTTGCCCTATCTCGAAAAGTCCGCCGACGATCCCGATCCCGATGTACGTAAGAATGTGCGATGGGCGATGCAGCAGATCGCCATCCGCAAGACAACGGCGGCGACCTGACGTCGCTCCATCAGGAAGAAGCGGCGCTCGACATGGTCCCAGTGGCGAAGTCAGACAGGTCCAATGCTTCGAGCGCGCAGCGCTCGGAGCGCCTGCCAAAATACGCGGTCATCCGGAACTGGATGATCGAGCGGATCACCAGTGGCGAGTTCGCCTGCGGCCAGCAGCTGCCGAGCGAGCACGACATCATGGAGCAATTCGGCGTCAGCCGCGTCACGGCGCGCCAGGCATTCGATGCTTTGCGCAGCCAGGGACTGGTCGAGTCGTGGCGGGGCAAGGGCTATTACGTCAGCCGGCTGATGGCGACGGCGAGCCTGGAGCGCCTGCAGAGTTTCGGTGAGATGGTGGCGCCCTTGGGCGTGACCGCGCATTCCGATGTCATCGAGCTTCTCGAGGTTCCGGCGAGCGACGACGTCGCCGATGCGCTGCGGATAGAGAGGGGCGATAACGTCGTGCGGATCGTGAGGGCGCGCCTTGCAGGTGCGACCACGGTATCGCTCGACGTCAGCTATCTCCCGCTGAGCGTCGGCCGCCGGCTGATGCTGTTGGACCTCGGCCGCCAGGACGTTTTCGTGCTCATGGAGAAGCGGCTCGCGATCGAGATCGGTTACGCGGAGATCGTGATCGACACGGTTCCGGCGCCCGCCTTCGCGAGCAGGCTGCTCGACGTCGCGGAGAAGGAAAGCCTGTTCCGGTTGAAGCGTCTGACGGTGTCGAATTCCGGCGATCGCTTGATGTTCGAGCAGATCTACGCGCGGCTCGACATGATGCAATTCTCCCTGCGCGTGCCGCGTCTCTAGGGCCCGCCGCGGCAGATCTTCCGTTTCGGACCTGCATGACGCCTGCGCCGTGACGCAGGCGTTTCTGTTTCCAGCGCCCATGCCCCTGACGATCGCAGCACCGACGGACCTCCCCGGCGCGGGACAAGTCGCTGTGCGGGCCCGGCCGATGAAGCCGCGATTGAAGCGACTTGTATTGCGGTTTCGATCCAGCCTGCGTCGTTGTGTGCATAAGCAGCGGTCAGTGCGCCTTACGAAGTATCACGACGCCGTTGCGGCGATCACTGATCGAGTTGCCGGCCGCGTTCGAAAAAATCCCGGTGCGGTAACGGGTTGTTCGAATCCCCCAGGGCGTGGGTCGCATTTTGGCACGCAGGTTGCGGGTTAAGAAAGGTCACTTCAGACAAGTCGCCACTTGCCCGAGGAGAGCGTGATGCGAGCAAGAAAAGCCCTTCTGACCAGCTTCACTTCGTCGGCCTTTTGTCTGCTGGCCGCTTTGACGACCAGCGCCAGCGCCGAATCCATCGCCATTGGGATCGGTCACCAGAGTACGGTGACGAACACCGTGCCCGGCGGCATCATCCTCGAGAAGCTCAAGCTGCTCGAGAAGCATCTGCCGAAGGACGGGAAATACGCCGGAGCCACCTACGAGATCGTCTACCAGGACTACACGTCCGGCCCGCCCATCACCAATCAGATGCTGGCCGGCAAGCTGCAGTTCGGTGTCATGGGCGACTACCCGCTCATCGTCAACGGCGCCAATTTCCAGAAGGCCGGCAAGGATGAGAGCCGCTTCATCGCCGTTACCGGCTACAATCTGAAGGGCACGGGCAACGGTATCGTCGTCCCCGTCGCGTCGGATGTGTTCTCGCTCGAACAGCTCGCTGGCAAGACGATCTCGACCCCGATCGGCAGCGCCGCGTGGGGCATGACGCTCAAGGTGCTGAGGGATGCCGGGCTATTCGAAAAGGTCGGCCTCGTCGGCCAGGCGCCGCCCATCGGCGTGACGAATATCGCGCAGGGCAAGGTCGATGCGCATGCCGACTTCTGCCCTTGGTCCGAGGTCATGGAGTTCCGCGGCACCGGGCGCAAGATCTACGACGGTAGCGAAGCCGGTATTCCCACGTTCCACGGAACCGTCGTCACGAAGAGCTTCGCCGACAAATATCCCGAAATCGTCGATGCCTACGTGAACGCGACGATGGAGGCGCAGGCCTGGATCGCTGCGGACCCCGTGCTCGCCGCCACCAAGGTCTCCGAGTGGACCGGCATCGAGAAGGAGGTTCTCTACCTCTACTTCTCCAAAGACGGCATCTCGACGTTCGAGGCGTCGATCAAGCCGCAGTGGGACGATGCTTTGAAGTACGACCACTCGCTGCTGGCGAAGGAGAAGGAGATCCCGCCGCTCGATTTCGCCCGCTGGGTCGACCACTCGTTCGTCAAGAAGGCGTTCGAGGCGAAGGGTCAGAAGTATGACGAGGTGCTGAAGTCCGTCGTCACCTCGGTGCCGGATGCGCCGTCGCTGCCGCCTGCCGAAATGTGGATCGACGGCGAGGGCATCAAGAACTTCGACAGCGTCAAGGCCATGATGGCGGCCTACAAGGAGGCCAAGCAGGCGGGCAAGAACGTATTCGCCACCTACGTCTACGACAAGGCTACCGGGCTCAAGCTGTTCGGTCACGTGGCCTTCTATATCCAAGCGACCGATGGCGCTCTGACGCCCTTCATGAAGAAGGGCGAGGCCGAGACCTTCGCATCGAAGAGCAAGGGCAATCTCGTGCTCTGGTCGGCGCTGTCCTCGTGATGGCCGTGGCGGGGGGAGCGCGCGGCGTTCCTCCCGATTGCCAGTTCCACTCGAAGCAAGGCGCTAGACGAGGCGACGACAAGAATGGAGCCTGTGATGCCGCAGAACCTCGCCCACGCGGTAGCCGAAGAGCCGGGCGACCGGCAACACCACTCCAAGGAAACGGCCGTCGATGCCGGCACATCGGGCGACGCGAGCACCACCGGCGCGTCACCGCGCGAGGACGTGGTTGACAGATTAGGCCGCTCCGATGAGCCGGGGCTTCTCACGCGCATCGTTCAGGTGCTGGTCGGACCGAGCTTCGTCATGACGTGGTTCCGGCGGTCATTGGCGTTGGCGCTCGGCGTCATCGTCTGGCATTTCGCCGTGGCGAACGACTTCAACTGGTACGTCAACTTCGAGAACGTCGCGGCCCCGTCCGAAGTCTGGGCGTCGCTGATGAAGCAGCTCTCCGGCAGCATGTTCTACAAGCACATCGCCGTCAGCATGCAGCGGATCGTCATCGCGTATGCCCTGGCGGCCGTCGTCGGCATCTCGCTTGGCCTGGTTATGGGCCGTTCCAGACTGGCGAACGATCTCGTCATGCCTTTCGTGGAGCTCTTTCGTCCGATCCCGGCGGTTGCATGGATTCCGCTCGCGATCCTGATGTGGCCGACGGAAGAGGGATCGATCATCTACATCACATACCTCGGCGCCTTGTTCCCGATCATCCTGAACACGGTTTCAGGAGTCGAGCAGACACCGGAGGTGCTGGTGCGTGCGGCGCGATCGCTCGGCGCGGGTCGCATGCAGATCTTCCGTCATGTCGTGCTTCCCGCCGCGCTGCCGAATATTGCGACTGGCCTCGCAGTGGGCATGGGCGTCGCGTGGTTCTCTCTGCTCGCGGGTGAAATCATCTCCGGCCAATACGGCATCGGGTACTTCACGTGGACCGCCTATCACCTCATCAAATACGACGACATCATCGTTGGAATGTTGACGATCGGCCTGCTCGGCACGGCGTCCACACTCGCGGTGCGTCTGTTGATGGCACCATTCCTCAAGTGGCAGCGCAAGGCCCGGTAGAGGGAGGCCGATCATGCTCAACATCATCAAGTTCAATGCAACCGCGGCAGCACAAACGGTTCCTGTCATGCCAAAACAGCCGCGGGTCAAGCCCGACACTGGCAACATCAAAATCGACAATGTGTCGATCTCGTTCGGCCGTGGAGAGCAGCATCACCTTGCCGTTTCCGAGACCTCGATCGAGATCAAACCAGGCGAGTTCGTCTGTATCCTGGGGCCGTCCGGATGCGGGAAATCGACGCTCCTCAACGCCGTCGCCGGATACGTGAAACCGACCCGGGGGCAGGTTCTGCTCGATGGGAAAGCGGTGACGGGCCCTGGCCCGGACCGCGGCATGGTGTTCCAGCAATACTCCTTGTTTCCTTGGAAGACGGTGCGCGAGAACGTTGCGTTCGGCCCGCGCATTCTCGGCCGAGCGAGCCCGACGCCCGAGGCCATCGCCGACACGTTCATCGACATGGTCGGTCTGACGAAATTCGCGAAGCGCTATCCGGCGGAGCTTTCCGGCGGCATGCAGCAGCGCGTCGGCATTGCGCGCGCCCTCGCCAACTATCCGAGCGTGCTTCTCATGGACGAGCCTTTCGGAGCGCTGGACAGCCAGACGCGGCACGTCATGCAAGAGAACCTGCTCAAGATCTGGGGCGAGTTCGGTATCACCGTCTTGTTCGTCACGCACGACATCGACGAGGCCGTATTCCTCGGCGATCGCGTGCTGGTGATGAGTGCGAGCCCTGGCAAGATCATCGCCGATATTCCGGTCCGCTTGCCGCGTCCGCGCGATCCCGACATCGCGCTCGACGAGGATTTCATGCGCATCAAGCGGCTCTGCCACGAGCGCATCAAGCAGGAAAGCATGCGCGCGTTCGACCAGCAGAACACCTGACGCGCGAGGCGGTATTCCAATGCGAGATTTTGGTGGGCGATGCCGGTGACGGAGATGGAAAGCAGGTCGCGTATCAGGGTCGTCAGCGCTTGCGATCGCGATGGCGAAGCAGGCGCGCAGAAATCGAGGGCGGGCTCGGCGGTCTATCTCTCCGAGGTGTTGTCGGAGATCGACCAGGGGGCCGGCTTCCTCGATCGTTTGACTCTGAACGAAATCAACGCCGTCAGGAAATTCGCGTCGCCCATGCTGTTTCAGCCCGGCAACAGCGTCTTCTTGCAGGGTGACATCCACAGCGGGATCTTCCTCATCGATTCCGGCCGCGTGCGCATCTACTACGCCGGGCCTTCGGGTCGAGAGATCACCCTCGCCTATTGGACGCCGGGCCACTTCATCGGTGGGCCCGAGGTATTCGGCGGTGGCGTTCACATGTGGTCCGCCGTCGTCGTCGAGCCGTCGCGTCTGTCCTATCTGCCGGCGGCCAAGCTCAAGCAACTCGCCATGACCGTGCCGGCGTTCGCGGTAGCGTTGATCGAGGGGCTGGTCGCCAAGGGTAAGTGCTATTCGGCGCTCGTGCAGATGCTCGGCACGCGCTCCGTCACCGAACGTCTCGCCCAGCTTCTCATCATACTGGCGTCGGTCGAGCGGCAGGAGGCGGGCTCGCATCTGGTCATCGACAAGCGCATCACACACGAGCAACTCGCCTCGATCGTCGGCTCGACGCGCCAATGGGTCACGAGCACGCTCGCCCGCTTTCACAAGGCGGGAATCATCCGCATCGATCGCGGGCGCATTCATATCGAGCGGCCGGAAGCACTGTCGCAGGATCTCGAGTAGGCGGGCGGTGGGGAGTGTCCCGGTCGCGCCACCCATGGCGCCGCATCGCGGCTGGGGCGCACGGTTCGTGCTTGCCCTCGGTTTCGAGCACGGAGAACCCGTATCGGGAGCTATTGGCCGAAATGGACCCGCCCCGCGCTCCGGGCGACAGCGCGATTCGACTGCTCGAGCTCGAGAGCGCGATTGTCGACCTCGATGGACCGCGGCCACGATTCCAGCGCAGGTCGTATCACCTTAGGTTGCGAATGGGATTATCCAACACGTCACCTCGCGCTGCCCGCGGTATCGCTCCAATCCGCGTGCATGATAAGTGTAGACGGACGACGCAGGTCGCACGACTTGGCGCCGGGGCACCGGCTTTCGCACCTGATCGTGCAGCCTGCCCGTCGCGGCGCACTGGCCGCGGCCCGACGCAATTGACTTCGCACAGGGCTGCCCATATAAGGCGCGAGCTTTCCTATTATGCCTGTCCTGGCATCGCGCAGCCTCGTGCCCGAGCCGTCCGCGCGAATAGACTAGATTTTTCCGGCGGTTGCCAGTTCAGCCCCGGGGTCGCTCAACGGAGAACGTGACGTGAAACGGACCTATCAACCGAGCCGGCTGGTGCGTAAGCGCCGTCATGGCTTCCGCGCCCGCATGCTGACCAAGGGCGGCATGCGCGTCATCAACCGGCGCCGCGCGAAGGGCCGTAAGCGCCTGAGCGCCTGACGTTTTTCGGTCGGAGGCGGGGTGCCTCCGGCGAGCGTGGCTTCGTGGCTTACCCGACCATCAAGAAGCGGCCCGAGTTCCTAGCTGTTCGCGGCGGAGCCCGCTGGTCGACACCGAGCGTGACGGTCGAGGCGCGACAGCGTCGCAACGCTGCGCCGGTCGGGACCGCTGGATCGCCGGACGAAGTCGCCTTGGGGCAGACGGCGGCCGACGACTCGGGGCTAGGGCCCTTCCGGTTCGGCTACACGGTCACGAAAAAGCTCGGTGGCGCGGTCAAGCGCAATCGCATACGGCGCCGGTTGCGGGCCGCCGTGGAGCAGGTTGCGGGATCGCGCTGCAGAGGCGGTTTCGATTACGTGCTGTACGCCCGTGCCGCCGCGCTCGATTGCGAGTTCGGGGCGCTCGCTCGAGATCTGGCGGAAGCGTTCGAGCGGGTGCACAGGCCCCGCCGCGACAAGCGCCGTCCGAAACCGGGTTGATTGGGGTGGCTCGGCGCGGCACATACAAGGCGGCGCCTGTCCGGCGCCCCCCTGGGGATGCCGGAGTATGGCCTCCACATGCCACACTAGCGATGCGTGGGGACACGGGTTCCGCGCTCGTTCCATCACTCAGGGGGCGTTGCGCTCGTCCCGATATGCCTCGGCTGCTTCGCGCGGCGTGGACGTGCCCTGATCCCAATTCAGACTGCCCGCACCGAGGCGCCGAATGAACCACCGCGAGCCCGAGAACCAGAACAACATCATGATCGCCATCGGCCTGTCGATGGCGGTGCTGTTTGGCTGGCAGTATTTCTATGCCGGGCCGCAGATGCAGGCCGAGAAGGAGCGTCTGGCGGCGAGCGAGAAGGCGAAGCCCGCCGATGCGGCGCACCCCGCAGCGCCCGCACCCGGCACGACCTCGCCCTCCACGACTTCACCGGTAGCCCCGCCCGCCGCGACGCCCGTGGCGCCGCCGGCACCCGGCACCACCGCGTCGGGGGGGCCCGCAGCGCCGTCCGCGGTCGCCGCTGCCGCCCGCAGCAGCACGCGCGCCGAAGCGCTGCAAGGCGGCGGGCGCATCGAGATCAGGACCCCCTCCCTGATCGGCTCGATCCCGCTCAAGGGCGGCCGCATCGACGATCTCGTTCTGGTCAAGTACCGCGAGACGGTCGATCCCAAGAGCGCCAACGTCCCGCTGTTCTCGCCGTCGGGCGCGCCGGAACCCTATTTCGCCGAGTTCGGCTGGGTGGGCGAGACGAGCGCCATCAAGGTTCCGGCGAGCGATACGGTGTGGTCGCAGGAGGGCAGCGGTACGCTGACGCCCGAGACGCCCGTCAAGCTGACGTGGAACAATGGCGCCGGCCTCACCTTCCGCCGCACGATCGCGCTCGATGCCAACTACATGTTCACCGTCACCGATGGCGTCGAGAACGCCTCGGGCGCCGATGCGAAGCTCTTTCCCTATGCCCGCGTGCACCGCTACGGCACGCCGCTGATTCAAGGCTTCTTCATTCTCCACGAAGGCCTGATCGGCGTCGCCGGCAAGGAAGGCTTGCAGGAAATCACGTTTGCCGACGCGCTGAAGCCCGACAAGCAGAAGTCGCTCTCCGGCTTGACCGGCGGCTGGCTCGGCATCACGGAGAAGTATTGGGCGGCGGCGCTGATCCCCGATCAGCAGCTCACCTACCGCGCCAATCTCACCGGCAGGCCGAAGATCGCCGGGCTCGGCGCCGAGACCTATCAGGCCGACTATCTGCTCGACGGAGTGACCGTCGCCAACGGCCAGAGCCATTCGACCACCTCGCATCTCTACGCCGGCGCGAAGAAGGTGCAGCTCATCGAGGCGTACCAGGAAAAGCTCGGCATCAAGCAGTTCGATCTGATGATCGACTGGGGCTGGTTCTACTTCATCACCAAGCCGCTGTTCCACCTGATCGACTTCCTCTACGGCCTGATCGGGAACTTCGGCATCGCCATCCTCGTCACGACGGTGATCGTGAAGGCCGCGTTCTTCCCGCTCGCCAACAAGAGCTACGAGTCGATGGCGAAGATGAAGAAGCTGCAGCCCGAGATGGAAAAGCTGCGCGAACGCTTCAAGGACGACAAGGCGCGCCAGCAGCAGGAGCTGATGGCGCTCTATCAGAAGGAAAAGATCAATCCGCTCGCGGGCTGCCTGCCGATCCTTCTGCAGATCCCGGTGTTCTTCGCGCTCTACAAGGTGCTGTTCGTGACCATCGACATGCGTCACGCGCCCTTCTACGGCTGGATCAAGGACCTCTCGGCACCCGATCCGACGTCGCTGCTGAACCTGTTCGGCTTGCTGCCGTACACGGCGCCGGCCTATCTCGCCATCGGTGTCTGGCCGGTCATCATGGGCATCACGATGTGGGTCCAGATGCAGCTCAATCCGAAGCAGCCGGACCCGACGCAGCAGATGATCTTCAACTGGATGCCGGTGCTCTTCACGTTCCTGCTGGCGTCGTTCCCCGCCGGCCTCGTCATCTACTGGGCCTGGAACAACGTGCTTTCCATTCTCCAGCAGTCGATGATCATGAAGCGTCAGGGCACCGAGATCCCGCTGAAGCAGAACATCATATCGACGTTCTCGCCGATCATGAGACTGCTCGGCGCCGGCAAAGCGAAGAAGTAGCCGGTAGCGGCCGCCCGCGCTGGCCGATCGATCGTTCGCCTCATGGCCGGGACCCGCCCGGCCATGACGCTTTTCGGGCTCCATATCGGGAGAGACAGTGGCCGTGGAGTTCTCCGACGACGACCTCGATGCCGGGCGGCTGCTGTTCGAGCGCGAATGGACCTTCGCCAAGGGCGTGCCGTCGCTGGAGTTCCTGCCCGCGGCCGAGCTCGTCGAGATCGCCTTCGCCGGGCGGTCGAACGTCGGCAAATCGAGCCTCATCAACGCGCTCGTCCGGCAAGGCGGATTGGCGCGAACGTCGAACACGCCGGGACGCACGCAGGAGCTGAACTTCTTCGTCACCGCCACCGCGCCGGTATCGCTGGTCGATATGCCGGGCTACGGCTTCGCCAAGGCACCGAAGGAAAAGGTCGATGCCTGGACCCGGCTCGTGCGCGACTATCTGCGCGGCCGCCGCAGCCTCGCCCGCGTCTATCTGTTGATCGACAGCCGGCACGGTATCAAAGCCGTCGACACGTCCATCCTCGAGCTTCTCGATACCGCCGCGGTTTCCTATCAGGTGGTGCTGACCAAGGCGGACAAGATTCCGGAGCGGGCGCTCGCCAGCTTGATCGAGGCGACGGAGCTGCTGCTCGCCAAGCATCCGGCGGCGTTCCCGCACGTGCTTTCGACATCTTCGGAGAAGAGCCGCGGCATCGACGAACTGCGTGCCGCCATCGCTATCGTGCTGCGCGAGCACGGCGTCACTGTTTGACGAACACTTTCGTCAGCTCCCAGGCCACCTGCGGCAGGCCCTCGCCGAACTTCGCCAGCAAACCGCCGGCAATCGCCGCCACGGCCCAGCCGCCGGTGCGCACCATCGCCTTCGCATAGTTCGACTTGACGCGAACCTCGACGATCTGGTCGGGCAAGCTCGTTTCCGCGGCAAGCCCGTCGCTGGCGACGGTGCGCGCCGATATGACGAGCTGGAGCCGGCGGCTTCCACGCTCCTTGGGCGTCACCGTCCAACGCCAACTGGCGAAGTCGTCGCTCAGCATGTGGGCGTTGTCGATCCACTGCGTCTCGGGTGAGGACGACTCGATGAAGAAGCCGCCATCGGGCGCGCGCAGGCGCACCGACATGGCCTTCGTCACCTTGACCTCGTGGCGATGCGCCGGACCGCCGCCCTGCATGCCGTCGCTCACCGCCTTCACGTCCGCCCGGGCGATGCGGACCTCGACGAGGCTCGCCACCGCGACGCGCATGACGCGCGGGATGTTCTCGACCAGTTGGCCGATGGAGACGCTGACGGGTGCACCGTGCGCGCCTTGTCCGCCGGGTGGCGGCGCGGCGCGGCGTTGCGGCTCGGGCGGTGGGCGCGCCGGGGGCGGCGGCGTCCCCGGGGCGCGCCCCTGCCTCGGGGGAGCGGGCTGCTGCTGCCCCGCGAAGGTGCCGGGATGCGCGTCCGGCGGACGGTATCCAGGCGGCATCGGTGGCGGCCCAGGGCGCTGGGCAGGCGACGGCCCGGCCTGTGGAACGGGCGAGGGCGGCATGCGTTGCCCGCCAGCGCCCGCAGGCGGTTGACCAGTCACGGGGCTAGTTGCAGGGCCAGGAGGCATCGGGCCACGCATCGGAGCCGGTGCCGGGCGGGTGCCGCCAGGGTATCCGCCTGCTGGGGCCGATCCGGCTGTCGACGCGCCGTGGGGGGCGTGGGGAGCAGGTGGTACCGGCGCATAGGTCGAGCCCGGGCTCGGCATCGGTGGCGCCATAGAAGGCTTCGCGGAGGCAGCGTGACCCGGCGCATGATCGGAAAACCTGTCGCTGCCGCGGCCGCCCGTCCGCTCGTCGGCCGTAGCCGCTGGCTGCGCGTGGGGACCCGTCATCGGCGCAGGCGTATGCGGCTGGCCGGGCAACGGGGGCGTCGCGTTGGCACGCTCGAAGCGGTTGGTGGTGTCTGGCGCGGGCTGGGTCGTGCGTCCTGGTTGCGTCGCGTTCTGCGGCGGGGGCATCACCCCCGCTGTGTCGATGGATGGAAAAGGCGCTACCACCGGCTGGGGCGTGCGCCGGGGTTCCGGCTGCTGGCCGGCGTGTGGCGGCGCGCCAGTTGAAGCTCCGTGCGGCTGCGGCGATGGCCGCGGTGGACCGGCAGGCCGCAGGGCGCCTGGCGGCATCGGTCGCTGAGCGGGCGGCGCTGGGCGCGGCTCTTCCGCATGACTTTCCGGCTCGTTCGACGCCATCTCGGCGTCCAGCGCCGCCTCGTGCGATACGGTGGCAGGTTCGCCGGTGTGGGAGGCCTCGGCAGCGATACGCTCGAACTCGGCACCTGTAGCCGCCTCAGCGGCCGCAAGCGTATCCGCGCGTTCGGTCTCGGCGGTCTCGATGGCGCGGGAGTCGGGCAGGCCCGGGGCGATACGCCCCTGAACGCGCTGGCGCGCGGATGCGAGAATGTCCTCGGCGTTGGTTGGGTTGTGGTGCGCGACGGGGCGCTGGGTCGCCGCACGGGCCTGGGCGGGCGCCTCAGCGGCCGGTTGTGGCGCCGGCTGCGGCGGTGCTCCGCTCTGCGACTGTGGTGCTCCGCTCTGCGGCTGTGGTGCGCCGGGCGCCGGATTAGGCGGCTGGCCAACCGTCGCCGCCTGTTGCAGCGCGCGTATGGCCGTTTCGAAGGTCAGCCCGTGAGCGCGCAACAGGTGCGCCGAAGCGCTGCGTCCGTCGCCGACGATGGCGGCAAGAACGATGGCGCCGTCGATTTCGTTGCGGCGCCCCTCCGCAGCGGCGGCCGCTGCCTGCAAAATATCCTTCAGCTCGCTGGCGATGCGCAGGTCGGCAACCGGGCTCTGCGTCACACGGTCGTCCATGCGACCGATGTGGGTGGAGATGTCACCCTTCAGCGTCTCGATCTCGACGCGGCTGATGGTGAGGACCAGGGCTGCGTCCGGGTCCTCCGTCAGGGCCAGCAACAGGTGCTCGAGCGCCACCTCGCGGTGCTGCTGGGCGCCTGCGTAGCCCGCGGCCCGGGTGAGCGTCGACATCAGGTTGCCGGAGAGCGGAATGCGGCCAAGTACGTCGACGATGCTGCTCGACATGGGCCCCTCCCTCTCCTCGTTGGTTGCGCGAGCGAATCTCGTTCGCCCCGAGGGTAGCCGATCGGTGGCGCCACCGCAGTGGGCCCGCCGCTTTCATCCCAGGGTTTCTGAGTTGCAACACAACAGAGAATTAGGGCGGAATCGGCGCTGATTGGTGCCCGGGGCGCGGCGGCCATCCGGGCCGGGAGGGTGCAGCCCTCAGGGCGATGCCAGCAGCTTGCGGCGCAGGCGGGCGAGCCCGTGGAGCACCTCGTCGCGATTGCGGGCGAGTTTCATCCAGCGCGGCAACCGCGACAGCATCGTTGCGTTGCGCAGCGAGGTGGGCGGAAGTGCGTGGCGCTCGCGCAGGCTGGCGCCGACGATGGTTTCCAGCGCTGCCAGGTGATCGGCGTTGAAGGCGAACAGAGCGCCATGCCGTGTCGGCGTCGCGAGCCAGAGCGGCAGTCCGAGGTAGGGATCTCGGCCATCGGCGGCGATCCGGTAGGCGCGGGTCACGCCTGGGGCGAGCCGCTGCCCGCGCGTCGATCCGCAATGCCGGCAGACCAGACGGGCAGGGCGTGGCGCCTCCGCCGGCAAGCCCACGCCCTTCGCCCCCATCCCTGTCACCGTCACCGTGGCGGCGCCACCACAGCGCGGGCATGCGACGAGCACGTCGCCGATGAATGCCGCTGCCGCGCGCCCGTCGTCACGCATGCGCGCGGGGCTGGTGAGAAGTCCGCGAACGCTCGAACGCGGCGCACGCAAGGCTCATCCCTCCGCGGGTTTCGTCACCAGCTCGCCCGAGAGGCCCTTGGCGATGAGCGCGCGGGTGTTGTCGACGCCGTAGAGCTCGATGAACGAGCCGAAGCGCGGCCCCTTTTCCTCGCCGAGCAGCACATTGTAGATCGCGTTGAACCACGTGCTCGAGACGCCCGGCTTCTCCGGCGTCGCGCCCTTGGCGGCGAGATCCTGATAGCGCGGAATTTTGCGGCCGACATCGTAGAGGACGCCTTGCAGGTCCTCGGCAGATGCGTCCGCCGGGGCCTTGGCGAGCGCGTCCGAGAGCGCCGTCAATGCCTCGCGCTCGACGTCGTCGGCGGCACGGAAGTTCTTTTTCGGCGCCACGAAATCCTGGTAGTAGCGCACGGCGTATTCGGCGAGGTGGTCGAGCAGCGGATGCTCTTCCGCCGTCGCGCCTGGCGCGACGCGGCGGATGAAGCCCCATAGCACGTCCTTGTCGTGCGCGTTCGAGGCCGCGACAAGGTTCAGCAGCAACGCGAACGTGACCGGCAGCTCGGCCCGAGGCGGCGAGCCGGAATGGATGTGCCAGACGGGATTGTCGATGCGCTGCTTGCCGTCCTGTCCCGGGAACGCCGCGACGAACTGCAGGTACTCGTCCACCGCGCGCGGAATAACGTCGAAGTACAGCCGCTTCGCCGCCTTCGGCTTCTGGAACATGTAGAGCGACAAGCTTTCAGGACTGGCGTAGCGCAGCCACTCGTCGATGGTGAGGCCGTTGCCCTTCGACTTCGAGATCTTCTGCCCCTTTTCGTCGAGGAAGAGCTCGTAGTTGAAGCCCTCGGGCGGCACGCCGCCGAGCACCTTGCAGATGCGCGAGGAGAGCGTAACGGAATCGATCAGGTCCTTGCCGGCCATTTCGTAGTCGATGCCGAGCGCCGTCCAGCGCATCGCCCAGTCCGCCTTCCACTGGCACTTGACGCGCCCGCCCGTGACGAGCGTCTCGATGGTCTCGCCGCTGTCGGGATCGACGTAGGTGACGGTGCCCTTTGCAACATCGCGCGCGATCATCGGCACCTGGAGAACCTTGCCGGAGACGGGCGAGACCGGCAGGAACGGGGAATAGGTCGCCTGCCGCTCCGGCCCGAGCGTCGGCAGAATGATGTCCATCACCTTGTCGTAGACCGCGAGCATCTTCAGCAGCGTCGCGTCCATCATGCCGGAACGGTAGCACTCGGTCGCGGAGAAGAATTCGTAGTCGAAGCCGAAGCGATCGAGGAAGGCGCGCAGCCGTGCGTTGTTGTGGTGCGCGAAGCTCTCGTGCGTGCCGAAGGGGTCCGGCACGCTCGTCAGTGGCCGGTCGAGGGCCGCCGCGAGCTGCTCTTTGTTCGGCACGTTGTCCGGCACCTTCCTGAGGCCGTCCATGTCGTCGGAAAAGCAGATGAGCCGCGTCTTCCAGCGTCTCTCGGTCAGCGTTTCGAAGGCGTGACGGACCATGCTGGTGCGCGCCACCTCGCCGAAGGTGCCGATGTGCGGTAGGCCGGAAGGGCCATAGCCGGTCTCGAAGATCACCGTCTTCTCGTTGCCGCCCGGCAACCGCTCCAGCCGCTTGATGAGCCGGCGCGCCTCCTCGAACGGCCACGCCTTGGCATCGGCGAGCACGGAGGAGAGGTTGGGGGCGGTCGAAGAGTTCATGGCACGGTTCCGGGGAAATCGAGGTTCGCAGTCGCGAAAGGACCGGCACCCTAAGTTCGGCGGCATGCGGCGTCAACGCTTGCAGGTTGGTGCGGACCCGCTACATAGAGCCTCGCCGGGGCCGGGCGGGCACGCGGTCTTTACAACCTCGACGCCCGGCGCGGCGACACCATTCGAGCACGAGGACGCAATGGAAACGCCGCTGAAGCCCGAGCAGGCCCTGATCTACGCCATGATCACGGTCTCCGCCGTCGATCGCACCATCTCCGACGACGAGCTTTCGCGGATCGGCACCATCGTCAAGGAGCTGCCGGCGTTCCGCACCTTCGACAGCGACTGGCTGCTGCACGAGAGCCAGGAGTGCGGCAAGATCCTCGGCAGGGATGGCGGCATGCGTCGCGTGCTCGATCTCGTCACGGCGAGCCTGCCGGTCCGCCTGCGCGAGACGGCGTATGTGCTGGCGGCCGAGGTGGCGGCGAGCGACCGCCGCATCGCTTCTGAGGAAATCCGCTTTCTCGATCTGCTGGCCGAGTCCCTTTCGCTCGACAAGCTCACCTGCGCCGCGCTGGAACGTGCCGCGACGGCTCGCCATCAGGCTATCTAGAGTTCGGCCGAGAGTGCGGCGGGGGGCGGCTTCAGCCCATCAACTGACGCTCGGCGACGAGGGCCGTTGCTCCCGCTGCAATGGCAATCACCGCGCCGATGGCCATCAGCCGTCCCGTGGCGCTGCCGCCAGCGCTCCAGGCCAGCGCTGCCTTGGCGACGGTATTGACCGCCACGACAACCGCGATCACCTGGATGGCGAGCGTGAGTGGTACGCCGTCGCCCGCTTGCCGTGTCATGGCGAGCGTCATGGCGTCGACGTCGCCTATTCCCGAAATGACGGCGAGGCCGATGAGGCCCTGTCCGCCCGCGAACCCCGAGACGAGTTTGGTGGCGATCGTGATGACCGCGAGCAGGGCGCCGAACTTCAGCACCGTCGCCAGCTCGAACGGGTTGTTCAGTTCAATCAATGCCGAGCTGCCGTTGGTGTCTTTCGACTGATGCCACATGAGCAGCGCCGCGTAGGCAGCGGTTGCGAGCGCTGCGGCGGCGAGAGGAGCGGCGAGTGGCCACGCCAGCGCCGGGTTTAGCAGGAATACCACCAGCAGCACGCGCAGCATCATCGTCGTTCCCGCGAGCAGCGCGCCTGCGGTGAACAACCGGGTCATTTCCGGTCGCTCCTTCGCCCGCTCTGCGAGTGTCAAGGTGACGGCGGTCGAAGAGACGAGGCCCGCGGCAATGCCGGTCAACATGATGCCCTGTGTGCTGGCGGCCACTTTCACGGCGACATAGCCGGCGAACGAGATGGCGGCGATCAGCCCCGTCATCAGCCATATTTCGTAAGGGTTGAGGCCCCCGAGCTCGGCGACGTCTCGGTTCGGCAGCAAGGGCAGCAGGATGAACGTCATGGTGGCGAGCACGAGCCCCGAGCGCAGCTCGACCCACGTCAGCCGTTGCAGCCAGTCGTGCATGGCGCGCTTCAGCGCGAGAAGTGCCGTGGTCGCCACGCCAGCGGCAATGGCGAGCTGCACGTCGCCGAGCATCGCCATTGCGCCGAGTGCGAACGCCAGCATGGAAGCGACGACAGACGTGACACCGAATGTGCCCTCGTGTCCCGATTCGCGATAGCGGAAGAGGATGATCGCCGCCGAGAACCCGGTGAAGGCGAGGCCGAGCAGAATGCCGCCGTTGATATCGGGCCGCGCGGCGATCGCGCCCCATGTCGCGCCGAGAATGCCCGCCAATGCGTGGGTTCTAAATCCGGCCGACCGCGTGCCCTCCTGGTCCTCCCGCTCCGCCCAGCCACGCTCCAGGCCGATCAGCAACCCGATGGCCAGCGCCGCCGACATGCGCTGAAACAGTTCGAACGTTTCCATGGCCATGCTCTGGGCCTTTGCGAAGGGTGTGAGTGTGACAGCGGCAGATCCTGCCGCCGGTTGTCTGGATCATAGCGGAACCCGGCAGCGCCGGAATTGACCGGATCAGGTGCGGCTTTCCGCGAGGCGCCCGGCGAACGCCGCGAGCGCGTCTGCCGCCGCTTCCAGGTTGCCGCGCCGGGTGAAGCCCTTGCCGCCACGCGGGCCGAGGTCGTGATCGCCATCCGGCGCCCACACGAGCGAAACAGATGGCGACAAGCGCAGGACTTCCACTTCCTCGCGTGAACCGAACGGATCGCGCTCGCCTTGGACGATCAGCATCGGCGCGGAGAGCGCTTCGAGGTGGGCGGTGCGCAGCTTCTCGGGCATCCCCGGCGGATGGAACGGGTAGCCGAGCGCGTACACACCGGCGATGAGGCCGCCGCGGTAAAGTTCTTCCGCGGCCAGGCTCGCGACCCTGCCACCCATCGACTTGCCGCCGACGAGAAGGGGCGCGGCTTGCGCGCCGTCCCTCTCGCCGATCGCCGCGACCACCGCGGCATATTCGGGCACCAGCGTCTCCGCTTTTGGGGCCGGCCGCCGCTTGCCGCCCGTGCGCCGCGCCGCCATGTAAGCGAACTCGAACCGCGTGACGGCAATGCCGCGATTGGCGAGCAGTGCCGCCACCTGCTCCAGGAACGGGCTCGTCATGGGGGCTCCGGCGCCATGCGCCAGGATCACCCGGGCGATTGCAGTGCCGGCGGGCTCGGTTTCGTGAAGGCGGGCAAAATCGAATGGGGCGTCGCGCATGTCGTCGTCTCAATTTCGTGGGAGGATCGGGAAATCGCGCGTCGAGCGCTCGAACGCGCGGCGACCGCAATGTGTCGCAAGGCCGACGGGACGGGCTTTGGTTGAGGTAACCTGGGCCCGAGCGTGACCTCGAAACCACCGGAAAGGAAACCGAGACCAATGCCCGAAATCGGAGGCCTTGCAATTCGACTCGCTGCGTTCCTCGGCATTTTCGCCATCATGGCGGTGGCCGAGCTGCTGATCCCGAAGCGCGAGCTCACAATGCGGCGCGGGCAGCGTTGGCCGACGAATTTCGCAATCGTCGTGATCGACAGCGTGGTGGTGCGGGCCATGGCGGCATTCGTCGTTCCTATCGCGGCCGTTGCGGCGGCGGTCGTGGCGGAGCGCATGGGCTGGGGTCTATTCAACTTGGTCGGTTTACCCGGATGGCTCGAGGTGCTGGCGGCCGTCGTTGTACTCGACTTCGCCATCTGGCTACAGCACCTCGCCGCACACAAAATCCCGCTGCTCTGGCGCATGCATCGCATGCATCACGCCGACCGAGACATCGACGTCACCACTGCGCTGCGGTTCCACCCGCTCGAGATCGCCCTGTCGATGCTTTGGAAGATCGGCTGTGTTCTCGCGCTCGGAGCGTCGCCAGAGGCGGTCTTGGTGTTCGAGATCGTCCTCAATGGTCTCGCGATGTTCAATCACGCCAATGTCGCCCTGCCGCGAGTTCTCGACCGTTGGTTGCGCCTCGTCATCGTCACGCCCGACGTCCATCGCGTGCATCATTCCGTGGTGAGGCGCGAGCACGACAGCAACTACGGTTTCAATCTGTCGATCTGGGATCGTCTGTTCCGGACCTATACCGCCGAGCCCGAAGGCGGGCACATCGCGATGCGCATCGGCCTTGTCGAGTATCAGACGGATGAGCCGGCGCGGCTCGGCTGGAATTTATTGCTGCCGTTTCGTCGATCTCCGCACACGGATCGGTCCGCCGCATCCAAATTTGGCCAAAGCGGTCATTAAGGGTTAACATCGCGCCGTTCGGTCGCTGCGGCGGCGATCGGCAATGGCGTCCACGGAGGCTTGGCGGAGGGCGAATGAGCGGGGCACGGCTGATCGTTCGCGTCGGCCTTCTGGCGGCGACGGCGCTGGTGCTCGGCGGCGCGGGCGGTCGCGTGCCGGGTTTCCTCATACCCACACCTGCTGCGCATGCTGAAACGCCGGCCCAGGCGTCGGCAGCCTCGGCTCGAACAATTCTTGACCCTCAGGCCTCACAGACGGAACAGGCTGCCGGACGCGTCGGCGACTTCGGCGCGAGCTTACGCGGTCATTGGGGAGCTTCCGCGAACGATGCCAATGGCACAACCGGTGCCGCCGGTGCCGCGCCAGCTCCGAGCCCGGCCATCGCTCAGGCCAACGGCCCCGCTCCAGTCGATCGGCCCGGCGCGCTGCTCGAGGCGAAGGTGAACCCGCCCCCACCTCCGGCCCCGGCTCCAGCGACGGTAAAGCCGGATGCGGCGCCCCCTGCGGCGCCGCCACTCCCGGTCTCCAAGCCGGAGCTGAAGGACAAGGCGGAGAAGCCCCAGCTCGTCCCTGCAAAGTTGCTGTTCGGCGGAGCGAAGACGGCCGCGGCGCCTCTCGGTGCGCGCTCGATCGGTTATTATTCGCGCGGCTGCCTCTCGGGCGCCGAAGCCCTGCCGATCGACGGTCCGGCCTGGCAGGTCATGCGCCTGTCGCGCAACCGCAACTGGGGTCATCCCAAGCTCATCGCCGCGCTCGAGCAACTCGGCCGCGAGGCGAAGGAAAAGGATGGCTGGCCGGGGCTTCTGGTCGGTGACATCTCGCAGGCGCGCGGCGGGCCGATGTTGACGGGACACGCGAGCCATCAGATCGGGCTCGACGCCGATATCTGGTTCACGCCCATGCCCGACCGGCGCCTTTCGGAGAAGGAACGCGAGACGCTTTCGGCAACGTCGATGATCTCCGGCCCCACGTCAATCAACCGCGAGGTCTTCACCGACGAGCATGTGCTGGTCGTTCGCCGCGCCGCGCTCAATCCCGACGTGGAGCGCATCCTGGTCCATCCCGCCATCAAGAAGGCGATGTGTGAGGCGGCGGGCCCCGATCGCGCGTGGTTGGCGAAGGTGCGCCCGTACTATGGCCACCACTATCACTTCCATGTCCGCATGGCGTGCCCCAAGGGCGTCGAGGGCTGTCGCGCGCAGGCGCCCGTGAAGGCCGAGGATGGTTGCGGAAAGGAACTCGACGACTGGTTCGCACTGCTCACCCGTCCGAAGACGCCGCCTCCTCCCGGCTACAAGCCGCCGCCGCCGAAGCCGCCGCTGACGCTCGCCGATCTTCCGAGCGAATGCCGCGTCGTGCTCGACGCCGGCCGCGGCCCGACCGTGCGCGACGAAGCGGAGCTGATCAAGACGAGCATCGAGGCCTCGCGGCGCATGAT
>OEIV010000181.1_pt1 | contig 40366 bp, 32 predicted proteins | sample 1539231 | NCBI WGS metagenome assembly OEIV01 (sample SAMN03794762, study PRJEB22550) | activated sludge metagenome | feature: wastewater treatment plant; material: activated sludge; isolation source: Wastewater treatment plant of a petroleum refinery complex | place: Argentina: Buenos Aires ... | reverse complement strand
AGTCATTCGCGCCAATCGCCGCATTGGTTCCAAAAAGAACGAAGCACTACACTAGCGTGACGGTTGGCGACGCCGACCGTCACCGCGCAAGCGAGTAGAATCTCCGTCGTCACGAATGGAGGAGCAGTTGGCGGAGGGCGACATCATGGCGGACAGTCAGCACGACGCGACGCCGGCGGGGCAGCAACGTGCCAGGGTGATCCTGGTCGTCGACGACGCCAAGGAGAACCTGACGGTAATCGGCGAGCTGTTGGAGTCGCGTTATCGCGTGCGGCTGGCGCTATCGGGCGAACGGGCGCTCAAGGTGGCGCAAAGCGAGCCGCGTCCCGACCTGATCCTGCTCGATGTCATGATGCCCGAGCTGGACGGCTACCAGGTGCTGGAGCAGTTGCGGCGGCTGCCGGCGACCCGCGACATCCCGGTAATCTTCGTCACGGCCATGGACGCCACCGAGGATGAGGAAAAGGGCCTCCATCTGGGCGCGGTCGATTACGTGACCAAGCCGATCCGTCCGGCCATCCTGCTCGCCCGCGTCGAGACGCACCTGGAACTGAAACAGGCGCGCGACTGGCTGAACGACCAGAACACTTACCTGGAAGCCGAGGTTGGACGGCGTACCCACGAAAACGAACTGATCAAGGATGTCAGCCTCAACGCGCTGGCGATGCTGGCGGAAAAGCGCGACAACGAGACAGGCAACCACCTTCATCGTACCCGCGGCTACATGGAAACCTTGATGGCGCACCTGCGCCAGCATCCGCGTTTTCAAGGCTACCTCGACGAACGTCGGCGGCTGCTGATCGCCAAGGCCACCCCGCTGCACGACATCGGCAAGGTCGGCATTCCGGACAACATTCTGCTGAAACCGGGGCGCTTGACGGCCGAGGAATTCGAGGTGATGAAGCATCACAGCCAGATCGGCGCCGACGCCATCGAGGAGGCGATTCGCCACGTGCTGGGCGATGGCGTCGGGCCGGTTGAATCGGAGCGGGTCGATTCGCCGGTGGCTTTCCTCGAGGTGGCCCGGCTGATCGCGCTCCACCACCACGAGAAATGGGATGGCTCGGGCTACCCGGCCGGACTGGCGGGTGACGATATTCCGATCTGCGCGCGCCTGATGGCGCTGGCCGATGTCTTCGATGCCCTGAGCTGCCGGCGTCACTACAAGGAGCCGTTCCCGGCCGACAAGGTGCAGGCGATCATTCTGGAAGGACGAGGCAAGCACTTCGATCCGGACATCGTCGACGCCTTCTTCGAACTGAAGGACCAGTTCATTGCCATTGCCCAGCGTTATCCCGACGCAACCGAATAGCGAGGACGACCAGGCCGCGGAATCGGCCCTTGCCGAGCGCTTCGTAACCCGGGTGGGCGGACCAACGCCATGAGCAGGAAATCCTGGGCGCTGTTCCTGGTCATCAGCTTCTGTCTGCTCATCCTGGTATCGGCCTTGGTGCTCGCCTACGCAACGGCCGCCGGCCGCGCGCTGACGGCGTCGTTCGTCGAGGAGGGCTTGCGTCGGCAAGGCAGCTACGAACTGGCGACCGAGGGCACATTCGACAGCCTCCTGCAACTGGCAATGCTGTTGGCCGCGGACATGCATGTGCGCGATCTGCTTGCCGGCGGCGGCAAGGCAGTCGAGGCAGAGGGCGGCGGCGGCGGGCCGCGGGCCGCCGCCGCGCGCGCCCAGCTATTCGCCGACGTCCGGCCAGGCTGGGAAATGCTGGAGCGTCACCATGGCTCGCGGGTGATGCAATTCCATGTCGGGCCGCGGATCATCAGTTTTCTGCGCGTCCATAAGCCCGAGAAGTTCGGCGATGCATTGGCCGACTTGCGGCCGATCGTCGCTGATACTTGGCGCGAAAACAGTGCGCGCACGGGCATCGAGACCGGCAAGTTCTTTGTCGGCTTGCGGGCGGTGGTGCCGGTGCAAGCGCCGGTGGCGGTCGCCGGCCAGCCGCCGGTCGGCACGCTGGAAGTGGGCGGCTCCTTCGAACATCTGTTCAAGTCGCTCGACCGGCAGTTGGACAGTGGTTTCGCGCTGCTGTTGAAGGAGCAATGGACGCCATTCGAAGCGCGCCCGACGGCGACCGACCCGTTGGATGCCGCCTGCCGGTGCCGGGTGGAGAGCGCGTCGCGCCCGGTCGAGGACACCCTGCGCGGCTTGCTGGCGCGTGGCGTGGTGCCCGCGGAAGCCGTGATGGTCGAAACCTCGTGGCTCGAAACCAGTGCGGCAAACCTTGCCGTCACGCGCTTTCCGGTCGTCGCTTATCGCGACGCGCGCGAAGGCAAGGGCGAGCCTGTGGGCACGATCCTGATCTGGCGCAACGTGGACCGGGAGGTGATGGCTCACCGCGCCGCCCTGCGCTGGATGGTCGCCTGGGGCGTCATCGGCTTCCTGTTGATGGAGCTGCTCCTCTACCTCAGCCTGCGCGCGGCCATGGGCCGACTCGAGCGCGAAGTCGCGCAGCGCACCGACGCCTTGCGGGCCGCCAACGACCGGTTGACACAGGAGATGAGCCTGCACGCCGATACCCGCGACCAACTGGCGGAGGCGGAACGATACTGGGAGATGGTGGCCGACAGCATCAACAACCCGCTGATGGTGATCTCGGGCGATCACGGCGTGCGCCTGGCCAATGCCGCCGCGCGCAAGCTGGTCGGCGGCGACCTGCCGGAACGCATCAGCTGCCACCGCCTCAGCCATGGCAGCGACACGCCGTGTGCCGGCGAAGACCATCCCTGCCCGCTCGCCGACGTGCTGGCGAGCGGCAGGCCGGCCACGGTGACCCACCGGCACACCGCCGCCGGCCAAGCCACTGCCGTCGTCGAACTGCACGCCTGGCCGTTGCGGGACCGCGACGGCCGCGTGATCGGCATCATCGAGATCGTCGACGACGTGACCGAGCGGCACCAGCTGCAACAGGCGCTTGCCCGCAACGCGATGATCCTGTCCATGGCGCAAGGGATCGCCGGCGTCGGTAGCTGGCATTACGACCCGCAAGGCGGCGAAATCGACTGCTCCACCGAAATGCGCAGGATATTCGGCCTGCCCGACGACGGCAGTCGCGTGGACATGGCGCGGCTGCGCGCGCTGGTGGACAGGAGCGACCTGTCGGCGCTGGATCGGGCCTGGCAGGCCAGCCTCGACGGTCGTCCGAGCGATGTCACGCTGCGCCTGCTCGTCGACGGCGGCACGCGCTGGGTTCGGGCGCGGGCCAACGCCAGCGTGGACGCCGGCGGCCGCGTGCTCGGCGTCACTGGCACCGCGCATGACGTCACCGAGCAAAAACTCGCCGAGGCGGCCTTGCAGGCCGCCAAGAGCCAGGCCGAGGCCGCCAGCCAGGCCAAGAGCGACTTTCTGGCCAACATGAGCCACGAAATTCGCACGCCCATGAACGCCATCGTCGGCATGACCGATCTCGCGCTGCGGGTCGATCCGCCGCCCCGGCTGCGCGACTATCTGACCAAGATTCAGGGGGCGGCCCAGCACCTGCTCGGCATCATCGGCGATATTCTCGATGTATCGAAGATCGAAGCGGGCAAGATGAGGCTGGATCTGTCCGAGTTCGATCCACGCCAGCTTTGCGACAGCCTCGCGCGGCAACTTGGCGAACAGGCCCGGCGCAAGGGCTTGAAGCTGGCGATCGAACTGGCGCCGAACATCCCGCGCCTGTTGCTGGGCGATGCGCAACGGCTGCGGCAAATCCTGGTGAACCTGGTCGGCAACGCCATCAAGTTCACCGAGCGGGGCGGCATTGATGTCCGCGTCGGCATCAGCGAGTTCCTGGCCCAGACCGTGATCGTCCGTTTCGACATCCGCGACACTGGCATCGGCATGAGCGCGGAGCAGCAGGCGGGTCTGTTCGAAAAATTCCAGCAGGCCGACACGTCGGTCACCCGCAAGTACGGTGGTACCGGCCTGGGCCTGGCCATCTCGCGACGGCTCGCCGAGCTGATGGGCGGCGATGTTACCGTCGAGAGCACGCCGGGCATCGGCTCGACCTTCTCGGTGACCGTGCGCCTGGGTCTCGGCGCCGCCCGCGTCGGGCGTGAACAACATCAGGCGCTCGACGAAGCGGCGGCGGCCGGAACGCTGCGCTTCGCTGCCCGCATCCTGCTGGTCGAGGACAATGAACTGAACCAGGAGGTGGCGCTCGAACTGCTCGCGCAAACGGGCGCGACGGTGGATGTCACCGACAACGGCGTCGATGCCATCGTGCGCGCGCGCGGCCGGCGTTACGACCTGATCCTGATGGATATCCAGATGCCGCTGCTCGACGGGCTGGAGGCGACCCGCCAGATCCGGCGCCTGCCAGGGTATCGCGACGTGCCCATCATCGCCGTGACCGCCAACGCCTTCGACGAGGACCGCCAGCGCTGCCTCGAGGCCGGCATGGACGACCACATCGCCAAGCCCGTGGATGCCGGCGCGCTCTACGCCGCCTTGGCCCGCTGGTTGCCCGGGGCGGCCGTGGCGACGTCGCCACCGACAAGGGCGGAGCCGGACGCGACGGCGCCGGCGGCCGACGCCGAGACCCATCTGCGCCAGGCGATCGGCGCGGTGCCGGGACTGACTTTGGCGGTCGGGCTGAAGATCAGCAACAACTCCGCCGAACGGCTGGCGCGCTTTCTGGAGAAGTTCCGCGTCGAGCACGCCGCCGACGCGCGGAGCATCGAAACGCTACTTGCCGCCGGCGACCGCGACGACGCCCGTCGGATCGCCCACACGTTGAAAGGGCTGGCGGGCACCTTCGGCCTCGACAGCCTGCGTGTCGCCGCGGCGGAACTCGAGGCGGCGATCAAGGCAGGTGCAATCGATGTCGAAGCCCCACTCGAAGATTGTCGGCGTGTCCTCGCCACGGTCATGACGGCTTTGGCCGGCATCCAGCGGGCGACGGCGGCGAGCGTGGTCGACTCGCAAAGCATCGATTGGCCAGGGCTGCGCGGCGAGCTGGCGAACCTGCGGCGGCATCTCGAGAACGCCGAAATGACCGCTGGGCGCGATTTTGAAGCCTTGCGCGGGACCCTGGCGGCGGCGGCCGGCGACCGGATGGAAGCGCTGGCGCATCAGATCGAGGATTTCCAATTCGACGAAGCGCTGGCGACGCTGGACACCATCGTCGCCGAAGAGCCGCGCTTGCATTCCACGCAAGCCGGCGACACCAAGGCGTGATCGCGAGCATGAGCAAGAATTGGCGGCATAATGCCGTCGGGTTGGAAGGCGAAAAATCGAGGGAAGCTCACGTCATTGCTTGCCTCCAATCGCCAGCCAGTCGTGCTCGAACCTTGCCTCGATATCTTCGAAGCTCACAAACCTGATCTTCTCGACTGCGCCCATGTAGTGCCGATGGTGGTAATCATGAGCATTGTCGTAGCCCACAACCCGGAGAACCAGTCTCTATTGCCATCGAACGCCTACTATCTGCCTACCGATGTCGAAAATGAGAAAGGGGTTACAAGCATTTCGCTTGTAACCCCTTTATTTGGTGGGGTGGCTGATGGGACTCGAACCCACGACGACCGGAATCACAATCCGGGACTCTACCAACTGAGCTACAGCCACCACCGATAAACTCTGTCCTGGCCCGCCCGGCGAGACTCGAACTCACAACCCCCGGCTTAGAAGGCCGGTGCTCTATCCGGTTGAGCTACGGGCGGTTCTCCGAGCAAGCATCGGGGTGCACGGTGCCTGGTCGGGGTGGAGGGATTCGAACCCCCGACATCCTGCTCCCAAAGCAGGCGCGCTACCGGGCTGCGCTACACCCCGAGAGGCGCGGATTGTACCGACGCCTCCGACCATGGTCAATCACATTCTCAGTGCGTCACCACGGCGGCATCGGTCGCGTCCGCCACTTTCGTCGCGATGGTCTCGGCGGGCTTTTCCTCGGGCAAGGGCTCGGGCATCCGTTCCAGCGCGAGTTCCAGCACTTGATCGATCCACTTGACCGGACGAATCTCGATCTTGCCCTTGATGGCGTCCGGAATTTCCGTGAGGTCCTTGACGTTTTCCTCCGGAATCAGCGCCAGCCGGATGCCGCCACGCACGGCCGCCAACAGTTTTTCCTTGAGGCCACCGATCGGCAGCACTTCGCCGCGCAGCGTGATCTCGCCCGTCATCGCCACGTCGGCGCGCACCGGGATACCCGTCAGCGTCGACACCAGCGCCGTGGTCATGCCGCTGCCGGCCGATGGCCCGTCCTTGGGCGTGGCGCCCTCGGGCAAGTGGATGTGAATGTCGTTCTTTTGGTAGAAGTCCTCGGGAATGCCGAGTTGTTTGCTGCGCCGACGCACGACCGTTAGCGCCGCCTGGATGGATTCCTGCATCACTTCGCCCAGCTTGCCGGTCGTCAGCGTCTTGCCCTTGCCGGGCACGGCCACCGATTCGATGGTCAGCAGTTCGCCGCCCACCTCGGTCCACGCGAGACCGGTGACCTGGCCCACCTGGTTCTGCTTTTCCGCCATGCCGAAGGTATAACGGCGGACACCGAGGAACTTGTCCAGGTTTCTGGCGTTGACGATGATCTTGTTCTTGCGCTTCTTCATCACCAGTGCCTTGATCACCTTGCGGCAGATCTTCGACAGATCGCGCTCGAGCGCGCGCACGCCGGCTTCGCGCGTGTAGTAGCGCACGATGTCGCGCAACGCATCCTCGGTAACGGTCAGTTCCTCGCGCTTGACGCCGTTATTCTTCAACTGCTTCGGCAACAGGTAGCGCTGCGCGATGTTCACCTTCTCGTCCTCCGTGTAACCGGACAGACGGATCACCTCCATCCGGTCAAGCAACGCGGGCGGAATGTTCAGCGTATTGGCGGTAGCCACGAACATCACATCGGACAGGTCGAAATCGACCTCGACATAATGATCCTGGAAAGTATGGTTCTGTTCGGGATCGAGCACCTCCAGCAGCGCCGAGGAAGGGTCGCCGCGGAAGTCCATGCCCAGCTTGTCGACTTCATCCAGCAGGAACAGCGGGTTCTTGACACCGACCTTGGTCATGTTCTGCAAGATCTTGCCCGGCATCGAACCGATGTAGGTCCGACGGTGGCCGCGAATCTCCGCCTCGTCGCGCATGCCGCCCAGCGCCATGCGGACGAACTTGCGGTTGGTGGCCTTGGCGATCGACTGGCCGAGCGATGTCTTGCCGACACCGGGAGGCCCGACCAGACACAGGATCGGCGCCTTCACCTTCTCGACGCGCTGCTGCACGGCGAGGTATTCGACGATGCGCTCCTTGACCTTTTCCAGACCGTAGTGATCCTTGTCGAGGACCTTCTCGGCCGCGTTGAGATCCTTGGAGACACGCGACTTCTTCCGCCAGGGCAAGCCGGTCAGGGTCTCGATGTAATTGCGCACCACCGTCGCCTCGGCCGACATCGGCGACATCAGCTTCAGTTTCTTGAATTCGGCATTTGCCTTCGCCAGCGCCTCCTTACTCATGCCGGCCGACTTGATCTTCTTGTCCATCTCGTCGAGATCGGCGCCCTCCTCGCCCTCGCCGAGTTCCTTCTGGATGGCCTTGACCTGCTCGTTGAGGTAGTACTCGCGCTGGCTCTTCTCCATCTGGCGCTTGACGCGGCCGCGGATGCGCTTCTCGACCTGAAGGATGTCGAGTTCCGCCTCCAGTTGCGACAGCAGCTTTTCGAGGCGCTCGCCGACGTCGAACAGTTCGAGGATTTCCTGCTTGAGTTCCAGCTTCATTGGCAGGTGCGCCGCGATGGTATCGGCCAGGCGGCCTGCCTCCTCGATTCCGGCCAGCGATGTCAGGATCTCCGGCGGAATCTTCTTGTTCAGCTTCACGTACTGATCGAACTGGGCGAGGATGGCGCGACGCATGGCCTCGACCTCGTGATCGGCGCCATCGTCGCCGGCGACCGGCGATACATCGGCGATGAACAAGGCTTTCTGATCCTCGACACGGTTGATCTTGGCACGCTGCGTGCCTTCGACCAGAACCTTCACGGTACCGTCGGGAAGCTTGAGCATTTGCAGGATATTGGCGATACAGCCAATCGGATAAAGATCTTCGGCCTCGGGTTCATCCTTCGCCGCCGACTTCTGTGCCACCAGGAGAATCCCCTTGCCGCCTTCCATCGCGGTTTCCAGCGCCTTGATGGACTTGGGACGCCCGACGAACAACGGAATGACCATATGCGGGAATACCACCACGTCGCGCAATGGCAACAGCGGTAGCTCAAGATTTTCCAGGGGATTGTCGCGTTCGCCTAGCATGGGCTTTTCCTCTCGGTTTGGGGCTGCCAACTCACCATGACCAACATGGGGGCGTTCAGTGCCCGCTTCAAGGTTCCGGTCGATACCGCGGGCACCGCGGAATCAATTCGACCCGGAAACCTTCGGCTGATCGGCGTAAATCAACAACGGCCGGCCGCCGTTCTCGATCATGCCTTCATCGACGACCGCCTTGGCCACGTTTTCCAGCGTCGGCAGATCATACATGGTATCGAGCAGCGCGCCCTCCAGGATCGAGCGCAGCCCGCGCGCGCCGGTCTTGCGCTTGAGCGCCTTGCGTGCTATCGCCTGAAGCGCCGCCGGTCTCAATTCCAATTCGACCCCTTCCATGGCGAAGAGTTTCTGATATTGCTTGGACAAGGCGTTCTTCGGCTCGACCAGGATCTGCACCAGGGCATCCTCGCTCAACTCCTCGAGCGTGGCGACCACCGGCAAGCGGCCAATCAACTCTGGAATGAGGCCATACTTGATGAGATCTTCCGGCTCGACATCCCGCAACACCTCGCCAACGGCTTTCTTGTCGTCCCTCGTCTTGACTTCGGCGCCAAAGCCAATGCCGCCCTTTTCCGACCGGTTGCGAATGACTCTTTCGAGACCGTCGAACGCGCCGCCGCAGATGAAAAGAATATTCGTGGTGTCGATCTGCACGAAATCCTGATTGGGGTGCTTGCGACCGCCCTGTGGCGGCACGCTGGCGATGGTGCCCTCGATCAGTTTCAGCAAGGCCTGCTGAACGCCCTCGCCGGAAACATCGCGCGTAATGGACGGGTTATCCGACTTGCGCGATATCTTGTCGATCTCGTCGATGTACACGATGCCCTGCTGCGCCTTCTCAACTTCGTAGTCGCACTTTTGCAGCAGTTTCTGGATGATGTTCTCGACGTCCTCGCCGACATAACCGGCTTCGGTCAGCGTGGTCGCGTCGGCCATGACGAATGGCACATTGAGCAGGCGCGCCATGGTCTGGGCCAGCAGCGTCTTGCCCGAGCCGGTGGGGCCGATGAGCAGGATGTTGCTCTTGGCCAGTTCGACGTCATCGGAGCCCTTCTGCTGATGACGCAGCCGCTTGTAATGGTTGTAGACGGCAACTGCCAGAATTTTCTTGGCCTGCTCCTGGCCGATCACGTACTGGTCGAGGATGCCCCGGATCTCGGGCGGCGTCGGCAGGTCGCGGGATGGCTTGCTATCGGTCTCGGCCGCCGACTCGTCGCGGATGATGTCGTTGCAGAGATCGATGCACTCGTCGCAGATAAAAACCGACGGGCCGGCAATCAACTTCTTGACCTCGTGCTGGCTCTTGCCGCAGAACGAGCAGTACAGAAGCTTTTCTCCGGATTTCTTCTCCGCCATCGCCGTTCCCTCGTCGTCGCGACCGGTCCGTCAGGACTCGCCGCGCTTGTTCAATACCTTGTCGACCAGACCGTATTCCGCCGCCGCGTCCGCCGACAGGAAGTTGTCGCGATCCGTGTCCCGCTCGATGCGGTCAATCGGTTGGCCGGTATGCCGCGCCAGCATTTCATTCAGCCGTTGCTTGAGGAAAAGGATTTCCTTGGCATGGATCTCGATGTCGGAGGCCTGCCCCTGGAAGCCACCCATCGGCTGATGAATCATCATGCGCGAACTGGGCAAGCAGAAGCGCTTGCCCTTGGCGCCGGCCGCCAGCAGAAAAGCGCCCATCGAGGCGGCCTGGCCGATGCACAGGGTCGACACGTCCGGTTTGATGAACTGCATGGTGTCGTAGATGGCGAGCCCCGCCGTGACCGAACCACCCGGCGAATTGATGTACAGATGAATATCCTTGTCAGGATTCTCGGACTCCAGAAACAGCATCTGCGCGACCACCAGATTGGCGGTGATGTCGTTCACCGGGCCGACCAGGAACACCACGCGCTCCTTCAGCAAGCGCGAATAGATGTCATAGGCGCGCTCGCCGCGCCCGCTGGTCTCGATCACCATCGGAATCAGCCCGATGGCCTGTGGATCGGTGGCGGTCATGCTTTCCCTGGCCGGAATGCCCGCATGCATCATGCCGCATTCCCCATCAGTTCGTCAAAAGTGACGGGCTTATCCACCGCCTTGGCGTTCGCCAGCATCCAGTCCACGACATTGTTCTCCACCGCCAGCGCCTCCGCTTCGGCGAGTCGCTGCGGCTGACTGTAATACCAGCGCACCACTTCCTTCGGGTCCTCGAAAGTCTGCGCGTAGTCCTCGACAATCGCCCGCACCTGCTCCGGCTTGGCGCGCAGGTCGCGGGCGCGCACCAGTTCGGCGAGCACCAGCCCCAGCTTGACGCGACGGACAGCCTGATCGGTGAACCAAGACGCTTCGACCGGCATGTTCTTCGCGTCCATGCCGCGCGCCTGCAAGTCCTTGAGGGCATTCTCGGCCATCTGCTTCGATTCCAGCTCGACCAGCGATTTCGGCACCTCGACATCGTTGACGGCCAGCAGGGCATCCATCACCTGGTTCTTGACGCGCGCCTGCAAGCGCTTGCGGACTTCGCGTTCGAGATTGCTTTTCACTTCCTCGCGCATTTTCACCAGATCACCATCCTTGATGCCCAGTGCCCTGGCGAAATCGGCGTCGAGTTCGGGCAGCCTCGGCGCCTCGACCTTCTTGCAAACAGCCTCGAATCGCACCGTGTCACCCGCCAGGTCCTTGGCATGATAGTCGGCGGGAAACGCCACGTCGAAACTCCTGCTCTCGCCTTCGACGACGCCAACCAGCGCCTTCTCGAAATCCGGCAGCATGATGCCGGCGCCCAGCAGCATGGGATAGTCGGCGGCCTTGCCGCCCTCGAACTCCTCGCCGTTTTTGCGGCCGGTGAAATCGATGATCAGGCGGTCGCCGTTCTCGGCGGCGCGGCATGCCGGAACATAGGTAGTGCGCTGCTTGCGCAGCACTTCGATGGTCTTGTCCACTTCGGCATCCGAGATGGTCAGCGTCGCCCGCTCGACCTCGCGGTCGGCAACATCGCCGAGCGCGATGTCCGGATAAACCTCGAAAATGGCGGTGAATTCCATCGCGCCATCCGCGCCGCCGGCCTTGGGCTCGATGGTCGGATAACCGGCGACCCGCAGGTTCTGCTCACGCACCCTGGCGTTGAAACCGCGCTCGACGGCGGCGCCAATCGCCTCGGAATGGGCCTGCATGCCGTACTGCTGCGCCACCATCTTCATCGGCACCTTGCCGGGCCGGAAGCCCGGCATCTTGACCGTCCTGGCGATGTGACGCAGGCGTTGCTCGACCTCCTTATCCAGTTCGGCGCGAGCGATGGCGAGGTCGATGCGGCGCTCCAGCGAGCTCGCCGTGGCGTTGGCGGCGGCCGGCGCGCCCGTGTTGTCCTGAGTCTGCATGAGAATTCCCTGAAAACTGTGTGTATGTCGATAACTGCGCTGGCGCTGCCGTCGCAAGACTGGTGCGAAGGAAGGGACTCGAACCCTTACGCCTCGCGGCGCTGGAACCTAAATCCAGTGCGTCTACCAATTCCGCCACCTTCGCGCAACCGTAGATTTTACCCGATATACTCGTTCGCCAACATCCGCGTGCCATCCTGCCATGGACGCCGAACTCCACCAGCGCCATTACGAAAACTTTCCGGTCGCTTCGGTCTTGCTGCCGCGTGCCCTGCGCGGACCGGTCGCGGCCATTTACGCATTCGCCCGCAGCGCCGATGATTTTGCGGACGAAGGCCAGCTCCCCGCCGACCAGCGCCTGGCGATGCTTGCAGCTTATCGCGCCGAACTCGACGCGATCGAAGCGAACAAGCCGACCGAACACCCGGTATTCCGTCGCCTGCGGCCCGCCATTGCCGATCACGACCTGCCGCTGCCGCTGTTCCGCGACCTGCTCGACGCCTTCGAGCTGGATGTCGTCAAGACGCGCTACGCCAACTTCGCCGAATTGGCCGATTACTGCCGGCGCTCGGCGAATCCGGTCGGCCGCCTTCTGCTGCGCCTGTTCCGCGCCGACACGCCGGAGAACCTGCTCCGTGCGGACGCCATCTGCACCGCCTTGCAACTGATCAACCACTGGCAGGACGTCGGCATCGACATCGCCAAGCCGGTGCCGCGCAGCTACCTGCCCGCCGATGACATGACGCGCTTCGGCGTCAGCGAGGATGATCTGAAGCGGCGTGTTGCCACGCCTGACTTTCGCCGGCTGTTGCGGTTCGAGGTCGAGCGGGCGCGGTCGCTGATGGTCGAAGGCGCGTCGCTCGGCCGCGTCCTGCCGGGCCGGATCGGCCTGGAAATCCGCGCCATCGTCGCCGGCGGCCTGCGGGTCCTGGAAAAAATCGAGGCCGTCGATTACGACGTCTTCCGCGCACGGCCCGTGCTCGGCGCGCTCGACTGGCCCCGCATCCTCTGGCGCGCGCGATGAGTCCTGACGAATATTGCCGGCGCAAGGCCGCCGCCAGCGGCTCGAGCTTTTACTACGGTTTCCGCTTCCTCGACGCACCGCGCCGCCGCGCCATCATGGCGCTCTACGCCTTCTGCCGGGAAGTCGACGACGCGGTGGATGAATGCAGCGACGCCGGCGTCGCGGCGATGAAACTGGCCTGGTGGCGAAGCGAGGTGGCGGCGATGTACGACGGCCGTCCCACCCATCCGGTAACCCAGGCCTTGACCGCCGTCCTGCCCGAAGTCAATCTGCCGGCCGAGCAGTTGCAGGAAATCATCGACGGCATGGCGATGGATCTCCGCCTGACGCGTTATCCGGATTTCCGGACGCTCAACCTCTATTGCTATCGCGTGGCCTCGGTGGTCGGGTTACTGGCCGCCGAGATCTTCGGCTACACGGACCGGCGCACGCAGAAGTACGCGCACGACCTCGGCCTCGCCTTCCAGCTCACCAACATCATCCGCGATGTCGGCGAGGATGCCCGACGCGGCCGCATCTACCTGCCGCGGGACGAGCTGGCGCGTTTCGGCGTGCGCGAGGCTGACATCCTGGCCAGCCGGCCAACGCCGGAGTTCACGGCCTTGATGGCGTTCCAGGTCCGTCGCGCACTCGACGCCTACGACCGCGCGCTCGGCGAACTGCCGGCGGTCGACCGCAAGACGCAGCGGCCCGGCTTGATGATGGCCGCCATCTACCGCGCCCTGCTCGACGAGATCGTCGAGGATGGCTGCCGCGTGCTGACCCACCGCATTTCGCTGCCGCCGGCGCGCAAGCTCTGGCTAGCCGCCAAGGCCTGGCTGCATGGCTGACGGCATCGCCATCATCGGGGCAGGCTACGCCGGCCTGGCGGCGGCGGCGGAGCTGGCCAGCCGCGGCGTCGCCTGCGACATCTTCGAGGCCTCGCGCACGCTGGGCGGGCGAGCACGCGGCGTCGCGATCGACGGCATGACGCTCGACAACGGCGCGCACATCCTGGTCGGCGCCTATGGCGAGACCCTGCGCCTGATGCGCCTGGTCGCGGCGCCGGCGGCAGCCCTGAAACGCCAGCCGCTGCATCTCGAATTCCCCGGCCAGTTCCGCCTGCACGCACCGCGCCTGCCGGCGCCGCTGCATCTGGCCTGGGCGCTGGCCAGCGCCCAGGGCCTGTCCTGGCGCGAGAAGTTTGCCGCGCTGCGCTTCATGCGCGAACTGAAGGCACGGCATTTCCGGCTACCGGTCGATGTCACCGTCGCCGAGCTGCTCGCCGACCAACCGGACAAGCTGCGGCGCTTCCTGTGGGAACCACTTTGTCTTGCCGCGCTCAACACGCCGCCGGCGGAAGCTTCCGCGCAAGTCTTCGTCAACGTGCTGCGCGACAGCCTTGCCGCCGGCCGCGCCGCCAGCGACCTGCTGCTACCGGCGACCGACTTCTCCTCGCTCTTCCCGGAACCGGCGGCGCGCTGGCTGGCCGCGCGCGGCACCGCCATCCATCGCGGCACGCGCATCGGCACCGTCACGATGGAAATGGCGGATGGCAGCGAGCGCTATTTCCTCGATGGGCGCGGCCCTTACCGGCAGGTGATCATCGCCGTCGCGCCCCGGCATGTGGCGGCCCTACTCGGCGTCCTGCCACGGCTGACTTTGCTCCACGAGCAACTCGCGGCGTTGCGCTGGCAGCCGATCGTCACCTGCTACCTGCGCTATCCCGCGCCGGTGCGCCTGCCGGTGGCCATGGCCGGCGTCGACGGCGGTTACGCGCAGTGGCTGTTCGACCGCGGCGCCCTGTGCGGTCAGACCGGGGGCATCGGCGCCGTCATCAGCGGCCCCGGCCGCCATGACGGCCTCGATGCGGACGCGCTGGCCATGCGGATCGACGCCGAAGTGCGGCGGATCGTGCCCGATCTGCCTGAACCGACATGGCATCGGGTCATCGCCGAACAGCGCGCCACCTTCGCCTGCACGCCGGGCTTGAAGCGACCGTGGGTGGAAACGCCACTGCCGGGCCTGCTGCTGGCCGGCGACTACATCGATGGCGATTATCCGGCCACGCTCGAAGGCGCCGTGCGCAGCGGCGTTGCGGCGGCGCTATCCGCCTATTGCCGAATCGGTCAGCCGGCCGGCCGCCAGCCTTAGCCGGCGGCCGCAGCGCGCCGCCAGCGCTTCGTCGTGGGTGACCAGCACCAGCGTCGTGCCCGCCTCGCGGTTCATCGCGAACATCAGGTCGATGATTTCGTCGCCGGTGGCGGCATCGAGATTGCCGGTCGGCTCGTCGGCCAGCAGCAGCTTGGGCTGCACGGCGAACGCCCGCGCCAGGGCGACACGTTGCTGCTCGCCACCCGACAGGTGTTTCGGATAATGGTCGAGGCGCTGCGCCAGCCCGACGCGCGCCAGCATGGCCCGCGCCTGTTCGCGCGCGTCGGTGCGGGCCATCAGCTCCAGCGGCAGCGCCGCGTTTTCCAGCGCCGTCAGCGCCGGCAACAACTGGAAGGACTGGAAGACGAAGCCGAGCAGCCGGCCGCGCAGCTCGGCGCGGGCATCTTCGTTCAGTGCCGACACTTCCTCGCCGGCCAGCCGCACATGGCCTCGGCTGGGCGTGTCCAGGCCGGCCAGCAGCGACAACAGCGTCGACTTGCCCGAGCCCGACGCACCCACCACCGCGACCGCTTCGCCGGCGCCGACATGGAACGAAATGTCGTGCAGAATCGTCAACGTGCCGTCGCCGCTCCTGACATCCTTGCCCAGATTTTCAACCTCGATGATCATCATGCTCAAGCGCCTGCTATTCGTGTTCGTCCTTGCCCTGCCGATGAGCGTATCGGCGCAATCGTCCATTCTCGTCTTCGGCGACAGCCTGTCGGCCGGCTACGGCATTGCCGTCGAGCAGAGTTGGCCGGCGCTGTTGGCCCGGCGGCTTCAGAATAACCGCCCGCCTTGGTCGGTGTCCAACGCCAGCATCAGCGGCGAAACCACCGCCGGCGGCCGCTCGCGCTTCGTCGCGGCGCTCGACCGCGCGCAGCCGGCGGTGGTCGTGCTGGCGCTGGGCGCCAACGATGGTCTGCGCGGCCTGCCCGTCGCCCAAATGCGCGACAACCTGACGGCGATGATCCAGGCCGCCAAGACACGCAAGGCGAAAGTTCTGCTCATCGGCATGAAACTGCCGCCCAACTATGGGCCCGACTACGTCCGCCGATTCGAGCAGACCTTCGCCGATGTCGCGAGGCACGCAGACGTGCCGCTGCTGCCTTTCCTGCTGGCGCCGGTCGCGCTCGACGCCAACGCCTTCCAGCCCGACGGCCTGCATCCCACCGCCGCCGCCCAGCCCAAGCTGCTCGACTACGTCTGGCCGGCGCTCAAACCGCTGCTCAGGTGAAAGTCAGCCGCGGCGACGCGCCGACCGGCACGCTGAATCGTCCGATCACCGCCGCGCGGTCGAAGCCGTCGGAACGGAATGCCGCCAGCACCTCGCCGGCAAGTTCCGGCGCGCACGCCACCAATAGTCCGCCGCTGGTTTGCGGATCGGTGATCATCTTGTTCTGCCATTCCGGGCAAGCGGTCGGCAGATCGACATCCTTGCCGAAACTTTCCCAATTGCGCGCGGACGCACCGGTGGCAATGCCCGCCCGGACGTGCGTCGCCGCCTCCTCGATCATCGGCACGGCGGCCAACGCCACGTTCGCGGACGTGCCCGAGCCACGACAGATCTCCAGCAGGTGGCCGGCGAGCCCGAAGCCAGTCACATCGGTGATGGCATGGACTCCGGCAAGCTCCGCCAGCCTGGCGCCGGTCATGTTCAGGCGCGCCGTCCAGCGCACCATTTCGTCGTAGCCGGCCGACGACAGCAGGCCCTTCTTCAGCGCCGCCGAGAGGATGCCGATGCCGAGCGGCTTGCTCAGGATCAATGCATCGCCGTCGCGGGCACCACGATTGGTCTTGATCTGGTCCGGTCGCACGATGCCGATGCCGACCAGGCCGTAGATCGGCTCCGGCGAATCGATGGAATGGCCGCCGGCGATGGGAATGCCAGCCTCGGCGCAGACCGAGGCGCCGCCTTCGAGAATTGCGTGAATGACGGCCTCGGGCAGCTTGGCGATGGGCATGCCGACCACCGCCAGGGCGAAGATCGGCCGACCGCCCATGGCATAGACATCCGACAGCGCATTGGCGGCGGCGATGCGGCCGAAATCGCGCGGGTCGTCCACGATGGGCATGAAGAAATCGGTGGTGGCGATCACCGCCTGCGAGTCGTTGAGGCGATAGACGGCCGCGTCGTCCGCAGTTTCGATCCCCACCAGGAGATCGGCCGGCAACGTCTTCAGGGGTGATTCGGCGATAATGCGCGACAACACGGCCGACGCAATCTTGCAGCCTCAACCGCCGCCGTGACTGAACTGGGTGAGCTTGATGTTTTCCATGGGAGTTGCCGTGTCGGAGCGCGCGCCCGACGCACCTGAGCGCCACGCCAAAGGGGTCGCCACACTATCACAACTGGCGGGCTTCGACGCGCTCATCGACGCCCGCTCGCCCGCCGAATTCGCCGACGATCACCTGCCCGGCGCCATCAGCTGCCCGGCGCTGTCCGACGACGAGCGCGCCCGGGTCGGTACGCTCTACAAGCAGGTTTCGGCCTTCGAAGCCAAGAAGATCGGCGCGGCGCTGGTCGCCCGCAATATTGCCCGCCACATCGAGGAACGCTTTCTCGACCGGCCGAAGGACTGGCGGCCGCTGGTCTATTGCTGGCGCGGCGGCAAGCGCAGCGGCGCCTTCGTGCACATTCTGCGCGAGATCGGCTGGGACGCCCATCGGCTCGATGGCGGCTACAAGGGCTGGCGCAAACGGATCGTTGCCGAACTGGCCGAGTTGCCGAGCAAGTTCGCCTTCCGCGTGATTTCCGGCGCCACCGGCAGCGCCAAGAGCCGCGTCCTCGAAGCGCTGGCCGCCGAGGGCGCGCAGATCCTGCACCTTGAGGAACTCGCGGCCCACAAGGGCTCGGTGCTCGGCACCCTGCCTCATGAGGCACAACCATCTCAGAAAGCATTCGAAACCCGTCTGCACACGGCACTGTCGGCGCTCGAGCCGGCGCGGCCGGTGTATGCCGAAGCGGAAAGTCGACGCATCGGCGTGGTACAGGTGCCGGATGCGCTGATCGCCGCCATCCGCGCCGCCCCCTGCCTGCGCATCGACGCCACCACGCCGGCACGCGTCGAATTTCTGCTGCGCGACTACGCCTACCTGCTCGAAGACCCGCACTGGCTGGCCGAAAAGCTCGGCCACCTGCGCGGTCTGCAAAGCAACGAAACGCTGGCACGCTGGCTCGGCATGGTGGAAACGGGACGCTATCGCGCGCTGGTCGGCGAATTGCTCGAGCATCACTACGACCCGCTGTACCAACGCTCGCAGACGAAGAACTACCGGGACTACGGCGACGCCGCAGCCTTCGCCACCGACGACCTCTCGCCCGGAGGGGTCAGTCGGCTAGCCCGGCGCATCCTGGCAGCCTGACCTCGCGCCGGCGGCAGACGCAGATGCGCTGGATGACAGCCGGCCAGGGGCTGGCGACCTCGCCCTGCTCGAAGGCGACGACGGTGAAGCGCTTGTGCATCAGGTCGATCAATTCGCCGTGCCGCAGCAGGAACTGCGGGTTGGCGGGCTTGCCGAAACGCTCGTTGCCAAGCATGAAGGTTTCATAGATCAGCGTGCCGCCTTCGGCCAGACAAGCCATGAGCTGAGGCATCAAGGGGCGCCAGAGGTAGTGGGTGACCACGATGCCCTCGAACTGGCGGCCGAAGTAGGGCCACGGACCACCCTCGAGGTCGGCCTGGCGCGTCGTGATCCGCGGAACATCGGCGAGCCGCGACAACTGACTTTCGTCACGATCGACGGCCTCCACGCGATAGCCCAGGCCAGCCAGGTACCGGGCGTGGGGCCAACCGCCGCAGGCCAGGTCGAGCACCTCCCCGCCGGCGGGAATCAATCCGGCGAAGCGGCACACCCACGGCGAAGGCGCCAAAGGCGGGGAGGATGGCGACGGTTCCGACATGAGCTTGATTTTCGCCGATTTTCTGCCGTAATAACTGAGGGAATGGAACGGCAGTGCTATATTGGCCGCAATTATTGCTGCACCGCAATAAATCTTAGCGCACACCATCATGAACAACGAGCGTCACTATCTGACCCCCCTGCTGGAGCCCCAATCCATCGCCATTGTCGGCGCGTCCGAAACAGCCGGTTCGATCGGTGAAACCTTGGCCCGCAACATTCTCGACACGAACTTTCCCGGCAAGGTTTTCTTCGTCAATCCAAAGCACGACACGGTTTTCGGCCACAAGAGCCACGACAGCGTCGAAAGCATTCCCCAGCGGCTCGACCTGGCGGTGATCTGCACCAAGGCAGAAAAGGTGCCCGACGTCATCGATGCCTGCGGCCGCGCCGGCACCAAGGCCGCGATCGTGGTTTCCGGCGGCTTCTCGGAAGTCGGGGGTCGTGGCGTTGCCCTCGAGCGCGCCACGATCGAGAACGCCAAGCGTCACCGCATCCGCCTGCTCGGCCCCAATTGCCTGGGCATCATGCGGCCGTCGGCCGGCCTCAACCTGACTTTCGCCCACGCCAGCGCCAATCCTGGCACCATCGGCCTGATTTCCCAATCCGGCGCCCTGTGCACGGCCATCCTCGACTGGGCCCTGCCCAATAAGGTCGGCTTCTCCTCGGTGGTATCGCTGGGCGCCGAAGCCGACGTCGATTTCGGCGAGATCCTCGAATACATGGTCGCCGATCCGAGGACGCAGAACATCTTCCTCTACATCGAAGGCATCAAGAACGCGCGGCGGTTCATGAGCGCCCTGCGCGCCGCCGCGCGCTGCAAGCCGGTCCTGCTGATCAAGGTCGGCAAGCACCCGTGTGGCGAGCGGGCGGCCCGGTCGCATTCCGGTGCGTCGGTGGGCGCCGACGATGTGTTCGACGCCGCCCTGCGTCGTGCCGGCGTCGTCCGCCTCGGCACGGTGGGCCAGATGTATGCCGCCGCCTCCGCGCTGTTTTCGCATTTCCGGCCGCGCGGCAATCGCCTGGCCATTGTCACCAACGGCGGCGGCCCCGGCGTCATGGCGGCGGATCACTGCTGCGACATCGGCATCCCGCTGGCCAAATTGTCCGAGGCAACGCTGGCCCGCCTCAACGCGGCGCTGCCGCCCAATTGGTCGAAAGGCAATCCCATCGACCTGCTCGGCGACGCCGATCCGGCCCGCTACGAAATCGCCCTGCGAACCTGCCTGGAGGACGACAACGTCGACGGTGTCATGGCCATCCTGACGCCCCAGGCCATGACCGATCCGACGCAGGCGGCACGCAAGCTGATCGAGATCGCCCGCACCACCGACAAGCCGGTGGTCACTTGCTGGATGGGCGAGGAGCAAGTGCGCGAAGCCCGGATGCTGTTCAAGGGGGCTGGCATCCCGACGTTCCGCACCCCGGAGCCGGCGGTCGAGCTGTTCTCGCATATTTCCAACTATTACCGCAACCAGCGCCTGCTGATGGAAACGCCCGCCTCCATCGCCGACCACGTGCCGCCCAGGCTCGAATCAGCCAGGCTAGTCATCGAGACCGCGCTGCAGGAAGGCCGCAAGGTGCTCAACGAGATGGAATCGAAGGCGCTGCTCGCCGCGTTTCGCATCCCCATCGCCCAGACCGTGGTTGCCCGCTCGCCTTCGGAAGCGATGGTGCTGGCCGAAGAAATCGGTCTGCCCGTGGTCATGAAAATCGATTCGCCGCAGATCGTCCACAAGTCCGATTCCGGTGGTGTCCGGCTGAATCTGAACTCGCTCGCCGCGGTACGCGATGCCTACAAGGAGATGGTCGAGGAAGTACGCAAGAACCGGCCTGACGCCGTCATTCACGGCGTCGCCATCGAACCGATGATCCAGAAGGCCAACGGCCGCGAGTTGATGGTCGGCATGATGCGGGACCAGATCTTCGGCCCGACCATCCTGTTCGGACCGGGCGGTTCTGGTGTCGAGTCGAACGGCAAGGATCGCGCCGTGGCGCTGCCACCGCTCAATAACTTCCTCGTCGCCGATATGCTGGCATCGACGCACACCTCGGCCAAACTTGGCGCCTTCCGCAACATGCCGCCGGTGAATATGGAAGCGCTTGAAGCGGTTCTGTTGCGCGTTTCCGAAATGGTCTGCGAACTGCCCTGGATAGCGCAGCTCGACATCAACCCACTGATCGTCGACGAAAACGGCGCGGTGGCGGTGGACGCCAGCATCGCGATCGAGCATTTACCGCTGACGGCGGGGCGCTATGACCACATGGCCATCCACCCGTATCCTTCGCAGCTCACCGTCAAGTACCAGACCAAGGATGGCCAGACCGTCACCATCCGCCCGATCAAGCCCGAGGATGGCGACCTCGAGCAGGAATTCGTCAAAAACCTGTCGCCCGAGACGAAGTATTTCCGCTTCATGAACACCATCCGCGAACTGTCACAGGCGCAGTTGATCCGCCTCACGCAGATCGACTACGACCGCGAGATGGCGTTCATCGCTCTCGTCCGGACGGACGGCCGGGACAAGGAAATCGGCGTCGCCCGCTACGCGACCAATCCCGACGGCGAATCCTGCGAGTTCGCCATCGTCGCCGCCGACGAATGGCAGGGCAAGGGGGTAGCGCGCAAGTTGATGGGCGTGCTGATCGAAGCGGCCCGCACGCGCGGCCTCAAGTACATGAACGGCGACTTCCTCTCGGAAAACACGCGCATGATCCGCTTCGTCACCAGCCTGGGCTTCGTGCTCTCGGCCCACCCGGAGGACGCCGGCCTCAAGCGCGGCGTGCTGGCGCTCGACTGAGCGCCAGCACGCCGTTCAGTTCACCGCGACCCGGCGGATGGGCACCCATTGCCGGCGCAGCAGTTGTTCGCGGCGCGCCTCCGGCGTGACGCGACGGGTGTCGGCCGGCAGGCGCACCGCCAGGTCGGCGAGTTCGACCACCTCCGCCACGGGTGCCTCCGCGGCGGTCAGCGGCCGATCCAGCCCCTGCCAGCGCATGAACAGATAACCTTCGGCAAAACCGGCGGGGTCCAACCAATTGGCCACCCCCGGATCGCGCAGGCTGATGACGAAACGGAAATAGCCATCGGCATCGGTGACCGCCTGGGCCGCCGTCAGGCTGACCTGCCGATCGATGTAGTTGGGTGTGACGAACCACGGATCGCCAAGCTGGATGCCTTGGTAACGAGCCCCGCTTTTCTTTACCGTAACCAGCAACGCCTGGTCGACGCCCAAGCGATAGCGCGCCATCACCGACTGTTGGCCGCCCAGGCCACCCGCGCCGGTATCGCTGACGCGCGGTGGCGGCAGCCGATTCTCGGGCAGGCGCCGGATCATCGGCAGATAGCCCTCGTTCCAGGTGCGGTCGACAGCCCGCAGGTAATCGGCGGCATTGTGCTCGGGCATGGTGGAGTCCACGCGCGGCGCGTCCCGGTCGAGCCGCTCGATCGAGAGCACCGTGGGCGTTTCCCGTTCCCAGTCGGAAAATGTCTGCCGCGCCAGCAGCGCTCGTGTACCGAACGGCAGGGATACCCAGCGACCAGGCTGGCGCTCGCCGCCCAGGAGCAGTTCGAACGATTCGCCGGACTTGATGCCCATCGCGTCGAGGTCGATAACAGCGAGGTTACGACCGAGGCCGATCATGGGATAGGCATCCAGGACTTGCAGGGTGAGCATGACATGACTGCCGCGCCGACCGCGAACGCGGTAACGCCCCAGGTCGCTCACCAGGGCGGAACTGTAGAGGTTGTCCGGGTTGTACAGTCCGGCGCGGCCATCGATGCCGTCGCCGCGACGGAAATAGGGCTTGTCAAGATGGCGCGACTGTTCGAAGACTTCCAGGGCAACGGCCACCAGGCCTTCGCCGTAACGGGCGGTGGACTCGGCGCCGGCCGCCGCGGCGACCGGGTTCGCCGCCAGCGATGACTCCAGCGCGCGCACTGCCTCGGCCAGCGAGTTGCCCCCCGCGCCAACCGGCAGGCTGGCGACGATCAGGGCCAGCAGGCAGACAACGTGCATCATGGCGCCTGGGGCGACGCGGGAATTGGACATTGACCGGCTCCTCGATCTCTTCGCGCGCAGTATCGCCGCTCGCGATGTGTCTTGGCGCGGCGACGGAATACCGACGCGCCACGTTATCATAGCCCCATGGACCAACACCCACCAACGAGCGTCGCGTCTCCCTGCCTCGGCATTCCGCGCCAGGGTACCTTCAACGCCGCCGCCTTCGAGCAGGCGATCACCGCCCTGCTGGCGGCCTGTGGCATCGCCGGCGATACCGTGCATACCGGCAAGACGGCGCAGCGCGTGCGCGAACTTTGGCAGAAGCGGCTGCTCGGCGGCTACGACATCGATCCGGCCGCGGCCCTGGGCGAAGGCTTCGAGGACGAACGGCGGGACATGGTTGTCATACGCGGCATCGCCATCCACGGCGTTTGCCCGCACCACCTGGTACCGTTCCGCGGCGTCGCCCATGTCGGCTATCTTCCGGGCGGCAGACTGCACGGCTTCGGCCGCATCGCCCGGCTGGTCGACGCCATCGGCCATCGGTTTACGTATCAGGAATGGATGACACGCGATATCGCCGACGCCCTGATCAACCTTGGCCAGGCGCGCGGCGGCGCCTGCGTGATCCAGGCCGAACAGCTCTGCCTGCTGCTCGGCGAGGACCGGCGCGGCGACGAGCGGGTCGTGACACAGGCCTTCAGCGGCGAATTCGCCAGTTCGGAGCAGTCACGACGCGAATTCCTCCAGGCCATCCCCTGAACGGCCGCAACGCGCCGCGCCATAATAGAATCCACTTTTGCCCATATCGACGCACGCCATGCCCATTTACACCTTCGGCGACCGGCAGCCGCGTTTTGCGGACCCGGTCTGGATCGCACCCAATGCCGTCGTGGTCGGCGACGTCAAGCTCGGCCGCAATGTCAGCATCTGGTGGAACGTCACCGTGCGCGGTGACAACGACCCCATCACCATTGGCGACGACACCAACATCCAGGATGGTTCGGTGCTGCACACTGACGAAGGCGTGCCATTGACCATAGGCACGGGCGTCACCGTCGGTCACATGGCGATGCTGCATGGCTGCACCATCGGCGACTACAGCCTGATCGGCATGGGCGCCATCCTGCTCAACCGCTGCGTGATCGGCCGCGAATGCCTGATCGGCGCCGGCAGCCTGATTCCCGAAGGCAAGGTAATACCCGACCGGTCCCTGGTCATCGGCTCGCCGGGCCGGATCATCCGTCAGCTCAGCGCCGAGGACATCGCCGACCTGCACACCAACGCCAGCAATTACGTGGCGGCCTGGCAGGATTGCCAGCGCAAGCTTCGGCCGATCGACTGACACGCCACCGGACAGCGGACGATCCGGTCGATGTGGATATCGCCGGGCCGCTCCTTCCTCCAGTCGCTGAAAATCTGCCGCACCAGCACCAGATCGGCATCCGCGGGACTCTCCAGCCAGTTGCCGTCGCTTCGTGTGGGCGACAGGATCACCTCGAAACCGCCACCTTGCCGACTACTTGCCGGTCAAATCATCGAGCCGCAGACGCAGGTGGGTCATGTGTTCCAAGTAGGCGAGCGCCTCCTGGGTGGTGATGCTGGTGGCGCTGCGCCGGCCATAGACTTCCAGAGCGCCGCGCAAGACCTCCGCATCGTCGGGCGCGGCCAGCCAGGCCCAATCGGCCAGGCTGGCGCCCAGCGCCGGGTCGATCTTGACCAGGGTCTTGGCCCGCTCGATCAGGGGCCGCGCGCCACCGGCGAGATCGGGGATGGCCCGCCCCTGGGCGGCCATGGGCGCGGGATTCCAGTGCGAGGGAATGTCGTCCCACCAGCCGCTGTACTGCTTGACCACCATGCGGCCGATGTCCTGAATGGTGCTGTACTCCGGCTTCAGGTCCGGGCGATTAGCCAGTTCCGCCGGTATGCGAATGCCGTCGATGATCTGGTCCACCCGCTGGCCGGCATTGAGGCCGCGCACCACCTGTTCGGCGATGGTCTCCAGCAACGTGGCATGGGCGGGCAGCCGGTCGCGGATCTCCGCCTCGCCGCTGACCGCCGGCCCGTGCATGGTCAGCAGGCGCGTCGGCTTCAGGTCGGCCATCTGCCGCAGGGCCTGTGCCCACTCCTCGGGGAAGCGCTGGCGGCGCCGGCCGTTGCCGGCATTGGGCATGAAGGCCTGGTAGTAATCGGCGCTGACCACGATGCGCCTGGAAGGCACGGCCACCCAGAGCTGGTCCTCGGTCTCGCCCCGGGCGTGGGTAAGCACGAAGTCCTCGCCGCCGATCTTCAGTACCGTCCTGCCGTGGAAGGTTTCGCTGGGGGCGATGGCGTCGGCCCAGGTTTTCGGCGTCCACTTCTGCTGATTCTGCCGCGCGATCAAGCCGGTGGTACGCAGGTCCAGACCCAACTGCTCTGCGAAGACGTCGGTGGCGACGATGCGCGGCCGGCTGCCGCCGGGACCGGTCTCCACCAAGGCCCAGGCGCCCCAGGCGTGATCGGCGTGGTAGTGGCTGTGGATGATGGTGTGCACCGGCTTGCTGCTCAGCTTGGCCAGGGTCTCCTTGAGCACCGGACCGGCCGGCGCGTAGCCGGAATCCACCAGCACCAGGCCCGCATCCGTCTCGAATACCGCGATATTCACGAAGGGCAGGCGCAGCAGCCAGCTGCGCTCGCCCTGGGGCTCCACCTTCAGCTTGGCGCGGGCGTCGGCGATAGCCGCCGGGTCGCCGCGGCTGTACATGTTGTTGGCGATGGCTTGGGAAAACTCGCTGTTGAACGATCCGCCCCTGGCGATGATGCGAAGCAGATCGGGATTGGCCTTGATCACCGCCGCCCGCGCCTGGGTCAAGCGTTCCGGCGCCACGGCCACCGGCGTTGCCTCGTCATGGGCGCTCGCAATTGAGACCAGCAGGAGTATGGCGGCGCCGAGGGCGTGCCGCAGGCAGACATTCAAGATGTTGAATCGTCGTAGGTTCATGCTAGCTCCTTTATGCAGTAGTTGCGATCTGGTAGCGGATCGGGAAAGGCAGTCTCGTCCCGATTGCCGGACGGGAAGAACAGGGCCACCGCTTCTCCGGCCTTGATGGTCTGGTCGTGGAGTTGGATGTCGCGGGTCGCCGTGCGCATGAAATGCTTGATGGGACTCACCCAGCGGCAGATCTCGTTGCTGGCGCCGCGAATCAGGGCCAGCGCTGGATCGCGGGCATGGCCCACGTGGGATCGAGCACTTCCGGCCGGGGCTGGTAGATGCGGGCGTTCAGATAAAAACGGTTCGTCGCCGGCGTCGGCAGCCAGTTGGCCCGCTGCTCCGCTAGCGTCGGCATTTGCGGCTGGAGCCAGATGTCCAGGGAACCATCAGCGTTGCGTATCAATCCTGGCGTCCGGTCGGCGATCAGGTAGCGGTCGATGGCGTTGGGCAGCATGTACTGACCGGGGGCGCCCGGCTCGAACTCGTAGAGGCTTACCGACCAGAAGGCGCCCGCCGGCAGACCGCCGGCCGGCAGATGCAGCCGGTACCCGCGGCCATCGCCCAGGGGCTCGTCGGCGGCATCGGTCAGGCCCATGAAATAGGTGGCCTCGGCGGCCTCCAGGCCGAAGATGCCGCCCGAGTTGGCCGCCGATCCTGCCCGCAAGGCGTAGTTGTCACCGAAGCTATGGGGCAGGCGGAAGGGCAGCCAGCCATTAACCCGCGGCCGATCGCGGCGACTGGCCTCAAGGGCGCTCTTCAGTCGCGTCCTGACCGCCGGGGCAATGCGTCGCCAGGCGTCCCGCAAGTCGCTGGACAGGTCCTGCCAGCGGCAGCCGGCGCACAGGCCGACGGCCCGGTAGCGATCGAGCAGCGGCGCTTCGCGGGCCGGTGGCGGATTACGGGCCAGGGCTTCGTTGATCACATCCAGCATCGCGCCCACGTCGGGCTCCCGGGGCCGAACCCGCGGCTCCCGTGCTGGGTCCATCGCAGCCGCCTGAATGCGGAAGCGATCCTGAAGGGCATTGGCCTTGGGCAGATCCGCATCGTCGCGGACCAGCACACGCATATTCAGATAGACATCCCGGGTCGGCGAGCGCACCACTTGGTCCGCTTCCGGGACCGGCCCCTGCCAGTTGGGACCGACGACGGCGACCTTGCGGGCGCGGGTGCCGGTGCTGCGCCGGCCCAGATATTGGAAGCTGTCGGTGTCGGCGCCGATCAGCACCACCACGTAATAGCGGTCGTCGGTGTCGGGCAGATCGATGAGCGCCGGGCCGCCGGCCAGATCCAGCCAGGCGGTCGAATACAGGGTATCGCGGATCGGCCCATTGGCCCAGCGGTCGGCCGGCGTAGTCAAATGCCGCTGGTGCCGGATCTCGTTGAGACGTGTGTAGGTCAGCGCCTGGGCATTGTGCATGGCCTGATCGCGCAGCCACAGGAATTCGTAGTAGGGATAGCCATAGAGGAAGGCTGCGCGAACTGCATCATCGCGGGCCGCGCTAGTCCCGCCGTTCGCGGAGGGCGCCGCCGCTGCGGTGCTGTCGGCCAGGGCCAGCAGAAAAGCGCTGACCGCCAGCAGCAGAGCCAGACGATGGATGAGGCGAAGCAACGCCATGGGGCCGACTCCCGGGTAGAGATAGATGAACAGGGACGAAAAAATGGGGCGGACCCTGCGGCCCACCCCATATCGCTACTAGACGCGCTCGATCAGCTTACCACTTGTAGTTGACCGACAGTCCGTAGGTGCGTGGCTCCGTCCACGCGGCAATCCGGTAATAGCCGCCGACGTCGATGTGCGTCATCTCCTTCTTGACGTTGGTGGCGTTGCGCACCCACAGCGAGACGTCGGCCATGCCCGGCCCGCCGACCGGGATGCCCGACAGCAGCAGGCGGCCATTGACAAAGCCGGTGGAAGGCATCTTCGACTCGGCGGCGGAATTGCCGACCGCCGCGTTGGCCGCCGTCGCCGACTTCTGGCCTGCATAGTTGTAGAACTCGTCGGTGTAGACGTAATCGACGATGCCACGCAACGTGCCCCAGCGGGTCTTCGCCAGCCGCCCATCCAGATTGACGGCCAACTGGTTCTTGGGTGCGTAGCCAATCTCGCTGTTCGACGAGGCATCGACCAGCACCCCGGTCTGGGTAAATTGCATGAAACGCTTGAACTCGGACTCGAGGTAACCGTAACTGAGTTGTGCGCGCCAACCATCGGCGATCTGGAAAGCTGCCTCGATTTCCAGGCCCTGGGTTCTCGCCTTGCCCGCATTCACGATGACTGGCGATGTGCCAGCGGGGGGCAACTGCGACACATGCCAGTCGTCGACATCGGTGCGGAAGACGGCGACATTGAGGTTGGCCTTGCCGCCCAGCAGCACGGACTTGAAACCTGCTTCGTAACTGGTCGACTTCTCGGGACTGTACGGCTTCAACGCCTGCGCCACCGTCTGCGCCTCGAGCGGAAAACCGCCGCTCTTGAAGCCGCGAGCTACCCGGCCATAGACATTCAGCGTGTCGTTGACCTTGTAGGCCAGCGCCACCACCGGCGTGCTGGCCGAGAAAGTCTCTTTCGCGCCATTCGGCGTGAACCCTGCCTGATAACAAGGCATGGGCACACCCGTGCCACAGACGACAGAGGTCGAAGCGGGCATGGCATAACTGGAATTCGTGTTGATCCGCCATAGATCGCCGCGCTTCTCCTCACGCGTATAGCGCATGCCCAGCGTGGCGGTCAACGCGGCCGTCAGCTTGTAGTCGACCTGCCCATAGACCGCCTTGGCGTCGGTCTGCACACGGTACCAAGGCTGCCGATAGCTGATCGGCGCGATCGACGGAGGCGTAAATGTGTAGAACGCACCATTCTGGAATGTGCGGGTATCGCCATCGTCCTCGAACAGGTAAGCGCCAAGCACGTAATTCATGCTCGCCGTGTTGCCAATCCATTGCAGTTCGTGCGACGTGGTCTCGTAATGCGTGTCCTTGCCTGCATTGAAAATCGGCACCAGCGTGCCATCGAGGTCCGTGCTGTCCCGGTAGCGCATCTTGCGCTTGGCGCCGATGTACTTGAGCGTGTTGCTCGCATTGATCTCGTAGGTGGCCGTCAGCGCATGGCCGTCAATGTCCAGCGTGTTGAAATAAGACCGTCCTGGATCGCTATTAACCGTCGATGGGTAGGAGCCACTGGCATAAGGCGCGATCAGCGAGGCCAGGCCAGGCAACCGTCTCGTGGCGCTGATCGGCACGCCATTCTGGAAATAATTATAGGGAGTTGCATAGGCGGGCGCAGTGTACAGGGCGCCGTAGCCGGTCGAGGCGAGCAGCGCCATTGCTGTTGGCCTCTCGTCGATGTTGGTCTTGTCGTAGGCATAGTCGATCTTGAAACTCGGCGAGACATCCAGGCCCAGCGCCACGCGACCACTCTGCCGGTCACGGTTGTTCCACGTCAAGCCGGTCGCATTGCCTACGGTTCCATGCCGCTTTTCATCGCGCACCGCGAAGGATGCGCGCAGCATGCCCATGCGCGGCAGATCCATGGCAGCCTTGATGACCTGGCGGCTGTAGTTGCCGATTTCGAAGCCGACATTGCCCGAGAACTCGCCGGACGGCTTGCGCGAAATCATGTTGATGGCGCCACCCTCGGTGTTGCGCCCGAACAGCGTGCCCTGCGGCCCGCGAAGCACTTCAATACGTTCCATGTCGATCACATCGAACAGCGCGCCCTGGTTCTTGCCGACGAAAATGCCATCGACGTAGATACCGACCGATGGATCCGCCCAGATCGCCGGCTGGCCGGTGTTCATGCCGCGAATCGCCGTTGCCGCGATCAGCCCGCTGCCCGGTGCCTGCGTCACCGTGACGTTCGGTGCCAAGGCGTTGAGATCCTTGGCGCCGTCGATGCCGCGCACCTCCAGTTGGCCGCCACTGATCGCCGAGATGGAGATCGGCACTTCCTGCAATTTTTCCTTGCGCTTTTGCGCGGTGACGATGACTTCCTCTATCTTCTCCTGCGCGAATGCGCCGCCGGCATAGACCGACGCAATGAGAATCGGCAGCACACGCAGCACGAATCCGCCTTCGATTTTGTTCATGTTTTCTCCGCTAGAAATAATATTGGTCCGGTCCATCAGGTGCAGCCACCGATCGTCCACAAGTAGCCCTGCCGACGCGCATCTTCCCAATACGCGCGCCGGCAAGACTACACCGCTTCGTTTCGGCACAATCGTCCATTTTGACGTATTGTTGTAAATATGCAACACCACGACAGGGCTGTTGAAGTCCCCGGTCGGCGATGCCAGACTGTTACTTTTGCGGCACCTGGACGAAGACTTCGCCTTCCTTGACAAGGCCGAGTTCGAAGCGCGCCCGCTCCTCGATGGCGTCGAAGCCGGTCTTGAGATCGCGCACCTCGGCGTCGAGACCGGCGTTGCGGCTTTCCAGCTTCAGGTTGACGTCCCGCTGCGCGCGAACCTGCCGATCGAGGTCCCAGACGCGCAGCCAGCCGCCCTTGCCGAGCCAGAGCGGGTACTGGAGCAGCACGATCAATGCCACCAGTACCCACGTTGGCCAGCGCATGGCGAAACGGACGACCTACTTCCCGAGGTTGTAGAAAGTCGACAGGCCGGGGTAACTGACGGCGTCGCCGAGGTCCTCCTCGATGCGCAACAGCTGGTTGTACTTGGCGATGCGGTCGGAGCGACTGAGCGAACCCGTCTTGATCTGGCCGGCGTTGAGGCCGACGGCGATATCGGCGATGGTCGAATCCTCGGTCTCGCCCGAACGATGGGAAATCACATTGGTGTAACCGGCCCGCTTGGCCATCTCGACCGTGGCGAAGGTCTCCGACAAGGTACCGATCTGGTTGATCTTGATCAGGATCGAGTTGGCGATGCCCTTCCGGATGCCTTCCTTCAGTATCTTCGGGTTGGTGACGAAGATGTCGTCGCCGACGATCTGCACGCTCTTGCCCAGTTTGTCGGTCAGCACCTTCCAGCCGTCCCAGTCGCCCTCGGCCATGCCGTCCTCGATGCTGATGATCGGGTACTTGCCCGCCAGCGTCCCCAGGTAATCGGCGAAGGCCGCGGATGAGAGTTCCATTTTCTCGGAGGCGAGGATGTACTTGCCGTCCTTGTAGAACTCGGAACTGGCGCAGTCGAGACCCAGCACGACGTCCTGGCCGGGCGTGTAACCAGCCGTTTCGATGGCCTTGAGGATCAGCTCGATCGCCTCGTCGTTGCCCGAAACGTTGGGCGCAAAGCCGCCCTCGTCGCCAACCGTGGTCGGATAGCCTTTCTTGTCCACGAGTTTCTTGAGGTTGTGGAATACCTCGGCACCGCAGCGCAGGGCTTCGCGGAAGCTTTCGGCACCCACCGGCAGGATCATGAATTCCTGGATGTCGAGGTTATTGTTGGCGTGCGCGCCGCCGTTGATGACGTTCATCATGGGCACCGGCATGCTCATCGGGCCGGAACCGCCGAAGTAGCGGTAAAGCGGCAGTCCGGCCTCCTCGGCCGCGGCCTTGGCGGTCGCCATCGACACGGCGAGGATAGCGTTGGCGCCGAGGCGTGACTTGTTGTCGGTGCCGTCCAGTTCGATCAGACTCTTGTCGATGAAGGCCTGCTCCTCGGCATCGAGGCCGATGATGGCCTCGGAAATCTCGGTATTGACGTTCTCGACGGCGCGCTGCACACCCTTGCCGAGGTAGCGGTCCTTGTCGCCGTCGCGCAGCTCGATGGCTTCGCGCGAACCCGTAGACGCGCCCGAGGGCACGGCGGCGCGGCCCATGACGCCCGATTCGAGCAGGACGTCGGCTTCGACGGTGGGATTGCCGCGCGAATCGAGAATTTCGCGGGCGACGACATCAACGATGGCACTCATGATTCCACTCCAATATTGGCGATAAAAATCAGCAACCGCGGCGCTTGGTCACGGCATCCAGTTCCCTCAAGGTTTCCAGTAACTCTTTCATCATAGCCAACGGCCACGAGTTCGGCCCGTCCGACAGCGCTCGGGGCGGATCCGGATGCGTCTCCATGAACAGGCCGGCGACACCGACCGCCACCGCCGCGCGCGCCAGCACCGGCACGAACTCGCGTTGCCCGCCGGAACTCGTGCCCTGCCCGCCCGGCAGTTGCACCGAATGGGTCGCGTCGAACACCACCGGGCAGCCGGTCTCGCGCATGATCGCCAGCGAGCGCATGTCCGAGACGAGGTTGTTGTAGCCGAACGACACGCCGCGCTCGCAGACCATGATGGTGTCGGTATTGCCGTTGGCCTCTTTCGCCTTGGCAACGACCTGTTTCATGTCGCCCGGCGCGAGGAACTGTCCCTTCTTGATATTCACCGGCTTGCCAGCCGCCGCCACGACCTGGATGAAATCGGTCTGCCGGCAGAGAAACGCCGGCGTCTGCAAGACATCCACGACCGCCGCGACCTGCGCGACCTCATCCTCGGCGTGGACGTCGGTCAGCACCGGCACGCCGATCTGCTTCTTCACGTCGGCGAGAATGGCGAGACCTTCGTCGATGCCGAGGCCGCGGAAGGATTTGCTCGAACTGCGGTTGGCCTTGTCGTAGGATGCCTTGAAGATGTACGGCATGCCCAGCTCGGCGCAGATTTCCTTCATCTGCCCCGCAATGTCGAGACAAAGTTGCTTCGACTCAGCGACGCACGGACCGGCGATCAGGAACAGCGGCCGGTCAAGGCCGACATCGAAGTGACAGAGCCTCATGCCCTGGCCTTCTGCGCCAGCGCCGCCCTGACGAAAGCCGAGAACAGGGGATGCCCGTTGCGCGGATTGCTGGTGAATTCCGGATGGAACTGGCAGCCGACGAACCAGGGATGCATGTCCAGCGGCAGCTCAATCATCTCGCACAGCTCGGTGCCCGGCGCACGGCCGGCCACGCGCAGGCCCTTGGCTTCCAGTTGCGCAAGCAGCGTGTTGTTCACCTCATAGCGGTGGCGGTGGCGTTCCACCACGGCTGACTTTCCGTAAACCTGCCGCGCCAGGCTGCCTTCCTGCAACTGGCAGACCTGCCCGCCCAGACGCATGGTGCCGCCGAGGTCGGAGCTCTCGTCGCGTTTCTCGACGCGACCCTCGCGATCCAGCCATTCCGTGATCAGGCCGATGACCGGATACGGCGTCTGCGCCTCGAACTCGGTCGAATGCGCGCCGGCCATGCCGGCAACATCGCGCGCGAACTCGACCACGGCCAGCTGCATGCCCAGACAAATGCCCAGGTACGGCACCTTATGCTCGCGAGCGTAGCGGATCGCCGCGATCTTGCCCTCGGTACCGCGCTTGCCGAAGCCGCCGGGCACCAGGATGGCATCCATCGTCGCCAGCGAAGCGGTGCCGTTGCGTTCCAGCTCCTCGGAATCGAGGTAATGGATATTCACCTTGCTGCGCGTGTGCATGCCGGCGTGAACGAGCGCCTCGGTAAGCGACTTGTAGGATTCGGTGAGATCGACGTACTTGCCGACGAAGGCAACGTTGATCTCCTGCTCCGGATGCTCCAGCGCGTCGATCAGCTGCTTCCATACCGACAGATTGGCCGCCTTCGCCAGGATGCCGAGCTTGTGGCAGACGATCTCGTCGAGCATCTGGTCGTGCAGCATGGCCGGAATCTTGTAGATCGAGTCGGCGTCGAGCGCGGCGATCACCGCCTCGGGCTGGACGTTGGTGAACAGCGCGATCTTGCGCCGCTCCTCGTCGGGAATCGGCCGGTCGGCGCGGCACAGCAGGATGTCGGGCTGGATGCCGATCTCGCGCAGTTCCTTGACCGAGTGCTGGGTCGGCTTGGTCTTCAGCTCGCCGGCGGTCGGGATGTAGGGCAGCAGCGTCAGGTGCATGTAGCAGGCGTTGTTCCTGCCTTCCTCGAAGCCCATCTGGCGGATCGCTTCCAGGAAGGGCAGCGACTCAATATCGCCCACCGTGCCGCCGACCTCGATGATCGCCACGTCGGCGCCCTCGGCACCGCGCTTGATGAAGATCTTGATCTCGTCGGTGATGTGCGGAATCACCTGCACCGTCTTGCCGAGGTACTCGCCGCGCCGCTCCTTCTTGATCACCGACTCGTAGATCTGGCCGGTGGTGAAGTTGTTGCGCTTGCCCATCTTGGCGCTGGTGAAGCGCTCGTAGTGGCCGAGATCGAGGTCGGTCTCGGCGCCGTCCTCGGTGACGAACACTTCGCCGTGCTGGAACGGCGACATGGTGCCGGGGTCGACGTTGATGTAGGGGTCGAGCTTGAGGTGGGTGACCTTGATGCCGCGGGATTCGAGAATCGCCCCCAGCGACGCGGCGGCGATGCCCTTGCCCAGACTGGACACGACACCGCCGGTGACGAAAACGTATTTGGTCATGAAACTACGGCCGCGGGAAATTTGCATGATACCGGAAAGGCTTTCGACCCTCAAATTTCCGCGGCGGTTTTCAGGCATCATGACGCCATGCCGCCAAAGCTCAAACCCCATCATTCACCCGCCCTGCTCGCGGCGCTGACCGCCGCCGGCGGCGCGCTCGCGCTCGCCGGCGGCGCGGCCTGGCGCGACTGGCCACAGGCCGCGCTCTGGCACGTCGTGTTCGCTGCGGGCGCCATGCCCATGGTCTTCGCCGCCATGACTTATTTCACGCCGGTGCTCACGCGCACCCCCGAAGCACCGCGCACGCTCGTCGCCATTCCGCTCGTCGCCCTGCTGGCGGCACTGGGTATCATCGGCTGGTTCGCGCACGGCAGCGCAACACTCCGTCTTCTCTCGCCCTGGCTCGGCCTGCTCGCGACCCTGATGTTTTCCTACTGGATCAGCCGGCGCTGGCGCGCCTGTCTTGGCCAGCCGCATGCCTGCCTGCGCTGGTATGCGGCGGCGCTCGCCTGTCTCGGCCTCGGCCTAGCCGCCGTCGGCCTCTCGGCCATCCTGCCGGCCTGGGCCGGCCCCTTGCGCGCATTTCATCTGCACATCAATACGCTCGGTTTTCTCGGCCTCACCGCCATCGGCACCTTGCAGGTGCTGCTGCCGACGGTGCTCGGACAGCCGGATCCCGCCGCCGCGCGCCGGCTTGCCCGGGACTTGCCCTGGAGCGCCGGCGGCGCCCTGGCCGTCGCCGCCGGCGCCGGCGCGTGGTGGCCGCTGGCCGCCATCGGTGCGCTGGCCTACGCGTGGCCGCTCGGGCGATTGCTGGTCGACGCGCTGCGTGCCTTCGGGCCGCGCTTGTGGCAAGCCCGCCAGGCCTCGCCGCTGCTGGTCGCCGCGATGGCCGGCTTGATGCTCGTCGTGTTTCATGGTCTGCTGCATGGCGTCGGCATCGGCAACGCGCGCAACGCGCTGCCGCTGTTCCTGATCGGCTTCCTGCTGCCGCTGGTCAGCGGCGCGGTGGCGCAGTTGTTGCCCGTCTGGCTACGCCCCGGCGCGCAGGCGGCATGGCAGAAAAGTCAGCGGTGGCGACTCGCCGCCCTGGCCAGGTTTCGCGCCGCCGTGCTGTTTGTCGGCGGCCTGCTCGCCGCGACCGGCATCGAGTTCGCCCTGGTGTTCGGCATCCTGGGCGCACTGTGGCTTCTGGTGGCCATGCTCGACACCGCCCACCGCGCCAGGCCCGACCCTCGATTGCCCACGGGAGAACGCTGATGATCACCGGCTTCGACGACTACTGCATTCACCAGACCTGCGAGCCGATTGCCCAGCCGGCCAGCAGCGACCGCAATTGCTACGACCGCTACTGGGCCAACGGCTTCGACACGGGCGCCGGTTTCATGTTCGAGATGGCGCTCGGGCTTTATCCCAACCGCCGTGTCATGGATGCCCATTTCGCCGTGCTCATCGATGGCGTGCAGCACTGCTTCCATGGCTCGCGCCGCGCTCCGGAAGACCGCGGCGAACTCGTGGTGGGGCCGCTATCCCTGCAAATTCTGGAACCGCTGCGCAGCTTCCGTCTGGTGCTGACGGCCAACGACAGCGGCATCGAATGCGACCTGCGCTTCACTGCCCGGCCCCCCGCCGAGGAAGAACCGCGCAGCGTCCTCTATGACGACGGCCGCCTGATCATGAACACGACCCGTTTCACCCAGCTTGGCCGCTGGCAGGGCCATATCGTCGTGCACGGCCGGCGCATCGAGGTGAATGCCACCCGGACCTTGGGCGCCCGCGACAAGTCCTGGGGCATCCGGCCGGTGGGCGAACCCGAGGGCGGCGCGCCGCCCAGCAAGCAGCGCGCGCCCCAGGTCTATTGGATCTGGGCGCCCCTGGACTTCGGCGACTTCGGCACCCAGTTCAATACCTTCGAGAGCGCCGACGGCACCGCGACCCAGTTGGGCGCCTGCCGCCTACCGGCCGGTGACGATATCGATGCCCATGCCGTCGGGAATATCGAGCCCATGCCGGTCGCCCAGCATCGCATCGAGTGGCAGCCAGGCACCCGCTACGCCAAGACGGCCCGCATCGACCTGACCGACCGGCGCGGCCGGGAAATCCGTATCGAACTGGAACCTCTGCTGCGTTTCCACGTGGCAGGCGTCGGCTACCACCATCCCGAGTGGGGCCATGGTCTCTGGAAGGGCGAACTGGTCACGGCCTACGAGGCCATGGAAGTGGCCGCCCTGCCGGCACTCGACCACCGCTATGTGCATGTGCATCAGATGGTGCGAGCGACAGCAAATGGCCAGACAGGTTACGGCACCCTGGAGACTTTTGTCCTGGGCCCCCACCAACCCTCCGGATTCACCACCTTCCTCGATGGAGCGAAGGAGGAGACGGTGTAGGCGACACACAACAAGCGCTGACCATCGGCTCCTCCGCGCGGCGGCCGCGCAAGATCAACCTGCTGCGGCCAGCCAGAGGCACTTGCCCTTGCTTTCCTTATCGACTTCCTGGAGCACCCGCGTGTGCTCGGCCAGTTCGTCCGTCATGGCGCGAATGACGCGCAGCACCGGTCGACTGCCGGCGACGAACTGGACGACCGGCTCGATCGGTTCGTCGATATCCATGACCAGGCTTTCCTGGCCGCGGGTCATGGCCAGGTAGACCTCGGCCAGCAACTGGGCGTCGAGCAATGCCCCGTGGAACTGGCGATTCGAGTTGTCGACGGCGTATTCGCCACACAGGGCGTCTAGAGAATTGCGCTTGCCGGGACGCATGTCGCGCGCCATCTTGAGCGTATCGACAATGCCGGCGCATAGCCCGCGGGCGCTCTCCATGCCGGCATCGCCGAGCCGACCGAACTCGACATCAAGGAACTCCATGTCGAAGGCGGCGTTGTGGATCACCAGTTCCGATTCGCGGATGAAGTCGGCCAGTTCCGCTGCCACTTCGCGGAACTTCGGCTTGTCGGCAAGGAACTCGTCGGTCAAGCCATGGATGCGCTGCGCCTCGATCGGCACGTCGCGTTCGGGATTCAGGTACTTGTGCAGCCGCCGGCCGGTCGGCTTGCGATCCACCAGTTCGACGCAGCCGATTTCGACAATGCGGTCGCCGTTCTTCGCATAAAGGCCCGTGGTTTCCGTGTCCAAAACGATCTGTCTCAATTCAGCTTCCCCGCTTCAATTCGATGCCGCGTCGGGCCAGTTCGTCGGCCCGCTCGTTCTCGGCATGCCCGGCATGGCCGCGTACCCAGAGCCATTCGACGGCGTGACCCGCGGCCAGTTTGTCCAGTTCTCGCCAGAGGTCCTCGTTCTTCACCGGCTCCTTGCCGGCCGTTTTCCAGCCGCGCCGCTTCCAGCCGTGAATCCACTCCGTCATGCCTTTCTGCACGTATTGCGAATCGGTGTGCACACGCAGCGGCACGCTCCGCGTCAGCGAGCGCAAGGCCTCGATGACCGCGGTCATCTCCATGCGGTTGTTGGTGGTCGCCGGAGCGTAGCCGAACATTTCCCGCTCCCGCCCGTTCCAGCGCAGGATCGCACCCCAGCCGCCCGGGCCGGGGTTGCCGCTGCAAGCGCCGTCGGTGTAGATATCGACCGCTTCCGGCGCCGTGGTCATCATTGATGGTCCGTCCGTTGCGCCACCGGCGCCAGCGCCTTGGCGCGCGCCTTGCGCTCGCGCCAGGCCGGCAGAATCATGCGCATGCCCGGCTGGCGCTTGATCGCCTGGATGACATAGACGGCACCGCCGATCGGCCACCAGCGGTCGCCGGCGGCATCGAGGAAGCGAAAGCGCGCCAGCCATTTCTCCTCGGTCACGGCCGGCGCGTAGCAGCCGAAGGCGCCGGCGTGCGGTTCGAGCCCAAGGAGGGCGAACCAGTCCTTGAGCCGCGCCACGCTGATGTAGCGGCCCGCAAACGGCGGCAACTGGGTGCGCCTGGCCAGACTGCGGCGCGCACCCCACAGGCTGTACGGATTGAAACCGGTGACAACCACGCTGCCATCGGGAACCAGCACGCGCTCGACCTCGCGCAGAATCTGGTGGGGATTGGCGTCGAACTCGAGGATGTGCGGCAGCACGACGAGATCGAGGCTGTTGCCGGCGAAGGGCAATTGATGCAGGTCGGCCCGCGCCTCGATCAACCGGTCGCCGTCATCGCAGCGAAAGCGGAACGGCATGCGATTGGCGCGCAGGTAGTCCAGGCCCGGCCAGCCGATTTGCACGGCATTGAAACCGAAGATGTCGACAACCAACTGGTCATGCTTGGCCTGCTCCCAGTCGAGCACATACCGCCCCTGGGGCGTTTCCAGCCAATCGGAGAATCCTTGCGCCGACATTTACAATGCTTGCCTATGAAGCCCCTGGACATTTTTCCGTTGCCCGCCTTCGAGGACAACTACATCTGGTGCCTGCGCCGCGACCAGTCGCTGGCCGTCGTCGACCCGGGCGACGCCACGCCGGTCCTGCGACATCTCGCCGAATCGGGCGAGCGGCTCGCCGCGATCATGATCACCCACCATCACCACGACCACACGGGTGGCATCGCCGAATTGACCGCCCGCCACCCGGTGCCGGTATTCGCGCCGGCCGTCGAACCCATCGTCGGCACCACGCATCCGCTGCGCGGCGGCGACCGGATCGGTTTGCCCGGGCTCGACATCGACCTCGACGTACTCGACTTCGCCGGCCATACGCGTGGCCACCTTGGCTATTATCGCCCAGGGTCGCTATTCTGTGGCGATACCCTGTTCGGCTGCGGCTGCGGCCGGCTGTTCGAGGGCACCGCGGCGCAACTTCACGCCGCGCTGGGCAAGATCGGCGCTCTGCCACCACTGACTTCGATCTACTCGGCGCATGAATACACCGAGTCCGGCATCCGCTTCGCGCGCACCGTCGAGCCGGGCAACTCCGCCATCGATGCCCGTGCGAGCGACGTGAGCCGGCGCCTGGCCGCCGGACAACCCACCGTGCCCTTCACGCTGGCCGACGAACTCGCCACCAGTCCCTTCCTGCGCTGCCGCGAGCCCGGCGTGATCGATGCCGCGGCGCGAAGGCTGGGGCGGACGCCCATCGACGAACTGGAAGTATTCGCCACCCTGCGGGAATGGCGGGATCACTTCTGACCGAAGACCGCTGGCGGCCGATCCAACCCGATAGAATCGTCGCCATGTCGTTTCGCTTCCCATTGCTCGTCGCGCTCGCCATCCTCACCGGGCTGGCGCTTCCCGCCCGGGCATCGGTGGTCGAACCCGGCGATGCCCGGACGGTTGCCGAAGTCACGCAGCAAGTCCCGGGCAGCCCGCCACCGACGCCGACCATCGACCTCACGGCCGACCCGGACAACCTGTGGCAGCGCATCCGCAACGGCTTCGGCATGCCCGACCTCGACAGTCCGCTGGTGGCCGATCGCCAGGCCTGGTACCTCAACCGGCCCGACCTGCTGCAACGGACGCTGGCGCGCGGCAGGAAATACCTGCATCACATCGTCGACGAACTCGAGCGGCGCGGCATGCCGACCGAACTGGCCTTGTTGCCGATGGTCGAGAGTTCGTTCAATCCGCTGGCGGCGTCGCCGGCCCGCGCGCTGGGCATGTGGCAATTCATTCCCTCCACTGGCAAGAATTACGCGCTGGAGCAGAACTGGTGGCGCGACGAACGGCGCGACGTCGTCGCCTCCACCTCGGCGGCGCTCGACTACCTGCACAACGTGTATGAAAGACATGGCGACTGGCACCTGGCGCTGGCCTCGTACAACTGGGGGGAAGGCGCGGTGGCGCGCGCCATCGCGAAGAACGAGGCGCGTGGCTTGCCGACCGATTACGCCAGCCTGAGCATGCCGGGCGAGACCCGCTATTACGTGCCCAAGCTGCAAGCGCTGAAGAACATCGTCGCGCAGCCGGAACTGTTCGGCTTTCGACTGGAGGATCTGCCCAACCGCCCATACTTCGGCACGGTGGCGCTGCCCGGCGACATGGACCTCACCCTCGCCGCCAAACTGGCCGAAATGCCGCTGGAGGAATTCATCGCGCTCAATCCGGCCTATCCCCGGCCCCTGATCAAGGCGGATCAGGACCCCCAGCTGGTGGTGCCCGCCGACAAGGTGGAGACTTTCCTGGCCAATCTGGCGCGCCACGAAGCGCAGGCCAAGCCGCTGGCCAACTGGCGCACGCACGTGCTGGCCAAGGGCGAGAAACTCGAACGCGTCGCCGCGCGTTACGGCCTGGGCCTGGCTTACCTGAAACAGTTGAACGGCATCGGCGCCAGGGCGCGGCCGCGGCCGGGACTCAACCTGCTGGTGCCCGGTCCGGGCGCGCAGCTGCCGGAACAACTGGCCGCGCACCTGCCCAAGCTGCCCGCCGCCAAAGCCACCAAATCCGCCAAGTCC
>OEIV010000180.1_pt1 | contig 40467 bp, 33 predicted proteins | sample 1539231 | NCBI WGS metagenome assembly OEIV01 (sample SAMN03794762, study PRJEB22550) | activated sludge metagenome | feature: wastewater treatment plant; material: activated sludge; isolation source: Wastewater treatment plant of a petroleum refinery complex | place: Argentina: Buenos Aires ... | reverse complement strand
TTATCTGCAGCACCATTACCGCAGTAGCACAGTCCTTTTCCATTGAACTGCGTCATACCATTGAAAATTTTAATTGCATCTCACTTTGTGAATCACCCGATGGTACTTATGCATTAGGCAACAAACGATTTGGGGTAGGCATACAAATACTGAAACGCACCAAAAGCGGTTATGAACTTGCAGGTGAAATTGCGACTGGCAATACTAAATTTCCACAGCATATTGGTATTGGCGATCAGGGTAATGTATTTGTGGTGGCCTTTACCGACCGCTCTTTAAAGCTCTATACCCGCACTTCTCCATACGCCTTTGACGAATCGCAATTTCTGACCGATTTAGATGAAATACCGCAATACATCATTTATAATGCAGCTAAAAAACTGTTTATACTTTCAGATAATGAACATACATGGATATACACTTTGCAAGCCGGCAAAATCAGTAAGGCCGCTACTATCGCGTTTGGCGGTAATATTCAGTGCTTCGAAAACGGGTTGTCATTGCTGGTAAATGAAAAACAATATTCAATAAAATATCTTCAGGATATTCAGGAAGAATTTAATTTCGAATCACTTTCATTTAAAAAATTGAGTGCAGGAAGTTTGGACCTCACGGCTTATAATGCCAAACATAAATTGTATGCCCTCAACGACGATCGCAAACTTGCTTTATGCAAATCGAGTGGTTTGGGATATGAAATCACCTGTGAACTTGAATTGCCAGAGGAACTAGAAAGTATGACCTTTAGCCCTGATGGCAATTACCTTTTTGGTGGCGATGATCATTCCGACAAATCGATGATTACCATTTGGAAAATTACCGAAGATTATAAGCTCGTGCAAATAAAGCAAGAAAAGGGTTTTGAGGCCGAAATTGAAAACATGCAGGTGAGTACCGATGGTAAGTTTTTGTTGACAGGCACCAACGATATTTTTTATTGTTATGCCTTAGAAGGTATCAAAGGAGGCAATATTGTATTGCAAGATAAGAAACCCAATAACCCAGCAAAGAAAGTTACGACACCTGTAGTCAGCGAGAAGACAGAGGTAACGCCACCGGCCATTGTCAACAACAATATCAATATTTTTTGGATCAATCCAAATCCTGATTTGCTCAACGATAAACCGATCTCTACCGATAAGCCAAGCTTTGAAATACAAATCAAAATTATCAGTGCTGATATCGTCAAAAAAGAGGATGTCATTATTTTAATCAATGGAAAAGAGATTATTAAAAACAAATTTAATGAAGTATCGCTGATACCTTCTAAAGCTAGTCCAGGTAATAAGTCTGACGAATATACTTTCATAAAAAACATTCCGCTTGAAGGCGGTCTCAATACCATAGAAGTCAGTACCAAAGGCAAAAAAGCCAATAAGTCCGTACAAGTCTTTTACAGTTCAGACAAACCATCGCTGCATGTATTGAGTATTGGCACTTCACTCGATTTGCAATTTCCCAAAAAAGATGCCGAAGATTTTGCCAGCTTATTTAGCAAACAACAAGGAAAAGATAAATTGTTTCAGCAAGTACATATTAAAAAATTGATTGGTAAAGAAGCTACTACCAATGCCATTAAGGAAGCCATCGAGTTTTACAAATATGAATACAAACAAGGAAGTATATTGCCAAACGATGTGCTGTTGATATTCATATCGTCGCATGGTTTTATTTATCAAAATAAATTCCGCATACAGGGTGATGATTATAAAGATATTTATAAAGAAACTTACAGTGTAGCATACGACGAAATTATTAGTCGTTTGAATGAGATTGATTGTAAAAAAATCATTTTCCTCGATGCATGTTTTAGTGGAGGTGCCAAAGCCAACCCTGCCGAAATAAATGAGGCTATAGACCAGCTCAATAAACAAAAAACAGGTACTACCACCTTTAGCAGTTGCAGTAACGATGAGTATAGTTACGAAGATGCAAGCTGGAACAATGGCGCTTTTACCAAAGCCATAGTAGATGCTTGCTCTACAGGTGATGCCGATATCAATCGCAATGGTTTGATCACCCTTGAAGAATTATACGAGTACATCAAAACCAGGGTACCGAAAATGGTATTGGAAGTAAAGCAAAAAAGCCAGCATCCTACCATGCCAGTTACGGATTTAATAAAAGAGACATCGATTTTTTTGGTGGAGTAGAAAGCATTGCAGATAATGGTTTTTATACAAAGGTGCAAAATCTGGGTTTAATGAAATTTTATCAAATTGCATCAAAACGTAAACTCAATCTTTGGCTACCCTTGAATTTTGTATGATGATCCGTTCTTCGGGGCATCTTTTTGTTTTCAGCAAACATATCATAATCGCCCTAAAAAGGCGACTTTAAATGTATTACGTCTGACGTAGGAATAATGCGCTGCCAATGTGAGCTGGCTACCACTGTCTTGATTTGGTTCATGATATTATTCTTCTTTGCAATAATGCAAGTTAAAAATGCTCAATTGAATAAAGTTTGATGGGCACATAGACAGTCCGCTGTGATAGAAAGCCGACGTCATTACCTTCTCAACTATCATGTGCTAACTGTTGGTAGCTGAATGCAACAGAATGACGCTGCAAAACAACTATGCTTCACAGAACGTAGATACTATCGATAACTGGGGTGTTTTTTATGATGCATGTCTTTGGGGGGTAACACCTAGCAATAAATAATCAAAATAGAATCCTGAATTTCATTAGATCATTTTTATCTTTGTGCGGTGTTGAAAATAGTAAAAAAAATATTTAAAGGGTTTGGTATATTATTGGGTGTACTTATTATCCTTTTAATGGTATTTGCAATATACGTTTATAATATCAGTGATATTGAACCGCCCTTTATCAAAGATCAGTCAGCATTGCAGCTCAAACGTCTAACGATTGATTCAAATACTTATACCATTGGAAATAATTTTATACAAAAAAATAAATATGGTTTGTATGAAATGTATCTGGAAGGTGATGATTTTGAAAGAGGTGTTATTTATGGTAAACTGGCTAAGGAACTCATTGCCTATCAGGAACAAGCATTTACCAATGAAATTCAACGGATGATTCCGTCAAAAAATTACCTGAAGTTTTTAAAATATATAGTCGGCTTTATGAATAGAAATTTAAGCGACTATGTAATACCTGAATACCAGCATGAGATATATGGCATATCATTAGCAGCTTCACCAGAATTTAATTGGATTGGAACCAATTATTCACGTCAACTCAATTACCATGCAGCGCATGATATTGGACATGCATTGGCCAACCTGATGCTTGTAGGTTGTACTTCCTTTGCTACCTGGAATGATAAATCAAAAGATAGTTTGATGACTGTAGGGCGTAATTTTGATTTTTATGTAGGAGATGATTTTGCAAAAAACAAAATTATCGCTTTTTACAAACCAACTAAAGGCATCCCCTTTATGTCGGTTACCTGGGGGGGCTTCGCAGGGGTTGTGAGTGGTATGAACGCAAAAGGATTAACGGTGACAATCAATGCCAACAAATCGGCCATACCGATGGGTGCTGCGACTCCCGTTTCGCTTGTTGCGCGAGAAATATTGCAATATGCTGCCACAATTCAGGAAGCGGTACTTATTGCCAAAAAACGAAAAATGTTTGTCAGTGAAAGTTTTCTCATTGCATCAGCGCAAGACAACAAAGTGGTTGTGATTGAAAAAACACCTGATGATATTGATGTATATGAAACAAGCAATAATGAAATACTTTGTGCAAATCACTACCAAAGTCAATTGTTAGCCAGTCAAGCCTTAAACCAAACCCAAATAAGCCACAGTGCTTCATTATACAGATACCAACGTTTACAACAATTGTTAGATGCCACCACCCAAAATACCCCCCAAAAAACGGCCGCTATTTTACGCGATTATAAAGGGAAAAACAATGCAGATATTGGTCTCACCAATGAAAAAGCATTGAATCAGTTTATCAGTCATCATTCTGTTATTTTTCAACCCCAGCAACTATTGGTATGGGTTAGTACATCGCCATGGCAATTGGGCGAATATGTATGTTACGACCTCAACCTTATTTTTAAAGGTCAAAAACCAACAGTGCTTTATAATGAAGCAAACAATATTCCTGCTGATACTTTATTGAAAACATCTACTTATACCCAAATCGTTCAATATTTGCAATTAGAACAGTTACATTTGAAACACCAAAGCTTTAACCCATTAAAGATTGTACAAATAAACCCAACTTATTATGATAGTTATCGCATAGCAGGTGATATGTATACTGAAAGGAATATTTTGGATAGCGCTTTGTGGATGTATCAAAAAGCATTGACACTGGAAATAGCAACCCTTGATGAAAAGCAATCGATACAAGAAAAGATTTTAAAAAATCAAAAAAGAAAAAAATGATACAAGGGATAGGTACTGATATTGTAGAAGTGAAACGTATTGAAGATAAACTCATACGAAATGAAAGCTTTAAAACCCATGTGTTTTCAGAAAATGAAATTGCGTATTGCGCAAAACAAAAAAATCCATTTATTCATTTTGCCGCAAGATGGGCTGTAAAAGAAGCTTATTTAAAAGCATTTGGGTTGAAATTTATTGGGAATCATCGTTTACATGAAATAGAAACGGTGCACAATGATGATGGCAAACCCTTTATTAAACTTCTGGGCTTATCGGAGACGATGCATGCAGAAAAAAAATTAGGGTCTATTCATGTTAGCATTTCGCATACAGATACCCATGCTGTAGCGTATGTTATCATAGAATCTGATTAATATCAACGATACATTAATAAATAATCTGTATTTTTTTAGCTAAAATTAAATGTGTGCAAGCATTATGATATTATTTTACCGCCAATTCTTCTAAGCCATTTTTGATTTTTCTATTATGGGCATATTTCAAAGCGGCAGCAATAAACTGTACAAATAAAGGATGAGGATGTTCAACAGTCGATTTTAGTTCAGGGTGAAACTGTGAACCAATATAAAAAGGATGATCTGTTAATTCTACTATTTCTACTAAGCCTGTCTTCGGGTTTTTTCCAACGGCTTTCATCCCATTTTTTTCAAACTCAGCCAGGTATTTATTGTTGAATTCCCATCGATGTCTATGTCTTTCTGAAATATATTGTTTGCCATATATTTCATAGCTTTTTGAATGAATATCAATTTCACAATCGTAGGATCCTAATCGCATGGTGCCACCCATTTGCACAATGTTTTTTTGCTCTTCCATGATGTCGATTACCGGATAAGGGGTATGCACATCCATTTCGGTAGAATTGGCGGCATCTAAATGCAATACATTACGTGCAAATTCAATTACGCTGCATTGCATACCCAGACATATACCAAAAAAAGGAATTTTGTTTTCACGTGCATATTGAATGGCAATGATTTTACCTTCTATGCCTCTATTGCCAAATCCAGGGGCCACTAGTATGCCATCAAGCCCACTTAAATTTGATTTTACATTTTCAGCATCTACATATTCTGAATGTATATTGCGTACTTCTACTTTACATTCATTCATAGCCCCGGCATGAATAAACGATTCAAGAATCGATTTATAGGCATCTTGCAATTCTACATATTTACCTACAAGCCCTATGGTTACTTTGCTTTTTGGATTTTTGAGTTTTTTCAAAAAGTCTTTCCAGTTTTTAAGCAAAGGCTCATTTCCCAGGGGTAATCGCATTTTTTCAAGACAAATAGCATCCAGGTTTTCCTGCATCATATGAAGGGGTACATCATAGATGGTATCTGCATCAGCAGCTTCTATCACAGCTTCGGGACGTACATTGCAAAACAAGGCAATTTTTCTTTTTACATCAGCGTTTAAGGGTTCTTCAGCTCGGCAAACAATAATGTCGGGTGATAAACCATTTTCGCTCATTAATTTGACAGAATGTTGGGTGGGTTTGGTTTTTAATTCTTTGGCTGCACGTAAATAGGGCACTAAAGTAAGGTGAACGATAATGCAATTTTCGCGTCCCATTTCCCATTGTAATTGTCTGATTGATTCAATGTAAGGCAAACTTTCAATATCACCTACAGTACCTCCAATTTCGGTAATAATGATGTCATATTCGTTTTTTAAAGAAAGTAGGGTAATACGTCGTTTGATTTCATCGGTAATATGAGGAATCACCTGCACCGTTTTACCTAAGTAAGCACCTTCTCTTTCTTTGTTAATCACATATTGGTATATTCGACCTGTAGTCACATTATTAGCCTGTGAGGTAGAGGTACTTAAAAAACGTTCATAATGACCTAAGTCTAAATCTGTTTCAGCACCATCGTCTGTCACATAACATTCACCATGTTCATAGGGGTTTAAGGTGCCTGGGTCAACATTAATGTAAGGGTCTAATTTTTGAATCGTCACTTTGTAACCTCTTTCTTGCAATAGTTTAGCAAGGGATGCTGCAATGATTCCTTTTCCAAGTGATGAAGTAACTCCACCGGTAACAAAGATGTATTTTGCCATAGCGTTTTATTTTGCTTTGACTTTAGATTTGAAAAGTAAATGAATTCGTGTAAAAAGTCGGGCAAAGTTAAAATAAATAAATCAGCTATTCGATTAAAAAGTAAAATCGTTATAAACATTGAATTGAAACATTGTATAAAAAAAATAGAATAACTTATTTGATTTGAAAGATTTTAAACTATATTTATGAAATATTACATAATAATAATGCAAAAAAAATCTTTCTTTGCAGAATAAGTGAGTACTAACACATTAAAAAAATAAATGAAACTAAAAGCACCTGTTGATGTTAAGTGGATTGCAAATTTTGTAAATGCACAATTATTAGGCGATAATACCATTCAGGCGGATGGTATCAATGAGGTTCATAAAATTACTCCGGGGGACATTTCATTTGTTGACATCGAAAAATATTATAATCGTTTATTAGAGAGCGAAGCGGCTGTCATTATTATGAATAAAGTAGTGCCATGCCCTAAAGGGAAAGCATTATTGATTACTGAAGACCCTGCAGCAGCGTATGTAAAACTGGTCAAACATTTTTGCCCTTTTGAGCCTTCTACCCAAATGATTAGTCCAACAGCTATTATTGGGGAAGGAACGATTATACAACCGGGTGTTTTTATAGGCAATCATGTAACGATTGGTAAAAACTGTGTGATACATCCGGGTGTGGTGATTTATGATGGAACCACCATTGGCAACAATGTCAATATACAAAGCAATAGTGTGATTGGTGGCGATGCTTTTTATTTTAACAAACGTAATCATGGTGAGCTTAAGTATTTGAAGCTGGAAAGCTGTGGGACAACTATTATAGAAGATGATGTAGAAATTGGGGCCTGTTGTACCATTGACCGAGGGGTGAGTGGCATAACCATTATTGGAAAAGGGACTAAATTTGACAATTTTATTCATATTGGACATGGCACCATTATTGGCAAAAACTGTTTATTTGCCGCTCAAGTTGGTGTGGCAGGTAAGGTAACCATCGGCGATAATGTGTTGCTTTACGGACAAGTAGGTGTATCAAAAGATTTAGTGATCGAGAGCAATACCGTAGTACTTGCAAAAAGTGGTGTGGGTAAATCATTGCCTGGTGGTAAAGTATGGTTTGGCATTCCTGTTCAGGATGCGAAAGACAAAATGGAAGAACTTGTATGGGTTAAACGAATTCCAGAACTTTGGGACAAAATGAAATCTGAATTTTAAGTTATACAAACTATTTTTAATCATTTTAGAAACAACGTCTTTTTATTTTCATTAGTTGATGAATGTAGTATCGATGATATGATACCTATTAAAATCATTAACTAGTCTGAAAAAATATTGTTGTAATACTTGCTCACATTGAATTCATTTTATTTCAATGGTACTATCTATAAAGTTTCGTTGGAATTATTGTGTGGGCGAAGGAAAAGCAAAAATAGATGCTTTGAATATTCTAAATAATCATATTCATTTGATTGGGCAAGCCAAACATCATATTATACCAAAGATACATTAAAGGTAGCCTATTTGTTATTAGCTTTAATGTAATGTTTGTGGGCATTATAACGAAATTTCCAGACTACTTATTAAATACATTTGGTATTAATTCCTATGACAGTCAACATGTCAAAACAGAATTTACTGTAAAACAAATAAAATTTGACTTGCAATAATCAACCGAATCTATTTAATTTAATTTGCTAGATAGTCTTTCGAAATTTTATTATTGGTTAAATCCACTATAAATGAACCTTTACCAACTAGCTTCTTTGTTTTTAACTACAGTAAAAACCCTTGAAAGATTAAACCCAAATTGAATTTCACCCTTACCCCAATCTTGCAATGTTTCGGCAATAAATGCTTTCTCATTCATTCCTTTGGCATTGGTAATATGTAACTGAAATACATGTCCACCAGTTTCAATATCTAAGCCAATAGATAATGGAAAATAGTTATAATCTTCTTTGCTACCATATACAATAGGGTAGGTGTCAATGATCAAGGCGGTGCGTTTCGACATTTTAAGACGGGCTCCAATACCTAAAGCAGCCATACTATTATAGTCTGTACGGGTTTCTACAAGGTTGCGATGTACAAAAGTTGGAGACAATTGAAGCGAAAATGACTCGTTGAATTTCCTGCCAATAATCAACTGATGATAATACCCTAGTTTATTCGAAAAGAGATTCAGTTTGGGATCCGTAATTTTGGTTGAATTGAGGGTGATACCCGAAACCCATAACATTGAAAATGGAAAAGCGTGTAATCCTTTGTGTTGATGTGCAAATCGGTATTTGAAAAAAACATCAACTTCTTTGTTAAAGGTACTTCTGCCGATACCTAATGTTAGGTTTTTTGAAACCCCATAATCAAATCCCATACGCATACTTGCCTGGTCGAGACCAAATAAATTATTGATACCACTTTTAAAGGTGCCAAATCGATGTAGAATTCTAAAGTCTAAAACGCCCTTCCCAATCATTTCCATCGAATGACCATTAATCACTCTCGATGATTTAAACGCATTGTTTGCATATTCTTTGCTTGGTTTAAGATCATCTTCTAAAAGTTTGTCTAAATCATCTTGAGCTAATAAAGGAGCACTTGTAAGCAATAGGAGCGAAAGGCTGTATAGATATTTCATACGGACGTTTTAATAAATTTAAAATTGGTTTCTTTTTATTTCATTTTTTCCAGTGCACAGTTCACAGAAACTTTTACATCTTTTGAAATTTTATCTTTCACAGCACCCGGTATCGCAATGTTGTAATCAGCAAGTAAAATACTGAAATCGGAAATGATTTGAAGGGTATTGCCTTTTATGATGATTTTGCCAATGTTTTTTACCTCTTTCTCCACACCATGAATGGTCATTTTACCACTCACTTCAGCTTTATACTCACCATCTTTTGCAAAATTAATCGCTGCTTTATTGGTAATGCTTCCTTTAAAAGTGGCTTTGGGTATTTTATCACTTTCCATATAGTTTTCATTAAAATGTTCTTGAAGAAGTTGTCTGTCAAAAACAAAGCTTTTAATTTGAATACTAAATTCAACCGACCCATTATCTGTATTGAGTAAAGTAGCAACCGATTTGTTGGTGCCTTCAATGGTTTCTAAGGGTGCTTTTGAAGTAAAAATAACCTTCCCAGTCTTGGTTAAATATTTATCGGCTTGTGTTTGTAATGCTATCAGTGATAAGCATATAAAAAGTGTTTTACGCATTTTTTTATTTTTTATAGATTGAACAATATGTCATTTGTAAGGTGTTGCCAAAGATTGATTCGGGGTCAATAGTCATATCAGAAACTATTCCTTTGATGCCCACCATATTACCTTCATTCAGGGCTTTGAAATCAGCCACATGTCTCTTGTCTATTTGGCAAGTAATTGACGACATGATGCTGTCATATCCCAACTCAATGGTTACATTGTCTGAGTCTTTGGTTATCATTTTGATATGGCCATTCACTGCAATCAGATGATTTCGTAATTGGGTGGTGTCAGTTTCTATTTTCTTCATCAGGGAAGCAAAATCGTAGCTTGATTCTGGGGTAGCCTGACTATAATCTTTGGTAGATTTATTTATATATTCCCACACAAAGCTAATACTGATAATAACGATAGCAACAGCTATAATCGCAAAGGTTCTTTTATTGTTTTTCATTATTGATTAATTATTAGGTTTACCTGCATCCATCCAGGATTTAAATTTTTTGATGGTACAATCATCTAGTTTGTTGCTTCCTTGTGGCATTGTACCGTTGTACATTGCATTGTAACAAGCACCTGCGTATATCGAAATATTATTATACCCTTCTAGGGATATACCACCTGAAGGAGCCCCACCGCCATGACAGGAGGTACAGTAATTGACAGCTACCGAACTGATGGTGGTGCTAAACGAAACATTGGTGGTGTCGCAGATACTGCCTGCCAATAAATCTTGTTTGTTGTCGTTGTAACAACTTTGCATAAGTGAACTCATGCCTACAAGCAAAATTCCAATAGAAAGGATTGTTTTTTTCTTCATGTTTAATTGTTTAAAGCGCCTGCAAGTATCCATTTTTTTATTTTTGTTTGGTCGCAAATACTCAGTTGAGGCATGTTTTTAGGCATGGCTATATATCCGTTTGTGTGATTGATAACGCCTTCGAGTTTGGCATTCATGGCAATGGTATACACATTATTATAATTACTCAAATCATAGCCGCCACCAGGGTTATTGGCTGAATGACATCCCACACAATTTGATTGCATGAGGGCTGCAATATGTGTTGAATAAGTAATAGGGGAGGTGGTATCACATGCATCACAATAATTATTGCGTGCTCCTTGGTCAATCCATTTTTTTATTTTTGCGATTTGGTCGCTTAAAAGGGCAGCGGCAGGTGGACGGGGCATTCTTTTATCTAAATCTGTTTCCGTAATCGATTCGTATAGATCGCTTTTATTACTTTTACCTGCTTCAACACTCCCTGTCTGCATGATGTTGGCATAGCTGTTGAGTATTATACCTTCTGCATGGGTATTGGCATCATGACAGCCACTCATGGCGCAATTCGAACTTAAAATGGGTAATATTTCATTTACAAAATACACCGTGTCAGGATCGCAATTGCTGCTATTTTGTACAAGGGTGTCAGGTGCTGGTAAAATGATTTTTGCAGGATCCGCAATGGGAGCATGTTTACAGGCTAAGCCCATAATCATACAAGCGACGGTGATGATAAAAGTTATTTTATACATAATGTGATACAAATGTAGAAGTTAAACATGTTCATTATGTATTGTTTTCTGATGAAAGGGAAAAAAGGGTGGATGAAACGGATATTATCTTTGCAACCATTTTTTAAAGATGGCTGAGCGCTCACTACTTATATGTGGCTCAATACTTGAAGGCGGTGGGGGCGATAATGAAATATGCAATCGTGATTTAGGGGTGGTGACGATTTCGTGCATAGATAAATGATTGGCCAATATTTGTCGATTGATGCGAAAGAAATTTTTAGGGTCAAGCATTAATTCTATTTTGTCGAGCGACACATCAATGGGATAATGTTTGGCCTGTTGATCACAGATATAAGTCATTTTATCTTTTGAAAAAAAATAGGCAATCGAGCTTGTTTCTAATGTAATGAGCTTATTCCCCAGTTTGATGATAAATCGATCTTGGTATTTTTTTTCATGTTGGTTTAAAAGTGAAGTGATATTGCTAGAAGTGGGTTTTAAATACAAGGTATTCAATTTGCTAAGGGCTTGTACCAATTCTTCTTTTTTAATGGGTTTAAGCAAGTAATCCACACTGTTTACTTTAAATGCATTGATTGCATATTCGTCATACGCGGTAGTGAAAATAATCGGTGACTGGATGCTTACTTTTTTAAAAATCTCGAAACTATTCCCATCGGCTAAATGGATATCCATAAAAATGACATCAGGTGTAGGATGTTGTTGAAACCAAATGATACTGTCTTCAATGCTGTCTACAACTGCCAGTATTTCAACGTCTGGTTCATGTTGGGTAAGCAGTTGGGTCAATCTTTTTGCGGCGGGTTTTTCATCTTCAATGATCAATGCTTTCATATTTATTCAGTGATTTTAGGGAGTTGCACAATAAAAAAATCGTTTGCTTGGCGTACAAGCACTTCTTCATTGGTATATTGTTTGTATCTGTTTTTTATATTTTGCAAGCCCAGTTGTTCTCCTGCTTCCTGGGTTATTTTTTTATTGATATTGTTTTGAAAGCTAAGATGGCTTTTATCTGCAAATAATGAAATGGTTAAGTGTTTATTGTCTGAAATCACATTATGTTTAATAGCATTCTCGGCCAGCATTTGCAGCGTTAATGGTGGTATCAGCCAATTTTTAAGGCTTTCATGATTGAGTTGATTGTCAAAAAGTAAAGAGTGTCCAAAGCGCATTTTTTGTAAATAAAAATAGTTGTTTAATAAATCAATCTCTTTTTCTAAAGGTACTAAATCTTGTTCTTTATAAGCAATCAATGAACGATAAAAATCGCTGAGATGTTGGGTATATTCGATGGCCATTTCCTGATTTTCTTCAATGACCTGCATCAAGGTGTTGAAACTATTAAATAAAAAGTGGGGATTGATTTGGGCTTTCAATACATTAAACTCAGCTATGGCTTTATCTTTTTCTAATAGTTGCACCCTTGTCACTTTTTGTTCGCGATACTTGATGTATTTATACATGAGTATGATGCTGACGATTGACAATAAGGCAATAAACCACCATTGTTTCCAAAAGGGTGGGGTAATGGTAAATGAATAGGATTCTTCATAGGGATGAATAAATTGGCTATTATTGGCACTTTGAATCTTAAAAACATAGTTGCCTGGATTTAAACGGGGAAATACAATTTCATGATTTAAGGTGTTGACCCATAAATCATTTAAACCTTCCAGTTTGTAATGGACATAAATATTTTCTTCAAACGTATGGCTGGTGGAAACACCAAATTTGATATAATTTTCAAAATGTTTAAACACCTTGGTTTTTTTTGTGATTGGACGATCGAGCACTTCTAGGGTGTTGATGGATGTTTTAATCGTGGATGGTTTCCAGTAGGAAGGAATTTTAAATTGTACTATGCCACTATCGGTTCCTATATATATGGCCTTTGAGGTATAGGTGATACTATTCAGTTCAGGGTTTACCTGTAATGGGTTGATATTAAATGCTAGTTGACTCACATGTTTTTTTTCTATATCAATCACATCAATACCTATATTAGAGATGGCAATGACTGCTTGAGGACTGAAGTTGTATAATCCCATGATTTCATTGCTTTGCAATCCCGCATTTTTATCTAAATGAAAGGTACTGTCATTGTTTACACAATAGATGCCATCCATATAGGCATTCATCCACATTTGCCCTTTGGCATCTTCTATAATGCTATAAAATACTTTGGCAGGAATATGGTGTTGTTGACTAAATCGGGTTAGTTTATTATCACTGATTTTTAATATACCATGTCCATCCGTTGCTAACCAGGTGTTTTTTAAATGATCAATCAGTACATGAAACACATAATATTTGTGCAGATTGAGTTTTGCTTCCAGTGAATAAAAGTTTGACAGGGAATCTGTTAATGAACTAACCCAAACCCCATTGAGGGTGGCAACCAAAATTTCATCTTCATTGCCTGTGATTGAAAGTATCTGGGCTGTTTCAAATCGCTGGTCAATGGTAATATGTTTAAGGTTTTGCGATTTTGTGTCATAACGATATATCCCTTCTCCTGAAGTGCCAATCCAAAGTTGGTGTTTTGGGTCAAGGTATAATGAGGTGATATCTGTTTGATTAGAAGCACAGATCTTGATATTTTTTAAAATCTTTTTTGATTGAATATGCATCAGTGATAAGCCTACATCAGGGGTAAACCATAAGAGTGAATCTCCTTCAGCTGTAAGGGTATGTACCGACCTGGTATGATGGGTTAACAATGTAAAAAAATCAAAATAAAATGAGGCTAGGTATTTTTCGCCACATAGCCATAAAGCGCCTGTTTGGTCAAGTGCCAGATCCGTTATTTTTGTATGCGAAACAAATGTGTCTACATCATGAGGTTGCTGCTTATTTATTTTAAAAGCGCCCTTGTCAGTTGCAATCACAATGAATTGGTCTAATACCAATAAGTCATTGATGGTTTGGTAAGGGAATAAGGTGTCAATCAATAGCTGGTCTGCATTGTGCTTAAAATGGGTTTGGGTAAATTGACCTTGTTGGGTACCCATGTAAATATCATCCTGATCGATATCAATTGCTGTTATGATGATATCATTGAGTTGTTGATTCAAAGGGGGATAGCTTATCGTTTTATTTTGCATATAAAAGAGGCCTTTATCCGAACAACCTATCATACGCCCATTTTTGTCTGATGCTATTTGATATATATAATTGTTTTGCAGTTGATGGTCGGTATTGTATTGTGTCCATTTATTGAGTGTATAAACACCAAAACCATTGCCTAAAGTCGTCATGTAAATACCTTGATCATGCATATGGATATTTGAAATCTCTGCATGCATGCTGCCCAGGTGTTGAAAGGTTTTCAGGGCAATATCATAAATATAAACGTCTCCTTTTTTTGTGCCTATCAGTAAATGGCTATTGTATTCAAGCAAGGCACTGATATGCATTTCTTTGGGAAGTGTGATCGGCTGGGTAAAATTATTTTCAAAATATTGTAAAGTGTTTTTACCTCCAGCGTAAAGGATGTTTTGATGAGTGATACAAATACAATCCCAATTATTTTTTATATCATAGGTTTTTGCCTTTAAAGCCATGCTCACGAAGCAACAAAAAACGATATAGCAGATGATTCTCAATGGTTAGAGGGAGTGATTTTTTTTAGGGTGGCATTGATTTGGATATCAATATTTTCTGCCAATTTTTTATGTACGATTCGTGGGATTTTAATATTGTAATCTGATAAGTTCAGACTAAAAATTGCTGATATCGTACAGGTCGTTTCATCTAAGTGTTCAATAGTGGCTTGTATGGTTTCAATTTTTTGTTCACCATGCAACCCAAACAACCCTTTGGCTCTTACATGGTATTTGCCTTTGGCAAGCCAATTGACATTTTCGATAATATTGCCTTTAAAGGTAGCTTCTTTGTAAAGGTTACTTTCAACATAATTTTCGTTATAATGTTCAAGTTGCAATTCGCTATTAAACCCTTGAAATGAATTTAATTGGATCGCAAAGCTAAAGGTATTATTATTGGTATTGACAACACCTCTAAGATGATTTGATTTGGCTTTAATTTTTTCCAATGCCGCATTCGATTCAAAAATAACCATGCCATTGCTTGTTTTAAAATAAGCAGCATCTGTTGCAAAAAATGAAATCAAAAAAAACAAAAGAGAGGTCATACTTGTAAAAATAAAAAAACCACAGTGAATAAACTGTGGTTTTTAAACATTTTGTTTGTTAATGATTATCTTACTAAGGATATATCTCCTTTATAAGTGCTTACTGATTGATCTCTGTATCGAACTTTAATCACGTATTGGTAAGTGGCTACATCGGCTTCTTTACTGTTGTAAGTGCCATCCCAGCCTTCGGTAATTCTATCTGTTTGGAATACCAGTTTACCCCATCTGTCAAATATGGTCATATCCATTCCGATGGCATCTTTACCCAATCTGATATTGAAAAAATCGTTATTGTTATCACCATTCGGCGTGAATGCATTTGGTATAAAGATTGTTTTGTCAACACCTGTCAACAACGGATTTGGTGGTGGTGGGGGCGGTGGTGGTGGTGGTGGATTGTATACAAATTCAGCCACAATGGTTTCTGCATCTACATATTTAAAGGTCACATTTTGATTATTCATTGCTGGTGAAATGGTAGTGTTGGCATTGTTTTTTTGCCAGGTTACAAAATCATAATCCAGAATAGGCGTTGCGGCTAAATTATAGGTAAATCTTCGATCTAGTTTGATAGTACTAGGGTAAGTACCTATGGTATTGCCATTCAATGATATAGTACCTGTACCTGCTGGAGTAACATCAAATGTAACATCTACAGAATCTGGATTGAAATATTTAAAATAAGCGATCACAGAGTCTTTTTTCTTGAAATCAAATTGTACTAAATCAGTGGTCATATTTGGAGCCATAGAGTTGGTAGGTTCTTGTTTTTCCCAATAATCAAAGATATAATAAGGATCAGTAGACGTTGCTTTTAAGGTATAAATACTATCGCCTTCTATCACTCTGCTCCAAACATAAGGTGATTTAACAGAGCCATCTAATGCAATATTACCTACACCACTTGGTACAACATTTAATTTAAGTTCTTGTGGGTTTAAATCCAGACATGAATCTAATTTTTGTTCGATTACTGCACATCTGTTTACGATATAAGTTCGCATTTGCGCGCAATTCGCTTGCCAGTTTGCCATAGTACCGCCCCATTTAATAGCTTGTCGATTCATTTCAGGGGTGAGAATATTAACAACTGAATCGTAATGGGCAAGCATATTTACACAATTTAAAGGACCGTTAAACATTTGAATCCAGTTGTCTTTATAGGTTTGCGTAAATTCGGCATTGTTCAATAAACGGGTCAGCATATCTGTATGCTTGATATTGGCCTGATTTTGAAATAAAGTAGTTGGTTCGCAAGGGTCAGCGTCAAAGCCTGTGGTTGCGAGTCCGGTATAATTAGGATTTTGAAGACCAAGGATGGCATCCATATCCCAAAGGCAATAACGCCATTTTACAGGATTGTTGTTGCCACGACCTCTCCACCACATGGTATTCCAGTTAAGCCAATCATGGTTTACCAAATAAGTATTGATGATGAAATACTGGCTAAAACTGTTGACATTTAAAAATTGTTTTACATGGTTATAATTAGCAGGTATTGCCATATTGTTGGCCATGATATAGTTATACAAGTTTACCCAACCCGTATCACTACCAAGTCTAACATTTAAACCACCCCAATAAGAAAGATGATCTACTTTTTCTCTTTTTTTACCATAATAGTATTCAAAATAATCACCATCCACACGTTCTCTCATGTCATAAACACCCCAGTAAGCACCATTGATAAATAGTAAAACGGGTCTCCAGCGACGAAAATCCATCTCTAAATTATATTTTTCGGCTAAGGTTTGAGCAAATACATCTCTTAAATGCGCACTGTTGTTGGGGCCTCCAGCATAATTATCAGAGCCACCTGCTTTCAACATAATTCTGTCAAACGTATCGCGTAAGGAAGTACCAAATAAACGATTGTAAAAAGATCCCTTGTCACCACTTTCATCCATCGCTTCAAAGTCAATGCCTTTTTGTGGGTAAGCCCATGAGTCATTGCCATGACGACTGCCTCTGCCACCTTCTATTTCTAAAATTTGTGTACCTGTAGGCGTAAAGTATTCAAAAGAGCTAAATGTGGGTTGTGAATTATTGAACAAGGCACCAGCACCTACATAGTTACCACAAATAGACACTACATTATAAGTTGAACTTTCATTGATAAAATAAGTGTTGGTTTCTATCATACTTGGAAGCGATGCCAGGGCACTGCTCACACCAATAGCCCTGATCGAAGTAGTAACAGCCACATTAATAGGGCCAGTATAAATAGGAGAAGCTACAGTAGGTGCTTGGCCATTTACAGTATAATGTATAGTCACTAAGGGGTCAGGATTAGAGAGGGTAACATTTTGTGCACCTGCATAAAAGCCAGCCGCCAAACTAAACACTACCTTAGGTGCATAAGCACTAAAAGCGGTTTGGGTATTATTGGTCGCATTTGGGGTAGGGGTTGAAAAAATACCCCATGTGGCACCACCATCTACTGAGCGGCCATTTGAATGATTACGCTGAGTGATTCTTGTTTTCATTGAATCCACTACATTTCCACCAGCATCTGAAATGATAACCCAGTCACCGATGGTTTGTTTGAGTTTGAAACTTGGGTGTAACTGCCCTGTAGGATGAGCAAGGTCTCTACCGCTGAAAAAAACCATTTTTCTGGCACCTGCATTAATAGGGGTAGTGGTGGGCACTTGCCATTTCATCAAATTGTTTGGATCGTCTGAAATGTAATAACCTGTTATGTTGAGTGCAACACCCCCGGCATTGTAAAGTTCCATCCAGTCATGACGCTGATTATAAGCATCTTGAATACCTGCTGTGTTAGAGCATGAATATTCATTGATGAAAAGCTGCGCTTTGGAAAAATAAAAGGATAAGAGCAAAAATGATAACGTAAATATTTTTTTCATAAAGTGAAAATCTCGTTTTTTTTTAAGTGTATTTAACTAAAAGACTTAAATTATTGGGATAAAGTTAGTTTTCATAGCTGAATTTTTCAATTTTGTCAGGTTTAGTTTTTTTTTTTGCGATTAATGAATGTATTTTGCAGGAAATGTTTAATATTATGAAATTGTTAAGAAATGTATTCTTAGTTACAGTAATGGGGTTTGGATTACAAGTAAATGCACAGTTTACTTCAAATTTGCCTATTATCAAAATTACGACACCTGCAGCCATTACGACCACGCAATCGCAAGGAGCAATGTCTATCATTGATAATATTTCAGGGGTCAACAATGATACTGACCCTCCAACATTTACAGGAATGATAGGTATCAAATTAAGAGGCAATGCGGGGTATGCCAAACAATCATATTCTATTGAAACATGGAGTGCACCTACCATTAGTCTTGACACGGCCCTTTTAGGCATGCCCAGCGAAAATGATTGGGTATTGTTAGGTAACTATCCTGACCGTTCATTGATGCGTGCCAATTTAGCTTTAACATTACATACAAACATGGGCAGATATGCACCGCGTATGAAACATTGTGAAGTGATTATCAATAATCAATATGCAGGGATTTATAATTTTGGTGAACAAATCAAAAGAGATATTGGACGGCTTGACTTATCGAAACTAACTGTGAATGATAATTTTGGACATAATATGACTGGTGGGTATATATGGAAATTAGATGATGGCACTGGTCCAGGCTGGCAAAGTGCTTATGCCCCCCCGTATGCAGCTGCGCAAACCATCAACTTTATTTATGACTATCCTGATAATAATGATATTACCCCTGCACAAAAGGCTTATATCAAATCGTATGTCGATAGTTTTGAAAACGAAATGAACGCAGGTAACTTCGCCGATACAATCAATGGCTGGAGAAAACATGGTGCTGTAACTTCATTCATCGACTTTATGATAATACAAGAGCTCAGTAGAAACAATGAAGCCTATCGTCAAAACAATTATTTTTATAAAGACAAAGGCACTAAAATGCGTCCTGGTCCATTGTGGGGTTTTGATTTAGCCTGGAAAAACACCGCCAATTGTAACAGCAGCAAAGATACAGGTTGGTGTTATAACTATGGCGGCGCCTGTGGAGCTGACCCAAGACTACCTACTTTTTGGTGGCAAAAATTAAGTACTGATGCAGAATTTATGAAAGATTTGAAATGTAGATATACTGATTTTAGAAAACCGGGGAATTTGTTAGATACGGTACAAATTTTTAAAATTGTAGACTCAATCAAAACACGATTAAATGCCAACGGTGCGCTTGGACGAAATTTTACACAATGGCCAATCTGGGGCACACCCATAGTAAATGAACCCACACCTATGGCAGCTGACTATAATGTGGAAGTGGCTAATTTGAAACAATTTATCAAAAACAGGATTGCCTGGTTAGATTCAAAATGGACATCAGTAAACTGTCCAGCCCCAGCAGGCACCCAAACCATTTCGATCGAAAACCTGGTGACTATTTATCCAATTCCCACATCCGATCAATTGCATATTGATATCAATGATGCCAATTCCTCACAATACCAAATTGTATTGTTTAATATGCAAGGCAATGTAATGGCTGAATTGAACCAAGTGCAACGAAATAATCAATTGTCTATCGCTTCATTTGCCAAAGGGATTTACTTTATTCATATCAAATCAACTCAGGGATCTTTAGTGAAGAAAGTAGTGATTGAGTAAAAGGATTTATTAAAATGGAGCTGATTAAAAATAAGTCACTGAAAGGTGCTGAAGGCAAGTCTATCCTTTTTGATTTGCATTTTAAACCCAATCAAGCAAAAAAGTCAGTTGTTATTTATGTCCATGGCTTTAACGGATTTAAAGATTGGGGACAGTTTGATTTGATAGCCAATCACTTTGCTTTGCACGATTATTTTTTTATTAAACTCAATCTCTCCCACAATGGCACCACTGCGCTTGAGCCTGAGTCCTTTGTTGATTTAGACACTTATAGCCTGAATACTTATACCAAAGAATTGACTGATGTAAAAAATATGATTGATTGGGTGTGTGATGTTGAGAACCCTTACAGCCATGAATTGAATACGGAATCAGTTGTGTTATTAGGACATAGCAGGGGAGGAGGTATTTCAATACTTCAAGCATCCGAAGATATTCGTGTGAAAGCCCTCATCACCTGGGCTGCGGTAGGAGAATGCAAAACGCCCTGGGGCCAATGGAGCAAGCAAAGGATGGATGAATGGCATGCAAAAGGCATCCCCTATATTGAAAATAAAAGAACGCATCAGCAAATGCCCATTCGTTATCAATTGGTAGAAGATTATCAACTTCACGCACAACGACTTGATATTCAAAAAGCCTTTCAACAATTGCATATTCCCGTACAGGTTTGTCATGGCACCGATGATGAAGCGGTGCCATATAGTGTGTTTTTGGAATTTAAAAAATGGAACCCCCAGGCAGATTTTGTATCCGTAAAATCAAATCATGTATTTGACAGAAAGCATCCCAATACAGAAGGTATTATTCCACCTGTTTGTATGGAAGTGATAGAACAAAACATAGCCTTTTTAAAAAAGAATGGTATTTGATATATTATAGCTAGTAACAATTGGTCTAAATTTAAGATGTCAATGGTATTTATTATGTGTCATAGCATGTAATGCCAAATGTATTTAATATGTAGTCTGAAAAATATGGGTATAATGCCCACACACATTACATTTTTACGAATAACAAATGGACTATCTACAGGTGTCGTTGGTATAAATCATAGCAAAGTATATCAAATGATGTAATCAATTATAAATGCGTTTTTCATCGTTGAAAAATAACCCATCATGAATCAATGCCATTGACTAAACTTTCAATAGGCAGTCGATTGGTAAATGATCGTGATAAAGTTAACTCATCTGCATATTCTAATTCACCCCCAAACGCCACCCCACGAGACAATGCCGTTATCTTTAAGGTTTTAGGATTGAGCTTTTTTGCTATATAATAGGTGGTTGTATCGCCTTCAATGGTTGGACTTAAGGCCATGATTAATTCACTCACTTCATCATGTTCAATACGTGTAATCAAAGATGCAATATTTAATTTGTCGGGGCCAATACCATCTAATGGCGATATGATGCCACCAAGTACATGATACATGCCATTAAATTGCTGTGTGGCTTCGATCGCCATTACATCCCGAATGCTTTCTACCACACAGAGTTGTGTTTTTTTGCGTGAAATATTATTGCATATTTTACAAAGTATATCGTCTGAAACATTATGACATTTAGTACAATATTTGATTTCAGTACGCATTTTTAAGATAGACTCACTCAAGTTGGTGACATGAGGTAAATCTTGTTTTAGCAAGTGAAGGATCAGTCTTAATGCCGTTTTTTTGCCTATGCCAGGTAGTTTCGAAAACTCATTCACCGCATTTTCAAGCAGAGAGGAAGAAAATATCATTGTACAAAAATAAGTATAGGATACGGTGAATCAGAAAATATTTTAAAATGTATTTAATTCAAACAACAAACAAACAAAAATGCTTGTTTTTGATGACTCAAAAGTTCTTTTTTTATTTTTAGAATATCTCTTTTGATGGTGTAATGATGTAAATCAATGAGTTCGCTGCATTCACTTTGGGCACATTTAAGTTTATAGTTTTCAAATAAAAGAGAGATGGTGTAAAAATCCTGTTCGGTAAAAAAACCGCCATTGAAACTGTGCAAAATTTCCCTATTACGTTTAGCCATATTACTTTTTAAATTTTTTGGGTTTGTAATAATTTAAGTTATTTCCACATCCACATCCTTTTTGCGCCTTGCAACTACTCAATACAATTGTGAAAACAAATATACAAGATAAGAAAATAAGTAGTTTTTTTGCCATATGATTCATCTAAGTTTGTAAAGATAAATAAATTAAGCTATTGTTGAACAAGCAAAAAAAAATATTAATCTGTCCACTTGATTGGGGGCTCGGGCATGCCACTCGATGCATACCCCTTATTGATTATCTGATACAACAAGGTTGTACCGTGATTGTAGCAGGTAATGAAACTACCAACGCCTTAATTAAAGCAGAATTTCCGACCCTTTGTTTTGTTTACCTAAAAGGCTATCAAGTAAAATATGCTGCATCAGCATGGGGCTTGCCCTTTGTGATAGCTCGTCAAATACCACGTTTGTTAAATACCATTCGTTATGAACATCATTGGTTACAGCAAGCTATCGATACATACGCCATTGATATCGTAATTGCTGATAATCGCTACGGTTTGTATTCTACCAAAGTGCCCTGTGTTTTTATCACACATCAATTACAAATTGCAGTACCACAATCGTACTTTATTCAAAACTGGGTCAATGCCATGAATCACCGAATGATTAAAAAGTTTACAGCCATTTGGGTACCCGATGTAGAAAGTCATGCGATGTCGGGTAAACTTTCTACCCATAACAATGAGTTATCGCAGGTATCTTTTATCGGTAATTTATCACGCTTTAATCTGGCAAAAAGCGTTCCCCTAAAATATAAAATCATGGTATTGCTTTCAGGTCCTGAGCCTCAAAGAAGTAAGTTGGAGGCTTTGGTATTGTCGCAATTACAACATACCCAGGAGCCCATTTTAATAGTCAGGGGCAAGCCTGATTCACAACCCATAAAACCCAGCAATAATCAGATACATATGGTGAATCATTTAGCTAAAAATGATTTGCAAATGGCTTTGTTACAATCTGCCATAATCGTATGTAGAAGTGGCTATTCAACCATCATGGATCTTATCAAGTTGCATAAACATGCCTTTCTGATTCCAACACCCGGGCAAACGGAACAAGAATATCTGGCCACTTATTTAGCCGAAAAAAAATGGTTTCTAAGCGTTTCCCAGGCAGCATTTGATATCAATGACGCTGTGAAACAGTTTAATGCCTTTACATTTGAACCCTTTCCAGAAATAGCTACTGAAGGATATAAAAAGGCTATAGATCAATTGTTGCAAAATTAATTCCTTTATTGAAGGCTATATCATAGAAACCCCTTTTGTTGGTGGTAGATTCTAAAAGAATCACTAAATTGCAGGGTTTTATCGACAGCTTGTATTTACATGAAAAAAATAATCTTTCTATTATTGTTGAGTGGTTTGATGTACTCACTTCAAGCCCAAAACTATCCCTATTGTAAAGCGGGCTTGTTTTCAGATCAACTATATTATAGTGAAATCAGCATTGTGCATGAATTAGACAAGGTGTATGGGAGTAATCTGGATTATTTAGGCAATGTACAACCTTTAAAGTTAGATATACACTATCCCAACTTATTGATCGATCCCTTGCCCTTAAGACCCATGATTGTGATGATACATGGCGGTGGTTTTGTGAATGGAAGCAAAGCAGATATGACCAGCTATTGTGCTAAATTAGCCCGGGCGGGGTATGTAGCTGTCAGTATCGATTATCGCTTAGGCTGGAATCAAACGGGTCAGGGAGGTAATTGTATGGGAAATATACCCCAATTGCAATACGCCATGTATAGAGCCTTACAAGATGCCCATGCGGCCCTGCGCTATTTAGTAAGTCAGGCAGCAATGCTAAGGATTGATACCCAGGCTATTTTTTTGATCGGGCAAAGCGAAGGCGCGATGACCGCTTTGAATGTAGGTTTTATGAATCAGCAAGAGGCCAATCAATTATTACCAGGTACATCTGCTGATTTGGGAAGTATAGATAGTGCTTCAAATACCCTTTTTGAACCCTTTGCCATCAAAGGAATTGTCAACTGGTGTGGTGCATTATTAGATACAAATATGATTCAGAATACAGATACTATAGCGGTATTGTCACTGCATGGATTGCTTGACTCTATCGTGCCTGTAGGTTACGGTCCCTACTTAAATTGTCAAAATGCCAATAATCCATATCCTTTGCTATATGGTCCACAATCGATTTATCAGCGAATGAAAAATGTGGGAATTTGCACAGAAGCCAATTATGATGCCAGCGGAACCCATTGCTTTTTTCCATCTCTTGAAGCGCAAAACTATATTCCCGCTAAGTTTACTTGTTTTATCAAAAACCTCCTTTGTGGTAATTGCACAACCGAATCGAAAGTGGGGTATAATCAAAAACCTTGTATAGAAGCTGCGCCTTTATCAGTGCAGGGGGTAGAAATGGCTACAACTGTCAACTTTGTTCCCAGCCCTGCACAGCAGCATATCACGATGTCGTTTACTTTAAAGGCAAATGCGTTCGTAGAAATTCAACTGCTATCCCTTACAGGGCAAGTCATATCCACATGGCTAAGGGAGTCAATTTCAAGCGGCTTTTTTTCAAAAACATTGACCCTTTCTTCCTCTTTACCCCGGGGGCTTTATCTGGTGAAATTGAATATTGATCAGGCTGCCACTTATCATAAAATCATGATTCAGTAATCTTTGTGACAGCAAGCCCATCCTCACATTTTTGTAAAAGTGTTTTAATGTCCTGATGCAAAACTGGATGCACCAAATGAGGCGCAATTTCATGCAAAGGGGTTAAAACAAATCGCCGAAGATGTAAAAAAGGGTGTGGGATTTTTAGTTGTTCGTTTTCGATGATATCGTTATTGAAAAATAAAATATCAATATCAATGATACGTGCATCCCATTTTGCCCCCCTCACCCGTCCTATTTTTTTTTCAATAGCCAGACAGGTCTGCAAAATACTATCTGCACCCAAGGAGGTTTCAAGATAGAGCACTTGATTTAAAAAAGGATGTTGGGCTGTATCACCCCATGAGGCAGTTTCGTACATGGAGGATTGTCTGATGATTTTGCCGATTTGCGCTTCAATGTAAACCTTGCTTTGGGCAAGGTATTGAGCTCTTTCACCTAAGTTACCACCTATAATAAGATAAATGCCATTCATACAATTGTCATATAAATAATAAGTGGGAGCACTTACTTTTGTTGCAAATATCATTTAAAACTATGAAACAATTTTTCAAAATATTATTTGCCTGCCTCTGCGCATTGATTCTTTTTTTTCTGGTGATCTTCTTCTCCTTTATCGGTGTGATTGCAGGTGCATCAAGTAGTGAAAAGGCAAGTATAGAAAAAAACTCTGTTTTGCTACTCGATATGAATGAGCCCATTGCAGAACAAACCCTGAAAAACTCTTTAGGAGCTATCACGGGCAAACCCACTAGTACCATAGGTTTAAATGATATACTGGCTTCGATTAAAGCAGCAAAAAGTGATCAAAAAATTAAAGGGATCTATATCAAATTAGGTTCAAACCCCAATGGTTGGGCTACCTTGCAAGAAGTAAAGAATGCCATTGTTGATTTTAAGTCATCAAACAAATTTGTGATTGCTTATGGCGAAGTCTGTGATCAAAAATCATATTATATTGCCTCTGCAGGCGATCAGATTTATTTGAATCCTACAGGTGGTATGGAATTTAACGGCTTAAGCCTGACAGGTACTTTCTTTAAAGGCACCATTGATAAGTTAGATATCAAAACAGAAGCATTTCATTGTGGTAAATACAAAGGGGCTTATGAACCCTACAAACTTGAAAAATTTTCAGACCCCAATCGTTATCAGTTGAGTGTGTTATTGCAAGATTTATATCATGAATTTTTACAAACCGTTTCCTTAAAAACAGGCATTGATACAGCTGCTTTAGCAAGCATGGCCAATGATGGGGTGATTAAATTTCCACAAGATGCTTTGAAAAATAAATTTATTGATGCTACTATTTATGCTGATTCAGTAGAAAGTATTTTAAGATCGAAATTAGCCATCAAAGAAAAAGACAAAATAAACATGGTGACACCTGATGAGTATGCAAGCAACATCGAGGAAACATCAAAGGCTAAAAATAAAATTGCTGTTTTATACGCCAATGGTACCATCAATGATGGTGAAGGTGATGATGATATTTATTCAAAAAATTTCATCAAAGAGATTCGGAAAATTGCAAAAGATGACGATATCAAAGCGGTGGTGTTGCGTGTAAATTCACCTGGTGGAAGTGCATTGGCGAGTGAGATTATTTATCATGAGTTAATGATACTTGGCAAGAAAAAACCTATTGTGGTAAGCATGGGTAATTATGCAGCAAGTGGTGGTTATTATATTTCATGTGCCGCAGATAGCATTTTTGCAGATGAAAATACGCTTACTGGTTCAATAGGTGTAGTAGGGGTGATGCTCAATATTGGTGACATGATGAAGAATAAACTTGGGGTAACCACCGATGTGGTGAAAACGGGTACATATGCTGATTTTCCTAATAATACAAGACCTATGACCGATGCCGAAAGAAATTGGATTCAAAGCTATCTGGATACTACGTACAATCAATTTAAATCGAGGGTGGCCTTGGCTCGTAACATGACAATGGAGCAGGTAGAAGAGTTGGCTCAGGGACATGTATACAGTGGTAAATTGGCTAAAGAATTAAAGCTGGTGGATGGATTTGGTAATGTAAGTCGTGCCCTCAGCAGCGCAGCCACCTTAGCTGATTTAAAAGATTATACCCTTGAAGAATTTCCTAAACAGAAAGATAAATTTGAAGAAATGTTAGCCTCTATTTCTGGTAAAAAAAGAGAAGAAGCTACCTTGAAAAAAATATTGGGTGAAGAGTATGTGGTGTATAAAGAAATTCAAAAAATACGCAATCAGCAAAATCAAATACAAGCAATACTGCCATGGCAGTTAGAGATTAGGTAATCATTTAGATATCGTTATTTCTTTTATCTTTGAACGTTTATGAATAAGTTCAAAGCTGTAATCACATTGATACGACTGCCTAACCTGGTATTCATATTGCTTACGCAACTGCTTACCTATTATGCCATTATATTGCCAGCTGTATTATCGGCCAAGCATGTAGCTACCTTATCTACCTTTTATGTTGCTTTATTGTGTTTAAGCACTGTATTAATTGCCGCTGCAGGTTATATCATCAACGATTATTTTGATATAGGCATCGATGCGATCAACAAACCCGAAAAGGTAACCATTGAAAAAGTTTTTAAACGTAGAACAATCATTATTTGGCATATCACGTTAAATGTGGTGGCAATCATGATTGCAGCTTTTATTGCCTTTTATTATGTACAACTGCGATTGCTGACAATACAGTTGATATGTATTTTATTGCTCATTTTTTATTCAACCACTTTCAAAAGAAAACTCATTGTCGGAAATTTTTCAATAGCCATCCTCACATCGTTAACATTGGTTACGATGGCTATTTATGAGCCTCAATTTGAATTGTTTAATATACATTTTCAACATACAAAACTGCTTTGGGTCTATATCTTTTTTTCCTTTATTATAACCTTCATTCGTGAAATTGTCAAAGATATTGAGGATGTCAAAGGCGATACAGCACAGCATTGCGAAACCATCCCATTAGTATGGGGGATAGCCACGGCCAAACATTTTACTTATCTGTTTATCGCTTTCCTCATGCTTTTACTGATCATTACAGGATGGTATTTTATGTCATTTAATTTAGTGCTGGTGTTTTTTTTAGGCTTAACGGTGTTTATACCAATAGTTTATGTGAGTATCAAAATTTCCAAGGCGCTTACTTCCCATGAATTTCATACAATCAGTACCTATATCAAAATCATCACCCTATTTGGTATTTTATCTATGTTATTAATTTAAGCAAAATGAAAGAAAAACTGATACTCGCCTCAAAATCACCTCGTAGAAAACAAATTTTAACCCTTGCTGATATCGAATTTGAAATCATTGCAGAAGATACCCCTGAAAGCTATCCAGAAGACTTGGCGATAAACCAAATACCCATACATATTGCTTTGCAAAAGGCATTGCAAATTAAAAAGGACTATCCTGACCGAAAAATTTTAGCCGCTGATACCATCGTTGTATTGGGTGATGAAATTATTGGAAAGCCTAAAGACAAAGCAGATGCCATGATGCTTTTGGGCAAATTGTCAGGACAAACACATCAGGTCATTACAGGGGTGGTCATTTTACAAGGTGATGAAGTACAATCATTTGCTGACCTTACCACGGTGACATTCAATACCCTAACACCTGCCCAAATTGAATATTATGTAGATCAATGTAAGCCCTACGACAAGGCAGGTGCCTATGCCATACAAGAATGGATTGGCGCAGTAGCGATACAAAAAATAGAAGGTTGTTTTTACAATGTGATGGGTTTGCCCATCAGCAGAATAATACCATATTTATAACAAAAAAAAGGATTAAAAAAATAGTTTCCTTACTAGTAGTTGTAACTTTGCACCCGTAAATTATTATCATTATCATGCCCATCACAAACTTCGATACCAACTCAGTAGGATTAGCGGCCAACAACATTTTCGGATTGCCTACCACTGAAGAAAATGCCAAACTGATATTATTACCTATTCCCTGGGAAGTGACTGTATCGTATAGAAACGGCACTGCAAAAGGTCCTGAAAAAATATTGGAATCTTCCTATCAGATTGATTTGTTTGATTTAGATGCCCCTGAGTATTGGCGGGAAGGCTATTATATGCCAGAATTGGATAAAAATATCATCAAGAAAAATGACTTTTTACGTCATTGTGCGGAGTTGATTATCTCCAATTTGAGTGATGGGGGAACTACCTGCGATAATAATCAATTGCAAAAAAAACTCAATGAAATCAATCAAGGTTGTATTGATTTAAACAACTGGGTATATCAGCAAGCCACTGATTTGTATGCAAAAGGTAAGCTTGTAGCCCTCATTGGTGGTGATCATAGTACGCCTTTTGGTTTGATGAAAGCCGTGGCTAAACAATTTGGCGAATTTGGCATTTTACAAATCGATGCCCATGCCGATCTCAGATCGTCGTATGAAGGGTTTACCTACTCACATGCGTCTATTATGTATAATGTGCTCAATGAAATACCTGAAATGACCAAGTTGGTACAAGTAGGGGTGAGGGATTTTTGCGATGAGGAATATGAATTGATTCAAAAGGAAAACGTGAGAATCAAAACTTTTTTTGACAATCATATTAAAAAAAGACAATATGAAGGGGAAACGTGGAAGTCTATTTGCGATGAAATTGTTGAAACATTGCCTCAGCAAGTATATATCAGTTTTGATATTGACGGTTTAGATCCGAAGTTGTGTAAAAATACCGGCACGCCTGTACAAGGTGGTTTTGAAGCAGAACAAATTCAATACTTGTTTAATAAAATAGTAGATAGTGGTAAACGAATTATTGCTTTTGACTTAAACGAAGTAAGCTGTGGCGAAGATTCGCTTGATGCGATAGATGCCAGTGTGGGCGCTCGTATATTATACAGAATGTGTAACCTTTTTATGAAATCAACCGCTCATGCTTGAGCATTTTTACTTTAGATTAATACAGCCCAACCTGTCGAAAAGAATCATACAATGCAGGTCATTGCATATCATGTCGGGTATTTTGATGATTATATATGCTTTGCAATTTTTAGCTGATTTTCAAGAAAGCTGGATGCTTTTATTGGCACTTTTGCCACCCGCCATACTGATTATCGTTTTAGCCATTTTTAAAAAGAAAATGATAACTGAATTGAATAATAATCGGGTGTTTCGCATTTTAGAAGTCGGTTTTTTATTTATGGGTTGTTTACATTATCTAAAAACAAATCAGTTTTTCCCAGCTGGTCTTTTTGGCTTTTTTGCTACTTTTTTATTGTATATATTATATATCGAAAACAGGCTTTTTTCGTTTCAATATATTGATGTCACCAAAGACGGGGTAGCCATTGCCATGCCGACCCATACTAAAAAAATACCCTGGTCACTCATATCTCATATTGTGGTAAAAGACGATTATTTTACAATAGAAATGCATGATCAACAAATATCCCAATATCGTATACACAACAGCCTGACCGATGAAGAGTATTTTCAATTTGTTCAATATTGTTCGAAGCAACGACAAGTAGCATAATTTTTTTTCTTATATTTGATACCTTATGGCACTATTGCAATCCCCTTATTTACTTTATTCAGACGGCAAAGGAAATATCTTTGAAGATACCACTTTATATGCATTGGGACGTACCGGCTGGGATGCTGTGGAAGTAGCCGTTGACAGCTGGATTGCATTACCCGATGGGGGAAATTTATATGAATTGCCTGGCCGTAAAGGCATTGGCTTAGATGTCCTTACGGGTGAATTGCGTTTATGTGACAAAGGATGGGCTGTAGCTGCGTTTATACCACCAGCATACACAGGTTATTATTTGGCTGCTTATGAAACACTCCCAGATGCGCCAACCTTACCTTTGTTTTGTTATACAGCTGCGGCATGGTTCGACAATAAATTCTATGTAACAGCAACACGTATTGAACAAGACATACGTCAAGAAAAAAGTGGGTACGATGATGTAAAAATTGCAGAAGGAGTGAAGCATTTTACGGCTGCCTATCCACAAAACCGACTTGTAAAACATCTTGCAGACACCTGTTGCAATACCTATCATTGTCCTGCCGCACGCAATTTCTTTTTAGGCCGATGGGAATGTCCGGTACCTTCGTCGCCTGCTTGCAATGCCAATTGTTTGGGTTGTATTTCATTTCAACCTGAGGAGGAAAGTATCGTTTCGTCACATGATCGACTCATTTTTAAACCCAGCGTTGAAGAAATTGTTGAATACACGGTGCCTCATTTGCAGACTGCCCCCTATCCGATAGTAAGTTGGGGACAAGGTTGTGAAGGAGAGCCATTGCTGATGTGGGAAACCATCAGAGACAGTATTATTGAAATTAGAAAACACACCAATAAGGGAAGTCTCAATATCAATACCAATGGCAGTAATCCTAAGGCAGTAAAAAAGCTGATGGATGCAGGGCTTGACAGTATCAGGGTCAGTTTAAATTCATTTAGAACTGAGTATTACACACCCTATTACCGTCCCAATAATTATGTATTACAAGATTTGCTCGAATCGCTAAAGATCGTGACAGACAATGGGGGATGGGCTTCTATCAATTATTTTGTATTTCCGGGTGTTACAGATAGTGTAGCCGAAGTAGATGCATTGCTGGAGGCCATTGCTTATACCAAATTAAATATGATACAATGGCGTAATTTTAATATAGACCCTGATTGGTATCTGGGGAATTTAAACATTACAGATACGGGTGAATGTTATGGGATGTCGCAAATATTTCAGATCATCAAAGACGAATTTCCGCATGTTAAGTTTGGGTACTTCAATCCACCAATAGAACGTATACAAGGTAATTTTGAACAATCATTTGCCCATTAAGGTTTGCGTTTGAAGAGGGCATCAATTTTAAATCGTTCATCATTCAAACGCATTTAAATGGTAAAAATCATAAATAATTCCTATTGTAATCGTTGTATTTGGTTGCGTCGTATCTTTGAAAATTAATTTTAAAGAAAAATATGATACGTTTTATTTTTTACACCTTTGTATTTTACATCGTAATTAAAATATTACGTATGTTTTTAGATCCTTTTTTTGATAAGAAAGATCCTAAAACGGGTCGTTCATCTAACAATACCATTCAAAACAATCAATCTTCTACGCCACAAAAACCTATTGCTGGTGAGTATATTGATTATGAGGAGATTAAGTAAGATTTTTTTACTTTTTGGGTAATCTTGAATAGATATAACAACGCACATTATAGTTACACCAATTACAATAAGCTGAAATTCAATGAGTGCAGGCATTCTGCAGATATTCTCTCTTCTAAATAATATTATAATTGGGATTATACGGATATGAAATAATGAATAATCTAATGTTCGAATTAATACAAACGATTCATAAAAGATAATCAATGATTATCCGTAATAATACTCAAAACTAATTTATCAATGTTTTAAGTGTCTTTCATTAATATTGATCATTTTTCTGATAATGTTGATTGAACGCCCTTAGAAAAATGGCGTTAAGAAATGTGGCTAAAAAGTCGCAAAAAGCAATTTCCTAGCAGGATGATGACTTGGTTAAGCTGGCCAAAAGTCCTGAACACGCTGGATTTTATTTTCATGATGTGACTCAATTGCTTTCGACTTTTTCGACACATTTTAGCTATTTTTCGAAAGGCTTGATTTTTTGCTCAACTTTTGCATCAAGGCAAAAGTGGAAACCAACTTAGTAAATAAGCTTACCATGTATGATTTTAGACAGTTTAGCTAATAATCATATAAATATTGGCATATTTTATAAATCACATTGGCAAATTATTTGGCAATTCACATCATAGATTACAATAAAGGTATCGCAAAATATAAACAGCACAAACCCTCTGATAATACTGATTTTCAGTATCTATTTGTTTTTAAAAATATCATGTTCCATGGTCATACCATCTTTGAGATGAATGGTTTGCAACCCAACAGCCTTAGCCCCTTCAATATGTTGTATACTATCATCAATAAACAAGGTTTCATGGGCTTTAAGGTTATTATCATTCAATATTTTTTCAAATACTTCTGGATGTGGTTTACGCAAGCCGATACGATGAGATAAATAAATTTTATCAAAAAATACTGCCAATGTAGGATAGCCACAGGTTTGTTGCAATCGACTGTTAAATTCTTTTTCATGAATTTCGTTGGTATTGCTCAGCAAAAAGGTATTGAAATGAAGTTGCAATTGTTGTAATATTTGTAATCGTCTGAGTGGAAAGTCGAGCAGCATGGCATTCCAGGCTTTTACAATATCACTTTCGTGTAAAGGAATTTTGCTTTGTTGCTGAATCGTTGCGATGAAGGTATCAGCGGTGATACGACCTGTTTCGAGATCATCAAACAAATGATTTTGTTTAAGCTTTGAGTACATATCATCAAAATCGGGGAAGCCCAAATCGCTAAATGCCTTATGCGACAACATATAATCGATGTTTAAAATCACCCCACCCAAGTCGAAAATAATATTTTTAATGCCTTCCATGATTTATTTAAATATTTTTCAAAAAAACAACTTTATTTCCTACTTTTGCGCACCGAAAGAAAATAAATTTCTTTTAGGACCTATAGCTCAGTTGGTTAGAGCACCTGACTCATAATCAGGGGGTCCTAGGTTCAAGTCCTAGTGGGTCCACTTTACAGTCTTTCAAGAAATTAATAATCACGCTACATACAGCGTGATTATTGCGTTATATGGAGTTTGGGTTAGTAAAATAAACAAGCAAAAAGTAGCAATAAACAACATAGTTGCTTTGTCAAATGCTTAACCCACTGCTTAACCCAAAATCTATATAAAATGAACATTAGTATTATTGCAGGAATTAGAACTCAAAAACCTAGAAAAGACAAAACATGTGCTGTATTAATAAGAATTCTGTTTAATAGAAAAGTAATAGCAACAGAAAGTATCGGTAAATATATAGAACCTCAATTTTGGGATGAAGTTAGACGTAACGTAAAGCGCTCCCATCCTAATGCAATTGTTATCAATGCAACTATTATTAATAAAATAGCAGCTCTGCAGAAGCTAATGAATAGGTTTGAGATAGAAGGGAAACCCATCACTCCTGTAGGAATTAAAAATTTACTGGGTGGTAAAGATCCTGGTGCAGATTTTTATGAGTACTGTATGGGGCATATTCCTATTAAATACTGTAAAGATGAGCAATATGGCACTCGAGCCAGTTATTACAGTGAGTTAACCAAACTGAGGAAGTATGCACCCACTTTGAATTTTTATGATATTGATTGCTCTTTTCTTGAAAAGTACCGGGCTTATTTGTTGATGGAATTGAAAAATCATCAAAATACTGTATGGAAGGCATTTAAGTTTTTACGGACAATGTTTAGCGATGCCAAAAAAGAAAAGGTTTTTTTAGGGGAAGATCCATTCTTAAACTTTGACCGTGGTAAATATCAGCAGGGGCAAAGGAAGTTTATAGAGGTGGATGATTGTAAAGAAATATTTAAAGTATTGCAAACCAATATTCCCGATACTTTGAGGGATGTGGGTTATTATTATTTGTTTATGTGTTACACAGGATTTAGATTTAACACAGCTACGAAGGTCTTTAATTATGACCTTCATGTTGAGAAGGACATACGTATCATTATGCCAGGGCAAAAGAAAGGAAACGATGTCAATATATTGATTCATGATTTACTTCGTCCGGTGATTGATTATGTGAGAGTTCACAAAATCAATATCACTGGACAGCATTTCAATAAGTATTTGGCAGTGTTAGGGCCAATGGCCAATATTAAAACACCTATAACAGCTCATGTTGGTCGTCATACTTTTGGGGGGATTTTAGCGGAGCTTGATACGCCAATACGAGTTGCTCAAAAATTGCTTGGCCATAAAGATATGAAAAGTACTGAAGTGTATTTTCACATGCGTGATAAAAGTCTCGACAAGGCAATGAAGGGATTTGATAGCTTATAGCTTCACCAAACTTACACTTGTTGCCTTGCTGATGGGGAGTGTGAGTGTTTGTTTCTTCAGTAAGTAATTGTTTTGGGCAATGCGTATGATATCGGATTCTTGCAAGCTTGCAAGGTCTGTAATGTCGAAATGAGCTTTTGCTTGTATTTCGAAGGAGTTCTTTAGCATATGCAGCCACTTCTTCCAAAATTTATTTAGCAAGCCGTCGATGGCGTGCCATGAAAGTGACACAGCTACTCGCTTATCTCCGTTGGTGTCGTAGTTATGCGAAAAGCTAAAGGGCATATCGGTATAGCTGCCTGCAGTCATTTTTTTTGCATAAAAAATATGTAGCTCAAAAGGATGCTTTACCTGTTCCTTTGAGCCGCTCCAGTATGAGCCAAGCATCTTGGTTGCACATTTGTCTTTTGAAAGCACAAAGCCTGATGGTACATCATAGGCGTAGTGCTGGCATAGTGGTGACAGCATGGGCGCAAATTCTGTGGTCATTTGTCCCACTTCATAATCAAGCTGATATTCACTGTATGGCTCCCATATTGAAAGGTTATCATTCCAGTTATAAAAGTAGTTTTCAGATGCTACGTAAATAAATTGTGTAGCTGTTGGCGAAGCCAAACCAAGGGCAGCGATATCGGCAAATGTATTTACTTCTGCAATGATGTTAAGGTCCTTTATTTCTTTCACTTTGTCATTGTGGTAACCATCATTTGTATCCCATTTCCAGCGAAGCGCATGACCGCCGTAGAAGCTTTCATGTCGTTGTGCAGATTCATAGTACAGGTCTATTTTGCTTGTGTAGTCTTTTACTGCACTGGCTTTGATGGTTTCTTCCTTGAAGTTGATGAGAACTTTAAAACCAGGCTGATATATAATTTTTAGGTTGAAAGTATTTTGCAAGGCTACGAGGAATTCTACGATACCCATATCAGGCATGTGATTTGCCGGGATGATTTGGGTATTGATATCGAATGTAAATGGATAGTCGTAGCGCTCTATGGCGAAGTTGTTGAAGATATATAATTGATCAAAGTCCGGGAAATTGAAAAAACTACCATCAACTGTAAAGCCATGCTCCGTAAATATTTTACGGACTACATAAAGGAGATTATAAAATGGTACTGTCCTATAATCAGCATAGCCAGCATCGCCTTTGTTAAGTGCGATACTTGGTGCTAATGGTTTGTATCGTGCGAAGGTCCAACCGTTCGGGAATGAAGCTTCAACAATGATATTGTTGACAATTTCGTCAATAATGAATTCGCCTAAATAATCATTCCGGGTGTTATCAAAAAAATCAGTCATTGCTACTGGCGCAAAAATGATTCTATCCTGGTACTGTGGTTGGTTTCCATCCATCAAATCTTTTGCGAATTCGCGACTATCAAGTGTAGATGCCCATTCTATGATACCGTCAAGCTGTAAATCAGTCATCTTTTTGCCTTTGATATTGTTGCCAAAAAAACCTTTGATACCTGATATGTTGAAATTGTAATTGCCATCTTTATGATCAAACCGTCCGTTGTGGTTAAGCAGCTTCAGTTTAGCATCTTGAGCGTATAGCACATGATCGTCATACACATCACAGCGCCAATGCTCAGGTATGCCTGAGGGGTTGGTATTGAAGTGTTCAGGATAGCCCAATACTGTACGGTTATTATTCGTAAATGGAATATTGAAGGGGAGTGAGAATTCTGCGCCATCAAGTTTGTCATCAAATGAAGGGAGCAGATTTTCCATGTCGATGGAAGTACCTGGTGTAAGCTCGAGGTTGGAAGGTACTCCTTCTGTATTGTAAACTTTGATGCTGATCATACAGCAAAACTTAGAATTTAAAACAGTTTAAAAAAGGACAGAACTGATCTTTTAAAGTAATCAAGTTGCAGCCTTCAGCCATTTTTCTACTGCTTTTACCCATTTTCCAACACTAGCGTAGGTATGTTGATCACCCAATCGGTTGCTGGAAGATAGTTGACATAAAATTCGAAATCTATCAAAAACAATTCCAAGGTACTTGGCTTTGTAGTCCCATTTTTGCGAACAGAAACATCTGGAACAGAAAAACATTCGAATAGGATCCTCAATGGGCGGCACTAAAAACCAATTATCAATAATATGTTTTACTCCTAATCTACGATAACTACTCCACCAACTTAGTCCTGTTTTGCATTGTCCAAAAATGATTAATTGAGATTTCCTGCCGTCAAAAAATGGCTTCCATGCAATGATATCTATATCTTCATCTTGAGGCATTGTTCCTGGATTTTCTCTCAGATCCTTCCCTTCTCCCATAGCATCCATTACACTTTTCAGTTTTGTTCTGAAACCTCCGGGTAAGCCGGTGCCAAATACGCCTCCTGATGTATTAGCTCCTAAATAATTCTTGACAACAATGCTCGACACATGTTCAAACAAAAGAGCCCCATCAATTGTATCATGGACTCTTTGAGTGCTCATATTCAAATGTGTAGTATATAGTAAAAATTTATAAATGTTACCGGCTTTTGAATCATTGTTTATAAACAAAACATAGTCTTCCTCATCCAATTCGAAAGGATAATTGCCTTTTGTTTCAATTTTTCTTCTTGTAATCTCGGTAGCAATTTCATCTATTTTTAAATAAATTTCGTCTTCGTCACTGTCAATTCCTGAAACTACTAATTCATCAGATGCCAAATACAATGGACGAATAAAATCGGAAATAATTATTCTTTTCTTGAAACAGGTAATAAATTCAAGAAAGTCAGCCCATGCTAGGCTATTACTTTCCTGTGTCGGACAATCGCTTGGATACTTTGGAATAATGCGCGCCATGGCTATTTTTTGTTCATAGATTTCTTCGCACTATATTTCTCGGTCTTTAAAATCATTTGTTCACGTAGATCCGTAGACAATGTAACTACATTTTCAGCTTGGTTCAACAATTCTTTATTACTTCCATCGAATCCTTCACTAAAATAGGAAAATGCCTTCTGCAATGAAAACTTCGCTGACATTACATGTTCTTCAAAAGTTGCGGCCTTTGGTCTAGTAATATCAAAAGCCTCTCCTAACGATTGATTTTGCTTTAGCGCTGCACGAGCTTCAGCATTCCTTAAGACCGCGTCAAGCTGCCGCAAATCAGGATTCTGTGATTTAATAACCGGTTGCATTTTTTTTGCTTTACTACCATATATCCATCCAAGTAATTCACCTAAATCTTCCAATTTCTTTTTCGGTACGGGCTTTTTTGAATCCATAGTTGCATTTTCAATGCCTAAAAAACTCTTAAATCCTGATTGTTGTAATCCTGTATAAAGATGTGAAAAATAAAGCCGGTTTGCTTGAACATCTGTCCTGTCAAAAACACCTTCTTTTTCAGCTTGATTAATCACTTGTAAACCTTGATATAGTTTTTCAACTGTGTTAAATGTGTCACCAAGTTGTGACGCTATTTCTGCAAGTGGGATGCCATACTCATTGTGTATCTCAGATATATATTGGGCTTTTGCATAACTGCCCCATTTTTGTGCGCCATTGATGTGCTTAAAGCCTATAAATTTCCATGCCGATTCTCTATCTGCTACGATTACAACTGGTATCTCTTCAAGTTGCTTTTTTATCGTTTTAGAAACATTGAGTGCATTTTTATTGGCGACAGTGGAGGTAAGTAAAGTTGGATCAAGTATAGCTTTTATCGCAGCTAAACGCCGATTGCCTTCAATAATTGTGACCTTACTTCCTTCTTCAATTCCATATAATGGTTCATATTCGAAAAAACCGCTAGCTTTTATGGATAGTACAATTTCTTCAACTCCCATAGCAGACCACAATACACGAAAAATTTCATTTTCGGGTGTTTTTTCATTTATATTAAATTCTGCTATACGTGGATTTTTAAAATCAAAATGTAGCTTGTCTGGGTGAAATATTTTTTGGGTCATAATAATTCAATTGCAGTTACTCGGTTATGAATATTTAGGTCTTCGCAAATTTCAATTTGATCTGAAAAAATAAGTAATTCGCTTCCAAGCCGTTTTTGTTGAAGGGAATAGGTAAGATCAAATGCAGACATCCTGTAACCTTCATAAATATCTTTTATTTCCTGAACATTATCGTATGAAACAATCCATTGATATTGTTGAAGCTCTAAATTAATAGCGTCCCTTAACGAAACATGATCGGAATGTTCATAATTGTTCATGTAAAGGTGCTTCCCTTTTTTATAATACGGAGGATCTAAATAAATAAATAATCTGTCATTATCAGGATAATAGTTCTCAATTTCGTCTATTAAACTTACAGCATCTTCATTGGTTAAAGTGATTTGGTCTCTATATTGAGCAATTTTTTGAACTCGCTTTATTAATTTCTCTTTGTTAAACCTAACATCAATTAAATAATTTCCTGTTTGCTCAAAGCCACCGATTGGTCCTGCTTTAAATATTATTCCAGATCGGTTCGTACGATTTAGAAAGAACGTTGCAAAACCAAGTTCAACAACTTTGGAATTGTCTGCCCTATCAAATATCTTTCTTTGGTTATACCATTCTTTAATAGTAATTGGTGTGCGCTTAATTTTGTTTACAAAGTCGGCATTATAATTCAAAATGGCGTCCCACATAGCATGAATGTGGGGATCGTAATCATTTAAATGAATACGACTGTAGGTTCCGTTATACAATAAATTAAGTGCTGCACCAGCACCCCCAGCATAAAGTTCTATATAAGTACCGCCTGTCAAATCGTTAGCTATCGCAATATCCATCATAAATTCAGTCAGACAGTTCTTGCCGCCAGGGTATCTCAGGGGGCTGCAATCTCTTTTGGCCATATAGATTTGAATTTTGGAATTTGATAAAAGTAATACGTTGCGAAGATAGATAAAATTTGCAAGGACGTGTAATTTCTTGTTAAAATACCAAGAAAGGCATAGCTCACTCTATTTTTGTTTCAAACTACCTTCTTTTTTAGCCATGCTGTAAAGCTCCTGAGCGTAATTAATGTCTTTGAGTACTACATGAGCTTTGATGCTTCCTGTAGCAGCTGTGGTATTGCTTTGTGCGAGCTGTTGGCTAATACTCAACAAGAGGGCATTGGTAGCGCTCATGTCGGTGCTGGAAGCATTGGCAAAGGCTTGGCTGTTTTGTATCTGGAGCATAGCGCCTTTGGCGAGTGCTGGAAGCACGGTACTCATGTTGATGGCTGAGCTGTTGCTATACCATTTAGGAATAATGGATTTGCCGTTTTGGTGTTGCGAGCTGTGAAACAGATCGTCGATGACTTGTTTGTTATTAGCATAAGTGTTTTTACTAAGTACCAGCAATGGTTCACCACCTTCAACATTGGCAATGCGTTTGCCTGTTTTGTTATTCACCAGGTCTACGCCTCCACCTTCATGGCTTGGGCCGTCAATGATTAAACCTTTGCGCCCAGTAGGTACTTCTGCACTTGATATGGCTGCTATCTGTATACCAGTAGCGATTACTTCAAGGGCTGTGAGTGCAGCTGCGACATAAGGCGCTGCGGCATAGGTACTCCATATTTGGGTGATACCCAATGCGGCATTTACAATTGCCTGCATGTATGCCGATCGTTTGCGACGGCGTGCTGCTTTTTCTTCATACTCAGCTTTTCGTTTATCACTCTGTGCATCTATCTTGGCCATCTCCCGGTCGTATTGGGTTTGACTGAGTACTTTTCGGCGAAGCAAGTTTTCATAACTCGCTTTTCTTTCTTCATTGCGCTTCAACTCTATGTCGAGTTGGGTTTTGTCTGGAGTTACTACCTTTGAGTGGACTAAAAAGTTAAGAGATTTAAGTATTAACTTT
>OEIV010000179.1_pt1 | contig 40481 bp, 42 predicted proteins | sample 1539231 | NCBI WGS metagenome assembly OEIV01 (sample SAMN03794762, study PRJEB22550) | activated sludge metagenome | feature: wastewater treatment plant; material: activated sludge; isolation source: Wastewater treatment plant of a petroleum refinery complex | place: Argentina: Buenos Aires ... | reverse complement strand
CACGAATTGTCTCAAAATTGATTGACTTGAGTAGCAAACAACCTGTGTCTGAACTTATCGAAGATGTTATAGAATTCACGGGTTACAAAGCTGAATTGCAACAAACTTCTGAAGGTGAAACTAGATTGGAAAATATTCAGGAATTGAAGTCCCTTGCGAAGAAATTCGATCAACTTGACTACATGACTGGTTTGGAGAAATTTCTGGAAGAAATAGCATTGATAGAAAGTAGCTACGAGGGAACAAAAGACGAAGAGGAGCATATCACACTCATGACAGTGCACGCTGCAAAAGGACTTGAGTTTGAGTATGTTTTCATTGCCGGGATGGAGGAGAACCTTTTTCCACACGCGAACTCGAAGTATGACCCCCAAGAGCTTGCCGAGGAGAGAAGATTAGCTTATGTAGCCGTCACTCGTGCAAAAAAACAAGTATATGTCTCACACGCAGAATCAAGGATGTTTTTCGGAACAAGAAACTCCAACCCGGTTTCTAGATTCGTAGACGATATACCTGAACACCTGCTCATATATTGCAACGCGTTCTCTGACAACAAAAAAGACGCTTTTTCTGGTTGGTCTGACGTAGATGAAGTCGATGAGTTTAGACCTACTACAAATATTAGTAAAGGGGACCTTGTAAAACACGAAATTTTTGGAGTAGGAGAGGTCGTGGATATAGATGATTTCGTGGTACTAATAAGATTTTCCGCAGGTTTAAAAGAATTGGCGTTAGAATACGTTCGATTGGAGAAGATTTAACTAGAATTCCTATCACATAATTACTAGAATTTACTATTAAAGTATTTTTAGGAAAAATTTATGATAAAGAGTAAAACCAAAAGAGGTGTTCACTCTGAACGTTGGATTTGGATTTTTGTAGTTACCATACTTATATTAATACTCTGTTTCTTCTCTAGTTATATTATCTCTTACCGAACCGATTGTCTTCAATTTGGCTTAGATGAAGGTTCAAAGGGGTATAGAGACTCAATATCATGTAGCATTATAGTATTCCCCTATAGGATAATGTCTCCTATCGTTTTTAGTCCACCAGAACCTGATCCAGAACTATTTTACCCTTGCGTAACTTCACCAGAGAGCAAAGCTTGCAAGAGCTGTATGGAAGATGGTTGGGAAGGGGAGATATGTAGAAAATGTGATGAATTATTTCAAAGCCCAAAAAAGCTAAACGAAGAACAAAACAACTATTTAAATACTAACTGTATCGAAAGCTAAAGAATTAGCATAAGTCTATTTTCCATTAGTGAAAACTTGAGTATAACTCTTGAATTAAATGAAGTAATATTTAGCAGATTATTCGTTTAAAATGACAGATTTAAATACTTCTATTCCTATTCCCACTGAAACGTCTCCCCTGGAAAAGAAGAGGGTAAATGTGAAAACAAGCCTGGTATTGATCCTTGTCTTTGTGGTCTTTGTGGTCTTTTCTATTATTGTTATTTGCATCATCCTTTTAATAGGGTTTGCAAGGACAGGGGGCCCAGTACCTGGGATGCTTTATCAAACATGTATTGTATCGTCCAACAGCCAAGGATGTACTGATTGCCTAGGGGATGGAGAAAGGGGGTCAATCTGTCTTAGATGTGAAGAATTAAATGACTTGAAAGGTCCCAATAATCCATTAGCTGACTCTGATTTAGAATATTATCTCGAATATTGCTCCGAAGAAAATGTGCAAGAGTATCGTACATGTAAATCTTTTCCTACTAGTAAGGGTTGTCAATCTTGTACCGAAGAAGGCTCAACAGGAGAACTTTGTCAATTTTGTGAGAGTAATTTCGACTCAATTAGCACGATAGAATTCCAAAGGAAATGTGAATTCCCTGTGGAAGGATTCCGAAATTATACAAATCCGGGTACCTACATAGATGGAGAGTTTGTTGAAATGGATCCTTTCGAATTAATTATTGATAATGCTTACAAGGAGGAATTCACATTTGAGGGATACTACCACAAAGACATGGCCACTATTATCGAATCAGACGATAGCATAGGTTTTACAGCAAGATACGATTTTGAAGATTATACAATGGATATTATAGTTGAGAACGAACTTCACTCAACAATAAATAACGAACCTGTTTACTACTCCTATAATACTGATGTCACTGATAATGTTGAAACCAAATACCTGGGAAAGCTTAAAAAGCTTGTTTATTCCGATGTGTATTACTTTTCAGATAGCTACCTCACCGAAGAGTGTAAGACGATCGCGAATATGGAGGAGTCCGTGACATTTCTAGAGAGTCCATGTGGAAGCAGGCTGATCAAATCAACGGAAGTCAAAGACGCCACTGATTGGACAGTTTCCGGGTTAGGTATTTCGTGTATTGCACAGAGACAGGGAGTAGTCATGGAACATACTTCAGAATCTTCAACTATCTGTTTTGAGTTCGTGAATAATTTACTTGTCAAATCTAGAAATTTTGAATAAACAATGACTAGTTCAAGACTAAACGAACAACTTTGAAAAATAAATTTTATTATTATATTTTTTAAAACAATTATATGACAGAAGGTAATACTGAAAGACCTACAGATCAAACTTATGTAACTACTGTTTCGAAATCCGTCCTAACTAGCAAAAGCAATCACAGTTCAGCCGTAGTCGTTATTACGATACTTCTAGTATTGTTTCTTTTTCTATCGATAGGTGTGGTCCTGTTTTTTATTTTTTTTCTATTTGATCCTTCCGTGGATTCCACTCTTTACCAAACATGTCTTAACTCCCCTAACGGAAAAGGTTGTGAGGATTGTAAAGAAAGCCACGGGGATGGAATAATTTGTGGCAAGTGTGAAGAATTAAACCTGCTTATCATAGAAAACAAACCTTTTAGTGGTAATGACGAAGTGTATTACAAAAAGTACTGTTCGGAACCTGTCTCAGATGACCCTGCAAAAGATCCTATTACAATCATAAGTCCATCTCAACCAAGTGAACAATTTGATGATTCAGAATGGTCAGAATTCAGCTATACTCTACCCTCCGGGGTCAGTATCAGTGGCATCGCACCTATTTCTCACAGCTTTGGCACAGAATCCTCTACCGCGTCTGCTTTGGGAAACTCAATTGATTTCTCTTTTAGTCAGTATAAAAATTCCGAGACCACATCAATCAACGTGTCCCTTGTTAATAGTGAAGGTATGTATTATTTTTATGATGATTCTATAGTGCTAGTGGATTCTTCGAAGAATCTTTATCGTATTCAATCATCTGCCCCAAATTGGTTTGAATACACAGACAGCTACGTAACAGAAAATTGTGAAAACATGGTTACAATACCTCAGGAGATCACAAGCGACATATGTGGAACAGGGTTAATGTTTGGACACACACTATTGTCTTATTGTAAGTATGAAGGAGACGAAAGCGAGGCAAGGGAAATGTGTGACAAGTTTTTTGTAAATCTAGAATTTAAATAAAAGAGAAGATATCGATTTTTATTTCTTCTGCTTATAGGTTTACATTTTAATATATTATTTATAATCAAATGAATACTCCTGCCACACAGACAATAGACAATGCGTCTCTCAAAGTGACTAAAATTAAAGATTCTCATTCAATGCAGATATTATTATTTCTTCTAATCTTTCTGATTTTCGTAGTGGGAATTGGATCAATTTACAAATTATTTTACACAAATAAAGAAGGTTCGCCTGTTAATTCAGCAGAGACTAGCCCTACCGTTACAATCAAAGAGTACGACAACGATGCACCTATAAGTCCTTTTACTATTAAGGGAGAATCATGGGTTCCATTTACCTATATTTTAACTAAAGACCCTTCTTACGATACATATCGGGCTTATGAGATTACTGGATTTATACCCAGTGAGAGAGAAGTAACAATTACAGAGAATTCTATTCGTTTCGATTTAAATATTGGTAATGAAAATGTAGCACTTTTTATTGGGCAAGAAATGAACGACTATAAGTATGCAAGCTATTTCCCAACCGAGGAAGTTACCGAAATTGATACAATGCACTTTGGTGTGTTAAAAAGAATTGAGAACCCATACTCAACAACTTTCACAGACAGTTTATTAACAGAGGAGTGTAGTACCTACTCACCAACAGACGACCCAGTTATTGAAGCACCCTGTGGTACAGGATTAATAGATAGCACATATGTGAGTGATGACGAACAAGAAATAACTAGTGGGTATAATCTTGGTTGTGCTTCTACAAATCCCCCTATCGATGAGGGCTTAGATCCACCCGGAGGATATACAGAAATCTCTAAAAGTGCGTGCGATTATTTTGTAAAAAACGCCAAGATCGAGTATCTCGATTAACCGTAGTATGCAAACCCATACTTTGGATTTCGCATAGCTTTATGTATAATCCTGGTATGGAAGAAGCCGAACTACGGAAAACGAAGAATTACTCTAGAATCGCCTATTTAGCAGACCATCTTCTCGCGATAAATTCTGGCCTAAGTATATTTTCTTTAGCAACGGATTCGGTTCCAAGTTATTTCGATCTGCCCTCAATTGAAGATCCAGATCAATATTCATATTTATTAAGCTCTGGATTGTACATTTGTCTAGAGTTAAACGAAAGTGGTTTTTACGTAATTCCTGGAGGACAATCCCTTGAAGGAGAAGATGTATTCGAAACTGTACTTAGAGAACTAACGGAAGAAAACCCTCTTACAAAGTTTTGGGATATACGGATAATGTTAAATTCTGTTGGATTAGTCTCACAAGAATGGAAAGGACGGAATAGTGAAATATGCACAGATAATATGGTTATTGTACCGTTCACTGATTTTGATAGCCTTGACCCTAATTCGGAGGAAATTATAAATAATACGTGGGTACGGTTTGTTGATTGTTTCGAAATTTACAAAAGAGGCGGCATGCCTGAAAATATATTTAGCCTTATTGTTGCTGCATTTAGGGGATATTATGATTCTTGGAATTACTTAAGTCCGAGAGTGGATTCCACTATCAAAGAAACTGGGAATGTGTGGTTCGACCAATTGCCTTTAGAATTCTAATTGCATCCCCCTCATTTACGTTTATAGCTGTTGGTAAGTTAATAATTCTTTCCGAAACCCATTCCGCATTTGGAGTGTCGCCTTTTTTATAACCAAGTTTCGCAAGTGATGAATCGGGCGCGTATAAAATATTTTTATACCAATTCCCTAATACGATATGGTATTTTGAAGCATTCCTATAAATTTTTAATCTGTTTTCAGGTTCTACCAAGAGTGGGTATCGTAAATAATTATGCTTAGTATTTTGGTCGACTTTGTAAGCTCCAAACTTCTCTTCGTAAATTTTCGCAATTTCTCTACGATGGTTGTTAAACCTGTCTAATTTTTTAAACTGGCTCATTCCCAATCTTGTTAGTGCCGATGGCATTCTTGCAGGAAGCCAGCTCGGTTTTTGTGTATCATATTCGCACTTCTCTATCATGATTCCCATAATTCCTAGTTTGTGTGCGACAAAGCTAAAAGCCCTACCAATCGTGGCCTTTCCAACACCAACGTAGTAGACAGGCGTGATAAGCCACCAAAGGATTGGATTTAGTAATGCGATTTTAATTCTTAACAATGAAAAATGTGGGGCGCTCTCAAGTTCGTTTCTAATTTTCTCTGCGATTTTGTCATCTTTGACTAACGCCATTCCCCCTCGAACACAAGAAATAACTTTTTCAATACCAAATGTCGCAACGGAGGCGTCTCCAATCGTGCCAATTTTCTGACCTTTATATTTCCCTCCAAGAGAGTGCGCGATATCCTCAACAATTTTCACATCATTGCCCACTATTTCGCGAACTTTTTCAAGTTCCACTGGAAGTCCAAAAGTATGTTGTACAAGAATTATTTTTGTTTTGTTCGTCAACTTTTTCTTTAAATCATCCAGACTCAAATTAAATGTTTCTTTGTCAATGTCTACATACACCGGTTTTGCACCGACCCAAATCACCGGATTGGCAATGACCAGACAAGAGAAAGAGGGGAGTATAACCTCATCACCGGGACCGATTTCATAGGCTTTTAACAATAAATAGAAGGCCGATCTAGCAGAGTCCATTGCAACAGTATTTATTCCTCCGTGATATTCGCTTACCATTTCTTCAAACTTATTTACACTATTTTCTTTGTCTTCTCTCCATCTCCATGGTTGGAAAAGCAACTTCAATGCTAGTTTTATATCGTCTTTCTCTGTATTTGGCGATGCTCCGATAAAGACTGGTCTCATTTAGTTATGGGCCTTAAAATAAAAGTTTTGCCGTTTACTGCTTTAAAACGTCTTTTCCTTAACGAACATTTCATCAAAGTCAAGCTTATATTACCAAGAATATGTTTAATTATATAAACAAAAACAGCGGGAGATAACATATAAAAAGTACTTACTTCTGAGAAATTATTTTTTCTAACAATCGCCATCATTGCCGGATTGGTGGTATATATCAATAATTTCTTATCTTTATTATCCTTCAAAATCTCTTCAAACAGGCGTTTTCCTATTCCTTGCGCCTGAAATTTTCTAAGTATTACAAACGGGCCGATTTTTTTAAAATCTTTGCTTAAGTCAACAAGTCCGCAAGCGCCAGCAAATTCTCCATCAACAAAGGTCGCGTATATTGGGATTTTTAACCAGAAATCAGGACGAAAGTAACTGATATTAGGTACTTTAATAACTTCCTCAGTCAAAAAATTTGCCTGATCACTTGTCAATTTCTGTTTACGAATTGTTATTTTATTTTTCATGTTCAGGAAAATTTAGTGCGTAGAGGCAGTAATTTATCCCAAATTCTGTATTTCCAGCCTGAAAGCGGAAGTGCGAAAATCCCATACGTGTCCATCCTGGTTCCGCCAAAACTCAATTTTGTCTCTGAATAGCCTTGATGTTGCTTTGAGTCAAGGATAATTCCCCAAAAGTCATAGATTTTGCATCCTCGTCTTTTAGCCTCTAAGACAGACTCCCATCTCAGCAAATAGGGAGCTTTTGTATCTGGATGAAGTCGATTTGAGGCGCCGTAAAAAGAAGAGGACCAATATGACGTAAACTGAGAAATATTGGCGGTAATTAAATCTCCTTGAAATCTTGCTTCGAAATATTTTAATAAACTCGAGTTTTTGAAAACCTCAAGCAAGGTAGTGAATGTACTTTTTGGTCTAATCGGATAACCTTTTGCTCTCTCCTGTGTTGAAAGAAGCAATTCATAGTACTCGTCAATTTTCTTTGACATCTTCTCGTCCGAAATCTCTAGAGAAGTTACCTCTACTCCTTTTTTCCCGGCCAATCGTACGTTGTATCTTGTGTTCTTCTTCATCAACATTAATAACTCTTCTTCGGTATTATCTAAGTCGTAAAACAATTTATGTCTTGGCTGCATATTTCTTTTGCTAATCGAAAAGCCATTCTTCTCGAGAATTTCTTTAATTTCGGTATTCAGGTATGGTAGTAAATTTTCTGAGGCTTCAATCTCGTCGACTAATTTTCCTATCAATGGGTCAAATTCAATGACGAAGCAACCTTTCAATTTAGCAAATGTTTTCAATCCCGTAAGAAAATTGGGTAGATTTTGATCAAAACCTTGAACATCTTTAAATACTGGACCATACGGGACATACAAATAATTTCCAAGAACAGGAGCTTTTTTAAACAAGCACTGTGCGGAAATTATTATTTCTCCGGAATCAACTAGAGCGACTCTATAGGGCAACCAACCTTCACTTCTCTTGAGTTCCCCCCATTCCCAAAACTGCAAAATAGTAGCGTATGGGGTAGAGTCGACGAATGAATTCCATTCTTTTTTTTCTGATTCGTTGAACTCTTTAAATTCCATTTTTAATTAATCCCGATTACAAGCATATATTAACGAAAAACTTTGAAGAAAGCACATGTTCGACTACTCAACCCTCATAGGCATTACAACGTGAATGAAGTTTTTGTCTTTCGGATCTAGAAAAACTCCAGGAGCGGTAGGCCCGTTTGTCTGGAAAGTAATTATTTCGCTAGTCATGGTATTGACCATATCCTGAAGAAATTTGACATTAAAAGCTGTCTCAAAGTCTTCTCCATCAAGCTCTTTTACTGTAATTTCACTTTCGTTATTTCCAATGTCTACAACAGAGGTAGAAAGTTTAAGTTTTGATTCTGAGCCGTCAATTTTAAATTTTGTTTTATTTCCAACAACATTTCTAGCGAAAATACTAACAACTTTTAGCATATCGTTCATGCCTGCTTTTTCAACCTTACACTCAAACTTATGGTCTTTTGGCAAAATGTTGTCATATTCGGGAAATTTCCCCTCAATCAATCTAGTGCTAAGTTCGACGTCTCCAATTTTAAATAACATCTGGTTTTTATTTCCAAGTAGATACACTTGAACTTTGTCATTTTTACCTGTCATGTCTTTAATAAGACTCTCAACCTCTGAAACAGCTCGAGCTGGAACGATTTCTTCAAATTCTTTACTTCCCAAATCTTCTTCCAACATAATTTCTTTCTTCGAAAGTCTAAATCCATCAACTCCAACAATTGTCAGTCCTTTTTTACTACCTTTAAACAAAAGTCCCGTTAATACCGGCCTAGACTCATCATTACTTGCTGCAAAGGCTGTCTTTGTGAATGTTTCGGACAATATTGTAGAGTCAATCTCAAGTAATGGATCCCCTTCAACTTGAGGAACTCTTGGAAAGTCTTCCGCGGGAATGATATAAAACTCCGCAATGTTATCCACAGACTTAACCACAAGTGTTTGACCTTGTTGAAGTAACTCAATCTTCCCTGACTTCAGTGAATTTACAAAATCTGAAAGCATCTTTGCTGAAACAGTAATTTTGCCTTCCTCCGCTACGGTAGCACCAATCCAGGTACTAATTCCGATATCCAGATTCGTAGCCGACAGCTTTAGCCTTCCCTTCTCGGTTTCGAGCAATACGTTCGCTAAAATTGGAATGTTAGGTCTCGAGCTAACTGCTTTATTGATATATAACAAAGCCTTCGCAAGATTTTCTTGTATTAAAGAGATTTTCATTACTATATATATATTAATTAAAAATAGTAGTAGTTATATTAGAGTACGTGTATAAGTGTATATTTATTTCAATTTGATTGTACAGAGAACTCTTATAGAAAAAAACTACTGTGTATAATTTATGGATAAGTTTTTTTCAAAATGCTGATTTTCTATAAAGTCTATCGGTTATCGAGATTCCTCAAAAGTGGACAAATTTGTGTAGAAAATCAGTAAAGTTCATTTATTTTTTCTCTAATTAAATTAACTTGATCCTTAAATCCTTCATCGAGCATTATTTTACTTTTTATTTTGTCAACTGCATGGATTACTGTTGTGTGATCTTTTCTATTTAAAAGAGTAGCAACATCTTCAAGCTTATAAGAAAAATCTTCTCTAAGTATGTACATGCAAACCTGTCTAGCGAATGCTACATCAGCAGTTCTTCGTGGCCCTTTAATATCTTTTGCCGTAACATTTAACTCGGTAGCTACTTGTTTGATTACTTGAGGTGCTTTAATTTTCTTTCTCTTGTTTTGGTCATCTCTTCCTAAAATATGCTTAACTTCTTCGAGTGAAAGATCTCCATCCTTCATATTATTAAAAAGTGCTATCTTCTGAAGGGCTCCTTCTAGCTCTCGAATGTTGTCGGAAATATTGCTTGCAATAAAATCAAGTATGTAATCAGGTAGTTCACCTCCAACTTGTTCAATTTTCTTTTCTAGAATTGCCAGCCTTGTCTCATAGTCGGGTTTTGCTATGTCTACCGTCATTCCTCCCTGAAATCTAGAACGTAACCTACCTTCGAGGTTTTGTATCTCCTCCGGAGGTCTGTCCGAAACCAGAATTATCTGTTTTTTGTCGTTGTAGAGGACATTGAAAGTATGGAAAAACTCTGTTTGTGTTTCCTTCCATTTGTAGATGAACTGAATGTCATCAATAATTAGCAAATCAAGTGTCCTGTATTTTTCTCGGAATTGAGTACTTCTGTTTGATCTAATAGCATTTACCATGTCGATTAGAAATCGCTCACTAGAGATGTAGAGTATTTTACTTGTTGCATCTCTTTCAAGGATTTCTCTTGCAATTGCTTGTGCGAGATGAGTTTTTCCAAGTCCGGTATCTCCATAAATAAATAGGGGATTATAGGAGAAACCCGGTTTTTGAGAGACACTTTTTGCGGCAGCATGTGCTAGTTTATTTGATGGTCCGACAATGTAATTGTCGAAGTTGTAGGACTCATTTAAAGATGCCCGTTTTAACACATGGATATTTTCTTCCGCGGGAGAGTAGCTCAATAAAGGCGAATTTGACGCCCCGATTGTGTCGGAGGTAGGATTCTTCTTATTCGCTAACTTCTCGTCAATATTAAAATCAATTTCGAGTTCTCGACCAACTATATATGACAATGTTTTTGTAATTGTGTTGTAGTGATGTTTTCTAAGCCAGTCTGCTGTGTAAGAGTTGTTTACGCCTATTTTTCCTTCTTTATCTCGAAGTTCGAGCAAACTAGTATTTTGAAACCATGTCTTAAAGTGCGCAGGGGAGTCAATTTTAATCTCGATTTGAGCAAGTGTGATTTTCCAAATATCCGTTAAATTGTCTGTCATTAGAAGAAGAAAATATAAATAGTAATAACAGGCAGTACAAATATATAGGCCTTCTGTTGGGCATTTCGAGAAACTTTTTACTCGAAGAAAATGTGGATAAAAATAGAATAGCTTATTTGTGGATAACTTGACAAGTAAAAAATTAATTTTGTGTTAAAATTCTTTAATTAGTCAACAAAATGAAGGATTTGATATTAAAAACAATCAGAATTTACCAGAGAATATTCTCGTTTGACCATGCATTTTGGGCTCAACCACATCGATTTAGAGTTTGTATTCACTATCCTAGTTGTTCAGAATATACATATCAAGCTATTGAAAGGTTTGGAATATTTAAAGGAGCAAGACTAGGCCTCTTTCGGCTCTTGAGGTGTAATATCTTCTTTAAAGGTGGTGTTGACGAAGTGCCTAAGAAGTAGACTAAGGATTTATTTTTGATACCCTCCCGTCAATAAGAGAGAATCTTACTCTTGGATTTGTTAAGGTTTGCAACTCTTCATTGATAAAAAGATTAATTGACTCATATCTAGGAATATAGAGTTCAAAATTCTCCTGTGCATTAAAAACTACCACCTCGTTTACAGGGTAAGCCTTAGATGCTTGAAGAACTCCATCTACTTTTGCTTCCAGATAGGCACCTTGACCTGTAACTTCCAGTTTTGCGATTATGGGGTAGTTAGTATTGACTTGGCCATCTTCTGTTACTTCGGGGTTTACCGATACTGCTTCGGGATTTTTCTTATCATACAAAACATTCAAAACGATTTCACTCGTACGATTAATCTGATTTTTTGAAGAAATTATAATTTCATTTAGCCCTTCCTCTAATCTCAGTTCTACAGTAAACTGCTCAAAACTATTAACTCTATACTCCTGACCGTTTATAGAGAGTTTGTTTCCGATCTCAGAGATACCTTCCAGTTGAACCGTGTTCTCCTCTGTGACAAAATTTCCACTTTCATTTGCAAAAATCTGCACCGGCTTCCTAAGTTCTAGCGTTGGGTTTTTGAATATTTCGAAAACATAGTTTCCTATATAAAATACTGTGAACAGAGAAAACAAGAGAGCAATTAACGCAATAATTTTTCCAGAAGAAATTGAGAAATTGAATTTACTGCTTTTTATCTTTTCTCCAACACCTAATTTAGGTTTAGCCATTGCTTTCTCCCTTTCTCTTCGGTAAAGCGCAAGCGCATGTTCTGGATCGATGTCTAGAAATTTGGAATAATTCCTTAAAAAACCTTTAACGTAAACTTCAGAAGGGAATTTCGAATACTCAGCATTTTCAAGTGCTTCTAGATACTCGGGGTTAATCTTGACTATCTCAGAAATCTCATCATAAGTAAGCTTTTTAGCCATTCTTTTTTCAGCCAAGAGTTTCCCAACGGTTTTTAATTCAAATGCTGTCTTAATCATATTTTGATTATAGCATTAGAACAGATGATGATGTCTGGAGTATATGAATCAATATTATAAACAATTGCACCAAGCAGGATTCCTCAACCAGCACTTGCCGAACCCGCTCTTTATCGAAGGGCGGGTTGGTTAGTCCCTACTTCTAAGTAGAAGGGGGAGAACCGAAGATAATTGATTTGTGTGAAGAATGTGTATTTTAGTAATTGCACCAAGCAGGATTCGAACCTGCGACCTCCACTTCCGCAAAGTGGCGCTCTATCCATCTGAGCTATTGGTGCACGAAAATAAATGCAACAGTATTATACTCTAGAAAGGTTTTGAGAAGGAAATATGAGACAAAATGTCCCTCGTTTACTCTATAAATTTACTTAGAGGCTCTGTTCTTCCAAAGAGCTTATTACTTATAAAGTTGTTGTTGGTTTCCATTTCTGAAATATAGTCAACGTATTGAGACAAGAATGATACAATTTTTTTCACATCTGCATTCCCCAGATAGGTTATAAGTTGTTCTTCCTGGTTTTCCTTATCTTCAATAATAGTGTTTAGGAATTTATGCTCTCCCCGAGTTGAGATCCAGAATTTTGAGATTTTCTTCCATGTATACAATACCGAGTTCAGAGAAACACCCTTGTTTGTAATTTCATGGCTAATATCACGCGCAGGAACACTATTCAAGGCGTATAGAAGGACTATTAACGAAACGATTGCGATGACTAATCCGTAATTTTCTGTGAGAAGAGACAAGACAATGATAAACATGGAGATGCTACTAATAATCAAGTACCACTTTTTATCTTTGGGCTCAAAAACTCTCTCCGGAGAAATCCATTTATAGACACTGTAGATTGGTTTGCGTTCCTCTTCAATTGCTTCCCTTAAAGCTTTTGCTTTCAAGATCTGAGCATCTAATGACTCTATTTCTTCTCTGGCAGACTTTATAGAACTGTTGTTATTCTCTAACATTGCTGTTGTTTATGATTGTAAGTTTTGTGACCTTGATCTCATTATGAAGAAACCTACTCCGACAAATACTAGGAAAACTCCACCTACTATAACTAAGCCTGGGTAATCTTCAATCCCTGTAACCGGTAGAGGGGTAGGTGTTGGGGTATTTACTACGCTCACAGTGTACGAGCCGAGTCCTCTTCCTTCGTCAGGTAGCACATTTCCACCCTCAAGAAGATAACCATTTTCTACATCAGTTAGGACTGTAGCAGAAGTAACACCTTGGTTGAATTTAATTTTGAATTGTCCAAGTAAATCCCCGTTTGTGATTGAACCCGAGGTTTTTGCCATATCGATACATACTGTTGTTTCCGTGTATTTCATATTGTTCCCTTGGGCACATACACCTATCATCAGGTATCCGTTTTCTTCAGCTGCAGAAGTGATAACTGAACCTGGAACCACTGTTGCACCGATTATTTTAATTCTAAGTTGTAATGTCGAAGATGTTGCTGGCGGGTTTGCTACAATTGCGATTGTTTGTTCCTGTCCAGGAGAGAATGAGCCCGATGCAGGAGATACAGTAAACGCCTTTGCCGGTATTGGGAACATTAATAAAGAAACTACAGCAACCGAAAGTACGGATAATAATTTTTTCATCTTAAAATATCTCAATTAATAACAATAGCATAGGTAAAATTTAGGCATATGTAAAGAGAATTGTTTAATAAAAAAATTTAGCCCAAAAAGTCCCAAAAGTATTGACTTCTGTTCAAATTCTATGTTATAAGGGAAGTTGCTTAAGCAAAAAATTCTCTTGAAGATTACTAAATTTTCTGGCTTATTTAACTAAATAACAAACATTTACATAGACGCACGTTTCATAGTGCGTGTTTTTTATTTAATTAAAAACCTTCGTAGCAACTACGAATTTCCGTCAAGAAAACTTGTAGAATTTTTAGCATAACAAAAAACTTTGAAATCTCAAAGATTTTTATTTTTAGTGTATTACTTTCGCAACAACTATGAAAAATACAAACGAAAGAATTAATCTCGCAATACATAAATTAGAAAGAATCGAGCCAAATCTTATACAAGCACAGCTCGAATCCTTCCAGGACTTCATCAAATCAGGAATAAAGGAGATTTTTCATGAAGTAAATCCGATTTTAGATTACACAGGAGAAACTTGGGAATTGTATTTTGAGGAATTAGAATGGGGCGAGGTAAACATGGGAATGCAAGAGGCACAAAGATTAGGACTTTCCTACCAAATGCCGTTATATGTTTTTGTTAAGTTAATAAATAAAAAGACTGGAGAAATTAAAAAACAAAAACTTTTTGTAGCAGATATTCCAGTAATGAGCGAAAGAGGAACATTTGTTGTAAAAGGAAACGAAAGAGTCGTTGTAATGCAAATAATGAGAGCCGAAGGGGTTCTCTTTTTTGAACAAAAAACATCAACATCAAAATCACCGCTATTTGCTGTAAAACTTATGCCACTTAGAGGTAGATGGTTTGACTTCGAGGTAAATAAATATGGTGTAATGTCAATCAAGCTTTTAGATAAAAGACCAAGGGTGTTACTTACAACATTACTTCGTGCGCTTGGTTACTCTACAGACAAAGATTTAAAAAATGCCATGTATGACATCGGCGATTTAAGGTTACTCGAGAATACGTTGAGAAGAGACACAACAACAAACACAGAAGAGGCTCTCTTAGAAATTTATCGAAAACTTAGACCTGAGGATTCACTTAATATAGATAATGCAAAAGTATTCCTCGATAATATTTTCTTTAATAAGAGGAGATTTTATCTAGGGAAAACAGGACGTTACCAACTAAATAAAAAACTAGGAGTAAACGCCTCAATTATTGAAGAAGAGGATTATCTATTAAATAAAGAAGACTTGGTTCATGTGGTCCGATCTTTAATTCAGTTAAATAATGGCGAAAGACAAATCGACGATATCGACTCACTTGCTAATCGAAGAATAAGAGGGGTTGGAGAACTGATTGGAGATAGGCTAAGAATTGGAGTTTTAAGAGTAGAGAAAAATACAAGAGATCGTATGAGTACATATGGTGCAGAAGATCTAGTAACTCCTTCGTTATTGGTAAACACGAAACCAATATCTTCCTCATTAAACGAATTCTTCGGAAGTAGTGCAGTTTCCAGATACATGGATCAGGAAAATATACTTTCTGAATTAGAAACAAAAAGAAGAATAACTGCTGGAGGTCCTAGAGGATTAACAAAAGAAAGAGCATCTTTCTCAGTTCGAGACGTGCATAGTTCACATTATTCTAAACTTTGTCCGGTCACAACTCCGGAGGGTCCTTCGATCGGTATCGTTTCCCATATGGCAAAATATGCTCGGGTTAATGAATTCGGTTTTCTTGAAGCACCTTACTTCAGAGTATTGAGCAATGTTTCTCTTTCAAGAATTGAGGCGAAAAGTTTGGTAGGACATGTACTAAGAGAGGATGTGAAAGATTCGAAAGATAAGGTCGTTCTCAAAAAGGGCAAGTCGCTAACAAGCGAAGACATAGCAAAATTAAAGGAAGCAAAAATTGAAAAATTTAAAGTTGAACCAGTAGTTACGAACGAAGTTGTTTATCTTGACGCGGATGGTGAAAAAGAATATAGGATCGGTAGAGCAGATCTAAAAAAAGACAGCAAAGGCAGACTAAGCTCAGGAAACACATACGCAAGATATGATGGCTCATACGTAAATATTCCAACTGAACAGCTTGATTTTGTAGATATTAATCCTGGACAGATTGCTGGATTGGGCTTTTCGTTGGTGCCTTTTGCACAAAATGATGACCCTACCAGGTCGCTTATGGCATCAAACATGCAACGACAGGCAGTACCTTTGTTAGAGCCTGAAACCCCTATTGTGGGAACCGGTTACGAGAGAGTAGTAGCGGAATCGTCCGGAAGGTTGATAAAAGCTGAAAAAAATGGTGTTGTAGTCAATAGTGAAGCTGGAAAATTAACTATTAAATATGATGGTGACAAAAAACCTGTCATACATTTAATCGACAAATTTATAAAAACTAACCAAAACACCTGTTTTTCACAACAGGTCAGAGCTGTAAAAGGCGAAAAATTCACCAAAGGGGATGTTCTTGTTGACGGTCCATCAATGGCAGGTGGAGAATTGGCTTTGGGGAGGAATTTAACAGCAGCAGTTATGGTTTTTGATGGATATAATTACGAGGACGGAATCGTTATTTCAGAGAGATTAGTTAGAGAGGATATTTTAACTTCAATTCATATTAAAGAGTATGTTCAAGATATTAGAGAAACAAAACTAGGAGATGAACAAATCACAAGAGATATACCAAACGTTGGAGAACATGCACTTAGAAACTTAAATGACGAGGGGATCGTACGAATTGGAGCGGCTGTAAGTTCTCAAGATATTTTGGTCGGAATAATTGCGCCAAAAGGAGAAACAGAATTAACAGCAGAAGAGAAATTACTTAGAGCAATCTTCGGAGAATACGCACGAGATGTTCGAGATAATTCATTGAGGCTTCCTCATGGAGACGAAGGTATCGTTATCGGAGTTCAGTTATTAGACAAAATCAAAGGTGATAAATTAAACCCAGGTGTAATTAAACAAGTTAAAGTGTGGGTTGCAAGAACTTCAAAAATTTCTGTTGGTGACAAACTTACAGGACTTCATGGAGACAAGGGAGTTGTTTCTAGAATTTTACCTGATGAAGACATGCCATTCCTAAAAGACGGAACAAGAATCGACATCGTTCTCTCCCCTATGTTTGTAAAGAGAATGAATATCGGTCAACTAAAAGAACTTGAGGTTGCACAAAAAGCTCAACAAGCAGGAGTAAAGGTTGAAGTTCCTCCATTTGCCCAATTAGATATGGATATCCTCGCAAAATTAATGCCAAAAGATAGTATTGATGTAAAAAGAACCTTATATGACGGCAGAACAGGAGAAGCATTTGATAAGAAAGTTCTTATCGGATCAAGGTACGTTGTTAAACTAAACCATCTTTCATCCGACAAGATACATGCTAGATCTACAGGATCGTATACATTGGTTACCCAGCAACCTCTCGGTGGAAAAGCACAGTTTGGAGGACAGAGGTTTGGAGAGATGGAAGTTTGGGCACTTGAAGCACATGCAGCTGTTCACAATTTACAAGAGTTGCTCACAATCAAATCAGACGATGTAGTCGGAAGAGCTTCTGCATACAAATCAATCATTCAAGGTACAGAAATTGAAGCCCCAAATATTCCAGAATCGTTCAAGGTGTTCATAAACGAACTTCGAGCATTGGGACTAAATCCTGAGTTATTAGAGTTGAAAGAAGATTACGTAGACGACTCGGCAGTCGCTGCTGGAGTGATTGACGAAGAAGCCGAAGAACTTATGCAGGAGTAATTAAATATTTTAATTAGTTATCTTAATTAGAAAAATGATCAAAGATTTTAAAGCACTCAAAATAACAGTAGCTTCGCCACAACAGATCATGAGTTGGTCTCACGGAGAAGTTCGAAAAGCCGAAACTATCAACTACAGGACTCATAGAGCTGAGGTTGACGGGTTGATGGACGAAAAAATATTTGGTCCAACCAAAAACTTTGAATGTTATTGTGGTAAGTATAAAAAAATTAGATATAAGGGAATAATTTGCGATAAGTGCGGAGTTGAAGTAACACACAAAAGAGTTCGAAGAGAAAGAATGGGCCATATTAAACTTGCTTCACCTGTGACTCACGTATGGTATTCTCATGGAGTACCAAACAAGATGTCCCTTTTATTAGGTATTCCACAAAAAAAATTGGAAACAGTGATTTATTTTGCTCGATATCTTGTCACAGAAATTGACCATGAAGCGAAAAAAGTTGTTTTAGAAGAGATTAAAAAGGCAAAAGAAGATGAGACATTGAGCATAAAGAAAGAATTAGAAGATAAACTTGATGAATTACAGAAAGAGTTTGATACGAAAGTCAAAACAGTAAAAGACGAAGCACAAGACAAATCAAAGGTTGAGTTTAAATTAGAGAAAATAAACAACGACTTCAAAAAAGAAAAAGCAAAAATGAAGTCAATTTTCTCTCAGAAAGAAGAGTCAACAAAGAACAAATACAGTGAAATAACTAGTTTAATTAAAGATCTTGAAGAGAAATCCACCCTTTCAGAAGATGATTTAGCTAAGTTATACGGTTTTGACACAAGCTTCATGACTGTTGAAATGGGCGCAGAGGCCGTTAAGAAAGTATTAGAGAAAATTAATTTGGAAGATGAGCTAAAAAAACTCGAAGAAGAGAAAGAAACTACAAAATCAGCTTTGAAGAAAAGAAAGATTATTCAGAGATTGAGAGTTATCGAAGGTATGTACCGAGCAGGAATTGACTCGACTTGGCTAATTGTAAGCATGCTACCTGTCATCCCACCAGATTTAAGACCGATTATTCAACTTCCGGGTGGAAGATTTGCTACTTCGGATTTAAACGATTTATACAGAAGGGTTATCAATAGAAACAATAGATTGAAGCGACTTATTGATCTTGGGGCACCTGAAATCATCCTAAGAAACGAAAAAAGAATGTTACAAGAATCAGTTGATGCATTGGTAGACAATGATCATCGACCTGGTAATGCAGTATTGAACTCAAGAGGGCAACCTTACAAATCACTTTCTGATATGTTGAGAGGAAAACAAGGACGATTCAGACAGAACTTGTTAGGTAAACGTGTCGATTATTCTGGCAGATCGGTAATTATTCCAGGCCCAGACTTAAAAATCAGTCAATGTGGACTTCCAAAAACGATGGCATTGGAATTATTCAAACCATTCGTATTAAGGGAGATCATTGCTGATGGATTGGCACCAAATATTAAAAGTGCAAAACATTTCTTTGAATCAAAAAGTACTGAGGTTTGGGATATTTTAGAAAGAGTAATTCAGAATAGACCAGTTCTACTAAACAGAGCTCCAACCCTTCATAAACAAGGTATCCAAGCATTCTTCCCTGTACTTACAGAAGGAGATGCAATTAGGTTGCACCCTATGGTATGTAAAGGATTCAATGCTGACTTTGATGGAGATCAAATGGCTGTTCACGTTCCACTTTCAAAGAAAGCAATAGATGAAGCAATAGAAAAAATGTTTGCAGAAAGTAATCTGCTTCTAAGTGCTGACGGACAACCAGTTGTAAACGTTGAAAAAGACATGGCTTTAGGGATCTACTATCTAACTGGGGAGAATGACAACAAAGAAGTAAGGTATTTTGCATCCGAAAACGAAGCGGTTGGAAAATATGAAAATGGTCAACTACACCTTAGAGACAAACTCAAAGTGTTGATTGGCAATGAAATAGTCGAAACAACAGTGGGAAGATTATTAATGAATGATATTCTGCCGGAAGGCTATGGATATGTTAACCAACAGCTAAACAAAAAAGACGTAGCAAAGATTTCTGCAAAAGTATTGGAAAAGTACGGCAGAAAGACAGCTACACAAGTATTAGATTCAATTGAAGGATTAGGCTTCAAATATGCCACGAAGTCAGGCGTATCTGTCGGAACGGACGAATTGGTCATCGATGATCAAAAAGACGTCCTTCTAAATGAGGTTGAGGAAAAAGATAATCAGCTAAATAACGATTACAATATAGGGTTATTAACATTACAGGAAAAAAGAAGACTTTCTGAGCAAATGTGGATGGACTTAGTAGAAAAAGTTGCAGAAATCACATGGGCTAAATACGCTGAAGATCCAAATAACAACTTAGTAATTCTTCAGGAATCCGGAGCACTTCCGGTACAAAATCCACTTAGACAGATCTCCGGTATTAGAGGTTTGATCCTAGATCCATTAGGTAATATCGTGGAATTGCCACTTAGGTCAAATTATAAACAGGGTCTATCAAATCTTGAATATTTTGTAGCTGCAAGAGGAACAAGAAAAGGTCTTGCTGATACAGCGCTTAGAACTGCAGAGTCGGGTTATTTGACTAGGAGACTGGTTGATGTTGCTCAGGACGTGATTGTAAAAGAGGAAGATTGCGGAACTCCGAATAGTTTCACTATTGTCAGAGACAATACCAGAAGATTAAGTTTCGACGAGAGAATTACCGGTAGATTTGCAGGTGAGAATATCGCAGATCCAAGAACAGGTGAAATAATCGCGAAGAAGGATGAAGAGATCACACAGAAAAAAGCTGAGCTAATTGCAAAAACAGACTTAAAACATGTCGAAGTTAGATCAGTCTTGACTTGCGAGACGAAGCACGGAGTATGTCAGAAATGCTATGGTTACGATCTGGGTACAAGAAGAGTGGTAAACACAGGGATTGCAGTGGGAATCATTGCTGCACAATCCATGGGAGAGGCTGCAACACAACTTACCCTAAATACAAAGCATCTTGCTGGTAGAGCGGGAACAGATATCACCCAGGGTCTTCCTAGGGTCGAAGAACTGTTCGAAGTACGAACACCAAAGAGAAAAGCAGTTCTAGCTGAGATAGACGGTAAAATCGAGTTCATTTTCAAAGAAAAAACTGAGAAAGTAGACAAAATCCGACTTTCAAATCGAAAACAAATGCAAAAAGTTTATGAAATGGAAGAAGGTGATACTACTGAAATGAAAAGAACTAAGAAATTCAAAGAGGGAGAGGTCATCTATGTTAAGAAAAACGGTGAAAAAGTTAACGCAGAAATGGAAGGTAAGGCTACAAAAGATGGAAACAAAATCATTTTCATCATCGACAAGGAATTTGTTGTCGAATATGAAGTTGATGAGGATGCAATTATAAACGTAGAAGATGGCGATAATGTTATCAAAGGGACGCCACTTACAAGCGGATCTCAAGATCCTAAGGAGATTATGAAGATTGACGATATCAAACTTGCCCAACAATACCTTATCGATAATGTCCAAGAAACATATGGTATTCAAGGGATCGGTATTGACGACAAACATGTCGAGGTTGTTGTTAGACAAATCTCCCGATTTGCTAGAGTGACCGATGCAGGTGACTCAGATTACTTACCGGGTGATTATGCTGATCATATTGAATTGAGACAACTCAATGAACAATTAAGAAATGAGAGCAAAAGAACCGTGAAAAGTAAACGACAGTTACTGGGAATTACTTTCGCTGCAATCAAAACAGACAGCTTCCTATCCGCTGCTTCATTCGAGCAACAGGTTAGGGTATTAAGCGAAGCAGGCTTGATCGGGAAAGTAGACTATTTGAGAGGATTGAAAGAAAATGTTATAATCGGCAGGACTGTTCCATTAGGAGACGAAGTCCGTTAATAATTTTGAATAATTTAACAAAGTAAATTTAATTATGGCAAGAGTATCACAACTAGTTAGAAAAGGTAGATCAAAGAAGCGAGGCATTGTTCGCTACAAAGGTCTAAACTTCAGCGAAACAACAAAATACAAGCAGTTGCAGTTTAACTACAACAGCATTCAAAACAAATTTACAAAACGATCAAACCCACTTCGAAGGGGAGTGTGTATCGCAGTGTTTACAAGAACACCTAGAAAACCTAACTCTGCTCTACGTAAAGTTGCTAGAGTCAGGCTTTCTAATAAACAAGAAATCACTGCATACATTCCCGGAGAGGGACACAACCTCCAAGAGCACTCTGTAGTGCTTGTAAGGGCCGGAAGAAGACCTGATTTACCTGGTGTTAAGTATCAGATAGTTCGTGGTCGTTACGATGCTGCTGGTGTAGAAGGCCGTAAAACATCAAGATCTTTATACGGAGCTAAAAAGCCTAAATAATTTATTGAATTTATAAAATGAGAGGAAAAAGTATAAGAGTTAGAAAAATTGCCCCCGATGCTGTTTACGGAAGTGATGTCTTCGGGAAATTGATTAACTACGTGATGGTTGATGGCAAAAAAGACGTCTCAAGAAAAATTGTCTATGAAATGTTAGATAAACTTTCAAAAGAGACAAAGTTAGAACCAAAGGCAGCTTTCGACAAGGTAATGGAGAATCTTAGACCAAAGGTAGAGGTTAGATCAAGAAGAGTTGGAGGAGCAAACTATCAAGTCCCTGTCCCAGTATCTGAAAAAAGACAAGTAGATCTTGCTCTAAGATGGTTAGTTGGTGCTGCTAGAGATTCTAGAGGTTCAAAACCAATTGCAGAAGCTTTGTATAATGAATCATTGTCTGCAATAAATAGACAGGGCAATGCTTACAAAAAGAGAGAAGATACACACAAGATGGCCGAAGCAAATAAGGCTTTCAGTCACTTAACCTGGTAAGGAACTATACTAATAAACTATTCAAACGGAGCTGTTTTAACAGCTCTTTTTGTATTTCAGAGAACTTTACGTCGACAGCTTTTGGGGATACCACGATAACAACATCAAAACCCGGCTTAATGGTATCAATTTCTTTTCGTATAATTTCTCGGAATTGACGTCGTAATTTATTCCTAATAGTAGCTTTCCCAACTTTTTTACTGGTAATGAAACCGAATCGAGTAGAGACCAAACTAGTATCTCTTTGTGAAGCCTTGGAAATCAGGAAAAATGGAGCATAAGACTTCTTCCCATGATTGAGGATATATCTGTAGTCAGATTCTAGTCGTACTCTTTGGATTTGCTTGAGCATTTAATTATCTACTGCGTGAAAAACGTTTTGTTTTGTCTGCAATAATTTCATTTGAAGCACTTAGTGAGTGTCTACCTTTAGCTCTGCGGTTTTTCAAGACATTCTGACCACCTTTTGTAGCCATTCTCGCTCGGAAACCGAACTTTCTGATTCTTTTGATTTTGCTTGGTTGATAAGTTCTTTTCATAATTTTCTAAACAACATAGGAATTTTACCATAGATTGGGCGTATATCAAAGTCTAAAGTTCGCCAACCCTCAATCACCAGCCTTTTCTATAACAGAATCCTCGTAACCATTAATGTAATAATCGGGATCGTGTAGAACATTGTGTAATCTGGAGTGGCGATTAATTTTCTCGTTATAGGCCATATTCAGTCGTACCTTTTTCGTAATAAAGTATCCAACTCCAAGCAATATCGCAAATCCTGATAGTATGAAAAATATTGCAAAATTAGAATTTCCTCTTTCAAACATACTATTGATACCTAAAATATTAGCACTTTCAGGGATATTAACCTGGACTACTGGTGAGCGGTTTGATTGTGCTGTTCCTGAATAGGCGATCACGTAATAGCTATATAAGGTATTTGACTCTAATTTTGTGTCTGTGTACCTAGTGACTGCACTATCAAATCGAGAATATTCAGAATATTCTCCGTCACCAGTATTTCGGAAGAGCACATAACCGGTGATATTCGAGGACTCGCTTTTTGACCATGCAAGCTCTACATTATAGTGACTTTTGTCGGTAATAATTTCGTAATTAAGAAGTCTCGGTGCTAATACACTCTGGCTTTCTGTAATAGCATTTGTAGTCGTTCCTTTATATGTTGTAAAAACGATATTGTTTGTTTGAGAGACGTTCCCGCTTGAATCGGTGGCAAAAAACTTCATATGATATGTGCTATTTTCGCTTAGTCCAGACATTACTATCATTCCTGAATCTGTAAATTCAAGTTCTCCAGCCGTCTCTTTGTCATAGTTAGAGGTTTTTCCATATTTGGCAGTTACGACAACTGGTTCATTTGTTTCCCAGCGTACTTGAGCAGTGAATGCATCAACTGTTTTTATTTCCACCTTAGAAATCTCCGGTCCCGTTTTGTCAGGCAGATAATATTCAATAACAAAAGTGATGTCTTTGAAAGTAACTTCATTGTCGCCTCCAAGCTCACTTGTTTGAAAAACTAATCCGAAATTTTTCTCCGGGTTTGTTATCCATTCTTTTACGGTAGTATCTACACGTGTTGTGGTTTTCGCTCCTTCTTTTCCCAAAGAGATGCTGTCAATTATGCTAAAGGATCTTTTATTTAATATTTTTAAAATTCCTTCACTTGTGCCGGTTTGGTTAAACCTCAACTCGACATCTAATATTTCAGCGCTTGGGGGGATTTCTGTGAGGTCTGCAATTATTTCGTCTGAAAGTTGGTTAGCCTTATTGACACCTGAAACAAGAACATCAATAGGGGTAGACTTGGCTTCTTTAATAGTAATTTCCTGCGGCGCCGGTGTGATAGAGGGCTGAATTTCCTGTGCACTTACAACTAGTGTTAACTGTGATATAAAAATCACAACAACAAATGCGTTAAACAATTTCCTCATCAATGGGTAAAAATATATTTTATTATAACCAGTTCTCGAGAAAAAAATAAGTAAAACTCACTAATATCTTGTATTAATAATCTTTTTTTCCGTAATTACGAAATCAACTTCTTTATCATGTGGTTCAGTAGGGATTTTGGCAATTAACTGTGAATCAAAACAAACGCCAATATGCTTTGCAAATTTGATTTTGTTGAAAATTCTGTCGTACCAACCACCACCGTGTCCAATTCTATTGCCGAAGTGATCAAAGCCTAATCCGGGAAGAATGCAAATATCTATGTGTTCCGGGCATTCTCCTTGAACTTCCGGTTCTGGGATTCCTTTGTAACCTTTGGCCAGAGAGGTTTTAGGAGTAAATTTTGCAATTTGAAAATCAGCTACTTTTGGTAGAAAAATACTTTTTCCTTGTTTATGAAAAATCTGAAATAAGCCAGAGATATCGACCTCACTTTTTGAAGGGTAGTAGAGCAATATTGTTTTAGCGGAGACTATTTCTTGTAATTGAAGAATTTTATGAACTATTAGTTCTGATTTATTTTCCTTATCAGACGTATTATTGCGAATGTTGAGCAAGGTTTTTCTCAGCCTGGTTTTTTGAAGTTTTACATCAACATCTAGATTATCTGAGATAGTCTTTGAGTGCTTGGGCGATTTCTTCACTTTTAAGTCTTTTTAAAGCTTTTGCCTCAATTTGTCTAATACGTTCTCTTGTGACTTTGAATTCGTGGCCAACTTCTTCTAGTGTTCTCGAGACTCCATCTTTTAGTCCGAATCTGAGCTCTAGTACTTTTCTTTCACGATCAGTTAATCCGCTGAGAATTTCGTTAATTTGTTTTTTCAATGATGCCCATGTTGCAATTTCGGTAGGGGATGCCGAGAATTCGTCTGGAATGATATCCCCTAATTTGGAGTCTTTCTCCTCGCCAATTGGTGATTCAAGTGATGCTGGTCTTTGTGCTATTCGGATGATTTCGTTTACTTTTGCAACATCGATGTCCATCTCGTCTGCAATCTCTTTAATCGTCGGTCTTCGCCCTAGTTTTGCAGCTAGTTGGCTAGATACTTTGCTTAGTTTATTAATGGTTTCAATCATATGCACAGGTACACGGATGGTTCTAGCCTGGTCTGCGATTGCTCTCGTGATTGCTTGTCTAATCCACCATGTTGCATAAGTGGAGAATTTAAATCCTTTCCTATATTCAAACTTTTCGACAGCTCTGATAAGTCCGATGTTCCCTTCTTGAATCAAATCAAGTAGATCCAATCCTCTTTTTGCGTATTTTTTTGCAATTGAAACCACAAGTCGGAGATTTGCAGTTGTTAACAAGTCTTTAGCCTCTTGGTCACCTTTTTCAATTCTTTTCGCAAGTATAACTTCTTCTTCTGCATTTAGAAGTGGAATTCTACCGATTTCATGAAGATAAGCTCTGATAGGGTCCGTCGTAACATGGGAACGTATTTTTTTAAGGATTTTAATTTTCTGCTCAAAGGTCATCCCTTTTGCACTTGGAACAATAGTAACGATTTCTTCTGGAAGTTCGGCTAACGGTTCTATGATTTCTACTTCTTCTTCCTGAAGGGTAGAGACTATATACTCTAAAAGATTCATATCTTCTTCAACTTCTGGGAATGCATCGAGCACCTCGTCTTGAGTGAGGTATCCTTGCTCTTTTCCTTTGACGACAAGAGCTTTAACGTCTTTTTTGATTTTTTGGTTAATAGCCATAGAAGATGATTATGAGTTACAAACTGCTACCATTCTATCATAAATCACATTTATCTGTTGAGATTTGTTTACGGAAATTGTATTATATTTCTACGACCTAATGCGGACTTGCACTCTTCGTTAGGTGACTATTTGCACTAACTATTTTTTACTGAATATGGCTCTGTATTCGTACGTTAAAGCCCCCGTACGCTCTGTAGGCACTGTTGCCTCGGCGAACATCTACTATTATGATACTTTTCCAAAAAAGAAAACCACTTTAGGAGATCTTGTTTTCTCTGTTGTAGGAAATACACAAGAGTTTTTGGTAAACTCAAAATTTATTGGAGCATTAATTCCAGTCTTTTTAATTGTGGCTGGATTTACTATGATCTATCAACAATTCTTTCCCGATTTTAAAGAATACTTAAAGCTGAAAGTAGATTACTATGATACAACTAATGTAGCACTTGCCTCTGAAAATTATGTTTCAAGGGCAGAATATATTTCTAACCCTGGAGCAGAATATTTTAAAGAATTGAAAGATGAAGCATATGCGACAAATCAATTATTAGCTGATCCGGTCAGTAATGCATATAAAGGTAAATTTAAACTATCAATTCCTTCACTTGGAATAAAAGACGTTCAAGTAATTGCAAACGTTGAAAGTGGAGTAGAGGAAATATACGATAGTTACCTAGAAGGTGGTCTTGCTCATTTCAATGGAACAGGATTGCCTATTTCTGATATGAAAAATAATACCGTGATCTATGGTCATAGTGCATCAGGTAATTATTATGAAAGGACAAAAGATCCAACTGCCTCCTTCTCAGAGTTGAAGAATGTAAAAATTGGTGATGAGGTGATAGTTAAAATTGAAGGAAAGGAGCATAAATACAGAGTATCGAAGAGCAAAATTGTACAACCACATGATGTTTCAATTGTTACGGGAGAAATTGGCAAAGATACACTAACACTTTTTACATGTTACCCTGATGGCAACAGTGCGAATAGATTTGTTGTAGTAGCTAATCCTGTTTAATACTCCTTCTTCCTCCTCATATAAGAAGGGGTAGATTCCAAACTATCCATATCGTAGTCGTCATTGTCATCATTATCGTTGAAAACTTGCTTTGATGGCTTAGAAGGTTGAGTTCTCATAGGTGTAACAGAACTTCTAGGTGTTTCTATATTTGGTTTAGGTTGCGCTGTTGGTACTGGAACTCCTTGATTATTTGTGTCAAAACCGGTTGCGAGAACGGTCACCTGTAGCTGCTCGTCCATCGATGGATCAACGTTTGCTCCAAAGAATATGTTTGCATCTGGGTGTACAACTTCTGAGATAGTTCTCGCAATTTCATCAATTTCATACATCGCTAGATCATCACCGCCAAATATATTGAATAATACTCCTGTGGCACCTTCGATCGAGGCTTCAAGTAGGGGACTCTCCATGGCCATTTTGGCAGCTTCTTTGGCTCTATCCTCACCACTTGCCACACCCATTCCCATCAGTGCCGTTCCGGCATTAAGCATAATTGACTTGATATCTGCAAAGTCTACATTGATCATGCCCCCTTGGGTTATTAGCTCGGAGATACTCTTTACGGCCATTGCAAGTACATCATCCACTTTTTTCATTGCTTCCATGAAAGAGATGTTTCTTTCGATGACATCTAATAGTCTTTGGTTAGGAACCACAATTAACGTATCAACTTTGTCTTTGATCTCGGCAATACCTTGGATAGCTGTTTCCATCCTTCTTCGTCCTTCAAAGTTGAAAGGCTTTTCTACAATTCCTATAGTTAATGCACCTAAATTCTTCGCAATTCCAGCAATAACAGGTGAAGCACCAGTTCCCGTTCCGCCTCCCATACCTGCAGTGATGAAAACCATATCAGCACCTGCAAGATGTTCGTGCAATAAATCTACGGATTCTTCGGCAGCTTTTCTTCCAATTTGAGGATTTCCGCCACTACCTAGGCCTCGTGTGATTTCCTCTCCAATACGCAATTTTATCTCTGCGCTATTGCTTGCAAGAACCTGAGCATCTGTGTTTACAGCAATGAATTCGACGCCTTCAATTTCATGATTTTTGATCATGTTGTTAATAGCGTTTCCGCCGGCACCACCAACTCCCACGACTTTTATTTTCGCAAAACTGGTTGATTGAGGTTTAACAAGCATAGTAGTAATAATTCCAAAATGAAAATATTGAAAAATATAAACAAGAGGCAAAAGATTAAAGGATCACTTTAATCAAGTAAGGCGAGTGTGCAATACAACAGTCTAATGAATAAATGCCATTTGTGCAAGTATTATGGCAATAAATTCTTAAAGAAACTGGAAATACGATTACCTATTCCTCCCGATTTTTTAGATGATTTCGCTGTTATTCTTTTCGTGCTTGTTTCAAAACCTTCTTCTGATGAACCATAAAGTACAAGTCCATGCCCCACGGCGTATGCCGGAGATGAGATTTCATCAACTAGTCCACCCAATCCTTTTGGATAGGCTACTCTAGCGGGTACACCGAAAACTTTTTTTGCAACAGAAGCGATTCCTGGAATCAATGCTGAACCTCCGGTGATAACAATACCGGCAGGAAGGCGAGTCTCGTTGCCGGATTGCTCAACTTGTCTGATAACAATATCAAAAATTTCACTTAATCTGGCTTCTACAATCTCGTTAAACAATTTCTTTGACATTGTTTTCATACCTTTGATATCAAGCGAGGAAATATCGACCACGTCTTTTTTCTTTTTTGTGTCTTTTATTTCTTCTTCCTCTTCGGATTCTGGACCAAGAAGTGCTTTACGTCTTTTGGTTGCTTCACTTTCTTCGTCAGCCACAAAAGTGTTTCTCATCAATTCTTCGGCGTTTAACTTGATTTTTTCAGCTTCTTCGAGGGATACGCGTAATCCTATCGCAAGGTCACTCGTGATATTAATACCACCGAATGGAACAGAACTACTGTATGTAATTGCGTCTTCGACAAAGGTAGTAATTGAAGTCGTACCTCCACCAATGTCCAGACACATAATGCCAAGTTCTTTTTCTGTGGGAGTTAATACACTTGTTGATGATGCCCAACCTGTGAAAACAATATCGTCAACTTGAAGTCCGATCTGTTGTACACATTTGACTAAGTTATGTAGAGCAGAAGTAGTCGCAGAAATGATATGAGCATTTACCTCAAGTCTTGTTCCGGTCATGCCGATAGGGTCTTTTATGTCTCCTTGTGCATCTACGATAAACTCGCGAGGTATTACGTGCAGAATGTCCCTAGAGGGTGGAATCGATACAGTTCTTGCACTTTCGATGGATCGAAATACGTCTTCAGTTGCTATTTCCTCTTGTGCAATTGCGACAACACCTTTGTTATTTAGACTCGTGATGTGCTTACCGTTGATGGAGATATAGATAGAGGATACCGTAAGTCCAGCCATTCTTTCTGCCGCTTCTAGAGAGTTTGCAATGGAGTTTATAGCATCGTCAATGTTCACAATAACACCTTTCTTCAAGCCTTGACTGGGGGAAGTAGCGACACCTATTACATTGGGTGTTCCGCCCTCTTCCATAGAAGCTATAATAGTAGAGATTTTCGTGGATCCAATATCAATTGCAGTAATTATTCTACCGGCCATAGTAAATTCAATGAAATAATCAATATATTCTATTATAGCGGATGTGCGATGTAAATGTATCTAACTACATAGCAATGCGCAACTAGAGTAAAAAGTATATCATTTTACAGAAACTTTGCGAGAGCTAAAATCAATTTCAGAATAATTTTTATTCTCTTTAGCAAATTCAGCCATCAGGGTTTCGAAGTCTTCCAATTGTTCTGACAAGTTTCTACTAGTTCCGAAGATATATTGTCTTCCTGTATCAGTCTTGAATCTAACTATAAACTTACCCTCCCAATTTACTTCTACAACAGTAATGTTTTTTTGTGATAAAAATCTTAAAACTTCTCCTGTAAGAGAAACTCTTTTTTCGTCGACCGGCTCTCTAATTTCGTATTTTTTATTTTCGAAAACATACACTACTTTTAAATCGGGATATGCGGATGCATCATATTGTTTTGAATAATTCTGTAGAATTGCCAAAGATTGGTCTATTAGCTCATTTCTTATGGTATTTAGCATTTCAAACTTCTGCTCAAGGGGAACCTTGTTGATGTCAAAATCCTCTTTTTCATCATCCTGGAGCTTTTCTTGTGCTAATGAATATTCGGAAGCTAATCGTTTTTCAACTAATTTAGAATTTATACCATCTGCACCTGTGATCACATTTAATTGGGCGTCATCAAAATTTATTTTGTCTGAATATAGAACTTTTGTAATTAAGCCTTCTTCGTCTACAATGTAAACCCCAGTGAAGTTTACGTAAAAGAGGAGTGCTTGTTTCTCGGAGATATAAATCTGGAGTTTATTAGGCCAGAATTTTTTTACATTTACGGACTTGAATGTGGGAAAATTTGATGTAAGAAATGTCTCTATTTCGTTACTACTCTTAAATAAAATATTCTCGCCATAGTATTGATCAAGATTTGTATTAATTTCGGTGATTTCAACGCCTCTTAAACCGATAACTCTGATTTCTTTTATGTCGAAATACCCTGATGTGACAAATTTGAGTATTAGAAAACATAGTAAAACTACTGCAATGACGCCAATTACTCCCATAAAGATATGCTTAGAACCTGAGATATCAGGTGTGCGAAGCATCTTCCTCCTTCGAGTACGCCTTAAGCTTGAGTATTTAGGTTGTGGTTTATAAGATCCGTAAGCCATAACCCATTGTACCCAAAAATCAGGGTATTGGAAAAAGAGTTCTGTGGAAATTTTAGATAAGCTTTAACTGTTTTTTCAATTTGTTTACAGCATCGACTCCTTCTTTTTTCTCGAGATATTTCATCAATCTCATTCTACTTCCTACCATTCCGAGAAGACCGCGTCTTGAGTGCTTGTCTTTTTTGTGAATTTTGAGATGTTCTATAAGATCGTTTATTTCATGAGTAAGTAGGGCAATTTGGACTTGTGGCGATCCTGTATCAGTATCACTTGTGCGGTATTTGGAAATAACGTCTAGCTTTTGTTCTTTTGTAAGTGCCATTTTATGTTATTAATAATTTAACTAGAATCCTCAGCTGTAGACGGCAACTAACAGCCAAAGAATAAGTACTGATATTATATCATCACTCGTAGAAATTGCCTAGTATGCAGTATTTTCGAGAGGTAGTTACTATTCTAAATTATTTTCTTTTTGGTGTTTTATCAGCTACGACTTTTTTTACACTTTTCTCCACGTCTGAGACGCGTTTTTTGGCTTCCTTTTCAAGGGATTTTAATCTTGGGTCCAATTCTTTCTTTTTATACTCTACTACTTTAGCTTTTCCTGTTTTGTAATATTTTTCACCGGATTTTTTAAGCTCTTTTCTTGTGTCTGCTCCTTTTTTAGGGGCAAATAATACTCCTAGTGTAGCTCCTATCAATCCACCAAGCACTATTCCACCCAATAGACCGGCAGAAGAAGAGTTATCTCTTTTTGTATATTCGGACATTTTCAAACGATAATAAATAGAAATAATTAAATACTCTATTTTTTTGAGGATTTAAATCTGTCGAGAAAACTAAACAGACCTACTACCGGGACAATAACATCGGTACCGACTCGAGAAACTGATTCGGAGAGTGTTAAAAGGTGTCCGCTGAATTTTGAATAATCTTCAGTGAATTTCTCCCCTAATTTAGTCATGTTTTTTAGAATATCATGGGACAATTTCAATGTTTCGTTTGTTGTTCCGAGAAGGCGCATAATTTGTACTGCAATTCCAACTAAACTAAAAGAGAGGGAAAGTACTAAAACCAACTTAGCAAAATCATTGATATCCATAAAGTTTTGATAATAAATATTGTATATACATTATTCCATAATTTCGGACATTATTCTAGTTCAGCTTAGATGTATAATTATAGGTCTACTAAATTATAGATATGGCAAACGGAAGCGAAAGTTTTTTGATTCTGAGGTCTCAAATAATATCGGATTCGTTTGTAGTATCTCCGACAGGTCTAAGATACTATTTAAGCCCTTTTGATGGAAATGGGGCGGACTATGTAACTTTTTAAATCAAGATTTCCATGACCTGGGTGGTTTGTTTGCAATACTAGACTGGTCTAACCCACTTGTTATTTCTATTGAAGCGTTTAGAGATGAGTATAAAGTCTTACTAAATGAAGAGGGACCTTCTTACCCAAATTAAAGAAAAGAGATACAAATTCGTGTGTCTTTTACTTGCATAAGTTATTCGCTATGATGTGTTTGTAAATATATTAATTATTATTTCTAATTTATGAAACTCAAAGACAAGGTAGTTTTAGTTACCGGGGCATCAAGCGGAATTGGAATGGGCTTCGCATTGAGGGCAGCAAAAGATGGAGCAACAGTGCTTCTCGCAGCTAGGAGGTTAGAAAAGTTAAATGAAGTGAAGGCAAAAGTTGAAGCACTTGGCGGAAAAGCGGAAGTCTTCCCGACGGATGTAACAAGTATAAAAGAAGTAAGGGAATTGTTTCTAAACGCGACAAAAGACGGAAGAAAAATCGATGTTGTTTTTAATAATGCCGGAATTGGATTTGTTGGGAATATTTTTGAATTACCTGCTGATGAAATTGAAAAAGTCCTTGATGTGAATGTGAAGGGTATGATTATGGTTGCAAAATTCGCTACCGAGGTGATGGTTAGACAAAATTTCGGACATATTATTTTCTGTTCATCATTAGCAGGGTTGATTACTATGCCTCAATGGTCAGTTTATGTTGCTAGTAAATGGGCGATTACAGGGTTTGCAGACTCTATCAGAACGGAGTTAAAGAAATTTAACGTAAGAGTGACTACACTACACCCAGGTGCTGTTATCACTGAATTCTTCGATCCTAATAAAGCGGATATCGATATCTCTAAAATGGGTAAGGCATTGACAGTAGAAGAAGTTGCCGAAGAAGTTTATGAAGCTACATTTACAGATAAGCGAAAAATAGTTGTTCCGGGATCAAGTCAAACATTTTCGAATGTATACAGATTCTTCCCGTTACTTGCAGAGAAAATGCTCAATAAAATGGTTAAAGATGTTGAGTATACTGATAGGTCAAAAGAAGATGAGCCTGATTTTTCATATATAAAGAGTGGCAATTCTCAATGAATTGGATTGTAGCAATAACAATATCAATAATTACAGGCTCATTTGCGGGAATATTACAAAAAGTCTTGATGAAGGGAAGAGACCCTGATTCATATTCATATACAGTCCTTACACAGCTTTTTAGCGGTTGTGTCTGCATTTTAGTGGTATTCCTGTTGGGAAGAAATGACATTCCCAGTTTACAAGTAATTATAGACAATAAGCTGTATATATTTATTGCATTCTCAGGAATCATGTACGCATTAAACGGCATTTATACTTTTAAAGCCTTACAAAATGTAGATGTTTCCAAATTCGTTGTTCTGTATACAATTAAATCTATCGTGACGATAGTAACCGCTAGTATTTTTTTGAACGAAGTACTTACGAGTTTACAATTAATAGGCGCTACGTTTATCATATTTGCCGTCGTCTATTTGAACACGGATTCTGTAAAAAAGTTTCTCGTTTTTAATAAAGGTGAATTCTATACAATCATTGCGGCTTTTGCGTTTGGTTTTGCTACAGTCAGTGATAAATATTTAATACAATGGTTTGATTTCGTACCCTATCTAGTCCTTGACTTTATGCTTCCAGCTTTAATTTTAATATTAGCAAGACCTAAAGCTATAAAAGAAATCGGACTTGCGAGAAAAACGGGGATAATTCCGAAATTAATATTGTTTTCAACTCTATATTCTATTGCTGCTTTAGGTTTCTTTGCAGCATTGTATAGTGCGGATAATGCCGCACTTGTTTCAGGTTTTGGTCAGGTCGGCGCGATAGTGACGGTTGTTATGGGAATCGTCTTACTTAAGGAAAAAGATGATATTAAGAAAAAGTTAATCGCTGGCTGTGTAAGTTTTGTAGGATTAATCCTTTTAGTTATCAAATGAAATTATCAATAATCATCCCAACTTATAACGAAGAGAACTTTCTTCCTAAGTTGCTTTCTGATATTAAGAAACAGACATTCCGAGATTTTGAAATAATTGTTTCTGATGGAGATTCACAGGATAAAACACGGGAAATTGCATTAAAAAACGGCGCAAGAGTTGTAACTTCCACAGACCGGTCACCTGCAATTCAAAGAAACAAAGGGGCGGAGAAAGCTAAAGGAGAAATACTGCTCTTTCTAGATGCAGACAGTCGATTACTGGATGGAGATTTCCTAGAAATCACACTTAAACAATTTGAAGAACAAGAATTGGATGCAGCAGGTTTTATAATTAAGTGGGACGGAGAAGGAACGAAATACAGGTTCCTGGATTTATTTTACTATTTATGTTCAAGATTAGTATTTTATGTAAAACCATTTACCCCAGGTGCTGGGATAATAGTAAAAAAGACAGTTTATAAAAAATCACACGGATTTGATACATCTCTATTCATTGGAGAAGATCACGACTATGGTGAAGTATTAGAGAAATTAGGAAAAATTGGAGTGATACCCGATGTCAGAATTGTTACCTCTGTTAGAAGGTTTGAAAAAGAAGGTTTTCTAAAAACGAATTCTAAATGGGCAACTGCTGTCATAGACAAATCTCTCAAAGGTAAGGTGGAAAAGAGATTTGAGTATAAATATGGAGATTATGATTGACCATAGTGTTACAGGTCTGTAATATTTACATCAACATTGTGTAAACATCCCCAATTAAAGGATTTCCATAGGTATAATATAAACATATAATTTAATTTTTATGTTATTTCATATGGCAAATACGTCAAAAGGTAATGGGAAAAAATTAGCAGTTGGTGCTGCAGCAGCGGGATTAGCTGTGGGTACAGCATTAGGAGTTTTTGCAAAATCAGACAAAGCAAAGAAAATGAAAGCTGATGCCGAATCAAAACTTGCGGAAACAAAAGAAAAAGCAGGAGAAATGCTTGAAGAGACAAAAACCAAACTTGCAGAAGTTAAGGACAAAGCAATGGACAAGGGTGAAGAATTTAAAGAAAAAGCTGAAAAAGAAGCGAAAAAAGCAAAGAAAGACGCCAAAGAGAAAATGGATGCATAAGTAAGTTTTCTTTGAATCTATACGGCTTCCCTTAGGATTACTTCAAGTAATTCAGGGAAGTCGTTTCTTTTTGTCTCTTCACGTGTGAAGTGACCTCTATCTTCGAACTCGTAAACTTTTATTGAAGGGAAGCTAGTCTTAATCGTTTCTACTGATTCTAATATATCTTTATCGTCATCCTTCGACACAAATATCGAAAGATTGTTAATACGAGAAGGGAGATTATTATCAATTTTAAAATTAAAGAAATTAGCAGTTTTTACTCGGTTTGGGTCAAGCCACGGAGCTACCAAAACCACTGTTTCAAAAGTTAGTGTGTTCTCTGAGAGCCATCTCAAAATAAAACCACCACCGCAACTATGCCCAACTAAAATCTTAACATCTTCATCAATATTCATATCGAATTCTTTCTTCCATTTTTCATAATCAGGTTTATGAGCTTCTGGCATTTGAGGAGTTCGTGCGTGTACTCCTGAAATCAGCAGTTGTTTTTGTAGCCATGGAAACCAGTGATTGCAACATAAGGGTAGTTGTAATGGATCGTTGTATTCAATATCTCCACATGTTCCATGGAGGATTATGGCTTTTTTCATTATTAATTATTAACCGTATAAATAATGTGTAGATAATTGTTGTCCAATTGCTTAACACTTTCCAGTGTAAGTGATTTTATATATTTTAAATCATCTTCGCTCATTAACGATTCTCCATCAACAAGCGAAGGGGTGTTTTTACCTCCTACTAAACAAGGTGCGATGACAATTGAGACTCGATCTATCAGTCCTTTTCTTACAAATATCGAATTTAATGTTCCTCCAGACTGTATGGTAACTCTTTCGGCCTTGTATTTATTTTTCAGTCGTATAAATAAGTCCTCAAAGTCTACTTCTTTTTCGTAATAAATGATTTTAAGATTATCATGGTTCAGTTTGAAAGAAGGATGGTTTTTATTAGTTGTAACAAGAAATAGGGTTTTGAGGTTCTTGCAAAGATTGTTGAGTCCTTTTTCGTTCAAGTTGTGATTATCTATAATTACAAAATTCACACCTGGACAATGAATTGGATTTTTATCAGTATTCACACCAATTTTCGACATAACAAAACCTGAATTCAAAGAGAAATTGTCGGTGGTTTTTTCAATTTCATAATATTGATGAAGGCCTTCTCTAATACCAGGAATGTTCTTATAGTCTTTGTCGACATCTCTTTCGGGAACACTTCCAGTGGAAATCTTTCCGTCAACTGAAATTAGCAAGAAGAGTGTATTTAGACTTCTGTTCATTATTCTGACTATGTTAATTTATTGATTTTAGCTATTTTGAATTGAGCTAGAATTTAAATCTTGAGCCAACTTTGAATTTGATTAATATGGTAATGGTAAGACACAGAATGAAGATGTATAAAGGGAACGCGAAAAACTCAAGCTTCCAAGTATCTATGGTAAGCAATGTGAGTAAAGCCCCAAATGAGGCCAATAAATAAGTAACCATGCTTTCTGTTTCGGGAAACTTGAAGGACTTTACTACCGTAGGTAACGCTGCAAATCCATCTGCTGTTATTGAGAAAATGATAGCTAGATTTGGATTATCTGTAACTATCCACAGAATCACTCCAAATATTGCGATTCCACCGCACACTAAGTCGAACCGTTTTAAATCCCAGAATGCTTTTTTATTTAGAAACGAAGATACTAATACCAAGAAAGGGCCAAATCCTGAAGTAAAAGTAAGGATTGAAGTTAGACCTACGTCTTGTTTTATTTGAGCTGAAAATGCAATGAAAGGGACTAAAGACCATAAAAACCAAGTAACGCGGTTTGGTTTCGAGTGGCCTTTGATAGTGTCGTAAACATAGAGTAGGATTCCGGAGATATTTATGATTCCTGCAATTATTACAAATCTCTCATCGAGCATTATTTAGCGTTAATAAATATAGGGAATTATACAATGATGGCGTGGAATTTGGAATTCAAATTATGTAGGGTAGAAAAGTTTATCATATTTTAATACTCTCAACTCCGCGGAGAGGACTCGAACCTCTAACCATTCGGTTAACAGCCGATCGCTCCACCATTGAGCTACCGCGGAATCGAAAGTACAAAAGATGTGTTTTAAAAAGGTCTATATGGCAATCAACACAACGATGGTTATTATACCAATTAGGCAAGTGGTTTATAAAGTATTGAATTGAGAAATTAACATTTTATAAACATTAAATTGTATAATTCATTCTAGATAAAGTTTGTAGGTGATTAGTAATTCTTTCACTCATATTCAATGACAGAAAACAAACTCAACAAGTGGTTTGAAAGTCTTAGAGATATCTGGTTGTCAAAAACACCCAATAAAGCGGAATTATTAGTTGCAGATAAATTTTTTTGGTCTGAGAATCCTTTCCAAAATCCCATTACAAATAAAAAAGAATTACTTGAGGAATGGCAGGGGGTACTCAAACAAAAAGATGTAAAAGTAGAATACAAATTATTAAGTACTCAAGATAATGTGGGGATTGCTACTTGGAAATCATCTTTTACATGGACAGATACGAATATTAGTATAAAAATGAAAGGAATTTGGTATGTAGTTCTTGATGAAAAGGGCAAATGCATTGAATTTCGACAATGGTTTAATATAAAACAACCAAATTAACAATCATGACTTCAGAATTTTATGATATCGCTTCGCTTTTTATATTCCTTTCTGGTTTCGTAATTGGTATAGGTGCAGTAACCGTAATAGATTTGCACGGGTTTTTGGGTAGGAAATCATCATATTGGACTGAGGCCACAACTCGTACTCATAAAGTTACAAAACCACTAATATGGGCAGGGATTACTTTGACAATTATGGGCGGATTAATTTTTTATAGAAACGAAAGTTTGGAAGGAATACCTTTGTATCACCTGATAATTGCGATCATCTTGATATTAAATGGACTTTTTCTATCCTTTAAAGTCAGTCCATTCCTCTTGAAAAGAGAAAAAGAAGGTAAATCCTCAGAACTTTTACCATCAAGTTGGCAAAGGAATATTACGATTAGTTTTGTTATCTCACTTCTAGGGTGGTGGAGTGCTTTGTTGATGTTGGTTGTTTATTTATTAAATAACTAATTATGATCAAATTTAAGTCCGCTAAACTTAATAATGGCAAAGTAGAAATTATCGGTAACTCATTCGAGACAGGAAGTGAAAACGAAGTTATTGTAAAACTTCACTATATGGGTATTTGCAGAGCAGATGTTAAGGAATTAACTGGTTCTCGTGATATTCCGGAAGATAGAGGACCTTTGTTCGGCCACGAAATTATTGGAGAAATAGAATTTGCCGGTTCACAGACTGATTTTACGCCAGGAAAGATGGTCACATTCAATCCCAATATTACTCCCAATCGGACAACAGGTTATGCACAATATTTCAAGGTCGCCGGAGACAGAGAAACTCTACACAAAGCTCTAATAGAAATTCCTGCTGAAACCACAATCAACCCCAAATGGCAACCAGAACCATTTGCGTGCATTGTTCATAGTGTGATCGTATTAAAAAATCACATGAAAGTCGATGACTTTAAAGATAAGACAGTCGCTGTTATTGGTGCCGGTAATTCGGGGGTTTTGTTTTCAATGCTGTTTAGTCATTATGGTGCTCAAATTTGTGTGTTTAATAGAGGGGAAGAGAGACTGAACTTTTTAAAGGAACGGACCCTATTACCAGAAGCTAAATTAATTAGATTGGAAGAATCTGAAAGCTACAAAGGTGCTTTTGATATTGTTGTAGTCGTACCCACAATTATCAGCGATGAAACTTTGAATGTGGCACATCAAATGGTTAAAGAGGAGGGAGCCGTATTTCTTTATGGTGGAACCAAGAAGGCAGATACCTATCTAAATTCAGAAATCAACATTGATTTGATTAGAAGAAATGAGGGTTTTCAAAAAATACAATATGACAATAAAAATCTTTATCTTGTCGGTGCTTATGGATGTGGAAGAGAAGATTTTCTGGAAGCTTTTAAACTTAAAAACGATTACCCTGAAAAATTTCCCATTGAAAAAATGGTTGCACTGGAGGTGACACTAGAAGAATTTCCCGAGTTAATTTATAAGATGAGTATTGGTGAAGTTGATTATCCAGGGAAGGTTATAGTGAACCCCTGAAAATATTATTTACAAAGATTTATTCCATTATATTTGCAGGATACTTGAACCCTATCTCTTTATAGGTGCACTCCCAACTGTGCATGCAATTGGGCATTTAGCACATACACCAGAAGTTAATCGAATAATGACAGGTTTTATTGGTGAGGCTACGTTTACTTTGTCACCTTCTGTTAGCATGCAACCACTTGGTGTTGTGGCAACGCTTTCAACTCCGTTAAATTCAATTCTAGTAAAACCAGGATGTTCATTAGCGGCTGAAATTGTTAAGACATCAAGAGACATAGTATTAAATGAAAGATATTAACTGCGATAATACAGTAAAGTGACTAAATGGTCAATTAGACATTTAAATTGGAATTGGTCAATTGAGATTTGCTTTTATAACCATCAATTCCATATCTACACTCGCGTCCTTTAAATGAACAATTCGAACATGCTTCAGATGCAATATTCATTAAGGTCCCTTTGTAAGTGTCAATATCGATTTGAACAATATCACCTTCCTTCAGGAGGCATTCAAGAGGAGGTTTTGCAATATTTTTTCCAATCTCTACTAGCGTAAAGTTGGCTGTGGGCACGACAGTCGAAACTGTTGCCTCTATATAATTATGAGTTTTCCTAGTTGATAAATACACCTGTGCGCTCTTTTTTATTCTCTTTGAATAATATAACGAGGCTTACTAATGCTATCACAGCCGAAACACCACCAAAAATCATGGTGAGGGTGGAGATGAGCTCTTTTTTGTCTTCAAGATTAACTGTATATGTGAATGGGTTATCACTTTCTGTAGCTGCTCCTGCAACTCTATTCTGTGTTTGCGAGGAACCATTCGCTTCTGCGGCTTCATACTTGGAATATAGGTCTATAGAGATTGGCAATACAAGTATCAAAAATATCCATGTTATAACTCCAAAAACTTGGAAACGTGTCAAATTAAGTTCGAATTTAAGTTTTCCTAGTTTCTTCTTTAATTTCATTAATTATTAATGTATTTCCTCACATTTGCATTGTGTCCTGATGCATTTTCTGCGAAATGGATATTTCCGTCAGAATCATGAAGGTAGAAATAGTAAGTATTACTATTAGGATATAGTGAGGCACGAAGCGAGTCAATACCAGGATTTGAAATTGGGGTTGGTGGCAATCCAGCCCTCTTGTATGTGTTGTAAGGTCCATCAATGTCTTTGATTAGGAAAGGGTTCGCTTTCCAGTCTT